>Ga0268298_10004459_pt1 | contig 13660 bp, 14 predicted proteins | sample WWTPWeurt_MetaG_FD_194462 | JGI IMG/M metagenome (GOLD analysis project Ga0268298, IMG submission 194462) | Activated sludge microbial communities from WWTP in Nijmegen, Gelderland, Netherland - WWTP Weurt | ecosystem: Engineered > WWTP > Aerobic digester > Activated sludge | place... | reverse complement strand
CGCGATGGCGCTCGACGCCGGCGTCGACGCGTTCCTGACCAAGCCCTACGGGGAGGACGAGCTCGCGAGCCACGTCCGCCGCTGCCTTGAACGGCATGCCTCGCTGGGCTAGCATGGCGGGACGTCGCCGGGGGACAGAGCCATGCAGGTGAGCGAGATTCTGCGCGTGAAGGGCACGACGCTGTACACGGTGACGCCCGACACCATGCTGTCGGACTGCGTGATCGTGATGGCGGACCACGACATCGGCTCGCTGGTGGTCATGGACCGCGGCCGCCTCGCCGGCATGCTGACGTTCCGCGAGGTGCTGCGCGTGCTCGCGAGCCGCCAGCGCGAGCAGCGCGCCGGGCCCACGCCGCCGGTCGCCGAGTTCGTCGTGCGCGACGTCATGAACCCCGAGCCGATCGTCGCCACGCCCGACATGGACGTCAACGACCTGCGCCGCTCGATGATCGACACCCACCAGCGCTACCTGCCGGTGATGGACGACGGCACGCTGCTCGGCGTCGTGTCGTTCCACGACGTCGCGCGCGCGGTGCTCGAGGAGCAGAGCTTCGAGAACCGCATGCTCAAAGCGTACATCCGCGACTGGCCGTCCGAGGGCTGATGCGCCCCGCGGCGCGCCGATCGCGCCGGTGAACGCGGGCGCCGGCGCTCGAGGTTGCGCGGCGCCGGGCGGGCGCAGCGCGGCGATTCGATAGAATCCGTCTCCTATGCGGATACTGCTCAGCAACGACGACGGCTACTTCTCGCCGGGAATCGACGCGCTCGCGCGTGCGCTCTCGGCCTTCGCGCAGGTCGACGTCGTCGCCCCCGAGCGCGACCGCAGCGGCGCGTCGAACTCGCTCACGCTCGATCGTCCGCTCACCGTGCGCACCGCGGCCAACGGCTATCGCTACGTGAACGGCACGCCCACCGACTGCGTCCACGTCGCGATCACCGGGCTGCTCGCACAGCGACCCGACCTCGTCGTTTCGGGGATCAACGACGGCGCCAACATGGGCGACGACACGATCTACTCCGGGACGGTCGCCGCCGCGATGGAAGGCTTCCAGCTCGGCGTGCCCGCGATCGCGTTCTCGCTCGCACAGAAGGGTTACGCGCATCTCGACGTCGCGGCGCGGGTCGCCGGCGACCTGGTGCGCCGGCTCGCGCCGAGGCTGATCGCGCACCCGATGCTGCTCAACGTCAACGTTCCCAGCGTCGCCGAGAACGAGCTCGGCGGCGTGGTCGTCACGCGCCTGGGCAAACGCCACGCGGCGGAGGCCGTCGTCGAGGGGCGCAATCCGCGCGGCGAGACCGTGTACTGGATCGGGCCGGCGGGCTCCGCGAAGGACGCCGGCCCCGGCACCGACTTCCACGCGCTCGCCCAGCGACAGGTCGCGGTGACCCCGCTCGACGTCGATCTGAGCGCGGGGCCGTCGATGGCGCAGGTCCGCGACTGGCTCGGTGGCTGAGGCCGTGAATCGCCGCGGCGCTCCGTCGATGGTCCCCGGCGCCCGACGCCACGCGGTGGATCCCCCGTCCCCGGCCGGCATCGGGATGGCGTCGGAGCGTGCCCGCGGGCGCATGGTCGACGCCTTGCGTTCGAGCGGCATCCGCGATGCCGACGTGCTCGCGGCGATGCAGCGCGTGCCGCGCCACCAGTTCGTCGAGCCCGGGCTCGCGAGCCGCGCGTACGAGGACGTCGCGCTGCCGATCGGGCACGGGCAGACGATCTCCAAGCCGAGCACGGTCGCGCGGATGATCGAGACGGTGGCGGCCTGCCTGGCGCCTTCGGCGCGCCGGCGTGCGCGCGTGCTCGAGGTCGGCACCGGCTGCGGGTACCAGGCCGCGGTGCTCGCCGCGGTGTTCGGCGAGGTCGTGACCATCGAGCGCGTGCGCGGGCTGCACGAGGCCGCGCGCGCGAACCTGCGAACGCTGCGCCTGCCGAACCTGCGCACGGTCTTCGGCGACGGCCGGCTGGGTGCGCCGACGGCGGCGCCCTTCGACGCGGTCGTCGTCGCGGCCGCCGGCGACGAGATCCCCGACGCGCTGCTCACGCAGATGAGCGTGCCGGCGCGGCTGCTCGCCCCGATCGAGCGCGGCGGCGCGCAGGCGCTGCACCTGGTCGAGCGCAGCGGGCCCGACGCCTGGCACCTGACCGTGCTCGATGCGGTACGCTTCGTGCCCTTGAAGTCCGGAACCACCTGATGTCGATCCTGATCCGCCTGCTCGCGGCGGCCTCGATCGCGGTGCTCGGTGCCTGCGCGACGAGGGCGCCGTCACCGGCGCCGGTCGAGAACCGCACGCGCCCGCCCGCGGGGGCGAGCGCGCCTGTCGTGCCGGTTCCGGCGCCGTCGCCGGTGCCCGCACCGGCCGCGGGCGCGTCGCCCGACGCCCCCGCGGTCCAGACCGCGCCGGTGCGCTCCTCGGGCGTGGAGTCGCGCCCGCTCGGGCGGGCCCAGGCGCCCGCGGTCGACGCCGCGGGCCCGCTGCGGCGTGAACCGAAGGGCTTGAAGCGCCCGTTCTCGGAGGCGACGCTGGCCGAGCTGCGCGCGGCGGACGCCGGCGCGCACGCGGCGACACCGCCCGGCGCGACGGGATCCGCGGGGTCGGCCTCGGGGGGGGCAGGGGCGGGCGCGGTGGCGGGCGGGGCCTCCGCCGCGGCAGCGCCGGGCGGGGCGAGCGCCGGTGCAGCCGGTGCCGGTTCCCCGGGCGCCGGTGCAGCGGGCGCGGGTGCGGCGGGCGCGGGGGCAGCGGGTGCGGGGGCAGCGGGCGCAGGGGCAGCGGGCGCGGGGGCAGCGGGTGCGGCCGGATCGGGTACCGGAGCCGGCGCCGCCGCAGCCGGCTCGGCGGCTGCGGGCGCGGCTGCGTCGGGCGCACCCAGGCCCGGCGCGACGTCCCCGGGCGCGGCGGCGTCCGGCACGTCGTCCGCCGGCGCCGACGGCGAGTTCGCGTGGCCCGCCAGAGGCAAGGTGGTGCAGGGCTTCTCCGAGCCGCGCCACATGGGCATCCTGATCTCGGGCGCCGCGGGCGACCCGGTCACCGCGGCCGCCGACGGGCAGGTGATCTTCAGCGGCCCGGGGCCGCGCGGCTACGGCAACCTGCTGATCGTCAAGCACGACGCCGAGACGCTCTCGGTCTATGCGCACAATCGCGCGCTGCTGGTGAAGGAGCGCGAGCGCGTCAGGCGCGGCCAGCGGATCGCCGAGCTCGGCGACACCGGCACCGACCGGCCTCAATTGCATTTCGAGATCCGAAAATCCGGAAAGCCGGTCGACCCGATGAAGCTCCTGCCGCCGCGCTGATGGGACCGGTCCTCGTCTTCGACCTCGAGACCGTCCCCGACGTCGCGGGGCTGCGGCGCCTCGGCGGCCTGCCCGCGACGATGCCCGACGCCGAGGTCGCGCAGCGGGCGTTCGACCAGCGCCGCGAGCGCACCGGCAGCGACTTCCTCGCGCTGCACCTGCACCGGGTGGTCGCGATCGGCTGCCTGTTCCGCGACGCCAAGGGCGTGCAGATCAAGTGCCTCGGCGCCGGCGGCGAGGACGAGGGCCGGATCGTGCAGGCGTTCTTCGGCACCATCGAGCGCCACACCCCGCAGCTCGTGTCGTGGAACGGCAGCGGGTTCGACCTCCCGGTGCTGCACTACCGCGCGCTCGCGCACGGCGTGCAGGCGCACCGCTACTGGGACCTCGGCGACGACGACCGCGACTTCAAGTGGAACAACTACATCAACCGGTACCACACGCGGCACCTCGACCTGATGGACCAGCTCGCGCTGTACAACGGGCGCGCGAACGCGCCGCTCGACGAGCTCGCGAAGCTGTGCGGATTCCCCGGCAAGCTCGGCATGGACGGCTCGCAGGTCTGGCCGGCGTACCAGGCCGGCGGTCTCGCACAGATCTGCGCCTACTGCGAGACCGACGTCGCCAACACCTGGCTGATGTACTGCCGCTTCCAGCTCCTGCGCGGCGCGTGGTCGCAGGAGCAGTACGCGCGCGAGATCGCGGTGCTGCGCGACGCGCTCGGCGCGCGCGACGAGCCGCACTGGCACGAGTTCCTCGCCGCGTGGGTCGATGAGCCGGCCCGCTAGCCGCGCCGCCGGGGAGTCGTTCGTCGTCGACGTCGAGTCGCTCGACCTCGACGCGCAGGGCGTCGCGCACCGCGACGGCAAGGTGGTGTTCGTGCGCGACGCGCTGCCGCGCGAGCGCGTGCGCGCCCAGCTCGTGCGCCGCAAGCCGAAGTTCGACGTCGCGCAGACGCTGGACGTCGTTCGCGCGAGCTGCGCGCGCGTGGTGCCGCGCTGCCCCCACTTCGGCACCTGCGGCGGCTGCTCGATGCAGCACCTCGACGAGCGCAGCCAGCTCGCGATCAAGCAGCGCGCGCTCGAGGATCAGCTCGAGCACATCGGCAAGGTGCGCCCCGAGACGATGCTGCGCCCGATCGCGGGCCCGGCGTGGGGATATCGCTACCGCGCACGCCTGTCGGTGCGGCACGTGCCGAAGAAGGGCGGGGTCCTGGTCGGCTTCCACGAGCGCGGCTCGAGCTACGTCGCCGACATGCGCGAGTGCCACGTCCTGCCGGCGCGGGTGTCGGCGCTGCTCGTTCCGCTGCGCGAGCTCGTCGCGGGCCTCGACATGCGCGAGCGCATGCCGCAGATCGAAGTCGCGCTCGGCGAGGCCGGCGGCGAGACCGTGCTCGCGCTCGTGTTTCGCGTGCTCGAGCCTGCCAGCGCGCGAGACCGCGACGCGCTGGTGGCGTTCGCGCGCGCGAACGCGTTCGAGCTGTGGTTCCAGCCCAAGGGCCCGGATTCGATCGAGCTCGTGCACGCCCCGGGCACGGCCGACGGCGCCGCACCGGCCTCGAGGCTCGCGTACGACCTTCCCGAGTTCGGCGTGACGATGCCTTACCGCCCGACCGACTTCACGCAGGTGAACCACCGCGTGAACACGGCGCTCGTGTCGCGCGCGCTGCGCCTGCTCGCGCCGCAGGCGCACGAGCGGGTCGCGGACCTCTTCTGCGGGCTCGGCAACTTCTCGCTGCCGCTGGCGCGGCTCGCGCGCGAGGTCGTCGGCGTCGAGGGCAGCGCGACGCTGGTCGCGCGCGCCGAGCGCAATGCGCGCGACAACGCGCTGGCGGCGCGCGCGTCGTTTCGCGTCGCGGACCTCTTCGAGCTGGGCGGCGACGACTGGCGCGCGCTCGGGCGCTTCGACCGGGTGCTGGTGGACCCGCCGCGGGAAGGCGCGCTCGCGGTGTGCAAGGCGCTCGCCGACGACCCGGTGAAGCCGGCGCGCATCGTGTACGTGTCGTGCAACCCGGCGACGCTCGCGCGCGACGCCGGGCTGCTCGTGCACGCCGGCGGATTTCGCGCGGTGGCGGCCGCGGCGGTCAACATGTTCCCGCACACCTCGCACGTGGAGTCGATGATGGTGTTCGAGCCCGCGTGACCCGCGCGGGACGGGCCGTCGCCGCGCGGCGACGCAGGATTGGAGGAGACAGCAGATGCAACGCCCCTACGAGGGCCTGAAGGTGGTCGACTTCTCGACCACCATCGCGGGCCCGTACTGCACTCGGCTGCTCGCCGACACGGGCGCCGAGGTCGTCAAGATCGAGGCGCCCGAAGGCGACATGATGCGCGGCCGCCCGCCGCTGCGCTCGGGCGCGAGCACCGCGTTCGGCCAGCTGAACGCCGGCAAGAAGAGCGTCGTGATGGACCTGAAGTCCCCGCGCGCCGTCGACGCGGTGCGCCGGCTCGTCGCCGGCGCCGACGTCGTGGTCGAGAACTTCCGCCCCGGCGTGATGAAGCGCTTCGGGCTCGACTGGGCCGCGCTCGCGCCGCTGAACCCGCGCCTGATCTACTGCGCGATCTCCGGGTACGGCCAGACCGGCCCGTCGTCGCAGCTGCCCGCATACGCGCCGGTGATCCACGCCGCCTCCGGCTACGACATCGCGCACCTGCACTACCAGGAAGGGCGCTCGCGGCCGGACTACTGCGGCGTGTTCATCGCCGACGTGCTCGCGGGCACCTACGCGTTCGGCGCGATCGGCGCCGCGATCGCCCAGCGCCACGCCACCGGCGAGGGCCAGCTCGTCGACGTCTCGATGCTCGAGTCGATGCTCGCGCTCACGCTGAACGAGGTCCAGGCCGCGCAGTTCCACGTGGCGCCGCTGCGCCGCCCGATCTTCGGCCCGGTCGAGACCTCGGACGGCTACGTGATGATCGCGGTGGCGAGCGAGCGCACCTTCCAGAACCTGGTCTGCGCGGCGGGGCACCCCGAGCTCGTCGAGGACCCGCGCTTCAAGACGCTCGCCGACCGCCGCCACCACTGGCCGGAGCTGATGGAGTACGTCGAGGCCTGGTCGCGCAGGCTCGCCAGCGGCGAGTGCCTCGCGGCGCTCGAGCGCCAGGGCGTGCCCGCGTCCCCGTATCGCAGCGTCGAGGAGGCGCTGGCCGACCCGCAGATCGGGCACCGGGGCGCGCTCGCGACCGTGCACGACGCGGGCGGCGAGTTCAAGGTCGTCAACGCGCCGTTCCTGATGTCGGGCGCGACGACGTCGGTGCAGCCGCACGCCCCCGCGCTCGGCGAGCACACGCGCGAAGTGCTGCGCGCGGCGGGGCTCGCCGACGACGCGATCGACGCGCTCGCCGCGGAGTCCGGCGCCGCGGGCGAGGGGAGCGCGGCGTGAGCGCGGACTTCCCCGCGCTGGTCGCCGCCGCCACCCGCGTCGGCGAGCGCCTGAAGGCGCGGCGCGAGACGGTCGCGGTCGCGGAGTCGTCCGCGGGCGGGCTGCTGAGCGCGGCGCTGCTCGCCGTGCCCGGCGCGTCCGCGTACTACCTCGGCGGAACGGTCGTGTACACGCGGCGCGCGCGCAAGGTCGTCGCGGCGATCCCGAAGGAGGACGTCGTCGGCATGCGCTCGGCGAGCGAGCCCTACGCGCAGCTGCTGGCGCGCCGCTCGCGCGAGCGTCTGGCGGCGACCTGGGGGGTGTCCGAGACCGGCGCGAGCGGGCCGACCGGCAACGCCTACGGCGACGCGCCCGGCCACACCTGCGTCGCGGTCGCGGGGCCGATCGAGCGCTCGGCGACGCTCGAGACCGGCCGCGCGGACCGCGTCGGGAACATGTTCGAATTCGCGGCGCGCGCGCTCGAACTGCTCGAGCGCGCGCTCGACGACGCGCCGATTCCTACTCGTTGACCCAGTTCGGCTTGCGCTTCTCCGAGAACGCCTTCGGCCCCTCGACGAAGTCCTTGCTGGTGCGCATGCGCGCGACCGCGTCGTACTCGACGCGGTAGGCGGTCGCGACGTCGGGAATCGCGAGCCCCTGCATCGCCGCCTGCTTGGTCGCGCGCAGCGACATCGGCGAGCACTCGAGGATCTGCGCGGCCCACTTCTTCGCCTCGGCGAGCGCCTGCCCCGCGGGCGCGACCGCGGTGACGAAGCCGAGCTCGTAGCCCTCGCGCGCCGGCACGTGGCGCCCGGTGAGCATCATCCCCATCGCGCGCTTCAGGCCGATCGTGCGCGGCAGCCGGTGCACGCCGCCGGCGAGCGCGGCCAGGCCGACGCGCGGCTCGGGCAGCGCGAACTTCGCGTTCTCGGCCGCGATGATGATGTCGCAGGCGAGCGCGATCTCGAATCCGCCGCCCATCGCGACCCCGTTGACCGCGGCGATGACCGGCTTGAACAGGTCGAAGCGCGACGTGAGTCCGGCGAATCCGGACGCGACGAAGCCGCGCGCACCGCCGCCCGCCTGGTACTTCAGGTCGTTGCCGGCGGAGAACGCGCGCTCGCCCGCGCCGGTGACGATCGCGACCCACTGCTCCGGGTCGGCGGCGAAGTCGTTCCAGACGCGGTCGAGCTCGACGTGCGCGGGGTAGTGCAGCGCGTTCATCACGTCCGGCCGGTTCAGCGTCACGATGGTCAGGTGGCCTTCGCGCTCGACCTTGCAGAATTCAGGCATCTCGTCGTCTCCTCGAGGGGGTGGGGAAAAGGGGGGCGCGACGCGCCGGCGCTCAGCCGGCGTCGGGCAGCCGCTCGCGCAGCGCGCGCTTGAGCAGCTTGCCGTTGGCGTTGCGCGGCAGCGGCTCGTCGGTGAGCGTGAACGTCTCGGGCACCTTGTAGTCGGCGAGGTGGCGGGCGCAGAACGCGCGCAGTTCGTCCGCGCCGAGCGCCGGATCCTTGCGCGCGACGAACGCGTGCACGCGCTCGCCGAGCACCGGGCAGGGCTTGCCGACGATCGCGCTCTCGAGCACGCCCGGGTGGTGGCCGAGCACGTTCTCGACCTCGACCGAGAAGACCTTGTAGCCGCCGCGGTTGATCATGTCCTTGATGCGGTCGAACACGCGCACGAAGCCGTCGGCGTCGATCGAGCCGACGTCGCCCGAGTGCCAGAAGCCCGCGGTGAACGCGTCGCGCGTGGCCGGCGGGTTGTTCCAGTAGCCGGGGACGACCATCGGCCCGCGGATCCACAGCTCGCCCGCTTCGCCGCGCGGCACCTCGCGGCCGTCCGGGCCCATGACGACGACGTCGGCGCAGTGCAACTCGAAGCCGACGCTGTCGGGGCGCTTCGACACCCACGCGTGCGGCAGCAGCGTGGTCGGCGACGTGGTCTCGGTCGCGCCGTACGCGTTGCACAGCTCGAGCCGCGGCAGCCGGCGCGCGAGCGCTGCGATCGTCGCCTCGGGCATCGGCGCGCCGCCGTAGCCGCCGATTCGCCACGCGCCGAGGTCGTGGTCGTCGATGCCGGGCTGCATCAGGCACAGGTTGTACATCGCCGGGACCATGACGGTGTACGTCATCCGCTCGGCCGCGCACAGCGCGAGGAAGTCGGCCGCCTTGAACTCGCGCATCATCACGACGGCACCGCCCACCTGCCACATCGTCATGATCACCGCGACCAGGCCGGTGACGTGGCTCGCCGGCACCGCGAGCAGCGTGCGCTCGCCGGCGCGCAGCCCCATGCCGTGCTTGAAGTGCAGCGTCGAGTGCGCGAGGTTGAAGTGCGTCAGCATCGCGCCCTTGGGGCGGCCGGTGGTGCCCGACGTGTACAGGATGACCGCGGTGTCCTCCTCGGCGACGCGGGGCTCGGGCACCGCGGCGTCCGCGCGCGGCGCGTCGGTGAAGCGGTGCGCGAGCGCGGGGACGTCCGCGGGCACGGGGAGCCGTGCGCCGAGCTCGTCGTCGTGCACCAGCGCGACCGCGCCGCAGTGATCGAGGATGTACGCGATCTCGGGCGTCTGCAGCCGCGTGCCCATCGGCACCGCGATCGCGCCCAGGCGCAGCGCGCCCAGCAGCGCGAAGACGAACTCCGGGCGGTTGCCCACGAGCATGCCGACGCGGTCGCCGGGCTTCACCCCCCGCGCGGCGAGCCCGGCCGCGACGCGCTCGGCGTCGGCGGCCAGTTGCGCGTACGTCCAGCGGCGGCCTTCGAAGACGAGCGCCTCGGCGTGCGGCGCCGCGGCGGCGGCACCCGCGAACAGGCGCCACGCGTCACGGGCGCGATCGGTGAAGCAGCGCACGACGCGGTCACCGAAGTGCGCCTCGTGGCGCATCCCGACCCCGGGGGGCGGCGTCATCGGCATCGTCGTCTCCGTCGTCGTGCGCGAGCCCCGCGGCTCGCCGGACGGCAGACTGTGGCGAAGCCGTGCGCGAATGTCAAAGCGAGGCCGCGTTCCCCGGAATCACGGGACGCCTCGACACGCGCGGGCGGTCCCGGGGGGCGCGCGAGCCGGAATGCGCGCGGGCCGCCCGAAGGCGGCCCGGCGCGGGGCGCGGCGCGCCCGAAGGCGCAGCGCGCGGTCGGCGGCGCGTCAGTCGCGGTCGCCGCCGAAGATCCCGAGCAGCGCCAGCAGGTTGCTGAACACGTTGTACACGCTCAGGTACACCGACAGCGTCGCGGTCACGTAGTTGGTCTCGCCGCCGTTCACGACCCGCTGCAGGTCGACGAGGATGAACGCCGAGAAGATCAGGATCGCGAGCACCGAGACGGTCAGCATCAGCGCGGGCATCTGCAGCCAGATGTTGGCGATCGCGGCGACGAAGATGATCGCGAACCCGATCGTCAGCCACTTGCCGAGGCCGGAGAAGTCGCGCCGGGAGACCGTCGCGACCGTGGCCATCACGCCGAAGATCACCGCGGTGCCGCCGAACGCGGTCATCACGAGCGAGGTTCCGTTGGAGAACCCGAGCACGTGGCCGACCAGCCGCGAGAGCATCAGCCCCATGAAGAACGTGAAGCCGAGCAGCAGCGCGACCCCGATCCCGCTGTTCTTGTAGCGCTCGATCGCGAAGAAGAATCCGAACGCGACGGCCATGAAGACGATCAGCCCGATGAACGGGCTCCCGGCGAAGAACGAGAAGCCCGTGCTGACGCCGATCCAGGCTCCGAGCACCGTGGGCAGCATCGACAGCGCCAGCAGCCAGTACGTGTTGCGCAGCACGCGATTGCGCTGCGTGGCGCCCAGGGCGCCGGAACCCGTGCCGAAGGTGGGGACGGTCAGACGATCCCGATCGAATGCCATGTGTCGTGACTCCACTCTTGAAGGAAGGGTGAATCTAGGGCCTCGGTGCGCGAATTTCAACCGCTTTCGCGCCCGCGGGGCATCGGGGGTTTCCCGGTGCAGGCCTATGTTAAACTCTCAGGTTCAGCAAAGCACTGAAAATCTCACGTAAGCTCCTCTTTTGATTGACAATTTTTCGGCTGCCCGCGCGGCGGCCGGCAGGGACCCCAGAAAGATGGCCATCGAACGCACCCTCTCCATCGTCAAGCCCGACGCCGTCGCGAAGAACGTGATCGGGCAGATCTACGCACGCTTCGAGCAGGCGGGCCTGAAGATCGTCGCGGCGCGCATGATGCATCTGTCGCGCGGCGAGGCCGAGGCTTTCTACGGCGTGCACCGCGAGCGCCCGTTCTTCAAGGACCTGGTCGAGTTCATGATCTCCGGCCCCGTCATGGTCCAGGTGCTCGAGGGCGAGGGCGCCATCCTGAAGAACCGCGACCTGATGGGCGCGACCGACCCGAAGAAGGCCGCCGCGGGCACGATCCGCGCCGACTTCGCCGACAGCATCGACGCCAACGCGGTGCACGGCTCCGACGGCCCCGACACCGCCCGTGTCGAGATCGCGTTCTTCTTCCCGGCGATGAACGTCTTCTCGCGCTGACGCGACGAGACGTTCGCGGCGGCGCGCGGGGCCTTCCCATGAGCGAACCGGTCAACCTCCTCGGGCTCGACGCCGACGCGCTCGCGCGCCAGTGCGCCGAGTGGGGCGAGCGGCCGTTCCGCGCGCGCCAGCTGATGCAGTGGATCCACCAGCGCGGCGAGGCCGACTTCGCCGCGATGACCGACCTCGCGAAGTCGTTCCGCGCCCGCCTTGCCGAGTCCGCGTGCGTGCGCCCGCCCGCCGTGATCCGCGATCACGTCTCGGCCGACGGCACCCGCAAGTGGCTGCTCGACGTCGGCGCCGGCAACGCGGTCGAGTGCGTGTTCATCCCCGAGGCGAATCGCGGCACGCTGTGCGTGTCCACGCAGGCCGGCTGCGCCGTCGACTGCCTGTTCTGCTCCACCGGCAAGCAGGGGTTCTCGCGCAACCTGCTGCCCGCGGAGATCGTCGGGCAGCTCTGGTGGGCCAACCGCGCGCTCGGGGCCACCGGCGACGGCGAGCGGGTGATCAGCAATGTCGTCTTCATGGGCATGGGCGAGCCGCTGCAGAACTACGCGGCGACCCTGTCGTCGCTGCGCCTGATGCTCGACGACAACGCGTACGGGCTCTCGCGGCGCCGCGTCACGGTCTCCACGTCCGGTGTCGTGCCGATGATCGATCGCCTGCGGGAAGATTGCCCGGTGGCGCTCGCCGTGTCGCTGCACGCCCCCGACGACGCGCTGCGCGATACCCTCGTGCCGCTGAACCGCAAGTACCCGCTCGCCGAGCTGATGGCGGCCTGCCGCCGCTACCTGTCGGCCGCGCCGCGCGACTTCATCACCTTCGAGTACGTGATGCTCGACGGCGTCAACGACGCCGACGCGCACGCGCAGCGCCTGCTCGCGCTCGTGCGCGACGTCCCCTGCAAGTTCAACCTGATCCCCTTCAATCCGTTCCCCGATTCCGGCCTGCGGCGCTCGCCCGACGAGCGCGTGCGCCGCTTCGCCCAGAGGCTCTCCGACGCCGGTGTCGTCACCACGGTGCGCAGGACGCGCGGCGACGACATCGACGCCGCGTGCGGGCAGCTCGCCGGCGAGGTCCGGGACCGCACCCGGCTCGCGCAACGCCGCGTGATCGCGGTCGCGGAGGCACGGTGAGCGCGGCGTCGCTGCGCGCGGCGGTGCGGGCGCTCTCGCTGGGCGCAGCGCTCGGCGTGCTCGCCGCGCTGGTCGGGTGCCAGACGCCGGGCTCGCCCGAGGGCCCCGGCGCGCTGCCGCCGTCGGGGCAGGCGGTGCTGCCCGACTCCGCCGAGGAAGGCGAGGAGCGCCGGCGCGCGCGCATCCGCCTGGAGCTCGGCGCGAGCTATTACCAGCAGGGCAAGTACGCGGTCGCCCTCGAGGAACTGCGGCAGGCGCTGCTGATCGATTCGAGCTACGCGCTCGCCTACGGCGTGCTCGGCCTCGTCTACATGGACATGGGCGAGCGTGCGCGTGCCGAGGAGAGCTTCCAGCGCGGATTGCGCATCGCGCCGGCCGATTCCGACCTGAACAACAACTACGGCTGGTTCCTGTGCCAGGGCGGCCGGCACCGGGAGTCGCTCGAGTACTTCCAGCGCGCGCTGAGGAATCCGCTGTACCCGACGCCGGCCAAGCCCCTGCACAACGCGGGCCTGTGCGCGCAGCGCATGGGCGACGAAAAGGCGGCCGAGGCGTATTTCCTGCGCGCGTTCCAGGTGCAGCCGAGCGACCCGGTCGCGATGTTCAACCTCGGCCTGATCAACCTGAAGCGGCGCGACGTCGATCGCGCGCGCTTCTACGCGCAGCGGCTGCTGGGCAGCTTCGAGCCCACCGCCGAAGTCCTGTGGCTCGCGCTGCGCGTCGAGCGGCTGGCGGGCAACGCCGACGCGCTCGCGAGCCTGTCGAGCCAGCTGCGGCGCCGTTTCCCCGAGTCGCGCGAGGCCCAGATGCTCGCGTCGGGCAATTTCTCGGACTGACCCGGTGGCGCGCAGCATCGCCTCCGTCGAAGAGCTGATCGCGGCTCGCGACGCCTGCGGATTCGGCTCCGACGACATCGCGCGCCGCCTCAAGCTCGCGCCGCGACAGGTGCAGGCCCTGGAAGCCGGCGACTGGACCACGCTGCCCGGCACCGCGTTCGTGCGCGGCGCGCTGCGCAGCTACGGGCGGCTGGTCGACGCCGACGTCGAACCGCTGCTGCAGTCGGTCGCCGGGCTCGCGCCGCCGACCGAGATCCGGCCGGCGGCCTCGCTCGACGAGCCGATGCCTCGGCGCAGCATGCTCGGCTTCGGCAGCGGGGGCTCGGGGAGCCGCATCGCGTGGATCGGGCTGGTCGTCATCGGCATCGTCGCGCTGGCGTTCTTCTTCGCGCGCGACGGCGACTTCTCCCGGATTCCGTCGCTGCTCGGCGCGGGCGACGCCGCCGCACCGGCGGCGCAGACGCCGCCCGCCGACGCGTCCTCGCCCGCGACGCGCACCGATTCGGTCGCGCTGCCGTCGCCGGGCGCCGGGGCCGGCGCCGCC
>Ga0268298_10004458_pt1 | contig 13662 bp, 8 predicted proteins | sample WWTPWeurt_MetaG_FD_194462 | JGI IMG/M metagenome (GOLD analysis project Ga0268298, IMG submission 194462) | Activated sludge microbial communities from WWTP in Nijmegen, Gelderland, Netherland - WWTP Weurt | ecosystem: Engineered > WWTP > Aerobic digester > Activated sludge | place: Netherlands... | reverse complement strand
CGGCAACAACCGGCCGCTTCGACACAGGCAAGAGGGGGAGGCTTGCCGTGCCGGCGCACACCGATTGCGTATAGAACACCACCACCGCCATCGCCACCGCCGCTCCGCGGCGCACGGATTCCAGGCTCGGTGTGTGTTTAACAAAATTCGGCGTACCATCGACGGGCTTGACCAACGCCCGCCAGAGGCGGCTAAGTGTGTTTTTCATAGTTTTCCCCCTGCGGCTCAGTGTCATTGCACTGTATATATAGCGGTTTTGGTCTTAAGATTCGGTTAAGTTCTGGTAAACAGCGTGTAAAACCGAGGTAAATTTCTTGCAAATAAAATATGTAGAAATTGTAACAAAGACAACGGATTCCATTTCTCCGTCGAGGTCCGATTTCATGAACCCCTTGGCCACCCTGTCCTTTCGTATGCGCCACTCTTGCCAAGAAAAAGCGCCCCCCAAGGGAGTCTTTCATTTCACATTCCAAGCGCGAGAAGCATTTCTCAACGACCTGAAAAGAAAACCTCTTTAAATTCCCCTTGACACGATTGGGTGCGTGTTATAGATTTACGCCATGTTCGGCGGCAGCGCCGATTCGTATTCATCCCGGGGCGTTAACTTCCCCGTCTATCGAGGAGGTTTCATATTATGAACAGTGAAAAACCGTTGAAATACATTCCTCTGGCGTTCAAGGGGCTGGGGCTTATCTCCGCCGTTCTGGGACTGGTGTTTTTCATCATCATTCTCGTCGGTGGCGGGACGCCGGACGCGCCCCGCGCAACGTCAATTCTGGCCCTGATCCTGGGGTTCTTTTACCTCTTGTTTTTCTGGACGATCGCGGAAGTGATTGGCTTGCTGATTCGCATCGAAGCCAACACCCGTAACTGATCCCAGGGACCGTTTGACCATGAGCGCCCGCCGTCCACCGTGGCTTTGGTGGGGGGCGGGCGCTCTCTTTTTAATCGCCATCGCGGGGTGGGTGTTTTGGGCCAGCCAACGGGAACGTCGCTTTAAGCCCCTGTCCGATCTCGGCTCCGCCAACCTTCCAACGGGATTTACACCGGGGGAACTCCCCCCCGCCACGGAGATCCCGCGATCCAAACCCGGGGCGGGGATTGATCCCCACCTCCAGCAAACCCTTCAAACCATCAACGAAATCAACCGGCTGAATCAAATCAACGCGGATTTGCGGCAAACCCCAAATCGCCCGGCCCCGCCGACGCCCCCGCTCCCCCCTCTTCCCGAACCGGCGGGGGGCGCATCAACCGAAACCCCTTAAGCAATTCCTGTGGTGTTGTGGGTGGTTAAACAACCCCAGCGGTAGAACCCGCCGGGAGGGGCGTGGCCGTCCGTCGACGGGCCAGCCACAATTCCATGTGATAATAGAGGCCCGGGATCATAAAGAGCGTCAGGAAGGTGGACACGGTGGCTCCCCCAATCACCGTCAAAGCCAAAGGGGCCCACAACTGGGAGGATTCACTCCGGGACAGAACCAGGGGGATCAGGTCCACGATGGTCGTGAGAGATGTGTTGAGAATGGGGGAAAGCCGAAGAAGGCTGGATCCCAGCACCGCCCGCTCCAACCGTTGGCCTTCTTGGCGCGCCTGATTCATCCGTTCGACGAGAATGATGGCCGCGTTAACCACGATTCCCCCCAACATAATCATGCCGATATAAACGCTCATGGTCACCGACGTCCGCGTGATCCAGAGCAGCGGAATGGAACCGATAAACGCCATGGGAATGGTCACCATAATCAATATGGCTTGGGCGTAGGATTCAAACAAACTCGCCAAAACGATAAACACCAAGGCCGCCATGATAAAAAAGGCAAAGCGGAACTCTTTTTCATTTTGAACCATGTCCGCGTAATCGCCCCCCACCTGGTAATAGTATCCCGTCGGAACGTCCAAATCCCGGATGGCCTTGATGCTGCGCTCGGCGGCGGTACTGAGGGCGGTTTTTTCCCGGTTGGCGCTGGCCTGGATGACCCTCTGTTTGTCCTTTCTCCAAACCTCACTTGGGGTTAGGGCGAATTCGAAATGGGATATTTGCTGGATTGGAATGATAGTTCCGTCGGGGGCCATGAGAGTGATGTAATGAATGTCCTCAAGAGACTTGCGAAACTGCTCTTTATCCCGAGCGATGATTTCAAGTTGCTGGGCGTCCTCAAAAAACCAGGAAGGCCTCAATCCTCGAATGCGGGCGTGAAGATCCTCGGCGATGTCTTTGAGCGTCAGATTAAAAAGCGCCGCGCGTTCTTTGTCAACCTTGACCTGCACTTCGGGCTGGCCGGGTTTGTAACGAAGCTTGACATCGGTGAGCCCCTTGACGGCTTGCAGTTTCTGAGAAATCGCGCTCGCCAAATCCCTCAACGTGTCGTATTGCGGGCCAAATACGTCAATAAAAAATTCCTTGGAGGCTTCGGGTTCCGAGAAGTAGATAAAAGAATCGTACTCTTGCCCGATGTCCGCGACTTTCGGGCGCAATCCTTGGATGATGTCCTGAACGGAGCGCGAGCGTTCGGACCGCGGTCGCAGAGTGACATACACTTTTGAGGACCACCCCTCGACGCGGGCCGCGGCGGTCTTAACAGTTTCGGAGACCTCCGGGGTGTCGGACAAGACCTGTTCGACTTTGCGGACCACCTGGTCGGAAATATCCAATTTGGCTCCGGCGGGCAACTCGATGTAAATGATGAACTCGTTTTGTTCCGTCGTGCCAAGAAAATCCTTCTCCAAAACCGTGAGATACAGATATACCGAAACACCCGCCGCCAGGGCCATGCCGATGAAAATCCATTTTTGCCATCGGATCGCCGCCGAGCTCCAACGGAGAAAGGCCCGTTGCGGGCGCGCCCGCAGATAAGCCCATTCCGACTTTAACAATGGCCAAATCCGGCCGTACCAGGCGTGATGGGCGGACACCGCGTATTCCTTCCACAGGGGGAGCAAAGGGGTCCCATCGGCGGCGTTCAACACGGGCGCGGCGGGCGCGGGCCCCGCTGGAAACACGCGGCGCGCGTGGTGATGGCCCCAACGTCCCCACGCCCGACGGGTCGCCTCCGCGGCCCACGCCGTCGCGCGAAACACGAACGCCGGCGTCTTCCCCCTAAGCCAATTGATGATCAATGCCAATTTGGCCCTTTCCGTCTGTGATAAATACCCCTTGTGCGCCGGCAGGGCCAAGCGGGACGCCAAAAGGGGAACCAGGGTGACCGCCACCAGGAGGGAAGCGACCATGGAGAAAGCGATGGTGTAGGCCAGGCCGGAATAGAGGATTTTCACCTGTTTGTTGATGAACACGATCGGCAGGAACACGACCACCGTTGTCAAGGTTGACCCGATCAAGGAGGTGAACAACTCTTCCGTGCCTTCCACCGAAAGCACAACCCCGTCCTCTGATTTCCCTTCTTTGCGCGCGTGGCGCTTTTTATGGAGAATGTTTTCTAGAACGACGGTGGCGCCGTCCACCACGGTGCCGATGCCGAGGGCCAGCGCCGACAAGGTCATGATGTTGAGAGACAGCCCGATCGACAGCATGAAAGACAACGTGATCAACAGGGCGACCGGAGCCGACAAAAACACAACCAGGGTGTGGCGCCAATCCCGCAAAAAGAAAAATATAACCAATAACGTCAATACCATCCCCATGCTCAGACTGCTGGTGACGTTGTCCATCGCCTCTTTGATGAACACGGATTGGTCGGTGATGATGTCCATTTGGATCTGCGTACCAAGGATATCTTCTTGGACGGTGCGCGCCACTTTTCGGACCCGTTCGGCCACCCGGATCGTGTTCGAATTGTTCTCTTTCTGAACGTAGACCGAAACCGTGGGTTTGCGGTTCAAGCGCGCGTAACTCTGGGCGTCCAGGTAGAAATCTTTCACGTCGGCGACGTCCCGCAACTTAATTGAGGACCCCTCGCGGGTTCGCCGGACGTTCAAGTTTTTTAAATCCTCGATGGTTTTGTATTGCCCCATGGCCCGGACGAAGTGTTCGGCGGCGCCGTCCTCCCGCTTTCCCGTCAGCAGGTTGACGTTGTTCCGTCCGATGGTGTCGATCACCTCGCGGATCGGCAATTGGTAGGCCTCCAGCCGGTCCTGATAGAATTCGACCAGGATTTTCCGCTCCCGACCGCCCCCGACTTCCACGTTGGCCACCCCGTTGACCCGCATGAGCTTTGGTTTGATCTGGTTATCAACGATTTCCCGCAGGCGCTCGGGGGTGTTTTTATCGCTGGTGAGAGAGAGGATGATGACGGGGTAATCGTTCTCCGAGTAATGGGCGACGACAGGCTTTTCAATGTCTTTGGGCAGTTTGTTTCGGATCTTGGCCACCCGCTCCTGAACCTCCAAGGCGGCGAAACTGAGGTCGGTGCCGGGCTCGTACGTGAGGGTGACGACGGACCGGTCTTTCCGGGAGACGGAGAGTACGGACCGGAGATGCTGGACGGTCGCCACCGCCTCCTCAATGATTTTGGTGACGAGGGTTTCGATGTCCTCGGGGGGCAGACCGCCCCGCACGCCCACGTAAATCGTGAGGGAGCCTGCCGCGGCGTTGGGAACGAGGTCGACGGGCAATTTCCACCAGGAAAACACGCCCAGGATCGCCAAACCCAGGAAGAACATCACGGTGGTGACGGGCCGACGGACGGCAAATGAGGGGAGGGACATGGGGGTTACTCGGCGACGGGTTCAGAACCTCTTTTTTCCCGCCACAGTTCGGAATGGTAATAAGCGAGAGGAAGAACGAACAAGCTCAGCAGGACGGATATTCCCAAACCGCCAAAGGTGACCACCGCCATGGGAGAGGCCAATTCCCCGCCTTCGGACAAGCCCAGAGCCAAGGGCAACACCGCCAACACCGTGGTCAGGGAGGACATCAAGACCGGCCGCAGTCGTGTCGAGCACCCTTCCACCACGGACTCCCAAAGGGCCACGCCTTCCCGTCGCCGCTGGTTCATAAAATCGATCAATATGATGCCGTAGTTTACCACGCTCCCGACCAACAAAATCATGCCCAAAAAGACCGGGGCGCTGAGGGGCGTTCCCGTCATGGCCAAGCTGATGGCCACACCCACAACCGAAAACGGTACCGTCACCATGATGATGAACGGGTGCCAAAGGGATTCAAATTCCGAGGCCATGATCATGTAAACCAGCGCCACAGCCAAGATCATCGCCACGACCAATCCCCCGAAAGATTCCTTGATCTGTCGGCTTTCGCCGGTCAAATCCACTTGATAATCCGCCACGCCTTGATACGTTGAAAGCAAAGCCTCGACGTCCTTGAAAACGTCCCGGGTTGACCTCTTGGCGATGTTGCCGCTCACCACGATGGCCCTTTGTTGATCCATGTGCTTGATTTCACTGGGCCCCTCCGCGGTGCGCAACAACGCCAACTCGGAAAGAGGGACAGCCATGCCGTCCCGCGACAGGACGGACAAACGGCCGATATCGTCCATGCTGGTCCGATCCTCGGTGCGCAGGCGGACGCGCACATCCACTTCCTGTCCTTTCTCTTTGTAATTCGTCGCCACAAACCCTTTGATGCCGATCAGCGCGGTTCGGGCGATCTCGGCGACCGAAAGTTGGTAGGAGGCGGCCCGCACCTTGTCGATTTCCACCCGCGTTTCCGTTGAGGGCAGGGCCAGGCTGGTTTTCACCCCGTAAACCCCCTTGATGCCACCCAGCCCGCGCATGATTTCCTCGGACATTTTCTTAAGAATGGTCAAATCGGGGCCTTTGATTTCCACCACGATCGGCGAAGAGGTTTCGAAAGCCGAAGCCAGAACGCTGTCCTGGAGAATGTACTGGACTTCCGCCCCGCTCAGATCCTGGGAGTCCAAGACGGTTTTGACTTCCTCAATGTATTCGTCGGTGGAACGGATTTTTCGATTGATGTTGACGATGGCCTGCCCCTCGTGGTCGCCCAGGGCTTCCACCGCCTCGCTGGCGTTGGAACCCACCGCGACGGTAGCCTCTTTGTAGCCCGGCACCTCTTTCAACAAGCCCTCCACTTTGCGCATCACCTCATCGGTCTTAACGAGTCGCGTCCCCACGGGCATCTTAATCTTCAAGATAAACTGCCCTTGGTCGACCTTGGGCATAAAAACCTTGTCTTGAATGGCCAGAAGGCCGAAACTCGCCAGCGCACCCAACAAAACGATTTGGACCGTCGTTTTGGGATGCCGCAAAACCCAAGCCAGGCTTCGTTGGTAAGCCATCATCCATCGACCAAAAGCTTGTTCCGACAAACCGCGGACAAACCAATCCGCAACCCGTCGAAAAATATTCGCGCGGGGGGGCGGCTCACTGAGCGGGGTTTCCCCCGCCGCCGGATTTCTCTTCATCAACCTCGTCAACCATTGGAAACCGATCGGGTGCGCCATCATCAGGGGCACGAGGGTGATGGAAATAAAGACCGAGGCGAACGACGCCGCGGTGACGATGAAGAACATGTCCTTAAAAACGAGTTGGGCCACCCCCTTCGCGAACAGGAGAGGAAGCAACACGGCCACGTTGGTAAGGGAAGAGGTGATCATGGACGGCGCCACTTCGTCCGTCCCGTCCATGGCCGCATCGGCGCCGCTTTTCCCCAGTTCGGTCTTGTGCCGGGCGATGTTCTCCGCGACGACGATCGAGTTATCGACCATATTCCCGATGCCCAGCCCCAACCCCGCCAAGGACAGCATGTTGATGGAAATGTCCTTCAAAAACATCCCGGTGAAAGTGATCAAGGTGGACGTGGGGATCGACATCGCGACAATGGCCGCAATGCTCCAACTGCGAAGGAAGAAATAAAGGACCAAGAAGGCCAAGAGGCCGCCCAAAATCCCGTCTTTCGTGACGCCGCTGATGGCCTGTTGGATGAAGACCGCCTCATCGTAGACGAGTTCCAACCGGACGCCCTTGGGCTCCAGCACCCCCGCCAATTCCCGCATGGCGAAACGAACCCTTTTGGCGGTGGCCAGGGTGTTGGCGTCGGCTTGCTTTTGGACGGCGATGGCCACGTTGTCGCTGCCGTTGTAGCGGGAGAAACTGCTTTTTTCCTTAAAGGTGTCCCTTACTTCCGACATGGATTCGAGATAAATGAGGCGTTGGTCTTTTACGGAATAATCCCGGTCCTTGTCCTCGCTGCGTCGCCCCCGCCAGCGCGGGCGGCTGTCCATTTCTTCGGGGCGCTCCACCCGCACCGGCAAACGGCGGATTTCGGCGATGTTTTGAAATTCCCCCATGGTGCGAATGAGATACTCGTAAAAACTGCCCTGGACCGTCCCCGCCGGATAGTTCAAATTGGAATCCTTGAGGGTGTCCACCAACATCGTCAAAGAAACATTTTGGGATTCCATCCGGGGCCGATCGACTTCCACCAAAATCTCCCGCTCCTCGCCGCCGGATATAACGGCCGATGCGACGCCGTCCACCTTTTCCAACCGTTGTTTTATGACTTGCTTGGCGATTTCGGTGAGTTGGCCCATGGTTTGATTTCCGCTCACCGAGTACACCATCATGGGCTGGGCGAAGGGGTTGATGCGGTTGATGATCGGATCGTCCGCTTCGGAAGGCAAGCGGTCTTTGATTTGGTCCAATTTTTCTCGGGCCGTGAGATGGGCGAACCCCATGTCGGTGCCCCAATCGAATTCCAGCGTGACCAACGACACCCCCTCTTTGGACAGCGACCGAGCGCGTTTGAGGTTGGGGACCGTGCCCACCGACTCTTCAATCACTTTCGTGATGAGGTTCTCGATTTCCTCGGGGGCGGCGTTGCCGTAGCGGGTGATGATCAGCAATTGGGGGAAGGAAATGGACGGGAAGAGTTCCCGCGGGGTGAAAAACCAGGAGATGATCCCCATCAGCCCCACCGCGGCGTAAAACATGGTGCCGGTGACGGGCCGGCGGACGATGAATCGCGCGAGGGACATGGGGTCCCGGGGTTACCGAAATTCGGGGATGGCCGTCAGGGGAACGCCCACCGCGCGTTCCAGCCCCGCCAGCGAGATCCGATAAAACGCCAAGGCCTCTTCGTAATTGGACACGGCGTCGGCGTAAGCGTTTTCGGCGGCCAGGGTTTGCTGAGGTTCGATCATGTTCATCCGCTCTTTCTGCTGAGCGATGTCCATCTCTTTGTCGCGATAGTCCAGCTCGACCCGAGCGCCTTTAATCTGAATTTTGGCCTTTTGGATGTTGTAATAAGCCTCGCGCACATCGACTTCCACGTTGCGCCGGGCCTGGAAACGTTCGTATTGCGCCCGAATGCGGCTGGCTTCGGCCTGCCGGGCGTCCCCCGCCGAGCGGAAAGAGTCAAACAGGGCGAAACTTCCGCTGATGGCCTTGACGTCCTGGGCCGTCGTTTCCGCGTAGTCGGGGGTCATGTGTTCTTTGGAGGTGGACGCCTTGACGGTGTTCCCCCCCACGTAAAGGCTCGCCTGGACACCCATGTTCCAACTTCGTCCCAAATCCAATTCATCGCTTTCAAAGGCGCCGCCCGACCGGCCGAGGAAATAAGTGCCGTCCACGCGGAGCATATTGGCCGCGGCCGCCGCGCGATGGCCGAATTTTTGCGCCAGGAAGGCGTAATCAGCGGCCAATTTGTCGGGGCGGTTTTCGTAGGCGTATTGAACCAGGGATTCGGGAGGGACCCCCAACTCCACCAGGCTTTGCGGATTGACCGCGTCCGGCGGCGTGGAGAGCAAATCGGGTATCGCCTGTTCCATGTTCAGGAGGGACGCCATTTTAAGGCGCGCGATCTCCAGATCTTTCTCGTCGGAAAGAAGCCGGTAATACCCCTGGCTGAAAAGCGATTCCGCCCCCAGGAGATCCGCCTTGGTGATCAGACCCAGTTGTCCTTTTTTGCGGGCCAGTTCTATGATCTTCTCGGCGCGCCCCGACATTTCGCGGCGAATTTTCAACGACCGCTGGGCTTTGATCAAGTTGTAATAGGCCTTCACTATTTCAAAAGTGACCTCGGCCTTGACTTTGCGGATGTTTTGCTGGGCGCCCTGCATTTGCCACGCCGAAGACCGGTAGTTGTAGAAGTTACGTCCGCTGTGGAAAATGGGGATCCCGAACTCAAACCCGTATTCTTTTCTTTTGAATTTCGTGTTATCGGTGGACACCGTCGGATCTTCGAACAGCGTGCCTTCCGATTTCGAAAATTTGGCCGTCGCGGCGGGCAGGATGTTCCGCATGGCCTCAAGGTAACGGAATTTGGACACGCTGTATTCCCGTTCCGCCACTTTCAGCGGCTGGTGGTTGGCCAAGCCAACATCCAAGAAGTCTTTTAACACGGGATTGGAGGGCAAGCCCACCTGGGGCGTGGACAAGGGGGATCTTATTTCCCGGCCGGCCTCCTGGTCCTCCTGTTCGCTGCTGCGCGGGGCGGGACGCAGTTCCGCGACGAGAAAGTTTTCTTTCTGGGTCACGACGAAAGCCACCGGCTCTTTCGAACGAATGTCGATAAAATCCAGGGGCTTGGCCGCCCCTCCGGGCGCGGGGGCCATGCCCGCCTTGTACCCGAACCGAACTTCCTCGACCAAATCGTGAAACACCTTTTCGATCGCGGGTCGCTTGGAAATGGCTGGCTCGAGGAAATAAAGCACCAATCCCTGCCCCTTAGCCGTCATGACTTCCCGGTATTTTAGGGCCCGCGTGCTTTCGATCGTGACTTTCGCGAACCGGCCGGCCCCAAGAACGGTCACCCCTTCGATGACGTTTTCCTTGGGACGGGGGGCGGGGATGTCTTTTTTCGACGGTTTCGCCGCGCTCCAACCGAAGGTTGAGAACGCGGCGACCAGCGCGAGGGAACTCCATCGACGGGCTTGAAATTTCATGCGGGACTCCTCCGGTTGTCGTGGTCCGACGCGCCTACCGCGGACGACTTTCCTCTTGCTTCGTCTTCACGAGGGCCTGCTTCGCTTTCACATAGTTCGGATCGATGCGCAACGTCTTTTCCCACAATTCCTTGGCCCGGGTCAAATCCCCCTGGGCCCAGTGCGTCAAACCTTCGCGGTAGGCGGATTCAGCGGCTGCCCGCTGCTGCGCCCGGGAATCTTCCAAGGCCTGTTGGGCTTTGGCGTCATCGGGCCGGGCCGCCAAATAGCGTTCGAAGGCCTCGTTCGCCTCGTCAAACCGACCCTCGCCCAAGTATTGCTGTCCGCGCCGATAATTTCCAGCCCCCCCGTCCGACAGAGGGTTGTCGCTGATCTGGAACCCGGGATCGCGGCCGTAAATTCGATTTAAATAATCCGCCGCGACTCGGTTCAACGGATCTTTATCCAGGACCGCCTGGAAACCCCGGGTGGCCTGGGCCCGTTGGCCTGTGGTGAAATGCCCCATGGCCCGTTCCAACATTCTCTGAACCTCCTCGGAACGCATCCGCGCCATTTCCTCAATATTGCCCCGCCGCGCCTTGTCGAGGCAAGCCCGGGCCTCCGGATTTTTTTGATCCAGGGAAATGGCCTCCGTGCAGGCTCTGATCGCTTCCAAATACAATTTTTGCCGCGTCATCTCCCGCCCCACGTCCAACAGAATCAGGAATCGGTCCAAGCGTTCCTGTTCCTGAAGGTTTTTGCGCGCCCGTTCCATTTTGGCTTTGACGTCCAACCGGCTGGGATTGAATTTGAACACCTGCTCCCAAGAAGCCACCGCCTTAAACCAGTCTTCCTTTAAGTAGGCCACCACCCCTTCGGCGTAATACCGATCGCTCGATTCCGCCCGGGTTTTGGAAACGGCCTTTTCCGCGCGAGCGAGAATATCGGCGTTCAGTTTCTTGACATCGGAATGAAGCGGAAGACGTGTGGCGATGTCGCGAACCCGATCCGAGGCCTCCACAAGGCGGTCCTGGGCCACGTAGGCCGTGACCGCGTCGAAATTGGGCCGTTCCGTTTCGCGCAATTTTTTGATTTTTCGATCCTGCAATTTGACCGCCGTCCTGAGCCCTTTTCCGGCCGCGGCGTTTAGAGGGTCGATCTGGAGGATGGCTTTGTAGAGGCGGATGGACTCGTCGTAACGTTCCTCGAAATAGGCGTCCACGGCGTTTTGCAGGAGTTCGACGGGCGAGGCGGAATCCCCCGAAGCCGCGCGAACACCCCAGGCGATCCCCAAGAGGACGCCCAGCAACACACGGCGGCGATCGACGATTGGCTTCATGGCGGAGTCCCGCTTTTTCTTCAGTCGTTAGGGTTGACGACCGGCCCAAGGGTTTCCGGTCAGGCGCTCGTACATGCGCCGCGCCTCTTGGTTCTCGGAGTCAAATTCCAAGGCCTTCGTGGTCAATTCCAAAGCTTTGGCGCGATCGCCCGACAAGAACGCCTCGAGCGCGTCGCGGTACAGGCGCTGCGAATTCCCCGTGTTGACTTTTTTGGCCTCTTCGCGCACTTGATCGAGCAAAGTTTGAGCCTCGGCGTATTCGGGGCGGTACTTCAACGCTTTTCGCGCCTGGGCCTCGGCGCGGGAGTAATCGCCTTCCCGGGCGGCGTTCATTCCGGCGTTGTACGCGTCCTTGGCGATTAGATCCTTGGTCAAACTCTGCAAGCGACGCGCGTCGTTCTCGCCGGTGTCGATGGCCAGGACTTCGTTGAATTTCCCCAGGGCCTCTTCGTATCTCCGCTCGTTCATCAAAGCTTGTCCGGCTTCCATCAAAGGCTTGATCCGCTGCTCACGGGCGAGACGATCGGCGGCCTCGAATTCCTTGCGCAGCGCGTCATCCACGCGGGACAACATTTGCCGCGCCTCTTCGTGGTTGGGGTCCACGGCCACCACCCGTTCAAGGTTTTCCTTGGCGAGAACGAAGTTCCCCGAAGAAAACGCCTGGGCCGCCAACGTGTAGAAATTCTCCGACACGCTGCGGAAACGCTCGTCAATGCGGTTCAGATATGTTTTGGCGCCCATGTGATCGGGTTGGAGGGCCAGAATGGATTCAAATTCGCGCCGGGAATCCAGCATGCTGTCGATTTGGAACAACTGTTCGCCCCGGGCGAAGTGCTCGTCCACCTGGGCCTGCAATTGTTGCTGCCGGGACTCGGTTTCCATCGCCTTGAAATCGTATTCGATTCGTTTGGCCAGCATTTTGGCCGGCTGATGCCACGGCGCCACGCTGAGGATATCGGTGGTCAACATGTAGGCGTCCACAAGATAGCCGTCGGCGTATTTCGCTTTGGCCCGGTCGAAAGCCTTCTCCACTTGATTGGCCACTTTCATTTGACGGAAAGCGCGCCCAAAACGGATGTTGAAACTCACGCGGTGACTGTCCCCGAACGTTCCCATGGGAACAAACGCGTAGTCCAGGTGCAGCCGTTCGGTGCCGAATTGCAGGCCGTACGTCAGCCCCGAGTCGGTGTCTTGGTCTCCTTTGAACCCGAGGCGGAACCCAAGCACGTCCCACAACTTGTACTCGCCCCCGATGTTGAAAAAAAGGTCGCCGTCCATCGGCAACACGCCGTCGAGAGCCAGGGTCATGTTCTTGCCGAACAACGGATAGGCCGTCCCCAATTTGATCGCGGACGGGAACGGGGTGCTCGCGCCATCGAACTTGATGCCGGTGCCGAAATTCTGCAAAACCAAACCCGTCCTCAACCCCTCGAACCGCGTGCCCCGCGCCTCGTACAAAACCCCGAAATCCCCCATGTACCCCAAGCCCGAATCCTGGTCCAGGATCTTTCGGAGTAATTTAACATTGACGCCGGTTTGAAGCCCGCCGAACCAAGGCAATTCATCCCAGGGCCGGGCCCAGCTGAGGGATATCAGCGTGTCGGAAGCCGGGATATCCCCGGTGAGGCCGTCAAAAGAGTCCCGGCCATTGATCCCGGAAATGCTCAGATGGCTCAAGCCCACCGCCCAGACGTTCGCCGAATTGGTGGGTAGGGCGTAATACACGACGTCCTGGGAGACCCCCTGGACCGAACTGTTGTGCATAAAACCCACTTCGTTTTGATACAACTCCGCCAAACCGGCCGGATTCCAAAACACCGACATGACGTCGTTCGTGGCCGCGGTCTGAGCGTCGCCCATGGCCACGCCGCGCCCCCCCACCCCCATCTTGAGGAAATTGGCGGAGCTCTTGCCGGCGTCCGCGGACAAGGACGCGGCCAGCCCAAAAAGTGTCGCCGTTAAAACGCACCGGATCCGTGTCGTGGTCATCGGATGATCACCAATTTCCCCACCCGGCGGTCTTGGTCGTTCTCAATGGCGTAAATGTAAACATCGGAGCCCACCGGCTCCCCGCCGTCGGTGTTCACCGGGTACCAGGACACCAACCCCGCCCCCGAGTTTTCATGCAGGGTTTTAACCAGGCGTCCGTCCAAGGTGAAGATTTTCACCGTGGCGATTTGCGCCCCGGGGAACACGAAAGTGATGCCGGAGCCGTTGTCTTCCGAAGCGCGGTAGGGCACCGGGAAGGGGTGAGCGTCCGTGAGGCTGAAGCTGGGCGCCCCCATCAGGGCGTAAATTCCGAACGATTGGACCTGCAAACTTGCCTCTTGGAGGCCCGGGTCCAAAAGCGTCCCGGGCATCTTGATCCAGGCACCCGAACGCTCGTCCAATTTGTATATGGCCAAGCGGTCTTCGTAGATCGGACGTCCGCTGGGAACGTTGGAAAGTTTCCCATCGTTCATGGCGCCGTCCTGATCAAGGAAATCGTAGGGGAAGACGATCCGCACGGGGGCCAACACCGGG
>Ga0268298_10004457_pt1 | contig 13664 bp, 9 predicted proteins | sample WWTPWeurt_MetaG_FD_194462 | JGI IMG/M metagenome (GOLD analysis project Ga0268298, IMG submission 194462) | Activated sludge microbial communities from WWTP in Nijmegen, Gelderland, Netherland - WWTP Weurt | ecosystem: Engineered > WWTP > Aerobic digester > Activated sludge | place: Netherlands... | reverse complement strand
TCTCGGGCCCTGTAGGAGCGGCGCAAGCCGCGAACACGGCGCTTGGGTCGCCGGAGCGCGCCGCCATCTCCCCCGCCGCCTTCGCGCCTCGCGGCGCTCCTACAGAAACCATCGCGTCTCGGGCCCTGTAGGAGCGGCGCAAGCCGCGAACACGGCGCTTCAGTACGCGCCGCGCGCGACCGTCTCGGTGGTCTCGTTGAGCTCCAGCCAGTAGTGGCCGATCAGGCCGATCGCGCGCTCGAAGCGGTCGAAATCGACCGGCTTGCGGATGTAGCTGTTGGCGCCGAGGCGATAGGCCTGGGCGAGGTCGAGCGGTTCGCGCGAGGTGGTCAGCACGACCACTGGCAGCAACGCGGTGCGCTGGTCGGCACGGATGCGGCGCAGCACCTCCAGCCCGTCGATGCGCGGCAGCTTGAGATCGAGCAGCACGACTGCGGGCAAGGGCGGTAGCGCTTGCCCTGCGCGACTGCCGGTCGAGAAGAGGTATTCGACCGCCTCCACGCCGTCGTGTGCCACCACAACCGGGCTGGTGATGCGGTTGCTCGACAGCGCATGCAGCGTGAGCGCCTCGTCGTCCGGGTTGTCCTCGACCAGCAGGATCGGTCTTTCGCTTCGCATGTTCCAGGATAAAGGGAGCGATCGAAGCGGCGAGGTACCTTAGAGGTCTTCGCGCCGCAGCAGGAATACCATGTCGTCGCCACCGCGGGTGGACAGCCACTGGAGCGGCAGGTGGGGAAAGGCGGCTTCGACGATGCCGCGATTATGCCCGATCTCCACGGCGAGGATGCCGCCCGGATTGAGATGCTCGGCGGCCTCGGCCAGCAGCCGACGCACCACGTCCAGCCCGTCCTCGCCCGAGGCCAGTGCCATCTGAGGTTCGTGCAGGTATTCCGGCGGCAGCGCGTCCATCGCCTCGGCGGTGACGTAGGGCGGGTTGCTCAGGATCAGGTCGAAGCGACGCCCTTCGAGCCCATCGAACACATCGCCGTGCACCAGCTCGATGCGATGCTCCAGACCGTAGTCGGCCACGTTGATGCGCGCGACGTCGAGCGCGTCCTCCGACAGGTCGACCGCAGTCACCGCTGCGTTGGGAAAGGCGTGTGCCATCAGGATCGCGAGGCAGGCCGATCCTGTGCACATGTCGAGGACGCTTCCTATCGCTTCCGGATCCTCGACCCACGGGGCGAAGCCGTCCTCGAGCAACTCGGCGAAGAAGGAGCGCGGCACGATCACGCGCGGATCGACCGTGAAGCGGAAGTCGCCCAGCCATGCCTCGCCGAGGATGTAGGCGGTGGGGATGCGCTCATCCACGCGCTGCTCGATCGCCTCAAGCAGCGCGACGCGCTCCTCGGAGGGGATGCAGGCGTCCATGAAAGGCTCGAGTCGGTCGAGCGGCAGGGCGAGGCTGCCGAGGATAAGCCATACGGCCTCGTCGAAGGTGTCGTGTACGCCGTGGCCGCAGAACACGCCGCTGCGGTTGAAGCGGGTGACCGCATAGCGCAGCCAGTCGCGCACGGTGACGAGCTCGGCCAGCGGGCCATGTTCGTGTTCGTGCTCGTGCTCTGGATTCTGGTCGAGGTCGAGGGCGTCGTCGTGGTGTGTGTCGGGCATGGAGAGCTCGTTTCGTGGATGGGGCGTGCGAGCCGCGTCTCGGTCGCGTCAGGCGTGGTGCCGATCGTAGCAGCGTCCGCGCAATCGGTCGCGACGGTTCATGCAGGAGCGCCGGCAGGTCCGAATGCGGCTGTGAAGATCATGAGGGACTGCACTCGCCTGCTCGGCCGTTTCGCGGCTGCCGCCGCTCCTGCCGCTCCTAAATGGAGCCGGGGGCGAGGAGGGCGGTCAAGGTGCGTTGGTACACCACCGACAAGGGTTCGATCGCGTCGGTCGCGATGTGCTCGTCAATCTTGTGGATGGACGCGTTGACCGGGCCGAACTCGACCACCTCGGCGCAGATCTCGGCGATGAAGCGGCCGTCGGAGGTGCCGCCGGTCGTCGACAGCTCGGTGTCGACCCCGAGGGTCTCGCGGATGGCGCTCGACAAGGCGCCCACCAGCTTGCCGCGGCCGGTGATGAAGGGCTTGCCGGACAGGTGCCAGTCGATCTCGTAATCCAGCCCGTGGCGGTCGAGCACTTCGCAGGTGCGGCGTTTCAGCTCGTCCGCGCTCGACACCGAGCCGAAGCGGAAGTTGAACATCACCTCGCACACGCCCGGGATCACGTTGTTGGCGCCGGTGCCCGCGTGGAGGTTCGACACCTGCCAGGTGGTGGGCGGGAAGAACTCGTTGCCCTGGTCCCATTCGATCGCCGCGAGCTCGGCGAGCGCCGGGGCGAAAAGGTGGATCGGGTTGCGCGCGAGCTGCGGGTAGGCGACGTGGCCCTGCTGGCCCTTGACCCGCATCGTGCCCGACAGCGAGCCGCGGCGCCCGTTCTTGATCATGTCGCCGAGCGTCTTCACCGAGGTGGGCTCGCCGACCACGCAATAATCGAGACGCTCGCCGCGCGCCGCCAGCGCCTCGACGACCTTGACCGTGCCGTGGGTGGCGATGCCTTCCTCGTCCGAGGTCAGCAGCAGCGCGATGCTGCCGGCGTGGTCGGGGTGGGCGGCGACGAAGCGTTCGATGGCGGTGACGAAGGCGGCGAGCGAGGTCTTCATGTCGGCTGCGCCGCGCCCGTACAACACTCCGTCGCGGATCGTCGGTGCGTAGGGCGGTGAGGACCACGTGGCGTCCGGCCCGGGCGGCACGACGTCGGTGTGGCCGGCGAAGCACAGCACGGGGGCAGAGTCGCCGCGCCGCGCCCACAGGTTGCACACACCGCCGGTGTCGATGCGCTCGATGTGGAAGCCGAGCGGGGCGAGGCGGGAGGCGATGAGTTCGAGGCAGCCGGCATCCTCCGGGGTGACGGAGGGGCGGGCGATGAGCTCGCAGGCGAGTGCGAGGGTGGGGGTGCTGGAGAGGCTGGTCTGCATGGGGGAGGGCGGCCGCGGGGGGGGGCGCCTAGTTGTTGTTGAGGTCCAGGGTGAACTCCTGGAAGGAGGCGCCGTCGGTGTTGGTCGCCTCGAATCCGGTGATCGAGGAGTTGCCATTCACGGTCAGCATCGGATCGCTCTGCATCTGCGCGTTGTTGATCAGCCAGTGCAGGTTGCTCGGCGAGTCGGCGTTTGCGAGCGCTTCGTCCAATGTGATGATGTTCTCGTGGTGGAGGCGGTAGAGCGCCTGCTCGAAGGTCTGCGAACCCTGGGCGAGCGACTGCTCCATGGCCTCCTTGATCGTGTTGAGTTCGCCGCGCTCGACCAGTTCGGCGATGTGGCGGGTGTTCATGAGGATCTCGACCGCCGGGATGCGCTTGCCGTCGGGCTTGCGCACCAGGCGCTGGGAGATCACGCAGCGCAGCGCTACCGCGAGGTCGAGGTAGAGCAGCTGGCGGTTTTCCAGCGGGAAGAAGTTAACGATGCGGTTGAGCGCGTGGTAGGCGTTGTTGGCATGCAGCGTCGCCAGGCACAGGTGGCCGGTCTGCGAGTAGGAGATCGCCGCCTGCATGGTCTCGCGGTCGCGGATCTCGCCGATCAGGATGCAGTCGGGTGCCTGGCGCATGGCGTTGCGCAGGGCCTCGCCCCAGCTCAGCGTGTCGATGCCCACCTCGCGCTGATTGACCACCGACTTGCGGTGCTTGAAGAGATACTCGATCGGATCCTCGATGGTGAGGATATGTCCGCTGCGGTTGCGGTTGCGGTGGTCGATCATGGCCGCGAGCGTGGTGGACTTGCCCGAGCCCGTCGCACCGACCACCAGTACCAGGCCGCGCTTCTCGAGCACGATGTCGTTGAGCACCGGCGGCAGGCCGAGCGCGTCGATGCCGGGGATCTCGCTCTGGATGAAGCGGACCACCACCGCCATCGAGTTGCGCTGCCAGAAGACGTTGACGCGGAAGTTACCGAGATCGCGCCGGCCGAAGGACAGGTTGAGTTCGCGATCGCGCTCGAGCACCGCCTGCTGGGCCGGGGTGATCGCCTCGTGCAGCATGCGCTGGATCATCAGCGGGTCCATCAGCTGCTGGTTGATCGGCATGGTGTGGCCCTGGATCTTGATATGGATCGGGGTGCCGGCAGTGATGAAGATGTCCGATGCCTTCTTCTCGGCCATCAACTGGAAGAGATTGTCGAAGATCACGCCGTCGGACTCCTGTCGTACCAAAAAAATGCCACTTGCGCTCCGCGCAACCCTACGCTTCTTGCCGTCGCCGGTACGTCCACATCATCGCGACGCTGTAGGAGCGCCGCAAGGCGCGATGCCGGCCTTGCCGCACCCGCTGCGCCATCCGGCACACACGCGTGGCGGTCCTCGCCGCCGTTCGCGCCTTGCGGCGCTCCTACAGGGCGCTGGCGGTTCGATGTTCGCGCCTTGCGGCGCTCCTGCAGGGGGTGATGCATCGGGGTTCATGCAGGAGCGCCGCCAGGCGCGAACTCCGCCCGCCCGGTCAGGCACCGCGCAGCAGCTCGTTGATGCCGGTCTTGGCGCGGGTCTGCGCGTCCACCTTCTTCACGATCACCGCGCAATACAGGCTGTACTTGCCGCAGGCCGAGGGCAGGCTGCCGGGCACCACCACCGCGCCGGAGGGCACGCGGCCGTAGGTCACCTCGCCGGTCTCGCGGTCGTAGATCTTGGTGCTCATGCCGATGTACACGCCCATCGACAGCACCGCGTTCTCCTCGATGATCACGCCCTCGACCACTTCCGAGCGTGCGCCCACGAAGACGTTGTCCTCGATGATGACCGGCCCGGCCTGCACCGGCTCGAGCACGCCGCCGATGCCGACGCCGCCCGACAGGTGCACGTTCTTGCCGATCTGCGCGCACGAACCCACCGTGGCCCAGGTGTCGACCATCGTGCCTTCATCCACGTAGGCGCCGATGTTCACGTAGGAGGGCATCAGCACCACGTTCCTGCCGATGAAGCTGCCCTTGCGCGCGACGGCCGGCGGCACCACGCGGAAGCCGCCCTCGCGGAACTGCTCGGGGGTGTAGTCGCCGAACTTGGTCGCCACCTTGTCGAAGAAGTTGAGGCCGCCGGCCTGCACCACCTCGTTGTCGCGCAGGCGGAAGGAGATCAGCACCGCCTTCTTGATCCACTGGTTGACCACCCACTGGCCGTCCTTCTTCTCGGCCACGCGCAGCGTGCCGGCGTCCAGGCCGGCGATGACCTCTTCCACGGCATTGCGGATCTCGGCGGGGGCGGAGGCAGGCGACAGGCTGGCGCGGTTCTCGAAAGCGGTGTCGATGATCGATTGCAGAGCGTGCATGTAAGAATTCTCTCTCAGAGGGTTTTGCAGAAATCGATGATGCGCCCGGCGGCCTCGACACACTCGTGGGTGTCGGCCACCAGGGCGATGCGGACGAAGCCGGCTCCAGGATTGATCCCGTGCGCTTCGCGGGCGAGGAAGCTGCCCGGCAGGACCGTCACATTATATTCGGCCTGCAGACGGCGGGCGAACTCGGTGTCCGGCAGCGGCGTGCGCACCCAATAGTAGAAGCCGGCGTCGGGCAGCGACACCGGCAGCCAGGGCTGCAGCATGGGCGTGATGCGGGCGAACTTGTCGCGGTAGAGGCGGCGGTTCTCCTCGACGTGCTCCTCGTCGTTCCAGGCCACCACCGAGGCGGCCTGCACAGCGGGGTTGAGCGCGCAGCCGTGGTAGGTGCGGTAGAGCAGGAAGCTCTCGAGGATCTTCGCGTCGCCGGCGACGAAGCCCGAGCGCATTCCAGGCACGTTAGAGCGCTTGGACAGGCTGGAGAACATCACCACGTTGCGGAAGTCGGTGCGCCCCAGGCGCCAGGCCGCTTCCAGGCCGCCGATCGGCTTGTCGGCGTCGTCGAAATAGATCTCGGAATAGCACTCGTCGGCGGCGATCACGAAGCCGTAGCGGTCGGACAGCTCGAACAGCGTCTTCCATTCGTCGAGTTTCAACAGCCGGCCGGTGGGGTTGCCCGGCGAGCACACGTACACCAACTGGATGTCGCGCCAGGTGGCCTCGTCGATGGCGCCGAAGTCCGAGCCGAAGTCGTTCTCGGGCAGGTTGTTGATGAAGATCGGCTCGGCGTTGGCGAGCAGGGCCGCGCCCTCGTAGATCTGGTAGAACGGGTTCGGGCATAGCACCTTGGCGGCGGGCCTGCTGCCATCGACCACACACTGCGCGAAGGCAAACAGCGCCTCGCGTGTGCCCGCGACCGGGATCACCTGGCTGGCCGGGTCGATCTTCGGCAGCCCGTAGCGGCGCTCGAGCCAGTGCGCGATCGCGCCGCGCAGCGCATCGCTGCCCAGCGTGGCCGGGTAGCTCGACAGGCCGCCGAGGTTGTCGGCCAGGGTCTGGCGGATGAAGCCGGGGGTGGGATGCTGCGGCTCGCCGATCGACAGCCGGACAGGCTTGAGGTGCGCAGGCGGCTCGATGCCGGCGAATAGGGCGCGCAGCTTTTCGAAGGGATAGCTCTGCAGGCGGGCGAGGTTCGGATTCACGGGACGCGGGCTCCTTGGCCGGCTATGGACGCGGGGCGGGAGTATACCTGCGGATGGGGATGGCGACGCTCGACGGCGGGGGGCGATGTCCGACCGCCGCCCGCATCGTTGCTGCCCCGACCCGCCGCGTAACGTTTCGATGCGAGCTCGACCGGCGGGATGCCTTCGGCGGGGTGGTATGATGCCGGCCGCAAATCCGGGGCGCACCGGGGTGGATCGCCAGCCCGCCCGACCCGGCTTCTTCCCTCTGCCCGCCGTGCGTCTCTCCAAGCTCAAACTCGCCGGTTTCAAGACCTTCGTCGACCCCACCACCGTGCTCACCCCCGGCAACCTCGTCGGCGTGGTCGGGCCCAACGGCTGCGGCAAGTCGAACATCATCGACGCCGTGCGCTGGGTGCTGGGCGAGACGCGCGCGTCCGCGCTGCGCGGCGAGTCGATGCAGGACGTGATCTTCAACGGCTCGACCACGCGCAAGGCGGTGTCGCGCGCGAGCGTGGAGCTGGTCTTCGACAACGCGGAGGGCAGGGCCGCGGGGCAGTGGTCGCGTTACGCCGAGATCTCGGTCAAGCGGGTGCTCGACCGCTCGGGCGAGTCGACCTACTACATCAACAACGTGCACGTGCGCCGCAAGGACGTGATCGACCTCTTCCTCGGCACCGGCCTGGGCCCGCGCGCCTATGCGATCATCGAGCAGGGCATGATCTCGCGCATCATCGAGGCGCGTCCGGAAGAGATCCGCGGCTTCCTGGAAGAGGCCGCCGGCGTCACCAAGTACCGCGAGCGGCGCAAGGAGACCGAGGGCCGTCTGCGCGACGCGCGCGACAACCTCGCCCGACTCGACGACATCCGCATGGAGCTCGGCGAGCGCATCGTGCATCTCGAGGCGCAGGCCGCGGTGGCGGCGCGCTACCGCGAGCTCAATGCGGCGCACGTCGAGAAGCAGCAGCTCCTGTGGCTGGTCAAGCGCAACGAGGCGCGCGCCGAGCAGGCCCGCGTGGCGGCGGCGCTGAACGAGGCGAGCAGCCGCATCGAGGCCGACAGCGCCCGCCTGCAGGAGTTGGAGTCCAGCGTCGAGACGCTGCGCGAAGGGCACTTCGAGACCTCCGAAGCGGTGCACGTGGCGCAGAACGATCTCTTCGCGGTGAGCGCCGAGGTCGCGCGCCTGGAGACCGAGCTGCAGCATCTCGGCGAGGCGCGCAAGCGCCTGGAAGCGCGCCTGGCCCAGCTCGAGCTCGACCGTGGGCACTGGTCTTCGCGACGCGAGGCACTCGCCGCCGACCGCGAACGCTGGCAGGCGCTCGCCGACAACGCCGCGCTGCGCGCCGAGCAGGCCGAAGCCCGCCACCTCGAGATCGCCGACCGCCTGCCCGAGCTGGACGCCTCCCGCCAGGCCGCCGACGCGACCATGGCGGCAGCGCGGCGCGAGCTCGCGCAGACCGAGCAGCAGCTGCGCGTCGAGGAGACCAAGCGCGCGAGTGCCGTGCGCGCGCTCGAAGCCCTGCAGCAGCGTCGCGGCCGGCTCGAGGGCGAGCGCGGCGCGATCGTCGGTCCGGACGAGCACGCGCTTGCCGAGCGCGAGGCGCGCTTCGAGGCGGTGCAGATTGAGCTGGTCGACCGCCAGCAGCAGCTCGCCGAGGCCCAGCCGCGCCTGCCGGACGCGCAGGCGGCGCTGAAGGCGGCGCTCGAGCACGAGCGCTCGGTGCAGCGTCGGCTCACCGAGCTGCGCGCGCGCCGCGATGCCCTGGTGCAGTTGCAGGCGCGCGTTCAGTCGCAGGGCAAGCTGGGCGACTGGCTCAAGCGCCATGGCCTCGACCAGCTGCCGCCGCTGTGGACGCAGCTGCAGGTGGCGGAGGGCTGGGACGAGGCAGTGCAGGCCGTGCTGCGCGAGCGCCTGTCCGCACTGACCGCGCCCGATCCGGAGGTCGCGCTCGCGGCCGCGCGCACCGTGCTCGACGAGACGCCCCCCGAATCGCTCGCCGTCGCGCTCCCCACCTGCCCGTTCGCGCCTGGCGGCGCTCCTACATCCCCCCCCGCGACGGGTTTCCCTGTAGGAGCGCCGCAAGGCGCGAACGGACCGGCGCGGGCGCTGGCGGGGGCGGTCGAGGTGCGGGATCCTGCCTTGCGCGGGCTGGTGGATGACTTTCTGGGCGGCGCGTGGGCAGCGGAGCGGCTGGAGGACTGGCTGCCGCTGCGCGCGCAACTGGCGCCGAACACCTGCCTGGTCGGCCCGCGCGGCCAGGTGCTGACTCGCGACGCCCTGATCCACCACGCCCCGGATGCGCGCACCCACGGCGTCATCGAGCGCCAGCGCGAGATCGAGAGCCTCGCCGCCGAGCTGCTGGGGCACGAGGACGAGGCGCGCCTGGCGCACGACGCGCTGCTGGTGGCCGAGACTGTGGCGAGCGCGCTGCAGGAGCGCATCAACGGCTTGCGCCGCGAGCTGCAGGCGATCCAGGCGCAGGTGCATGCGGAGCAGGTCGAGGTGCTCAAGCTCGCGCAGGCGCGCGCCCGCGCAGAGGAGCGTCGCGAGCAGCTCGGCCGCGACCTGGAAGACATCGTCCATCTGGAGACCGCCGAGCGCGAGCACCTCACCCTTGCCGAACTCGAACAGGCGCGAGCGACCGAGCTGGCCGAGCTCCAGCGCGAACGCCTGGACGCCGCCACCGAGGTGCTGCGCGAGCGCGAGCACGGCGTGCGCGAGGCGCGCGCGCTCGAGCAGTCGGCCGCGCGCGAGCTGCAGGAGGCGAGGTTCTCCGAGCGCGAGTGCGCGGGCAAGCTCGAGGACATCGCGCGCAACCAGCAGCTCGCCGTCGAGCAACTCGAACGCATCGTCGCCGAGCTCGTCACCCGCAACGCCGAGCTCGACGCCACCGACGACCACCGCAGCGCCGATGCGCTGCAGGAGGCGCTCGCGCTGCGTGGTCGCCGCGAGGCCGCTCTCGCCGCCCGCCGCGACGCGCTCGCCGAGGCCGCCGCGGCGCTCAGGCAGGTCGAGGAACTGCGCCTGCGCACCGAGCACGAGGCCGCGCCGATCCGTGCACGCGTGGCCGAACTGCGCCTTGCGCTGCAGGCCGCCGAGCTCGCGGTTGCCCAGTTCGAGGAGCGACTCGTCGAAGCTCGCGCGGACGAGGCGAAGCTCGCGCCCCTGTTGGCAACCGACCCCAAGGAGTCGGCGCTGCAGCGCGAGGTCGCCCGCCTGGCGCGGGAGATCGCCGAACTCGGCGCGGTCAATCTCGCCGCACTCGACGAGCTTGCGACCGCCTCCGAGCGCAAGGGCTACCTCGACGCGCAGACCGAGGACCTGCTGCAGGCTATCGACACGGTGGAGGATGCCATCCGCCGCATCGACCGTGAGACCCGCGAGCAGCTTCAGGACACTTACAATACGGTCAATCGGCAGTTCGGGGCCCTGTTTCCGCAGCTGTTCGGCGGGGGGCGGGCGGAGCTGGTCCTGACCGGCGAGGAGATCCTCGACGCCGGCATCCAGATCGTCGCCCAGCCGCCGGGCAAGAAGAACGCGTCGATCCACCTGCTCTCGGGCGGGGAAAAGGCGCTCACCGCGATCGCGCTGGTGTTCTCGATGTTCCAGCTCAATCCGGCCCCGTTCTGCATGCTGGACGAGGTGGATGCGCCGCTGGACGACACGAACACCGAGCGCTATGCGAACATGGTCAAGCGCATGTCCGCGCAGACGCAGTTCATCTTCATCAGCCACAGCAAGATCACGATGGAGTTCGCGCAGCAGCTGGTCGGGGTGACGATGCAGGAGCAGGGCGTGTCACGGGTGGTGGAAGTGGATATCGAAGAGGCGCTGCGCCTGGCCGACCCGGCCGCAGCGTGACGCAGGACAAGCTACACGGAGCAATTCTGGGATCCAAATGGACAGCGAACTTCAGATCGCGCTGATCGGTGCCGGCATCGCCGCAGTGGTGCTGGTGGTGGGCTACAACAAATGGCAGGAGCGGCGTCATCGGCGCGAGGCCGAGCGGGCATTCAAGTCCGATCACCGTGACGTGCTCCTCGAGCCGCGTGAGGAACCCTCTGCGGGCGAGCGTCGCGAACCCGGCATTGGCGGCGCAGACGACGAGCCGCGCCGATTCAGCGAGGCGCCGGTGAAGCGTAGTGCGCCGGAGCTGCCGCGTCTGCTCGACCCGCGCGCGGACTGCGTGATCCGCCTCGAGACGATCGAGGCGCTCGAGGTCGGCCGCGTCTGGGCGATCCAGGCCGAGCAGCTCGCCGGGCTGGGCAAGCCGGTGTACTGGTTCGGCTTCAACGACGCCGAAAATGTATGGCAGCCCATCGGCCCCAACAGCACTGGCGCCTGCCACTGGTTCTGCGCCGCACTGCAACTGGTCAACCGCCAGGGCTCGATCGGCGAGACCGATTTCATGCGCTTCTCCGGCGGCGTTCAGCGCGTGGCCGACGCCTTGATGAGCCTGCCGCCGGCCCTGCCGCCGCGCGGCGAGACCCTGCGCAACGCCACCGAGCTCGACCGCTTCTGCGCCGACGTCGACGTGCAGATCGGCATCAACGTCGTTTCCCGCGACGGCCAGTTCGAGGGCCGCGCGATCCACGCCGTGGCCGAGAAGCACGGCCTGCGCCTGGGTAGCGACGGGGCTTATCACATGGTCGATGGCGAGCACAGCGTGTTCACCGTGGCCAACCTCGAGGCCGGCCGCTTCTCCCCCGAGAGCCTCAAGGGCCTGGTCACGCGCGGGCTGACCCTGGTGATCGACGTGCCGCGGGTGAGCAATGGCGGTGCCGCCTTCGACCGCATGATGAAGATGGCGACCACGCTCGCCGGCGAGCTCGGCGGCGACGTGGTCGACGACAACCGCGCGCCCTTCGGCGCCGAGGCGGCGGCGATCATCCGCAGCCAGATCGGCCAGTTCCAGATCCGCATGGCGGACCACGACATCCCCGCCGGCAGCCCGCTCGCACTGCGCCTGTTCTCCTTGTGATGGACCCGTTCAACGATAACGGCCGCGGCGACGCCGCGGCCGACGCCGCCGCACGCGCGGCGACCCTGCGCGCGGAGATCGCGCGCCACGACCATGCCTACTACGTGCTCGACGCGCCGACGATTCCCGACGCCGAGTACGACCGCCTGTTTCGCGAGCTGCAGGTGATCGAGAAGGCGCATCCGGCGCTGCGCAGCCCTGACTCGCCGACGCAGCGCGTGGGCGGCAGGCCGCTCGCGCAGTTCGCAGCCGTGCGCCACCGCGTGCCGATGCTGTCGATCTCCACCGAGACCGACACCGAGGCGAGCGGGGCGTTCGCGTTCGATGCGCGCGTGCGCCGCGCGCTCGGCCTGAAGGAGGAGGACGCGGCGGTGGCCTATGCCGCCGAGCTCAAGTTCGACGGCCTCGCGATCAGCCTGCGCTACGAGGACGGCGTGCTCGTGCAGGCCGCGACGCGCGGCGATGGTGAGACCGGCGAGGACGTCACCGCCAACGTGCGCACGGTGAAGGCGATCCCGCTGCGCCTGCTCGGCGATGCTCCGCCGGTGCTGGAGGTGCGTGGCGAGATCTACCTGCGCCGGGACGACTTCGAGCGCCTCAACGCGCGCCAGGCCGAAGCCGGCGAGAAGATTTTCGTCAATCCGCGCAACGCCGCAGCCGGCAGCATCCGCCAGCTCGACCCCGGCATCGCCGCGCGCCGGCCGCTGTCCTTCTTCGCCTACGGACTGGGCGACGTCGCCGGCTGGGCGCTGCCCGCGACCCACACCGAGGTGCTCGACGCGCTCGCGGCCTTCGGCCTGCCGGTGTGCGAGCACCGCGCGCAGGTGTGTGGCGCGGCCGGGCTGGCGGCGTTCCATGAACGCGTGGGCGCGCTGCGCGACACGCTGCCCTTCGACATCGACGGCGTGGTGTACAAGGTCGACGCGCTCGCGCTGCAGCAGCGCCTCGGCTTCGTCACCCGCGAGCCGCGCTGGGCGGTGGCGCACAAGTATCCGGCGCAGGAGGCGGTCACGCTGCTGCGCGACATCGAGGTGCAGGTCGGCCGTACGGGCGCGCTGACCCCGGTCGCGCGCCTGGAGCCGGTCTTCGTCGGCGGCGTCACGGTGACCAACGCCACGCTGCACAACCAGGACGAGATCGATCGCAAGGACGTGCGCATCGGCGACTGGGTGATCGTGCGCCGCGCCGGTGACGTGATCCCCGAAGTCGTTGCGCCGGTGCTGGAGCGCCGCAGCGGCGAGCCGCCGCGCTTCGTGCTGCTGGACGAGTTCCCCGCCTGCCCGGTGTGCGGCTCGCACGTGGTGCGTGGCGAGGACGAGGCGGTGGCGCGCTGCACCGGCGGGTTGTTCTGCCCGGCGCAGCGCAAGCAGGCACTGCTGCACTTCGCCGGCCGGCGCGCGATGGACATCGAGGGCCTGGGCGACAAGCTGGTCGACCAGCTTGTCGATGCGGCGATCGTGAAGACGCCGGTCGATCTGTACCGCCTCGGCGTGCTCGCGCTCGCCAACCTCGAGCGCATGGGCGAGAAGTCGGCGCAGAACCTGCTGATGGCGATCGAAAAGAGCCGCAGCACCACGCTGGCCCGCTTCATCTTCGCGCTCGGCATCCGCAACGTCGGCGAGGCCACCGCGCGCGATCTGGCACGCCACTTCGGCAATCTCGACGCGCTGGTCGCAGCCGACGTCGATGCGCTGCAGCAGGTGCCCGACGTGGGGCCGATCGTGGCGGAGTGCATCGCCGAGTTCTTCGCCGAGCCGCACAATCGCGAAGTGATCGAACAGCTGCGTGCCGCCGGTGTGCACTGGGCCGAGGGCGAGCCGCAGGGCACGGTGGCCGGTGCGCTCGCGGGCAAGACCTTCGTGCTCACCGGCACGCTGCCGACGCTGAGCCGCGACGAGGCCAAGGCGCGGATCGAAGCCCAGGGCGGCAAGGTCGCCGGCTCGGTGTCGAAGAAGACGCACTACGTGGTCGTCGGTGCCGATGCCGGCTCCAAGCTCGACAAGGCGCAGGCGCTCGGGCTCGCCATCCTCGACGAGGACGGACTGCGCGCGCTGCTGAACGAATCGGATACAAACGCTTGATGCAGCGGGCGCGGGCTTGGCGCATGATCGCGCCCGCTGCTGCGTCGCAACACCCTCAATTCATGGGAGAGCAATAAAAATGAAGAAAGTCACCAAGGCGATTTTCCCCGTTGCCG
>Ga0268298_10004456_pt1 | contig 13666 bp, 15 predicted proteins | sample WWTPWeurt_MetaG_FD_194462 | JGI IMG/M metagenome (GOLD analysis project Ga0268298, IMG submission 194462) | Activated sludge microbial communities from WWTP in Nijmegen, Gelderland, Netherland - WWTP Weurt | ecosystem: Engineered > WWTP > Aerobic digester > Activated sludge | place... | reverse complement strand
ATCGCGCTCAATGTTTCTATTCCTTTTTATTCGGTTGGTTTTTTAGCTGCTATAAGTTCGGCTTTTGCAGAGCATGGACATAATATCTTGATTGTTTCGACTTATTCAAAAGACTATGTAATGGTGCGAAATGATTTGCGTGACAAAGGGTCGATTATTTTAGAGAATATGGGCTTACGCGAACTTAGTAGTTGAAGCGAATGAAATTAAATGGTTGCTCGTCTAAATCTTCCGCCAGGTCCTAAATCGGGAATTTTGGCGCTTGATTTTGTTAATCAGATGAAAGCTGATTCTCTTGCGACTGCTCTGAATTTAAAAAGTGAATTCGGTGATTTTGTTCATATCAAATCGGGCCCTGTTCATTGGTTTATGTTCAATCATCCAGACGAGCCTGTATTGGAAAAGAGATGGCGCTATCAGAAATTTCCATTATTCTCGCTACTGTATTGAAGTATTTTGATTTTGAGTTGATTCCAGGACAGCAGATTCATCCAGTTACTTTGATTTCTTTGGAACAAAGCTCTGGTGTGAAAGTGATCGTCAAAGGTAGAAGAGAAATCAATGCAAATCACGGTGAATGAATTTACGCGCATCTTTACCCACATAATCAGAAACAATTTGACCATTGCCAACTAATTTGTATTTGTAGGTCACCAGCCCTTCGATGCCTACTGGACCACGTGGATGCATGTTGGAAGTGCTGATGCCCACCTCGGCACCAAAGCCATAACGATATCCGTCGGCGAATCTGGTGGATGCATTTAAATAAATGCCGGCTGAATTTATCTCAGTAAAAAACTTTTCAAAAGCATCTTTGTCTTCGCCGATCATGCACTCTGTATGCCCGGAACCAAACTTGTTTATGTGTTCGATTGCCTCTTCGATATCCTTAACGATTTTGACGGCTACAGTAAGGTCACCATATTCGGTGTGCCACGCGTCTGTGATTTGAGCATCGAACTCGGTTGGTAGAAAGGTTTTTGTTCTCTTGTCGCATTTGATTTCAACGTTTCGTAATTTTAGAGCGTGACATAGTCCAATCACCATTTGTGGTGCTATTGATTCGTGTATCAAAATGGTTTCGACTGCGTTACAAGCAGCTGGATACTGAATCTTTGCGTCTATCACAATCGGCGCAACTTTGTCCCAATCGGCTGATGAGTCTATATAAATATGACAGACCCCGTCTGCGTGACCGAGAACTTTTATATTAGTACTTGCTTGAATTGAGCGGACAAGCTCATTTGAGCCTCGAGGGATGATCAGATCAACATATTGCTCGGCTTTAAGTAATTCGCTAAATTCAGATCGCGATGATAGTAAGGCAAATGCATCTGTTGGAATGCCGGTCTTTGTGCAGGCTTTGATTAAACAATCGAATAATATTTTGTTTGAATGTTCAGCTTCAGAACCGCCTTTCAATATAATGCCATTTCCGCTTTTGAGACATAATGAAGCAATCTGAGGCAGCGCGTCCGGGCGTGACTCAAATACTACGCCAATGAGCCCTATTGGACATGTGATGCGAAACAGTTCAAGTCCGTGATCAAGTTCACGTGCAAGTTCGATTTTGCCTATTGGGTCCGGCATTTTTGCGATTTGATCTATACCGGTCATAACCGAATTCAATTTTGATTCGTCCAGTTTCAGCCGGTCTAGAAGTGCCTTTGATATGGATTGGGCTTTAGCGTTTTCGATGTCCTTTTGATTTGCTACAAGAATTTTTTCTTTGTTTCTTTCAATCTCACGAGCATACTCAGTCAACGCTTTGCTTTTTAAATCGTCTTTGAAAGACGCCAGTTTATTAGAGGCCAGTTTGGCTTTCTGTGCTAGGTTTGCGATTTGATCGACAGGCATAAGACCTCGAATTATCTAGAAATCTATAAAGGCTAAGTTATCTCTTGTGACCATTGCATCGTAGTTGCGATTTTCGACAATTGTATCTATTTTGTCGGAGCGCATGCCGACTAATTTTTGAGCTTCTTTGCTTGAGTAATTTACCATTCCTCTAGCAAATTCAACTCCATTTTCGTCTGTAATGCTTACTACATCGCCGCGCTCAAATGAGCCAAGGACATTGATTATGCCTGCGGGTAAAAGACTTGCTTTGCGATTGGTTAGGGCATCTTTTGCGCCCTGGTTTACTACAAGCGAAGCTTTCACTGTTGTAGCAAAAGCAATCCAGCGTGATTTTGAATTGGATTTGTGTTTTTGATTTGTGTCTGACAAAGACAAAAACATGGTTCCAAGATCTTTGACTTGAAAAATCTGGTCGATTACATCCGGAATTTTTCCGCCAGCTATGATGACGTTACACCCCGATTGAGTGGCGATTTTAGCTGCTGCTAATTTGCTTTTGATTCCGCCCCGACCAGGTTTTGATTTGTTTATACTTGGTTTTTCATCGGCTAGTTCATCGATTTCGGGAGTGAATTTTTCAACCAGGCTGATTAATTTGGCGTCTTTGTTCGTGCTTGGATCTGCTGTATAAAGTCCTTCTACGTCGGTCAGGATCATCAACAAATCTGCGTCTATTTTGCTTGCTACAAGGGCTGACAATTTATCGTTGTCGCCGAAGTTAACTTTGATTTCGGCTCCATCTTTGATAGGTTCGAGCTCGGCTGTGGAGACCGTGTCGTTTTCATTAATGACTGGAATAACTCCCATCGATAAGAGTTCGAAAATAGTGCTGCGCAAATTCAAATATCGTTTGCGACTGGAGATATCTTCTTCAGTTAGCAAAATCTGTGCTGCAACGAGTCCTTGACGCTCAAATGCTTCGCTGTAAAGTGCCATTAGGCGACCCTGTCCCACTGCTGCGCAAGCTTGTTTTTGAGGCAATAATTTAGGTGTCTGCGAAAGTCCCAGCTTTTGTTTGCCAAGTCCAATGGCTCCTGAGGTCACGAGCAAAACGTCACGTCCGCTTTTTTTGAGACGTGCAAGTCCTTCTACAAAAGAATAGAAGCGGCTCATTGCAAGCCCGCCTTCTTCCGCCATCAAAACTGCGGTGCCTAGTTTTACTACTACGCGCTTAGATTGTTCGAGTATCTTTTTTCGGTCCATCAGGCGATTTTACCAGGTTGACAAAACTTTCGTTTGAGCAATACTAGACTAACTTGTGGGGATGCTAATCACCTTCGTTCTTGAAAGAGGCCGTCTGTAAATATGTTTATTAAACTTACCAACCTTGAGGGAAAAGAATTCTGGCTCAACACAGCGCAGATTCTTACAATTGGGCAAAGCGAGCATGGCACCATTATCAAGCTTACAAATCGCGAAGCCTTTTTTGAAGTGGTCGAAGAGACGCAAAGTATCATCAAGCAGTTGAATAAATTGCGGAAATAGTGACACCAAGAGTAGTGCAAAATTCATTGTGTAGACTTCGTTCTATTCTCTAATTTTGTATCTTTAAGCTTAGACCTGCTTCAGCCAAAAAACCAGAATGAGCGAATGAGTGTATACTTGCAGCACATGACTTCTTGGGTTAATCGGGTCTAATCTATGCGTTCAGCTTGCTACAAAGCAAAGCCTCAAGCCAATTCATTCGGCAAGTTCGAAGTGGAAAAGATGCTTAAAAGCGATGCTTTTGGTTGTATCGAAACCGGTCATTGGGTAAACGCCCAGGGACGCACGCCTGCTATACGCAGACGTTACACTAAGACTGCCTGGCTGCGCCCGCTGGCTTTGATTCTTGCCAATAACGAAAAACGAGCATTGCGCAAGCTGGGACCTTTGGCTTGTGCTGGTCAGGTGCCGCAATTGCTTGCAGTGGACCCTGATTTTCATGTGCGCAGCTTTATAGATGCTGAAGTGCTTTATCGAATGGACAAAAAAGCCATGCCTCGGCAGTTTTATCAAGATGGCATGGAGCTCATCCGTAAAATGAGACGTTTTGGTGTCTGCAACAACGATCTGGCTAAACAAGCAAACTGGTTAGTGCGTTCGTCTGATGGAAAACCTGTATTGGTAGATTTCCAGCTGGCTCTTTGTTTTAAAGACATCCACAACAAGCTCTTTTTGACCTTGTGTCGCGAAGATTTGCGCCATATTCTCAAGCACAAGCGCGACTATTATCCTGTTTCGGCGTCTGAGCGCAAAATCTTAAACAAGAAGAGTCTGCCAACGCGAATTTGGATGGCAACCGGTAAGAAAGTGTATCTATTCTGGACGCGCAAAGTGCTTGGCTGGAAGGATAGGACTGGTCCTTACGAACGCGATTTTTAAAGCGGTTTTGCTTGCGCACTTTGCAGAGTTCACAATCCTTTGATGTAATCATAATCGGCGCAGGCGGTGCAGGCATGATGTGCGCTATCCATGCGGCCAGACGTGGACGACGGGTAGCATTAATTGATCACAGCCAAAAAATCGGTCGCAAAATTTTGATTTCGGGTGGCGGACGCTGTAACTTCACCAATATAAATGCCGGTCCGTCGAATTATGTTTCTCAAAATCCTCATTTTGCTAAATCTGCCTTGTCCAGATTCACTCCTGATGATTTCATCGAAATGGTTCGGCGCCACCGTATTTCATACCACGAAAAAAAATTGGGACAATTGTTTTGTGACGGCTCTGCTCAAAATATAGTAACTATGCTTGTTGATGAATGTAAGAAAGCGCAGGCGCAAATTTTTCTTGATCATTCAATTTTAGCTGTTAGCAAAAAAGAACATTTTTCTATAAAAACAAATCGAGGCGGATTTAGCTCTGAGTCGCTTGTTATAGCGACTGGCGGGCTTTCTATTCCTCAAATTGGTGCCACTGGATTTGGTTATGATTTGGCCAGGCAATTTGAATTGAAGCTGGTTAAGACTGACCCGGCACTCGACGGATTTAATTTCGCGAAGTCGGATCTTTCAATCTGGGGTGAGCTTTCGGGTGCTTCGCTTGATGTAAATGCATTTTGTGGCGATGCCAGTTTCAGAGAAAATATTCTATTTACTCACAACGGACTGAGTGGTCCTGCAAGTCTGCAAACTTCGCTTTACTGGTATTCTGGAATGCCTCTGACCATAGATTTGATGCCGGATCTGGATGCATACGACTATTTGATTTCGGTGAAAAAAGAAGGGTCTAAAGTCGATATCAAAAACATTCTTGCCAGTAAATTGACCAAGCGTTTCGCCGAGAAATTCGCCCAAGTGAACAAAATTCAAGGACCCATAAACACTCTCAACGAGCCGCAATTAAAAAAACTAGCTCAAGTTTTAAACTCATGGGTAATTTATCCTGAAAGCACTGTGGGTTACAGAAAGGCAGAGGTCACGCGCGGGGGCGTGGACACGAGCGAACTTTCGTCCAAGACTATGGAAGCAAAAAAAGTTCCAGGACTTTATTTTATAGGCGAAGTTGTAGACGTAACAGGCTGGCTTGGAGGGTATAACTTCCAGTGGGCGTGGGCATCAGGGCATGCCGCTGGTCTTGTTTGCTAATACAAAAGCTAGAAAATTTCGCTCAAGAAATTTTGCATCGCCTGCCACGAACGTTTTGCTGCATCTTCGTTGTAGACCGTGCCGCGTTCTTTATTATTTGCAGCAGGGTTCGAGAATGCGTGCATAGTGCCGCCATAACCATGCAACTGCCAGTCTGCATTGCTTGCCGATAACTCGCTTGAAACTTCAAGTACATTTTGCGGTGTAGCCATTGGATCGTCCCAGCCGTGCAAAATGAGAATTTTGGGTTTGATTTGCTTTTCTATCTTCCAGTCTGGAGGAGAGAAGAGTCCGTGGAAGCTTACGACCCCTTTTACCGGAGCGTTGGCTCTTGCCAAATCCAGTACGCATAATCCACCAAAGCAATAGCCGATGGCTGCCACTTTTTCTGATTGACTCATTGGATGCTCGGCTGCTGCTTTAATTGAGTCGAGCAGTCTTTGTTTGAGCATGCCTCTATTTTCCAGCAGGGGCATCATCAAATTTGAATTGTCGCCCTGGATGTCTCCTCGAACACCTTTGCCGTACACGTCAGCTGCAAAGCCGAGATATCCAAGCTCAGCCAGTTTCTTTGCAATGTCACGCTCTGCATCCATTTGACCTGCCCATGCGTGACAAATCACAACTGCCGGGCGCTTTTGACTTTTACTCTCGTCAAAGGCTGCGAAGCCTTCAAAAGTCTCATTGCCTGATTTGTAGTCAAGATATTCTGTTTTTACTTTAGCGGCGGTGCTTTGCATGCTAGTTCCTCGTCCTTTGTGAAAAACTGGACTGTAAGTATATCAAGCTTGATATCAGGCCTGAGCAAGCATCCATTTATTGATGATTGCGCTAAATTGTTCGAGCTTAAAAGGCTTGCTCAAATAATCGTCCATTCCAGCATCGAGGCAAGCTTGCTGGTCACCTTCGAGCACGCAGGCTGTTACGCCGATTATCGGGATTCGTCTATTTTTGTTTAAAGATTGTTCGCGCTCTCTAATCGATTTAGTACATTCAAGTCCATTCATTCCGGCCATTGCTACATCCATCAATATGAGCGAATAAAGGTCCTGGTCTTTATCAATAGCTGCAAGTGCTGCTTTACCACTGTCGACTACTTTTGCCTCCAGCCCGATTTCTTCAATCAGGATCTGCATCAGCCGTTGCTCTACAGAATAATCTTCTACTACCAGAACGACCGGTTTTTGTTCATTCATACATTTATTTCTTGTACCTTTATATGGTCACAACGATTTTTCCAGTTTGGGTGTTTGATTCCATGTGTTTGTGGGCTTCTTGAATATCGGAAAGCGAAAAAGTTTTGTCGATTATCGGTTTGAAAGTTTTTTCTTGCAGGCGGTCGTAAACATATTTTTTGCCTCTCGTCATTCTATTAGGATCTGAGGTGATTTCAAATAGAGTGTATCCCCTTACAATCAAGCCTTTTTGGAGCGATTCGAATAATGGAAAAAGACAGGGTTGATTGCTCAGCGCTCCATATTCAAAAATCGTGCCACCGTGGGCAGTGGCCTTAGCGCATTCTTTCAAGAATTTGCCTGCTACTGGATCGAACACATAATTAACGCCTTTGCCGTTAGTTATTTTGTTCACTTCAATTGCAAGATCCTGCTCATCGGTTACTACAACTGCATAGGCACCAGCTTTCAGCAATTCTTCTTTTTTTGAATTTGTGCGAGTGGTGGCGATTGGAATTGCTTTGTGAAACAAGCAAATTTCAATTGCAGCAAGACCTACACTGGAGCTAGCGGCGCTGATTAAAACATAATCGCCTTCTTTAATCTGAGCGATGTCTACTAGCGCACCGTACGCAGTCATGTACTGCATCCAGATTGAGGTGGCTTCTTCGAAAGACAGATGTTCGGGATAATGAGCCAACGCTCTTGCCGGAACAATCGCATACTCGCCATAGACACCATATTGAGCCATAGAAAAGGCAGGAATCGTGCTTACTTTGTCATTTATTTTGAATTCGCTCACGTCTTTAGCAACGCAATCGACAATTCCTGATGCTTCATAGCCTATAAGGCTTGGTAGCTCTTTGGGACGTTCCAGATAGCGCCCTTCTCTAAAAACAACTTCGGCGCGGTTTAGCCCGATGGCTTTTACTTTTATGCGTACTTCGCCGCTTTTAGGTTCGGGCAGGGGCAATTCATCGAATTTCAGTACTGATGCATCGCCGAATTCATGAAAACGAACTATTTTGGGCATGTTGGAAAAATAGCCTCGAAAAAGGGTCTATCGATTATACCGAACCGAGATCGGTTTATTTTATATAATGAGGCGATGCAAACCACCAAAATTGAAATCAGCGAATTAAAGGCTCCTTTTGACCTGGCACAGTTGAAAGAGCTGCTTTTGCCACTGGACACTAGTTTCACCACCGATATGGTTTTTCAAGTAGAGAAACAGTCTAATTCATTCAAGCTAGTGCCACAGGTACTTGAGACGCCTCTGAACAAGCGCTATGAGCTAGATCTCGATTCCAGCGAAAAGGAATGGGATCGGGTTCTTTTAGCCAGGCAGGGTGGTGATTTGCTTGGTTATCTTGCCTATTCATATAAAAATTGGAACAAAAGACTTGCAATATGGCACTTTTATGTCGATCCTGCTCATAGAAAAAAAGGAGTTGGCTCAGTCTTGATGGACCGTTTGAAACGAACGGGTCAAATAATAGGCGCCAAATCAATTTGGGTCGAAACAAATAACGTCAATTATCCAGCAATCCAGATGTATCAAAAGCTTGGTTTTAGTTTGTGCGGCTTGGATACAAGTTTGTACATCGGTACAAATAGCGATTCTTGTGATGAGGCAGCAATTTATCTGGTCTGCACGATTTGATTCATTCCTGCTCAACTCCGTCTGGTTGAGTCAGTTTAAACAACTCAGAGACCAGATTCGACATGTCGCTTAAGGCTTGATTGAAGCGTTCTTCCGCCATCAAGATTTTGTTTGACGCATTGGTTACAACCAGAGGCAGAGTTGATTCTTCTTCTGGTAACACGCTCAAGGCGTCAACTAAATAAGTAAGTCGTGTCAACGCTTCACGCAAGTCGATGTTAACTTGAACCGACAGTTGAGTCAAATCACGGGCTACGCTTGGATCTTCAAAATTTAAAAAGTCCATGAAATATTGATCCAGAGCACGTACAGAATCCATAATAGTTCCAAGTGACTTACGCACAAGACTGAATTCTTGTTCGACTTTGTTCTTCCATAATGGTGCAACTTCGGTTTCAGGCAAGATAATCAGCACAGCTTCTACGTTCTCGACGATAGCATTGAGAGATTCCTCAATGTTGATACGTGTGTCTGCAGCTAAATTACCTATTGTTTGGTGCGACATTCAAGCTGACTCGCAAAGCAACCTTACCGCGCTGATTGGATTTTTTGATTTTCGAGCAATCAGACTACGAATATCATCCAGTCTTGCCAACTGCTTTTGCAAGTATTCGTTTTCAAAATCTTCGCTCTGCTGAGCCATGCAAAGTGCAAGCTCTTTGTTGTTGCACCGATCAAGAAAGCGAGCATATTCTCCATATGTTTCTGAAAGTGAAAGATAATTGAGTGAAGGTGCGGAGCGAATAATATCTATTGCTGTTTGAAGATGTAGTTCGGCCTCTTCTGCTCTTCCTTGCATTTCACGCATGTTGGAGAGAGTCCTAAAATACTGCGCTCTAAATTCTGGTGATACTTTTGAATTGCGAGAATAATGGCTTAGCTCAGCCATTATTCTCGCCGCAGACTCAATATTGTTTCGGTTCAATTCAAGGCGGACTCGCACCAGATCTGGGATCAAAGCTACATTCAAAACCGGTTTTGCGTCCATGATTTTTTCGTTTTCTTCCAGCAATTTGTCCGCTTTTTCGCGCTCTTGCCGCTCCAGATAACAATATGCAAGACTGTGCAGAATGCCTCTGTGCAAATAGTGTTTTTTAGTTTTTTTACTCAAAGTCTCCAGAATCACTATGGCTTGCTCAAATTTTCTTTGTCCCATCAATGAAATGGCAAGCAAATCAGCTGTTTCTGTCTTTTTAGGAATGCCGTTTGGATTTGCGTCACGCTCATCAATTGCCCACTGTACTCTTGTGATTGCTTCCAATTCGGCATAACGTCCCTGATTGATGAGTGTTTCATTTTGGACCAGGGTGACTAGACGTAATTGAAAATGACTGAACGGAGCCCAGGATTTGCACCAGAATTGAACTTTGTTGAATTCTTTCCAAACCTGGTCATAATCGTGCAAGCTGAATGTTTTGACTAGTGACATAGAAAGACTAGTTGTGTAGGCAATGCTTAAAAGTACAAAGAAAAAACTCAAATTGAACAATAATAAATTCTGGTCGAAAGTCGCAAAAAGAAAACCAATAAAGGCACCCGAGCTAAATGCCACCACGCTGGATTTCAGCTTGAAAGTGTTTTGCGACTTGCCAAAAAGTGCCAGGTCGTAGGCGAATTGTGCATCGACCAGTTCAAGACTTTCCAGCTTAGGACAAACTTTATTATCTATTTTTTTGCTCCTTGAAGTCGATTAAAACTAGCTTTTGTTGATAATGTGAGTGAGCATTAGAGTTGGTTTCTTTTGCGCAATTCGCGAACGAATAGAGTCGATTTTCGAAAGCTCGCGCTCAAGATAAAGCGATTCACAATGATGTGATTCTGCCTTCAAAGCTTCGCTTTCGTCTTGTTGACCGTTTCGCTCCATGCACAAAGCGTGTTCTTCCAATATTTGTGCCAATGTCAAATAATCAGGATTGGCATTTGTTTTAATCATGTCGGCAGCAGTTTTAAAATGAAGTTCGCCCTCTTCGCTGCGTCCCTGTCCAAAACGAATTCGTCCAAGTACAGTCTGACAATGTGCCATGAATTCAATAGACTCTTTAGCGTTTTTGCCCTCGACCAGAGCTTGCTTGATTTGTTCGGTTGCAAGGTCATATTTCTCTTTTTGAGTGTTTATGCAGGCTTGAATCAAATCTAAGCGTGCTTGAACCATGTCGGGGCTTTTATCCAACGATTTTTCGTGTTTTTCTAAGACTCTTTGCGCTTTTTCGAATTCTTCAAGACGAATATGACAAAGAGCAAGATTTACTGCCAGAACCCTGACTACTTCTTTGCGTTTTTCAACTCGCAACAAGTTTTCCAGAATTGGAACTGCTTGAATATCGCGACGCTGACCCAGATAAGAGCATGCCAGAGTATTTGCAAGCAGGCTGTTCTTAGGAACGCCAACCGATATAGCTTCATTTTGTTGAGATGCCCATGCCATGCGAGCAAGAGCCTCAAGTTCGACACATCGCCCCTGGATGAGCAATAGTTTTATCTGGAGCAAATAGCAAGAGCTGAGTTCGAAAAATGTGATTGGATAAAAAATACTAGACCACAAAATTGCTTTATCGAGATTTGAAGACAACGAGTGAAAATTGCGATTTTGAAACTGTTTTTCAAGTACCAGAGTGAGATAGTGACAATAAGCCCAGCCTGCAAGCAGACTGCCTATGATCATCGTAAGAAATATCTTTATGGGAATGAGCGAACTCAAGAGCCCGCCTGTAATCGAGCCTAAAATAACGAACCAGATTGCGATTTTTAACGTTCGTTCGCGATATCTTTTGCCGTAGGCCGCAAGATCATTCGCCAGTCCTTCGTCAATTAGCTCAATCTTGTCTATTTGGCTTGGTAGGGTCATAACAGGTTCCTAATAAGCTTCTAGCTTAACTATACCCAGATAACTGATTCAATTAGGAATTTGCTATTCTGTTCTAAATTAAAAGTGTCAGCGCGGTCAGGGATTTTGTTATCTGCATCCAAACTAAAACCAAATGCAAACCAGTCGCTGGTGAGAGTCTGTTTATGGGCATTGATAGTCTCAGGGGCGCTACAGGGGTGCAATAACAGCGTAAGTGACCAAGCACAGATGGCGGGCGCCAAAAAGTCAGAAGACAAGGCGATGTCTGCCTGTGTGATTCGAAATGACCAGATTTTTTATAAAGGCAAGCTGGTTGGCACTTTGCCCGAGTCTAGTTTGAAAGAAGCGCAACAAGCTCTGGAAGCGGCGGGCTTTTATCCAAAACTGCCGGACGGAATTCTGGTTCCAGAAATTACACCGCTTAACGATGGGCGAATCTGGTTATCTGGAGGAGTGGGCAAAAACAACACTTATAGCAGTCAAACCTGGTTTTTTAATCCTTCCACCAAGCATTTAGATAAAGGTCCAAATCTGAAAAGTGAAAGCATTAAGCATGCAACTCTTGTGTTATCTGATGGAAGAGTGCTTGTAAGCGGTGGATCTACTGCAAGACCTGTTGAAATTGGCATTGTTTCGATCCTGGATCCAAAAACAAATGTGATTGAATCATTAGGTAGTCTGGTTTTTCCGCGCTACGAACACTCTATGGTCGAGCTTGCCCCAAATATCATTGCCATTACTGGTGGTGCTACTCGCAATGGCGACCAGGATGAAGTAGAGATTTTCGATTTGGAAAAGAAAAAAAGTCGGATGGTTGGTCATCTTTCTCTTCCGCGTAAACAGCATCAAAGTTTGAAAATAGACAAAAATCAAGTTCTTGTTTTGAAAGGAAAAGGATTCGAGTACACTGGCACAGAGCTTGGTCCTGAGCTATTTGTTATTCCGGAGAATAAATAGGACGGTCTCTTTTATTAAGTAATCTCGACTGAATTAGACCTTCTAGCTTGCTTTTCAAGGTTGCAGGAGATTCTTCAAGCGGTAATTTGAGCAGGTAAGAAGCGCCTTGAATCTGTTCTGAGTCAAGTTTGCTTGCATCATCAATTACAAACACCACAGGAATTGAAGCCAATTCTTCGTCGCTTTTTAAGCTTTCGAGCAGGGCATAGCCATCGCCTTCTAAAAGACCAGCTTCGCACAAAATCAAGTCTGGAAAGTTCTTTTGAGCAAGAAACAATCCAAGCGACATGCTGGAAGCAGGAATAAACTGGTATTTCGATGGGTCGAAAAGATCTTTCACCAGCGAAATATTATTCTGGTTCTTGCTAACATACAAAATATTGCTGGTATTAATAGTGGTGCTCCTTCTAAGCTTTCTGGTCTGAATTTAAAGTCCCAGCTCGCTTTTTAAAACTTCCAAACTGCGCTTGTAAGCCAGCTCGGCTGCATCTTTGTTATAGGATGCTCGCTCATCGCAGTTGAAGCCGTGCCCAACATTTTCGTATTCGTATACAGTGAAGTTTTTGTAATTAGACAGTTCGGATTTCACCTTTTCACGCACCGATTCGGGAATCAGTTGGTCTTCTACGCCGAAATGCAGAATTGTTTTACATTTGATGTTACTTGCGTCTTCCAGGCAGGCGTCTATTCCGCCTGGATAGTAAGAAACTGCACAGTTCAAATTTGTGTGGGCTGCCAGTCTGAACGCTAGCTTACCACCCAGACAAAATCCTAAAGACGCCATCCGACCGGTGCAGGCTGAATGGTAGCGCAGAACCCCGCTTGCAGCTTTTAAATCGAGCAATCCTTGTTTTTCATCGAACTTTTGCATCAAAGAAAAAGCCTTTTCTTTGTCGGCTCCTTCATAGCCAAAATTGGCATGAGGTTGCAACCGCCAGAACAAATCTGGAGCAAGCACCACGAAACCTTCCTGGGCTAGTTTGTCTGCCATTTTTTTTATGTGTGAATTAACGCCGAAAATTTCTTGAATTAGCAGTACGCCTGGACCTTCGCCGCTTGGAGGAAGGGCTAGATAGCCATCGAAATAACCGTCAGAAACATGGGTAGTGATCATTTCGGACATAGAATTGACGCCTCGCTACTAATATTTTTGCCAGTTCAATTTTTGAATTTCAACTTTTGAATTTTCATCCAAGAGTTCATCTTCGAGGTTGAAATGAATCAGACAATTGGCAGATGCCAGACCGCTTAACATGTGTGATTCTTGACCACGGGTCGGCTCGACCACCAGAGTATCATCTTTAGTTCTTTTTTGAATACCTCTGACAAATTCCATTCGACCGGCTTTCTTCTTGATTTTTCTACTCAAAATTGCCTTGGTTAGAGATGGTTCCTTGGGTGTTATGCCTTGCAATTTTAGAAGTGCTGGCTTAACAAAAAGATGGAATGTAACCATGGCGCTAACGGGATTTCCAGGTAAGCCGAAAAAATACTTTTCTTGTTTTCTTGCAAAGTAAACTGGCTTGCCTGGCTTGATTGCGATTTTCCATAAAATGGTTTCTACTTTGAAATCGTCTTCGAGAACCGGTTTGACCAG
>Ga0268298_10004455_pt1 | contig 13666 bp, 10 predicted proteins | sample WWTPWeurt_MetaG_FD_194462 | JGI IMG/M metagenome (GOLD analysis project Ga0268298, IMG submission 194462) | Activated sludge microbial communities from WWTP in Nijmegen, Gelderland, Netherland - WWTP Weurt | ecosystem: Engineered > WWTP > Aerobic digester > Activated sludge | place... | reverse complement strand
GCAGAACACGTTGCCGCTCCTCTTGGTGAACAAGTCGCCGACGCCCGTTCCGCCGCGGGCCTCGGAAGAGAGCGTGGTCCCGAGCACGGCCATCGATGCAGACGCGTTCCAGCCGCCCCCGCGGCGACGGACCGGACTCATCCTGTTCGTGCTGCTGATCGTGACGGGCGCGGGCGTGTTGGCGGCGCTGGCGGTGAAGCAGAAGCTCACGCCCGAAGTCCCCGAAGCCAACAACCGAGTGCCAGCGTCATCGACCCCCGCGCCGCCGATCGCGTCGCCCACTTCGAGCGCGGAGAGCGCTCCGGCCGCAGCCGCGCCGAGCGCGAGCACGGGGACGCCGACCCCGAAAACCGCACCGGCTCGCCGCGACGAACCGCGCAGCGCGCGTCGCAAGAAGGACGGCGCCGGCGGCGCAGACTGGGGGAAGACCGAAGAGGAGCCGGCACCCGGAAGCGACAACCCCTACACCACGCCCAAGGGGACACCGGAAACCCCGACTCCTCCGGCGCCAGCGCCCGGGAGCTCGGCGCTCGGATATTGATCGGTCTTTGGGTTCTGCCAACCGCCGCTCGGCGGGCTCAGCTTCGCGCGGGAACCGCCGGTGACATTCTCGTGACTCGCGAGGCGACTGGATTTCGCACGAACGTCACCCGAACGCGTACGAAATCGTAACGTGAGTTTCGCACTCTCCGCCACGCCGTCCCTGACGGCCCCGGTGGAAGATGATGCGTCCCTCGCCCTATCGCCTGTTCTTGGTCCTTTCGTGCCTCTCCCTCCCCGCACGCGCAGAGGAGCCGACAGAGGAAGCGGCGTACCCTGGCGAAGCAGAGCCCGCCAAGGGCGAAGGAGCGGTTCAAGGCCAGGTCCTCGACAAGCAGACGAGCCTGCCTCTCGCTGGCGCTTCCGTCGACGTCGTCGGCACGGAACTGCGCGTCACCACCGACGACAAGGGGCAGTTTCGCGTCGCGCTCCCGCCCGGCCGCTACGCGCTTCGCATCGTCACCCCTGGCTATCAGCCGATACGGGCGCAGAACGTGTACGTGTACGCGCGGGGAACTCGCAAGCTCGACGTCGGCCTCGAGCCCGAGACGGAGAACTCGGGCGACGAGTTCGTGATCGAAGCCGCACCGGACACCGCTTCGGTGGATGCGCTCGCGCTGGAGAGGAAGCGTTCCGCTTCGATGGGGGACGCCGTCGGCCGGGCCGAAATGAGCAAGTCCCCCGACAGAAACGCGGCCGCAGCAGCACAGCGCGTGGTGGGGGTGACGTTGGTCGGAAACCGCTTCGTGTACGTGCGCGGCCTGGGCGAACGCTACACGAACGCCCTCTTGAACGGCGCCCCGCTTCCGAGCCCCGAACCCGATCGCGCCGCCGTGCCCTTGGATCTGTTTCCGACGCTGGCGCTCGAGAGCCTCACCATCGTCAAGACGTTCACGCCGGACTCGCCGGGGGACTTCGCCGGCGGCTCGGTGCGCATCGAGACGCGGCGCATCCCGGAGAAGTTCCTGTTTCAAGTGTCCGCGAGCGGCGGCTTCAACACGCAGAGCACGTTTCGAGATCGGCTCGACTACCGGGGGGGTAGCACGGACTGGCTGGGCTACGACGATGGCTCACGCGCGCTGCCGAGCGACTTTCCGCGCTACAAGCTGTCTCCGAATACCCAGAGGCCAGATGGCACACCGGTCACGTCGGCCGAGCTCGCGTCCCGGGGGCAAGCCATCAACTCCTACCTCAGCTCCAGGCGGAGCTTCACGCCGCCCGATCACGGCTTGAACGTGGTCGCCGGCGATGGATTCGAGCTCGGCAAAGAACGAAAGCTCGGCGTCATCGCGGCGCTATCCTACGCACGGAAGTACGAGCTCAGAACCAACGACGTCGACTACCAGTACAACTTCGGCTCGGGCACCGCACCCTATCGCGAACGGGCCTACAGACTCGAGGCAGCGAAAGACACCGTCACCTGGGGTGCTTTTGGCAGCGTCAGCTACGACTTCGACCGAAACCATCGACTCACGCTGGTCGGCCTGCACAGCCAAGCGGGCGAGGACTCGGTGCGCGTCATCGACGGCTTCAGCAAGGGGCGCAACGCATCGATCCACGACACTCGCCTCGAGTGGGTGGAACGCAGCATGAACTTCGCCCAGCTGCTCGGAGCGCACGTCTTTCCGGAGCTCGGTTCGGCTCGGCTGGACTGGGCGGCCTGGCTCTCGAAGGCCACGCGCGATCAACCGGACACACGCGGGATCTCCTGGCAGCGAAGCGAGGGCGCCACGTCCTGGAACTTCGTGGAGGATCAGTCCAGCGCGCGCCATTTCTGGGCCGAACAGTCGGAGCGGGTCCTCGGTGGCCAAGTCGCCTGGACGCAGCCGCTGAGCGGAGACTCGAAGCTCGGGTTCGGGGGGTTCGTGAACGAGAGGAGCCGCGAGTTCAGCTCACGGAACTTCGCCTTCAAGCGTCTGCTGCCCATCGCACAGTACGATCGCTATCAGTGTCCGTCCCAGGACTTCGACGCTTGCGCCGATTCGATGTTCTTCGGCACCAACATCGGCACTGCTCTCGGCCTGGAAGAGTCGACTCTGCCGCAGGACGCCTACGACGCGGACCTGAACGTCTACGCCGCCTACGCCATGACGGACGTGGCCATCGCCCCCTGGCTGCGGGCGATTCTGGGGCAGCGCCTGGAGGTGACTCGCCAGACGCTCGAGCCCAACGATCCGTTCGACACCGGAGTGGTCATCGGCGGCGCGCGCGTCGACAGCACGGATCTGCTCCCCTCCGCCGGGCTCGTGTTCGACGTGACCAAGAAGTCGAAGCTCAGGACTTCTCTGACCAGAACGCTGGCGCGTCCTCAGCTACGCGAACTCGCACCGTTCGCCTACGTCAACGTCCTCGGAGGCAGACCCGAGGTGGGCAACCCGGATCTGAAGCTCACGCACGTCACCAACGCCGACGTTCGCTTCGAGTACTTCCCGACGTTGAAGGAAGTGCTGGCGCTGACGGTGTTCTACAAGCACTTCGAGGACCCCATCGAAGCGGTGGTGATCGCCTCGGGGGACGCCGGCGTGAACACGTACCAGAACGCCAAGGGAGCCGATCTTCGCGGCGTCGAGCTCGAGCTCAGGAAGTCACTCGAGCCGCTTTCCGATCAGTTGAAACACTTCTCCTTCATCGGCAACCTGACCGTTTCCGTCTCCCAGGTCGAGCTCACGGGCGAGGCCCTCGACAAGGTGACCAACGCCTCGCGCCCGATGATGAACCAAGCCCCGTATTCGTTGAACCTGGCCCTGGACTACGAGGGCCCGACCAAGACCTCGTTCCGCGTGCTCTACAACGTGGTGGGCAAGCGGATCGTGGCGGTCGGAACCGAGGGCCTGGACGACGCCTACGAGCACCCACGGCATCTGGTCGACGTCACCGCGGCGCAGGAACTCGGCAAGCACTTCTCGGTGCGCGCGACGGCGGCGAACATCCTGAACGCACCCTTCCTCGTGACGCAGGGCAAGCAGGAGTCCGATGCCACGCTCGTGAGCCGATACACCACCGGCGCAGTGTATTCGCTGAGCGGAAGCTACACGTACTGACCGCCGCCGAGCAGCATCACTCAAGTGTCACGAAGGTGGCACGTCGCGGCAATGTGGAAGGAGCAGAGTGCGGGCGCATTCAAGGAGACCACTCATGTTCATTTCCCGCTCGAAGATTTCAGGCGCTGCCGTCGCGCTCTCGCTCTCGCTCATGGCCTGCGGATCGGACGACGACGGCGGAGGCAAGAACAACCCCAGCTCAGGTGGCGGCGGGACCGGCGGCGGGGCCGGCGGCTCCGGTGGCAGCACCGGCGGGACCGCGGGCAGCAGCGGCTCCGGTGGCAGTACCGGCGGCTCCGGTGGCAGCACCGGCGGGACCGCGGGTACGGGCGGTTCGACCGGCGGAGCAGGAGGCACCGGCGGCGTACCAGCCTGCGATCTGAGCGGCGCCGGCAAGACCAAGGAGAAGATCCCGCTCACGATCTCCGCCGACACGACACTCACGGCCGACAAGGTCTGGACGCTCTCGGACGCGGTACACGTGGCGTCAGGGGCGACGCTGACGATCGAGCCGTGTACGCGCATCGAGGGAACGAAGACGCCGAACGGCGTGCTGATCGTCGCCCGGGGCGCGAAGATCAACGCGGCCGGCACGGAAAACGCGCCGATCCTGTTCACCAGCCCACAGCCCGTCGGGAGCCGCGCACCTGGTGACTGGGGTGGCGTGATCCTCCTCGGCAAGGCGACGACCAACGACGGCACGCCCCTGGTCGAGGGTTTGCCCGACGTGCCGGACAACCACTTCGGCGGGACCGATGACGCCGACGACAGCGGCACCATGACGTACGTGCGCATCGAATACGGCGGCTACCAGCTGGCTACCGACAACGAGGTCAACGGGCTCACGCTCGGCGGTGTCGGAAGCGGCACGACCATCAACCACATCATGGTGAGCAACACTCTCGACGACTGCTTCGAGTGGTTCGGCGGGACGGTCAACGTCGATCACTTGATCTGCAACAGCGACGGGGACGACATGTTCGATACCGACAAAGGCTATCGCGGCACCATGACCCACCTGTTCGGTCGCAAGCTCGCGAATCCGTCCGCCAACCCCAATGGCTTCGAGTGGGACGGGCACCCCACCAACTTCACCGCCACGCCCAACAACAAGCCGATGCCCAAGAAGGTCACGATGTGCGGGTTCGGGGCGGACGTGGGCGTCGCGAGCTATGGCATGGTGCTCCGGCGCGGCTCGAAGGGCCTGCTCGAGGACATCGTCGTGACCGGCTTCGACCACGGCTTCGACATGCGCGACGACGTCGGCACGCTGGCGGCCCCGGCCTACACGATGACCAACAGCACGTTTTTCGGCCAGCTCAAGAACGACATCGCCAACGCCAGCGAGACCAACAACGACAACGGCTTCGACGAGACCGCCTGGTTCAACGCCGGCGCCGGAAACGGCACCGCTAGCGCCGGCTTCACGGCCACGGACTGCGTGGCCGCGGCGGGACCCACGGCCGCCGTCACCGGTTCGGGCAAAGGCGCCTTCAAGGACGGCAACTGGCTGACCGGCGCCTGGATCGACTGGGCCTCCAAGTGAGCCGCTGACAGCGCCACGCAACGTCGGGTCCGACCCCGTCCGCGCACCCAGCGGGCGGGGTCGTTCTTCTTGTTCGCGTGACGTTCTCGTGACCGGTTGGGTCACGGTCTTTTTGCGCAGCCGGCACCTGTCCGTCACGGAACGATGCGAAGTTCTCCCGCGCCATGCAACTCGACGCCTGGACCACGAGCGGCGACGCCTCGGACAAGGCGCGGCGCAAGCGCCTGTCGATTGGATACGCCGTTGGCGCGGCGACCGTGACCGCCGCATTGTCGCTCATCACGCTCACGGCCCACGGTCAGGTCTTCCAAGCGGAAGAGACCATCGACGTGTCGCTGGTCGAGGCACCGCCGACGATCGACGGGCCAGAGCCCGAGGTCCAGCCGGAGCCACCGAAGCCCGTCCTGAAGTCGCCCTCCAAGAACAGGAAGGTGTCGATGTCCACGCCCACGGGCGTTCCGGGCGGCACACCCAGCGAAGCAGATCCCAACGCCAAGACGCCCTACGACGGCGACGCCGACGACGCGTTCGACGGTGAGGGCGGCGGCGGCGCTCCCGTGCAGCCGAAGAAGCCCGTGGTCGTCGCGAAGAAGAAGGAAGTCGCGCCGCCCGCGTTCGTCTTCGTTTCCGAACGCGAGCAGACGACCCTGCCGGTGCCCGTGACACAGCCGCGGCCGGCCTATCCGTCGGACGCCAAGTCGGAGGGGGTCGAAGGCACGGTTCGCGTGCAGTTCTTGGTCAAGGCGGACGGAACGATCGGCGACGTTCGCGTGACGAGCGGGGACTCTCGGCTGAGCGGCGCAGTGGTCGAGGCCGTCAAGCGCTGGCGCTATCAGCCGGCGACCTTCGAGGGCCGCCCCGTTGCGATCTGGCGAACGGCGAGCTTTCCGTTCCGCCTGAAGAGTTGACGAACAAGCGAGGAGCAAACCTCATGGCATTCGATCTCGCCCACATCTGGGCTGGTATGGGAGCGCTCGGCAAGTCGATTGCCGCGGTGCTGTTGGTCATGGCGATCGCCTGCGCGGGCGTCACCGTCGAGCGCTTGCTCGTGCTCGGCAAGTCCCAGCGCGAGAGTCGGAAGTTCGCAGCCGCGGCCGGGCCGCTCATCGACTCGTGGGAGCTCGAGCCGCTGATCGCACTCTGCAAGAAGCACAAGGCGTCCGCGCTGGCCAGGCTGTTCGGGTCCATCCTCGAGCGCTACACGGGAACGAAAGTCGGCAACGTGAGCCCGCCGGAGCTCGCGCGGAGCGAGTCCGAGCGGAGCCTGGAAGCGGTCGGCGCGGATTTGCGCCGTGGCCTCTCGGTACTGGCGTCGGTCGGTTCGGTCGCGCCGTTCGTGGGACTGCTCGGTACCGTGGTCGGCATCATCGGCGCGTTCCAGGGCATTGCTTCCACCGGCTCCGGTGGTCTGGGTGCGGTTTCCGCCGGTATCGCCGAGGCGCTGATCGAGACGGCGTTCGGGCTGATGGTGGCGATCCCCGCGGTCTTGACCTTCAACTGGCTGACCACGCGCATCAACGCCATCGAAATGACCTTGGCTCGCTCGGCGGGGGAGCTCCTCGACGAGGTCGAGAACAACCACGGACGTCTCAGCTCGAGCATGAAGCGCAAGGCTGCGTGAAATGAACGCCGAGGCGACCGCAGCCGAAGTCGAGGCCGATGGCGCGTGGGAAAGACGGCCTTACGTCCCCCGCAAGCGGCCGCGTCGCGCGCGGGTGCCCGCCGGCGCCCCGCAGCCGGACATCAACGTCACGCCGCTGGTCGACATCGTGCTCGTGCTGCTCATCATCTTCATGGTGGTGACGCCCGCGCTCGCACAAGGCGAAGCGACCGTGCTGCCCGAGGCAGCGAAGATCGACAAAGTCCCGAAGGACGTCGACCCCATCAAGCTCGTCATGGCAGCGAGCGGCACACTCTTGCTGAACGGCAAGAAGACGAGCACGGCAGAGCTGCCGGAGCGACTCCGGGCGATCCATGCGCAGAACCCCGATCGCCAGCTGCTCCTCAACACCGACGCGAAGGTCCCCTACGTGCGGGTCCGCGAGACGCTGGCGCTGCTGCAAGCTCTCGGCTTCAAGGGCGTGTCGCTCAAGGTGCAGCCCAAGCGGGAGGGCGACTGAGCCATGGGCATGAACATCTCCGCCGGCGGAGGCAAGAGCAAGAAGCAACGCCCCGTTCCGGTCATGAACGTGACTCCGCTGGTCGACATCGCGCTCGTGGTGCTGATCATCTTCATGCTGATCGTGCCGATGATGGAGAAGAGCTTCTGGCTCAACGTTCCGAAGAAGGAGACGCCGAGCAAGGACAAGCCCGCCCAGAAGGGCGACGACGACGAAGGACCGCTGGTCATGACCATCGACTCCAAGGGCGTGATCCGCGTGAACAAGGCCGTGCTGAAGAAGAGCGAAATTCCGACCCGGCTGCCGCGTATGCTCGCCGCGCAACCCATGCCCGTCATCTTCTTCGATGCGGCAGACGACATCCCCTACGGTCAGGCCGTCGAGGTGATGGACATCGCGAAGCTCTCGGGTGCGAAGGCCATCGCCATGTTGACGGAGAGAGTCGCCAAGTAGTCGGCGGCGGAGCCGCGAAGGTCCTGGATCAGCGCGCCGGTCGAGTCTCGTTCCTCTGGGAGCTTTCCTCCGAAGAGCGCGTGGTCCCGCGCACCGCCATCCACGGAGGCTCGTTGCGACCACCCGCCCGACGAGGTACTAGCCTCGGGTCTGAAGATGCCCTTCGCGCCTTTGCCGTGGCTCCAACGTGGGCTCGCCGCCGCTTGGGTCGTGCATCGAGTCGACGGCGAATCGTTCGAAGCGCTGGTGCGCACGGCGGTGGCCAACTATCGCGGCCCGAACCCCGGTGGGCTCGACTTGATGCCACCGAACGCGAATGGTGACGCCTGGGTCTTCACGGGTCGTTGGACGGATGCGATGACGAGTGAAGTGGCCGAGGTGGCTCGGGCTCTGGAGGCGTGCCTGCAAGCCGCGGCCGAGATCGTGCGTGGCGGCGTGCTCGCGGCGGGGCAGGGTTCGGTCGATGTGCGAGCGCCGGCTCCGTCGCCCGCGCTCGACGTCGCTCCCCTCGAATACGCGGTCGGCGTGATCCCAGTGGCGTGGTGGACGTTCGACGCCGCTCTCTTCGCAGCTCTCGAAGAGCGCGTGTTCCCCTCGATCCCACGTTTCGTCGGACGGCACATGGGAATGCCACATTGGCTCGGCGTCGGCATGGATCGACGCGACGGTCGGATCGCGTCGTTCTCGTCCTACGCTCGGCTCGCGACGGTGCCAGAGCGCGGCATCGAGCTCTCGGCCATGGGCGAGCGCGGCGAGCTCGACGCCTTCCTCGCTGCGCTCGGCCGAGCCACGGGCTGGTTCCCCGTGGACTGACCCCTTTGCACTTCGAGTGATCACTAGAAGTGCAACGCAGGGCGAAAAACCCCTGGATCCGGCCCAGATACCGCGAACGGGTTCGGCACTGCCCTTGCTATCTCCGGCCCTGGCACCCAAGAACACCGGGTCTCGGTAGTCTCGCGGGCTCGCCGAACAACGAGGACGTCGCATGCAGAGGAAAGCTTGGCTTGGATTGGGGGTAACGCTCGCCGCGCTGGTCATTGCGCCTGGCTGCTCGTGCAGCTCGGACGACGACGGCAGCAAGGCGTCGGGCGGCACGGGCGGTAGCGCGGGTGCCGGAGGGGGTGGCACGGGCGGCGCGGGGGGCGGTGGCGCTCTCGACATGTGGGAAGCGTGGAAGCGCATCCAGACGGCGCTCCGGAAGAGCCCCGATCACTTGCCTGGTCAGGCCGACGCTGCCGTGGCGAGCAAGGACCCGGCGCGCATCTTCGAGTTCGTGCGCGATCAGATCGCGACCTACCCGCCCCAAACCGACGGGTTCTACGGCGCCGTTTCGGTGACGCGCTGGGGCACCAAAGGCACGCTCCGCGGCGGCGCAGGCACGCCACGCGAGAAGGCCGAGCTCCTGAAGGAGCTCTACCAGAAAGCGGGGCTCGAAGCCGAAGTCGTTCAAGGGGATCCCGACGGCGCGAAGCTCGATGGCCACAAGGTGCTCCTGCGCACCATCGATCGCCCCCACGCACCGCCCATCTCCGAAGCCGAGGCCAAAGAGTGGGCAACCGCGCTCGGCCATGATGCCTTGCGCGCGTATTCGGCCATCGACGCCGACGGCTCGAAGACCGCCGCGCTCGCGGGCCAGCTCTCGGGCCTCTTGCCCCAAGACCTGGCGAGCCCGTTCGACTTCACGCTGCCGGCGATCCCCCTCGTTCGCGTCAAGGTCGCCGGCAATTGGACCTACGCCAACCCTCTCGCTCCCGACGCCAAGCTCGGAGACACGTTCACGCTCGGCGAGCCGACGCCCACCAGCGACGCGGACCCGCCGCAGAGCATCCACGTGAAGCTCGAGGCTGCACGCGCCGACGACCCGTACACCCGCTTCACGCTGGTGGAGGGCGACTTCGCGACGCCCGACGTGGTGGGCCGGCGGATCCAGATCGCATTCCCGCCGCCTGCTCCCGTCGAGACCGTGGCCCGCATGCGCATGGCCGACATCGACACCGTCGTGCCCGTGCTGAACGTCGTCGGTCTCGACATGTCCCAAGCAGAGAAGGAGAAGCTCGCCAAGGTCGGCAACATGCTCTCGCTCGGCGGGAACGTGTACGAGCCGACGGCCGGCGGCGGCTACTCCGTGGACGGGGTTCCGCTCGGTCCCGTGGAGACCGACCCCGCAGCGCTGGCCAAGGTCACGAACGTGAAGATCCGCGCCAACGGCAACTCCTACCGCCGCATCGGGGTCACCGTGAGCGCACTGGACGCCGGGGGCAAGAACGTGCCCCGGCTCGGCGCTTCGGCGTTCGACGTGCGGGAAGATGGTCAGCCCGTGAGCTTCAGCCTGCTCCGGAACGAAGCGCCGCCGCCCCGCGTCGTGCTCTTGATGGACACCTCTTCGAGTCTGCCGCCGGCGTTCTTGGGCGCTGGCGCCGTCGACCTCGGCAACAAGATCGTCCAGCCACTCTACGCGAAGTACCCCAAAGCGGAGGTGCGCGTCGCCTACATCAACTTCGGCGCGACGTTCGTCTCCCCGACCTGGGCCAAATCGCTCGCCGAGGCCCAGACGCAGGTGCAAGGCCTCGCCAGCGCCAGCGGCGGCTCGGAGATTTGGACCGCCCTCTACGACGTGGAGAAAGAGAAGCCCACCGTGATCCTGATGGTCACCGACGGCGACGAGACGGATACGCTCGAGCCCCAACACTCGGTGGCGCTCGCCGGCGGGGCGCCAGTGCTCTCCATCGCCGTGGGCACGGTGAAGCAGCCGACGCTCGATCAGGTTTCCAAGCTCTCGGGCGGCAAGAGCGTGCCCGTGACGCAGGTCTCGGAGGCCACTGCCGCTGCCCTGGCGGAGATCGATGCGCGTGCGGTGGAGGACTACGTGCTCTCGTACCAGGCGCCTGCGGGCACGGCCACGACGCGCAACGTGAGTGTGAAGATCAACCAAAAGGAAGGCACGGGTAGCTACGAGGTGCCTGCCACGCCCGTGGCGGCCCAAGGGCTCTCGGGGCTCTACCTCACCATCGGCCTCGCCGGTCGCGAGCACACCGCTACGGTCGCGGGCTTCGGCTCGGCCTTCAGCACCGGCTTCCCCACGCTGACACAAGACATGCTCACGGACGTGCGCGCCGCGCTCATGGGCCGGGTGTCGCTGCAAGTGGAAGGCGCCGGGCCGACCGCGTCGCTCGTCCTCGACGACTGGATCGCGGAGAAGCTCTCGATTCGCCCGATCTTCGAAGCCGCGGCGGCCAAGGACGAGGCGAAGCTCCTGACGGCACTCGGGCAGGGCTTCAGCCTGTCGCCGAGCAAACTCCCGCTCTCGCAGCCACCTCTCGTCGATCAGGCCTCGACCACCTCACTCACCTTCGAGACGGGACCTCGCATCACGGCCATGGTGCAGAAGTTCTCGGAGAAGGGGCTGGCCCAGCGTCAGCTCCACATCTTCCCGCTCTCGCGTTGGGCCACCGCGGCGGATGACCCGCGGGCCGCATGGGAGAAGACGCTGAAGGCAACGGCGGGGCTCGCCGTCCTCGAAGCGGAGATGTTCGCCGGCCCGAGCACCCTCGAAGGTCTGCAAGGCAAGACCGTGTCCGTGCTCGACCCCGGCGCGCTGGATACCCAGCCCGGTCTCTCTCCCGAAGAGCAGCTCGCGTGGAGCGCCCTGGGCACCGAGTTCGATGGCGAGTATTCGCTCGTCGCACCGGTGAAACCGGGCCCGTTCTGGGCCGTCCACGAGGGGACTGGCACGGTAATCGGGATCTTGCCCAATGGCATGGGTTCGGGCGCCGAGGACGTTTGCACGAACTACGACGTGATGAACGACACCCTCCAGATCGCGAGCCTGCTCGGGAGCTTCTTCGGAACATCCATCGGCGGCTGGGTTGCGCTCGCGCAGTGGGAGAACAAGTACGTGACCATGGCCACGCTCGTCATCGGCTACGGCGCGAGCCCCGGCAACCTCTCGAACCCCGGCATCGACATGGGTTGCGGCTTCATCAACGACGGCATCGGCTCGACGCTGCCCGGTCCGTGGGGCGCGCTCTACGGCCTCTACGACAACGCTTCGGGCACGTACAACACCGTGAACCCCGACAGCGCGCAGATGCCGACCGTGTGTGGCGGCGGCTACGACCCCTGTCACTGAGGCACTTCAGTTGGCGATCGTCACGTTCGCCTGATCCGAAAGCGACCCCGCCACTGCCGACACGGTGGCGGGGCCGTTGCTCAGGGCGGGCACGTTGATACCGAGGATCCTCTCGGCCATGAGCTGGTGCTCGTGGCCGAGCGACGGGTGGTCGTGGGTGCCACCCGGGCGACCGTAGGCGAACATCGTGAGCGCGAGCAGGCGGGGCTCGTCCCGAACCAGCTCGTAGGTCGCAGTTTGTAGCTTCGCCAGCGTGGCTTCGTTGGTCCACTGCCCGTTTCGGTCGTAGGCCTGCATCACGACCACGAGCTTCTTGTCGGCGGGAACCCGGGCCTTGGCCGCCGTGAGGAAGGTTTCGAGGTTCTTCGCGTTCACGTCCGGCGACGCGTCACCGGGCGGCGCGACGTAGGCTTCGAGCCCGATCCAATCGAGGCCGGAGGCGAAGATGGCGTCGCCGGTGAGCACCTGGTTCTGCGTGTAGACGGCGCCGATGGGACGAGGCGCGAGACCGCGGCTCGAGAGCCCGGCCAACACGTTGGCGACCACGCTTTCGGTCTCCGCTTGGGTCCAAGGCGGCTCGTCGGCGAGCTCGAGGTAGGCGACGTCCGACCAGTGCGGTGCCGCGATGTCGAGGATGGCGCCGACGTCGTCCGGCGCGCCCAGCGACAAGAAGATCTTGCGCTTCGACGCGCTGGCTTGAGCGAGCGAGGTCGTGAACGGCGCTGCCCAGGGCGCCGAGGAGTCGTAGGCGGAAGAACCAAGCCCGAGGTAGAGATTCGTGTAGACGTCGACCGTGCTCCGATGGTCCCCGTACTTGCCGTCGACGAAGTAGTAGCCGAAGTCGAAGGCGTGATCGGGGGCGGCGAGCGGGTTGTCGTGGGCGGTGCCCGTGTCCCAAGTGCACTTCCACGGCGCGGCACTCAGCGTGCAGACCGTCTTTCCTTGGGCGCTCACCGTGACCGACCCCACGTTGCCCGAAACCGCCAGCTCGATGCTCACGCTTCCGGACACCGTCGCGCCTTCACCGGGCGACACGATGCTGACGCTCTTGCCGCCCGTCCCTCCGCCGCCGGAGCTTCCGCCGGCTCCACCCGACGCGACGCCGCCCGTCCCGCCGGCCACGCCGCCCCCGCCGTCGTCCGAGCAGGCCGAAAGCAGGACCGCGACCGAGAGCAAGCGGAGCCGCATGGGCGAAATCTCGCTCGCGAAAGCTCGCGGGCGCAAGTCGAACCTCAGGGCGTCAGCGCGAGACGACGTAGTGGCGGACGGCAGCGAGCTCTTTGGCGAGGTCGGCGCGGAAGTCGGGGTGGGCGATGGAGATCAAGGCTTCGCCCCGTTGGCGCAGCGTCTTGCCGTGGAGGTTCACCGCGCCGTATTCGGTGACCACCCAATGGGCGTGGCCGCGGGTGGTGACGACGCCGGCGCCGGGCTTCAGGCTGAGCGCGATCCGCGACACCTTGCCTTTGGCGGCGGTAGACGGCAGCGCGATGATGGGCTTGCCGCCCGGGGAGAGCGCCGCACCGTGGATGAAATCCATCTGGCCACCGATGCCGGAGTAGATGGCGTGGCCGATGCTGTCGGCACAGATCTGTCCCGTCAGGTCGATCTCGAGGGCCGAGTTGATGGCGACGACCTTGGGGTTCTGTCGGATCAGCGACGTGTCGTTGGTGCGATCGCAGGGGTGAAACTCGACGGTCGGGTTGTCGGCCACGAACTCGTAGAGCTTGCGGCTGCCGTTCACGAACGAGGTGGTGATGCGCCCGGCGTGAACCTTCTTGAAGCGATTGGTGATGACGCCGTTCTCCACCAGATCGACCACTCGATCCGAGAACATCTC
>Ga0268298_10004454_pt1 | contig 13668 bp, 8 predicted proteins | sample WWTPWeurt_MetaG_FD_194462 | JGI IMG/M metagenome (GOLD analysis project Ga0268298, IMG submission 194462) | Activated sludge microbial communities from WWTP in Nijmegen, Gelderland, Netherland - WWTP Weurt | ecosystem: Engineered > WWTP > Aerobic digester > Activated sludge | place: Netherlands... | reverse complement strand
CGGGCCGCGCGTCCTTGGCGGTGTCAGCGCCGAGCGGAAGACTGCGCCCGCAGCCGAGGGTCAGCCCAGCGGCACAGACGATCCAGGCGCCGACACGACCACATGGGACCCGCTCGAAAACAACTCGATCAACTGGGCGTTGAGGCGCCCGCGGGGCAAGGCGTAGCGACGAAGGAACACTGTTGGTTTTGCGAGGAGCTGCTGCTACGCAGCCCGGCGGGATGGATCGACGGCCAGATGGATGAGTTAGCTCCGAGCGGGTCCTCAGCAACGACCCGGAGACCCTCGATCGCGGCGAATCGTTCACGTCTAGCCCTCCTGCGCAGCGCTCACCGGGGAGGCCTCCTGAGCAGCGCTCGCCGGGCAGGTCGTAGCCCGCGCCCCGCCGAGCCCACGGTCTCGCCCGCACGCCACGCCCGACACCGCGTTTGCGCCGGCCGACAACCGCCCTGCGCTCCAGTGTGCCGCTTGCCGGCCCTGAGCGCCACAACCCAGCGGGCGGCGACCGCCACCGCGCGCATTTGAAACACCCATCGAAGGGTGACAGTCTGCGGCCATGAGCGAGCTGACCGCCGCTGGCTCGCCGAACGAGCACCCCCCAGCGTCCTGTCCGCAGTGCGTGCGCGAGCACGCCGAGGGGGTGGCCTTCTGCCGCGGCTGCGGGGCCCACATCGCCGACGATCCGCTGCTCGGCGCCCTGATCGACGAGCGCTACGAGGTGCTGCGCCGACTGGGGAGCGGCGGCATGGGCACCGTCTACGAGGTGCAGCATCTGCGGCTGAAGAAGCGCTTCGCGCTCAAGGTCGTGCGTCGCGATCTCGGCGACCTGAGGGGCTTCGCCGAGCGCTTCGAGCGCGAGGCCCTGGCGACCAGCCGCCAGGAGCACCCGAACTGCGTGCTCGTGACCGACTTCGGCCACGCGGCCACGGGGGAACTCTATCTGGTGATGGAGCTGCTCGCGGGCCGTCCGCTGACCAGCCTGCTCAACAAACCGGTTTCGGTCTCGGTGGCGCTCGATATCGTGCGCCAGGTGCTGCTGGCCCTGCAGCATGCGCATGGTACGGGGCTGGTGCACCGCGACATCAAGGCCGACAACGTGATGTTGCTCGACGGCCCCGAGGGCGACACCGTGGTCAAGGTGCTGGACTTCGGGTTGGCCGTACCGCCGGCCGTGCGCGGAGCCCCGCGGCCCAGCGAGCCGACCGAGGTGGCCGGCACCCCGACCTACATGGCGCCGGAGCAAGCGGCCGGCCTGGCGATCGACGAACGCAGCGACCTCTACGCCGTCGGCGTGATCCTCTTCTACCTGCTGACCGGCCGCCCGCCCTTTCGCGCCGACGACCCGCTGCGCGTGCTGAAGCAGAAGGCGACGCGTCGCGCGCCGGCGCTCGACGCGGTGGCGCCGGGCGCGTTTTCGCGCGCGCTGCAACAGCTCGTGGCGCGCGCCCTGGCGCGCGAGCCGGAGCAACGCTTCCCCAGCGCGGAGGCGATGCTGGCCGCGTTGGACCAGGTGCAACGCGCGCGCGGTGGCGGGCTCAGCACCGCTCCGCGCTGGCGCGCGATGCGCGCGGCGCAGCGCGCCTGGCGCGCCCTGGCCGGCGCATATCGTCACTGGTACGGCTGCACCGCGCTCGATCACCCGCCGAGCTGGCGACTGCGCTTACGGCTGCTCGCGCGACCAGGCCACGGACGGATGGTGCTCGCCAGCGCGCTGGTCGGCCTGCTGGCGCTGAGCACGCTGAGCTTGGCCGGCCTCTGGGGGTGGCGCGCGGTGCGCCGCGCCTCGCCGTCACCCGGGCGGCTGGGCGCCCAGCCACAGGACAGCGCCTCGACGCCCGCGCTACCGGCGGCGCTCGCGCAGCGGCTCGACACCGTGCAGCTGCTGCTGGCGCGAGGCGCCTGCCGCGAGGCCGCGCTCGATCTGCGCGGCGCGCTCACCGAGTGGCCACGGCTGGCGCGCTTGCACTACCTGCTGGGCGCGGCGCGGATCTGCCAAGGGGAGGTCGCGCCCGCGCTCACCGCCTATCGCCGCGCGATGCAGCTCGACCAGCGCTATCGGCGCGATGCCCGCATCCTCGAGGACGCGGGTGCGTTGCTTGGCGCCCGGGCGGTGCGGCAGCAGGCGCTCGAGTTCCTCGCCGGCGAGCTCGGACAGGCCGCCCTGGAGCCGCTGCTCGGCGCGGCGACCAGCAACGACGCAGCGTGGCGCCATCGGGTGCTGCAGGCCCTCGTGCAGCTCGGCGCCGGCCCGCGCGTCGATTGGCTCACGGTCTGGCGGCTGGACCTCCAGCAGCGCACGCGCTGCGAGCTGCGGCAGCGCGCGGTGGCCGGCTTGCGGCAGCTCGACGATCCGCGAGCGGTTCAGGTCTTGCTCGATGCGCAGCAGCTCCAGGCCACTGCCGCGCGACGCGCGGCTTGCCCCGAGCTCGACGGCGCGCTGGCGGCAGCGATCGCGGCGCGGCAGCGTCCAGCGCCGCAGCGCTAAGGCCAGGACCGGCGCGACACCGTCACGACCGCGCGCGGGGCCAGCGACGATCGAGCCGCCTCACGCGCGATCGAGCTTGGCGCCCGCGGGGGCAGGCCCGACGCGCGCGAACATCGCGCGCGCGAGCGAGGGGGACGCCAAGACGCGCTCGATCAACACGGCGAAGAGCGGCTTGTGCAGCATCGTCGCGTGCTCGACGACCAGCAGGTCGGCCGCCTGCACCGCGCTGGCGACGTCGTGGGCATCGACCGCCGCGCGGCCGTGGTGCACAGCGCTGAGGCGCGCCAGGACGCTGATCACGCCGTAGGCGGCGATCAGCAGGTTGAAGCCGCCGATCAACGGCGTGTCGCCCCCCAGGTGACGCCGCCCTTGCAGCTTGTGGACGAAGTAGCGCTGGAGCAAGGCCTCGTCGCCGAGCGGCGGATCGAAGGCGACGCGACCGAGCTGCCGCCGCCAGGCCCGCCCCTGCATCAGTCGCGAGCGCAGCGGCGCGAGCCCGAGCTGAAAGAGCCGGACCCCGAAGAAGTGCGCCAGGCGGGGCCACGGACCGGGCCCGCAGTCGGCGCCGAGGAACAGCGACAGCACCGGTCCTGCCTGCGCCGCGCGCCCACCGGCCTGCCAGGCGGCATAGCGCGCCACGACGTCCCACTGCTCCGCCTCGCTCAGGCAGCTCGCCACCGCCCGCTTGCCCTGCTCCGTGACGCGGCGCTCGAGCTCGGCCAGCAGCGCCGCACCGGCCCCCAGGCGCTGCGCCACCGAGCTACCCGGCTGCTCGACCCAGCGGACGAGCTGCCGCTCGATACGATCGAGCTCCGCCGACGTCAGCTCGATCGTCCGGTTGAGCCGCAGCGGGCCCTGATGGGCGCCAGCGCCCACCCGCTTGAGCACCGCGCGCGCCCAGCGCTGCTGCTCGCGCAGGGGCCGGCCCTGATTGGCGCTCACCGACGGACAGTAGAAGCTCAAGCGCCCATAGGACGTGCCGGCGACGCTGGTGAAGTGCAGCGGGAAGGCCTTGCAGCCCTCCGGCTTGGCCTCGTAGCCCAGCTCGCTGTGGATGCAACAGCGCCGGTCCGCGTCGAGGAAGAAGCAGCGACCATCGACCAGGCGCAGGCGGTAGGGATCGCCGGGACCGCGATTGCGCTCGAAGGGGTCGCCGCGGCCGACGTGCGACCAATCATGGCGTCGCAGCGCCGCGACCTTCGTGGCGTCGACCGTCACGCTCCACAGCGTGCAACAGCGACCGCAGCTCTGGCAGCTGAAGCGGGCCTCGGGTAGACGGAGCGTTTCGTCACGCATGCGGCTGGGCCAGCGACGCTCAGGGGCGCTCGAGCTTCGCGCCCTCGACCACGCGCGTGTCGGCGCTCGGCCGGAAGCGGAAGCGCTCGTTGCCGAGGCGGGTGTTGAAGACCATCTGCGAGAAGATCAGGTGATTGGTGCTGCTCTCGTTGACGATCATCGACTCGACCACCGCGTGGTCGACGCGACGCACCACCAGCACCAGGTAATCGAGCTGGGCGCTCGGCTGCTTCGGCGTCAGCTTGAGCACGACGTCATCGGGCCCGCCCAGCCGATCGCGCGGGTCGCTGGCCAAGCCGATCTCGAACTCGCGGCGCAGGTCGCCGGCGCCGAGCAAGAAGGTCAGGCCCGTCGACAGCGTGCGCAGATCGAGCGGATTGCGGAACGCTTGCTTGTCGGCCGGCTCCCAGACCCACAAGACCTTGCCGTCCGAGATGAAGGCCTTGCGCTCCGGCGCGGCGTAGTTCCAGCGCATCATGCCGGGCTTCTTGACGAAGAGGTAGCCGTAGCTCGTGCGGCTGCGGCCGTAGAGCTGATCGGTGTAGACCTGCTTGAACTGGGCCTTGAGGTCCCGGGTGCCCTCGTAGCGCGCCTGGACGGCCTGGACGATCGCCGCCACTGCCGCGGCTCCGGTGGGCGCCGGCGGCGGCGTCGGGGCCACGCTCGGCGCCCCGGCCCACACCATCAGCGGGAGCATGGCAGCGCCCAACCCCAGCAGCCACCCGCAGCGCCGATCGCTTCGCATCGCAGGTCCTCGAGCAGCGCCGGGCCAGTCCGGCTGGGGCGGACTCTAGCACAGCGGGCCCTCGCCCGAGGCCGCCAGCGCTCGGGAGCTAGGGCTCGTGGTGCTGAATCAGCACCTCGCGGCCGCGGACGCCATCCGCGGGGCCAACGACCCCCTCGCGCTCCATGCGCTCGACCAGGCGGGCGGCGCGGTTGTAGCCGATCCGCAGCCGGCGCTGCACCATCGAGATCGAGGCCTGGCGACTCTCGGCGACCAGCGCGAGCGCCTGGTCGTAGAGCTCGTCGTGGGGCTCCTCCGGCTGCGCCGCGCCCTCCTCGCCCTCCTCGTCGTCCTTGAGGATGTCCATGTCGTAGATCGGGCGGCCCTGCTGACGCAGCCAGTCGATGATGGCGCGGATCTCGTCGTCGGAGATGTAGGCGCCATGCACGCGCTTCATCTCGACCCCGCGATCGATCACCAACATGTCACCGGCGCCGAGCAGATTCTCCGCCCCGTAGGTGCCGAGGATGGTCTTGGAGTCGTGGTTGGCCGCCACCTGGAACGCCACGCGCGAGGGGAAGTTGGCCTTGATTAGCCCGGTGATCACGTCGACCGAGGGGCGCTGCGTGGCGACGATCAGGTGGATGCCGCAGGCGCGGGCCTTTTGCGCCAGCCGCGCGACGCAGGTCTCCACGTCCTTGGCGCTGCACATCATCAGATCGGCGAATTCGTCGATCACCACCACCAGGTAGGGCAGGCGCTGGGGTGGAGCGCCGGCGGCATCGGCCGCGCCCGCGCGCGCCTCGGCACCCGCCCCCGCCGTCCCGGTCGGGTGCCCATCCTCACCCTCGTGCCCCTCGCGCACGCGATCGACCTTGCGGTTGAAGCCGACGATATCGCGCACGTGCATCGCGGCCAGCAGCTGATAGCGGCGCTCCATCTCCGCCACCGCCCAGCGCAGCGCGACCGCCGCCTGCTTCGGGTCCGTCACGACCGGCAGCAGCAGGTGGGGGATGCCGTTGTAGCCCGAGAGCTCGAGGAACTTGGGGTCGATCAGGATCAGTCGCACCTCGTCCGGCGTGCAGCGCAGGAGCAGGCTGCAGATCATCGCGTTGATGCTGACGCTCTTGCCCGCGCCGGTGGCGCCCGCGACCAGCAGGTGGGGCGCCTTGGCCAGATCCATCACCACGGGCAGGCCGGCGATGTTTTTGCCCAGCGCCAGCTTGAGCGGCGCGCGCGCACTGCTGCCGCGCGGCGCGCTGGCCTTGCCGCGAAAGGTCTCGTCGCCCACGATGTCTCGAAACGAGACCGTCTCCCGCCGCTCGTTGGGGACCTCGATCCCGATCGCACCCTTGCCCGGGATCGGTGCCACGATCCGGACGCGCTGGGCGTGCAAGGACATCGCGAGGTCGTTGGAGAGGCCGGCGACCTTGCTGATGCGCGTCCCGGGCGCCGGGACGAACTCGTACATCGTCACGACGGGCCCCGGGTGGACCTCGGTCACCTGGCCGAAGATCTTGTAGTCGCCGAGGGTCTTGGTCAGCCGTGCCGCCTGGCGCTGGATCGCCTCCTCGTCGATGGCGAACCGCCCCTCGCCGTGCTCGGTCAGCAGCGACAGCGGCGGCAGTTGATAGCTGGTGCCGTTGAGCACGAAGCCCGTACCCTCGGGATCGAGGGTCTGCGGCTCGGTACCGGCGGCAGCCCCCGCGTCGGCCGGTCCGACGACCGCGGGCGTCGGTGGCACGAAGGGGCTCTTGACGATCGTCAACGCCGCCGGAGCGCCGGCCTCGCGCGCGGGCGCCGCGGGCGCCGCGGGCGCCAGGGCCTTCGTGACCTCGACCTCCGGGGCCAAGGCCACGCTCGTCGGCGCAGGATCGGCCCCCGCGGCGTCATCTACCCGGGCGGGTCGCGAGCGCTGCGGGCGCCGGACCACGGGCGGCACGGCCCGACCCGCGCCGAAGAGCGCAGCGGGCGGGGCCACGGCACGCACCAAGGCCGCGCTCTCGTCCTGGACCTGATCCGGCAGGGCGCCCAGGTCGGGCGAGGCTACCCACCCCTGCTCGGGGACGCTGGTGCCCCGGCCGCGCAGATGCGCGCGCAGCCGTGCGAGCAGGCCACCGCCGCCGACCGCCGCGCCGCCGGGCTCGAAGGGGGCCAGGCCGTCGTCGAGCGTCTCGTCGCCCTCGGGCTCGAGGGTGAGACGCAGGACGCGCGGGAGCGTGGCGCCACCGGCGCCGTCGACGGCGAGCTGCGGCGGCAGGCGCGCGTAGGCGAGCTGGGCCGCGAACCAGGCCCGCAGGGCAGCCAGCCGCGGCGGCACGCGCGCCAGCGCGACCTGCGTCGCGGCGCCGACGCGCCGCAGCAGGGCCAGCAGGCGCAGGGTGCTGCGGACCCAGCTCAGATTCGTGCTCAACACCAGGCTCAAGGAGAGGCCGCTCAGCACGAGGATCCAGGTACCCGGCCGTGAGAGCAGGGCGCTCAGCAGCTCGGCCGTGTACTCGCCGAGCGCGCCGCCGCCGGACGCATGGGCGAGGCGGCGCGGGTGAAGCACGAGGTGCAGCAACATCGCGGCGAAGAGCAGCACGGTGAGCTGCCCCAGCGGCCGCCGCCAGCCCCGTCGGCGCGCCTCGCGCGAGGCGGCGCTCACGGACGGCGGCAGCGCACCGGCAAAGACCTCGAGCGCCTCGGCCAGCAGCCACAGCACCAGCAGGTAAGCGGCGAGGCCGAGCGCGTTGTTGAGCGCCATGCCGACGAGCTGACCGAGCGGGCCCATCAGGCGTCCACGCCCAAACTGGACGGAGGCCAGACTGGGCCCCAGCAGCAGCGCGCCCGTCATCATCAGGATGCCCAGGGCCTCGTGGCGCCGCCGCGACGCCCCAGCGCCACTGTCCAACCCCGCGTCGTCGCCGCCCGATCGCGACGGTCGCGAATCGCCGTCCGAGCCGCCCTCGCGCGTCTGCTTTGAGGCCACGTTGATCCCCCACCCGCGATCGCACACCGCCGCTCGTGGCGGCCTCGCACGCGTTGTCCTACATCGGTACTTACGTAGGAAAACGTAGGTCGACAGGATACTTTTGGCGGCCGCGGCTGTCAAAGAAGGGCCCGCGTCGATCTCCGCGGCGCCCCATCGCCTCCGGTCGTGGGCCACGGCACAGGGGGCCCGCGCGGCAGTTGCCTGGCCGCCGACCCGGCGATTATGCTGCGGTCCGCTGGCGACCACCGCCGCGGCGGTCCCGCGAGCATCCGCAGACGCCCGGCCGAGGGTCGGTCGTGAACCGACAACAGGAGCGAGGACGATGAAGACGGGTTGGTGGGTCGGGGCCACGGTCGCGGCGACGTTCGCCGGCTGCGGCGTCCCGGAAGAGAACTACAACGCTACGCTCAAGGATTTGCAGCGCTGCCGGGCCACCCTGGCGAACAAGCGCACCGAGCTGGACCGCGCCGGGTCGGCGCGCGACGAGCTCAAGCTGCAGCTCGCGGCGGCCAAGGGCGACAAGGACGCCCTGGCGCGGCAGCTCGGCGCCACGGAGAAGGAGCTTCAGGCGGTGCGCCAGGCGCGCGTCGCCGCCGAGGAGCGCACGCGCACCTTCCGCGAGCTGCTGTCGCGCCTGCGGGCGATGATCGACTCGGGTCAGCTCAACGTCAAAATCCGCAAGGGCCGCATGATCGTGCAGATGAGCGACAAGATCCTCTTCGATCCGGGTCAAACGGAGCTGAAGGAGGACGGCAAGCTGGCGCTGACCGAGCTGGCCCGCGTGCTGCGCGACATCGGCGAGCGCGAGTTCCTGGTGGCCGGCCACACCGATAACGTACCGATTCGCACGCGCCGCTTCGGCTCCAATTGGGAGCTCTCGGCGGCGCGCGCCGTCGAGGTCGTGAAGTTCCTGCAGGCCCAGAGCGTCGATCCGCGGCAGCTCGTCGCCGCGGGTTACTCCGAGTTCGATCCCGTCGGCGACAACGCCGACGAGGAGGGCCGCCGCTCCAATCGCCGCATCGAGATCGTGCTGATGCCCAGGCTCGACGAGCTGCCCCCGATCAGCGAGTGAGGAGGCTCGCGCCTCGCCGCCGGCCCCGCGCCGGCGCCCGGCGGGCGCCCACGAAGGGCTCAGGGCTGCGCGACGAAGCTGCGCAGGCCTGCCGGCGGACCCGACACCAGCGGCTGATCCGTGCTCTTGCCGGTGGCGACGTCGAGACCGAAGATGCCGGCGTCCCGGGTCGCCACGAGCAGGTCGGTGCCGCGGCCGAAGCTCAACGCCACCGGCGCGATATCCAGCACCGGTGAGCGCCGGACCACGCTGAGGTCGTTGTTCGCGGCCGGATTGAAGCCGACCACGAACACCACGCCGTTGCGCTGATCGCTGATCGCGAAGATGTCGCCGATCGGGGAGGGCGCGTCGTCGATGCTCGTCGGCTCGGCTGGGCTGGGGTCCCAGGCCTGGGCGGTGAGGCGCGGCGCTGTCCCGCCGTAGAGCACGCCGTAGACCAACTGCGTGTCGGCGACAACGGCCGCCAGACCATCGCGACGCAGGGCGATCAGCTTGGCGCTCGGCACCCGGTCGAGGACCGTGAAGGCGCTGAGCTGCTGACCTGCGTCGTCGCGATCGAGCGCCACGCGCGCGACGCAGTCTGCATCGACCGTGCTGTCGCCGTCCGCGTCGCAGCGCGTCAGCACCGCGGCGAAGCGCGCCTCGGCGGCGACGGCGACGGCCTGCACCTGCGGCAGCGTGACCGTCCAGGCGGTCTGCAGCCCATTCTCGCGATCGGCCCGGTAGAACATCAACTGGGCGGCCGTGGCCACCAGCACCCCATCGTCGGCGGCCGCGACCACCAGCGCCGGCTGCTCGAGGTCCAGGGTGTGCAGGAGCCGCGGCGGCGCCGCGAGGGCATAGAGCCGGAGCTGGCCATGCGGCAAACCGTCGCCTGGCGTGGTCAGCACCGCAAGCTGACCACCGTCCGGCGACAGCGAGAGCTGCGCGACCTGCAGGAGGGTGTCGACCTGCCCACCGCTGACGACGCTCCCCGCGAGCGGCAGCACCTGGACCGCGCCCGCTTGATCGAGCGCGACGATCAGCCGACTGACCGTCAGCGGGACGGCATACTCCGCGCTCGTACCCTGCCTGGGGAGCCGGAGTCGGGCCGCGCCGACCTGGGCACCGCGCGGGATGACGCAGCTCAGCTCACGCGGGCTGATCAGCCGGTTGCGCAGCTCGTCGGCGCCGAAGACCGTGCCGGCGGCATCGACCAGCGTCACAGCGGCGCCGAAGGTCGGCTTGCCCTCGATCAGCTTGACCGTCAACGACTCGCCGATCACGCGGTCGAGCCTACCCTTGACCTGCAGCCCATCGCCGCAGCCCAACCCTGCCAACGCCGCCAAACAGAGGCCCCAGCCGCGACGCACCGTCTTCCCCACACCAGCCGTCCCCACACCAGCCCGTGGCCGGCGTGCGCCTGGACGCAACGCAGAATGCAACACCACCAGCCTGCCTCTCCGGCGCCGTGCGCCCAGTGTGCCACGCGAAGTGTGTGCCCCGTGCACGGCGAGCGCCGCGCCGGCGCATCCAGCCTAGCGTCGCCTACCCGCGCTGTAAACTCGCGCCCTGCCCGCGCCGAGCTCACCAGGAGACGGTGCGTCGTTCGTCGGTCGAAGCGGTTCGGGATAAGGCTCCTTCCTAGATGTGCTCGGCCGAAGTTGTGAGCCGTTCGAGCGCAAGGCGCGGCGAGCACCGGAGCGGAGCGTACGGGCTGGTACGCGAGCACCGGAGCGCAGCCGCAACACAGCGATCGGGCGGATCACGACTTCTGCCGAGCGCATCTAGCGCCAGCGCACGTGCTGGACGCCCTCCAGGCCGGCCAGGGCCTCGACCACCTCGTGGGCCTGGAAATGCTGCTGCGTGCGGACGAAGAGGTGCAGCTCCGTCACCGCCGTGGCCTTGTCGGTGGCGGCCTTGAGGTCCATCAGGCGAATGTTGTGCTGCAGCAGCAGCGCGCGCGCCGCCGGCAGCGTGACGGCGACCTGATCGGCGGCCACGAGCAGGTGCACCGTCGGATAGATCTGACCGTGCAGCGGCCGCTCCAGGTACTGGAAGAACCACAGCACCGTCATCCCGAAGCCGGTCGCCGTCAGCGCCAGGCCGAAGTACCCCTGACCGATGACGATGCCGAGCGCGGCGACGAACCAGATCGCCGCGGCGGTCGTGACCCCGCGAATGACGTCGCTCAGGCGCAGAATCACGCCACCGCCGAGGAACCCGATGCCGGTCAGCACCCCGGCGGAGATGCGGCCCGGATCGAGGCGCAGCGCGCCGGTGGCGCCGCTGCCGACCCAGTCCGCCGGGAGCTGGGTGGCGATCATCATCACCAGGGTCGAGCCCATGCAGACCAGGCTCATCGTGCGCAGCCCCGCGGGGCGGCCGCGCAACTCGCGCTCGGCGCCGATCACGCCACCGAAGAGCACCGCCAAGGCGAGCTTCAGCAGCGAGATCGAGTCGAGCATGCCTGACCAGTGGATCGCCGCCGCGCTCATCGCATCGCTCCTCGGCTGCTGGGCGCCGCCGTGCTCGGGCCCCCAGTGAGCGTCAGCCGCTGCGTCTTGCCAGCGACGATCTCCACCAGCCCATCATGCCGGATCTGCCGCCCGCTGGGTCGCACGGACACGCTGTGCCGACCGGGCCGCAGCTCGCGGCGAAAGCCGGGGGTGCGCCCCGCGAGGCGGCCATCGACGTAGACCTCGCCCGGCAGCGTGGTCGCGATCTCCAGCACCCCCCTGGTGGGGCGGCGCGGACGGCGCGCGGCGACCACGGCCGCGCGCGGACGCACGGGCGCCAGGTCCTGCGCCCGCGGCGCTTCGCCCTCTTCGCCCTCTTCGCCCGCTTCGCCCCTCTTGCCCCCGTCCCGGGGCGCGGCGGCCGCCACGTCTGCCGCATCCGGGCTCGCCACCCCGGCGCGGGGCGGTACGCGCGGGGCGCGCGGTCGCCGCTCGCGTCGCAGCGCGGCGCGGGGAGCGTCGCTCGCCCGGGGGAGGTCCACCAGCGCCGCCGGTTGCAGGGCGCGCCAGAGCAACAGACCGGCGACCGCGACCAGCACGCCGCCCGCCAACCAGCTGATGTACCGGTCATGGGGCGGCGTGGCGCGGGCCGGCGTGGGCAGCAGCGGTGGTCTGGGCGGTCGTGCGGCCGCAGGTGCCGGCCCCCCGCGGCCGGCCGCGGCCGGCGAGGGCACGGGCGGCGGATCGATCGCCAGCGGCTCCTCGTCGCCCGCTGGCGGCGCGCCATGCCGGTAGTCCGACAGGCTGCCGCGACGCGAGACCGAGCTCATCACGGGCGGCAGGGCCTCGGCCGGCGGCAGACGGAAGAGCGCGCTCTGCGAGCGGCGGTCCTGACCGAGCAGCTCCTCGAGGAAGTGGGCGAGGCGACGGTCGCCGGTGCGCGAGGGTGCGCTCTGTAAATAGCGCTGCAGCTCCTCTCCCATCACGGCGGCGGTCGCGTAGCGCTCGCGTGGATCGTGCTGGAGGGCGCGCATCACGATCGCCTCGAGCGCCGGCGGATACTCGGGGTCGAGCTGCGACGGCCGCGTGAAGCGCCCGTCGCGCACGCGCATCACGACCTCGACGTCGCTCTCGCCATCGAAGGGTCGTTGCCCGGTGGTGGTCTCGAAGAGCGTCGTGCCGAGCGAGAAGATGTCCGAGCGCAGATCGATCGGCTGGCCCTGCGCCTGCTCGGGCGAGAGGTAGCTGAGCTTGCCCTTGATCACCCCCGCGTCCGATTGCTCGAGATTGTCGCGGGCCTTCGCCAGGCCGAAGTCGCCCACCTTCACCGCTCCCTCGTAGCTGATGAAGATATTGGCCGGGTTGATGTCGCGGTGAACGATGTGCAGCGGACGGCCCTGATCGTCGCGCTTGCGGTGCGCGTAGTCGAGCCCGCGACAGACCTCGGCGGCGACGAAGGCCATCAGCTCGCGCGGCAGCGCCATGCCGTGCTGGCGGACGCGCTCGAGCACCGTGCGCAGGTCGCGACCGTCGACGTACTCCAGCGCCAGGAAGGGCACCCCGTCCAACCGCCCCATGTCGAGGATCTGGACGATGTTGCCGTGCTGCAGGCTGAGCATGATCCGCGCTTCGTCGACGAACATCTGGCGAAAGCGCGGCAACGCGGCCAGGTGCGGCAGCAAGCGCTTGACGACGACCGGCCGCTCGAAGCCCTCCGAGCCCTGGGCGATCGCGATGAAGACCTCGGCCATGCCGCCAACGGCCAAGCGATCGACGAATCTGTAACGTCCAACGTGCACTGGGGCGGCTCCGGGTTGCGGCATCATAATCTGCGGCAGCGCAGTTGTGCTATGAGAGCCTGGCCTCGAGAGCCCCGATGCTGCGCCAACCTTTCGCAGAATCCCAACCTTTCTCAGCCTCGAGGCGCCCGGCGCCGCGGGGACCGCTGCGCGAGGCCGCTTGGGCCGCCCTCGCTTGCGTCGTGGTCTTCGTCGCGCTGCACCCGCTGCTGGTCACGGGCCAGCGCGCCCTGGGTTGGGACCTCGCGCGCAGCTCGTGGCCCGAGATCGACTTCATCGCCCGCAGCCTCGCCGCCGGCCAGCTGCCGCTGTGGAATCCCTACGAGAAGCTCGGTTACTCCTTCGTCGGCGATCCCGAATCGGCCGTGCTCTACCCGCTGCGCTGGGCCCTGGCCGCGCTGACGGGCGCCTGCGGCAGTCAGATCTGGATCGCGCTGTTGCAGGTGCTGCTGCACGTCGGCCTGGCGGGCGGCGGCACCTATCTGCTGCTGCGGCGGCGCGGGCTGCCCCGCGCGTCCTGCCTGCTCGCCGCGCTGACCTTCGTGCTGTGCAGTCGCTTCGCCAAGTCCAAGGACCAGACGGTGCTGGGCACGGTCGCGTGGCTGCCCTGGCTGCTGCTCGCGCTCGATCAGCTCTTGCGCCGCCCGACCTGGCGCGCCGGGGTGGCGCTCGGGCTGGTGGTCGGGCTCGACTTCCTGGCCGGCTACCCGCCGAACTGGTTCCGCAACGTGCTGGCGCTGGCGATCGTCTTCACCGTCGAGGGCGCACGCGCCCTGCGCCGCGCCACCGCGCGCGCGCGCTACGCCCGTCGCCTGGCCCCGGCGCTGCTGGCTGCGGCCGGCGTCGCCGCCCTGTGCGCGCTGCCGGTGCTCGTGGCCGT
>Ga0268298_10004453_pt1 | contig 13670 bp, 10 predicted proteins | sample WWTPWeurt_MetaG_FD_194462 | JGI IMG/M metagenome (GOLD analysis project Ga0268298, IMG submission 194462) | Activated sludge microbial communities from WWTP in Nijmegen, Gelderland, Netherland - WWTP Weurt | ecosystem: Engineered > WWTP > Aerobic digester > Activated sludge | place... | reverse complement strand
GGCGATGCCGTTTCCTCGAAGGCGCCATCGAACTCTTTAAGAAAGCGGCATCGCCGGAAGAGTTTGAAAAAATGCTCAATACCGAAGATAATACCATCAACAATCTCGACCTGAATCAGGACGGCGAAATCGACTACATTCGCGTGATCGACAACATGGACGGCGATGCCCACGCCATCATCCTGCAGGTGCCGGTGAGCGAAAACGAATCCCAGGATATTGCCGTTATCGAGATCGAAAAACAGGCCGACGAGTACGCCATTCTGCAAATTGTCGGCAATGAAGACATTTACGGCGAACAGGTAATTGCCGAACCCTTCGAAGAGGACGCCCCCGCACAAAAAGGCGGCCACGGCCCGGCGCCCGATCTGAAACCGTACCGGGTGGTGGTCAATGTATGGCTTTGGCCGTCCGTCCGGTTTGTTTACCGGCCCGGTTACACGCTTTGGGTATCCCCCTGGCGCTGGCACTATTACCCTGGTTGGTGGAGGCCCTGGCGCCCGCATCCCTTTGCCTGGTACCATGTGCGCGTTGCGCCGTTCCGCTACCACTGCCACGTGGTAACTACCCATCGCGTGGTTCGGGCGCACACGGTGTATGCGCCGCGGCGCACGAGCTCCACGGTTGTGCATACCCGGACCACTACCGTTGTGGCGGCCAGGGGCAAGCACGGCGCCACCGTCGGCAAGCGCACCACTACCACCACTACTGTCAAAGGCCGCCACGGCAATACCACCAAAACAGAAAAAACCACCACAAAAGTGGGCCGGCGCGGCAGGGACGGCAATGGCGGAGCGGTTCAACGGACGACCACCAAAACAACCCGGAAAAGAGGACGTCAGTGAACATCCTTCTCCTCGATAACTACGATTCGTTTACGTACAACCTGTACGACTACCTGCTCCAAACAGGCGCCGGATGTACGGTCGTGCGCAACGATGCGCCCGATTTGCTGGCCTTCGAGCCGCACGATTTCGATGCCGTAGTGCTCTCTCCCGGGCCGAAACGCCCGGAACAGGCAGGTCTTATGCCCAACCTCGTTGCAGCCTGGTACGACCGGCTGCCGATGTTGGGCATATGCCTGGGGCATCAGGCCCTCGGGGCATTTTTCGGCGCCCGCATCGTAAAAGCCCCTGAGCCCATGCACGGCAAAACTTCTCCGGTTTGGCACAGCGGCCACCGGCTTTTTTCGGGCATACCCTCGCCGTTTACGGCAATGCGGTACCATTCACTGATCGTCGATGCACTCGATCATACGCCGCTCCATGCCATCGCCAGTACCGCAGACGGGACTATAATGGCGCTGGCACATCGCCGCCTGCCGCTGTTGGGCGTCCAGTTTCACCCCGAATCCATCCTGACCGATTCGGGTATGCAAATCCTGTCGAACTGGGTGCACTGGTTGGGCGAACAACAGCAAATGCGCCCCCGGGGTGCATGTATGGCCGGCACGGCGTAACATTGCAACATGGAACGAACTGCTTTATTCTGGTCAGGGTTGTATGTGCTCCTGGCCATCACCGTGATCGCCGCTGAAACCTGTGGATACCGTACCCTGATGCTGTGTACCAAGCCTTTGCTCATGCCGGTGCTGGCAATTTGGTTGTTGCGCCGTACGCCGGGTGTCCGGCGTTTTTTCCGGCATTCTATCCTGGCCGGGCTGACCTTCGCCACGCTGGGCGACACCTTGCTGATGTTCAGCGGCGGCAACTACGGCGCTTTGTTTTTTCTCCTGGGGCTCGCCGCTTTCTTAGGCACGCATATTTGGTACCTCGGCGGTTTTTTATCGGAAGTCAACTGGCGAAATGGTTTTCTCCGGAAGCAACCGGTTTGGACTGTGCCGTTTTTTCTGTTCCTTTTGGTGTTTCTGTACTGGCTATGGCCGGGTATTCCGCCGGGCATGCGGCTTCCGGTAACGGTTTATGCGCTTGCCCTTTCTTCCATGGCGATGAGCGTGGTCAACCTGCGCGGGGTATTCCGGGCGGACATGTTGGCGTTCATGATCGCCGGCGCTTTGCTCTTCCTGTTTTCGGACTGTCTGATTGCCGTACAAAAATTCGGGCATCCCTTTCCCGGCGCCCGGGCTGTAATATTAAGCACGTACCTCCTGGGGCAGTGGCTGATCGTGCGCGGCGTGGCGGATCGTTTGCGGCACGTACCGGTGAAAAAGTAACGTACGTTTGCGGGGACTGGTATCCCGATGTAAAATTTTTCAGGGTGTTACCCCTTGCAAGCGCAACGTCAGGCTCAGGTAAACAAAACCCGTTTTAGCTCCTCCACTTTTCCAAGGGTCAGCACCCGGATGCCGAACTTTTTCATATCCAGCCCTTTCGCGTTATACTTGGAGAGGTAAATTTCCTTGAACCCCAGGCGGTCGGCTTCGGCGATGCGCTGTTCGATCCGGCTCACGGCGCGTATTTCCCCGCTCAGGCCGACCTCGCCGGCAAAGCATATGTTGGATGGGACACTCACGTCGAGCAGGGAAGATATGAGCGATGCCACGATGGCCAGGTCAATTGCCGGGTCCTCGACGCGGATGCCGCCAGCGAGGTTCAGGAATACATCGTTCATGCTGAAAAAGTATCCGCAGCGTTTTTCCAGCACAGCCAGCAGCATCTGCAGGCGGCGCATATCGAATCCTGTAGCCGAGCGTTGGGGGGTGCCGTACACCGATTTGCTGACTAAGGCCTGCGTTTCGATGAGCATGGGCCGCAACCCTTCCATTGTGGCGGCTACGGCGCAACCGCTGAGTTCTTCGTCTTTTTGGCTGAGCAGGAGTTCGGATGGGTTGCTCACTTCGCGCAGGCCGGCCGCACGCATTTCGTAAATCCCCATTTCGTCGGTGCTGCCGAAGCGGTTTTTCAGTGTGCGGAGGATGCGGTAGGTGTTGTGGCGGTCGCCTTCAAACTGGAGCACGCAATCGACAATATGTTCCAGCAGTTTCGGGCCCGCGATATCGCCTTCTTTGTTGATGTGTCCGATCAAGAACACGGGGATATTGGTTTCCTTGGCAAAGCGGAGCAGCTCGGCGGCGCATTCGCGTACCTGCGATACCCCGCCGGGGGCGCTGTCGAGGTGCGGCGTGCTCATGGTTTGGATCGAATCGACTATCAGCAGTTGCGGCTGGAGCTCCTGCGCCTGTTGCAGTATCTTGGTCGTGTTGGTTTCCGTCAGGATATAGCATTCCGATCGGCCCTCGGGCAAGCGGTCGGCGCGCATTTTAATTTGTTCTTCGCTCTCTTCTCCACTCACATACAATACTTTAGCAGGTAGTTGCACCGCCACCTGCAGGAGGAGGGTGCTTTTGCCGATGCCCGGTTGACCGCCGATGAGCACCAGGGAACCCGGCACAATTCCCCCTCCCAATACGCGGTTCAGCTCGCCGTCGGGGGTGGGCATTCGGCGGGTGGCGCCCGATTGTATAGCGCTCAGGTGGACGGCTTTTACCGACTCCGCTTTGCCGTTTCCGGCCCAGGAGCGCCGCTTTTCTTCAGCGGCGGTTTCTTTCTGGATGATTTCCTCCTGATAGCTATTCCATTCGCCGCATTGGGGGCATTTTCCGAGCCATTTGGGCGAGGAGGCCCCGCAGGAAGCGCAAAAGAAAATTGTTTTGGTTTTTGCCATGCTAAAAGTTGTGCTTCCGCCGCATACTGCTGCCGGCACGCTTTTAAACTATTTATTGTTTTAAACGCCCAAATCTAAAACAAATATTTTAAAACAAGTGCCTCCCCTTGAAAAATCGCTATTGCTTTTGCATCTCCATCGTTTGCACGTTCGCCTGATTGGTCGATTTCCAAACCTGGTTGGATCTTTTGTTTTTCACGACAATCCAGCTTTTGGCCAGGTAGGTATTCCGGCTGATGATCGTGACCTCGTCTATGGTGTTTTTCCAGGAAAAACTACCCTGGTCCGGTTGGCGCACGTTGCGTGTCAGCACGGAAATGTCGTTCTCGCCGCTGCCGTTGCGCTTGAACGTAATGGTGCCCAAATCGTTTGAAACCTGTGTTTCACCGTTGGCGAATCGTTGCTCGTAGCGGACAACGTTCCAGGTGCCGGTCAGGCGCCGGTGGAAGCGTTTTTCAGCGCTACAGGAAGCCAACAAGCCGGCGAGAATGAAGAAAAGTGCGAAGCGAAAAAGCCTTTTTATTGACATAGCATGTTGATTTAATACAATATAAACGTAATACCCCGGCCGGGGATTTTATCCGGACCCGCAAGGTAAATCATTGCGTTCACCCTTCCACAGGTACCGTTCATCAAATCATTGGAAAAAAAATACCCCCTGCTTGTGCAGTCCTGCCGCACCAGACATCTGAGTGCCGGTTTGCAACTTTTAAACTCAAAATTTGAATTAACATGAAGACCTTCCTTTTCTTATTGTTTAGCTTGTTTACAGCCTCGCTCTACCTCCCGCGCACACAATCGGTGCTTACCGGTAAAATCACTGCCGACAACGGGGAAGCGCTTATCGGCGCTTCGGTCAAGGTATCCAAGGGCACCGAACTGGTTCGGGGCGCGATCTCCGATTACGAAGGCCGGTACCGGTTACCGCTGGACCCCGGAACGTACGACTTGGAAGTGAGTTACACCGGATTTGTCACGCAAAAGGTTACGAACGTGAAAGTACTTGCCGATCAGATGAACACCCTGGATGTGGTCATGCCGGGCGCTGCTGCACTGGATGAGGTTGTGGTTAAGGAGTACAAAACGCCGCTCGTCCGGCAGGACGAAACGGCCGGAGGCCAGACGATCGTGATGGGGGCTAACCGGCCGGCGCCGTCGCGCGCGGCTAAAAAGGCGAAGCAAGCCGCAGCCGCTCAACCGGCTTCGAAAGCGTATTCCGGCAACGCAATTATGGCCCGCGAGGTTCCGCAGCCGGTTGAACACTCCAAAGACAAGTACGGACCTTCCATACGCGACACCACCCAGCCGCCTTTGGATTACAGCGCCGAAAACTATGCCGCCATACACGAAAACCCCTTTCTGGAAGCCAAAACGAATGCGGTGTCCACATTTTCCATCGACGTAGACGCCGCTTCATACAGCAACGTACGGCGTTTCCTGCAGCAAAGCCAGTTGCCGCCTGCCGATGCTGTCCGCATAGAGGAATTTGTAAACTACTTCGACTACCAGTATCCGGCGCCCGGCGGTGCGACGCCCTTCTCCGTTAACACCGAACTGGCCGAATGCCCCTGGAATCAGCAGCATCGCTTGTTGCTCATCGGCCTGCAGGGTCGCCAGATCGAAACGGGCCAGTTGCCTCCAAGCAATTTCGTGTTCCTTGTGGATGTTTCCGGCAGCATGAACGAACCCAATAAACTGCCCCTGGTGCAACAATCGCTCAATCTGCTCACCGATTACCTGCGCCCGCAGGACCGTGTGGCGATCGCCGTGTACGCCGGAGCGGCAGGGCTGGTATTACCCTCTACGCCCGGTTCCGATAAAGCGACCATCAAAGCGGCTATCGAACGCCTGTCGGCCGGCGGCAGTACGGCCGGGGCCGCCGGTATCCGGCTGGCTTACGATGTAGCACGTAAAAATTTCCTGCGCGGCGGCAACAACCGGGTCGTACTTTGCACCGATGGCGACTTCAACGTCGGCGTCAGCAGTGAAACCGAACTGGTCAAACTCATCGAGCAGGAACGCGAGTCGGGCGTTTATCTCACCGTGCTGGGTTATGGCGCCGGCAATTACCAGGACAATAAAATGCAGCAACTTGCCGATAAAGGCAACGGCAATCATGCCTATATCGACCAAATCGGCGAAGCCAGGAAAGTGCTGGTCAGCGAATTTGGCGGCACTTTGTTTGCCATCGCCAAGGATGTGAAAATTCAGATCGAATTCAACCCGTCGCGTGTAGCCGGCTACCGCCTTATCGGATACGAAAACCGCCTGCTCGCCCGTGAAGATTTCGACGACGACACCAAGGATGCCGGGGAACTCGGCGCGGGGCACCGCGTAACGGCGCTCTACGAAATCGTTCCTGCCGGCCGGCCCTTGCCGCTCGGCGTCAAAAACGGCGAAATGCGCTACCAGCAAACCCAACCGACCGCCGCTGCCGGCGGCAGTGAGTTGCTCAGCCTGAAATTGCGTTATAAACAACCCAAGCCCGGCGCCGCGAGCCAACTCCTTGAAAGCACTGTGACCGACCTCCTCAGCAATGCCCCCAGCCAGAATTTCCAACTGGCCGCCGCCGTCGCTGAATTCGGCCTGCTGTTGCGAAACTCAGCTTATAAGGGTCAGGCGACTTATGAGCGGGCGCTGGCGCTGGCGCAAAAAGCTGCTAAAACAGACCCCGGCGGCTACCGGAAAGAGCTGTGTGATCTGATTGAAAAAGCGCGCTTGCTCGCGGCGCCGGAGACGGCACGGAAATAAACCGGTGCGGAAAAAACGCAATGGGCGGCAGTAAAAAGCAACAAAAGTCATCTCTTTTGTGGTGGTGGCAGATCGTTTGAGCAGGCTATTTTGATCCGAGACCAGGCGCGCCGAAGGCGTGTAGCCGGTCCCTCCACGACAGAGGAGTAACGAAGTATCCGGTCAAAAGAGGCGGCCAAACAGTCTAAAACTTAGTGCCACTACCACTAATCTGGCAACATAGAAGGGGGATGACTCTATTCCTGGTGTCCAACGGCCTGCCCGAACCGGAGCAGGTAACCATTGGGGTCGGTGATGCCGAATTCGCGCATCCTGTAGTCGAAGGTTTCCAGCGGCCATTCAATTTGCGCCGGGTCAATTTTGGCGGAAACTGAAGCCCAGAGGGTGTCTACATTTTCCGGATAGAAATAAAAAGATCCGGTGAAAATAGTTTCGGCGCGGTTGGAATGGGCATTTCGTCCGGTGACCATGAGGTGCGCGGCGTCCCGTTCGAGCATTGCCCAAATGGGGGTTTCGTTTTCCGGGTACAATCCGGTTATTTCGAAACCGGGCAGATCGCGGAAGAAGGCGATCGTTGCTGCCAGGTCGTTGCATTCGATGCTGGGAATGGCGGGTGCATCAAACATGGCGGGCGCCGGTTAATAGTCGTCGTCGGCGCTGAGGCCATTATCCCCTGCTGCTACCGTTGTCGGTGTGCTGTGTTGCCGCAGGCTTCCGGAGGCTGCTTTTTCCTTGATTTTGTTTTCGATTTCGGCAGCCATTTCCGGGTTGTCGTGTAGAAACTGCTTGGCGGAATCGCGCCCCTGGGCAATTTTTGCGCCTTCGTAGCTGTACCAGGCGCCGCTTTTCTGGATGATGTCCAGTTCGGAACCAAGGTCAATTATTTCGCCGACTTTGGAAATGCCTTCGCCGAAGATGATGTCGAAGGCGGCGACGCGGAATGGCGGCGCCAGTTTGTTTTTGACCACTTTTACTTTGACCTGGTTGCCAATGACATTGCCGTCTTTGTCTTTCATGGCTGCGCCGCTTTTGCGGATATCCAGGCGGACGGAGGCATAGAATTTCAAGGCGTTACCGCCGGTGGTCGTTTCAGGGTTGCCGAACATGACGCCGATTTTTTCGCGCAACTGGTTGATAAATACGCAGCAGCAGCCCGTGCGGCCGATTGCGGCCGTGAGTTTGCGCATGGCCTGACTCATCAGGCGGGCTTGCAGGCCCATTTTCGAATCGCCCATTTCGCCTTCGATCTCGGAGCGCGGCACCAGTGCGGCAACGGAGTCGATCACAACGATATCCACTGCGCCGGACCGGATCAGGTTTTCGGCGATTTCAAGGGCTTGTTCCCCATTGTCGGGTTGGCTGATCAACAGGTTATTGACATCTACCCCGAGGTTTTCCGCGTAAAAACGGTCGAAGGCGTGTTCGGCGTCGATGATCGCCGCTATACCGCCTTTTTTCTGGCATTCCGCCACCGCATGAATGGCAAGGGTTGTTTTACCCGACGATTCCGGGCCGTAAATTTCAATGATCCGGCCCTTGGGATACCCGTGGCACCCGAGGGCTATGTCCAGCCCCAGCGAACCGGAAGGAATCACTTCCACCTCGATGGCCTGCTTGTCGCCAAGACGCATAATGGTTCCTTTGCCATAGGTTTTGTCGAGGCGGTCTATGGTTGCCTGTAAAGTCTTGAGTTTGTTTTCTTTTTCAGTCGACATGTGCTGCGATGTTTATTGAAAGTGACGACAAAAATAAACAAAATGTTTTTACGAAAACACCTTTGATCAAATTTTTTTTAATTTAATATTTCTTTGAAAACGTATTCAAGGCTCATATTCAAGCCCTTAAATGAAAAAATTTTACAAAAATAATTAAAAATTCTGATCAAAAAGGCATTCAGCCGGAATACTTCAAGTCAAAATTTTCAGTTCCTGTCCGCATTTAATACGGCCTGCTTGTCCTTTGCCAGAGTCATTTTTGTTGCTTCAGGGAGGGTGAAATCTATTTTTTGTTTTAAAATGGAAGCGTGTCGCCAGGGTAGGTTTCCCAAAATTACCCGTATAATTCGTACCGTATTTGCGTGCGGTCGTAACCCAGTTGTGTCAGGAGCTTGGCTACGGCCTCGTCGATCATATTGCTCCAGCCGCAGAGGTAAAATTGCACGTCGGGTCGTACCACGGCGTATTGTTCGAGGTAGACCTGATGTACGTAGCCTTTGTATCCCGGCCAACCGGGCTGGCGCGACAGCGCAATGTCGTACCGGAAGCCGGGCATGGTGCGCGCCATTGTTTCAAATTCTTCGCGGTATAAAATATCGGCCTCGGTACGGGCGCCGAAAATGAGATGGATCGCGCGATGCGGTTTCCCGGATAGTTGCAAATCGCGGAGCATGCTGCGAAAGGGTGCGATTCCGGTACCGGTGCATACCAGCACGAGGTCCGTACCGATCGTTTCGGGGAGAACAAACGTTCCTTCGGGGCCTTTCCAGCGCAGGGTGGCGCCGGGCTGAATGTCGTCGCAGAGGTATTTGGAAGCCAGGCCGTTGGGTGCGCGAACGATACAGAATTCCAGCATATCCGGGTCGTCGGCAGGGGCACTGGCGATGGAATAGCTGCGCCAGCGCTGCAGGCGCTTTTCACCGATGGGCAAATCCATGGTGATAAACTGCCCTGCCCGGAATGCCGGGCGCTCTCCTTGCGGTGTTTTCAGCCAGAAACGCTTGACGCTGGGAGAGGCAGGTTCAATTTTCGCGACGATGCTTTCGTACCAGGTAGTGGGCATGGGACAGTGGAGCGTTGATGTGTGCGTTTAACGGTCAGTACATGAAATAAAGAAATGGCTCAGATGTTGACCAAGTTGCCAGATATCTTCGACGGAATTATACAGCGGCACCGGCGCGAAGCGGATCACGTTCGGTTCGCGCCAGTCGGCAATGACACCGTTTTCGGCGAGGTAATCGAACAGATTTTTGCCGCGGTCGCCGGTAAGCGCTGAAATCTGGCAGCCCCGGGCTTCCGGGTCGCGGGGAGTAATGATCCGGAACAGGTTTTGGGAGCGGTTGATCGCATCGAGCACGAATTCTAGGTAGCCCGTGAGCCGCTTGCTTTTGGCGCGCAGGGCCTCCATGCCGGCAGCATCGAAAAGATCGAGGCTGGCTTTGTGTGCGGCAAAGGACAGGACCTGGGCATTGCTGAGTTGCCAGCCTTCGGCGCCGCGCATGGGTTTGAATCCCTTGCGCATTTGGAAACGCTCCGACGCATCGTGCCCCCACCAGCCGGCAAAACGCGGCAAAGCGGAGTTGTTGCCGTGGCGTTCGTGGATAAATACGCCAGACGGACCGCCGGGGCCTGCATTCAGGTATTTGTAGCTGCACCACACGGCAAAGTCGGCGCCCCAATCGTGCATTTGCAGCTGGAGGTTGCCGGCGGCGTGCGCCAGATCGAAACCGGCATAGGCGCCTGCGCGGTGTGCTGCCGCGGTGATGGCTGCCAGGTCGTAGAATTGACCGGTGTAGTAATTGACTCCGCCGAAGAGCACCAGGGCCGTTCGCGGGCCTTCGCGATCGATGACCGCAACGATGTCCTCGTTGCGGAGGGTATCTTCGCCGGGTCGCGGCGCTACTTCCACGATGGCGTCGTCGGGATCGAGCCCGTGCCAGCGCGCCTGGCTTTCGAGGGCGTACTGGTCGCTTGGGAAAGCGCCGGCCTCCATGATGATTTTGTACCGCCCGGGCGTGGGCCGGTAGAAGGTCGCCATCATCAGGTGGAGGTTGACGGTCAGGGTATTCATCACGACCACTTCGTGCGGGAGCGCGCCTACGAGCCGGGCGGTTTGCGCGGTCAGGAACGTATGATAGTGCATCCAGGGCATGTCGCCGCGAAAGTGCCCTTCCACCCCATGGGCGGCCCAATGGTCGAGTTCGGCGAGCAGGGCCGGGCGCACGGTTTTGGGCTGGAGTCCGAGGGAATTGCCGCAAAAGTAAAGGACCGGCCGGCCGTTGTGTTGGGGAAAGAGAAACTGATCGCGGTAGTGGCGAAGGGGGTCTTGCCGGTCGAGATTTTGGGCGAAGGCCAGGGTGTTTTCGTAGTGCATGGGCAGGGAAGGGTTGCGGCTGCAAAGGTGGGGAAAATCTACACTTCGATAAAATACATATCCACCAGGCCTTTGTTATGCACTTCCTTTTTGCCCCGGTAGGCGCATTTGAACTGGTCTTTGACGGCGTCGCAGGTGGCGCCGGAAATATTTACCCGGCCGGGTTCGCCGAGTTCTTCCATGCGGGAAGCGAGGTTGACGGCGTCGCCCCAGATATCGTAGGCAAATTTGTTTTTGCCGACTACACCGGCGATGACGGGGCCGGTATGGATGCCAATGCGCATTTCGCGAAACACGGCATTCGGTTTATCCCGGTTGCGCCGGTTCAGCCAGTCGATCATTTCCAGTGCTGCATTCACGGCATCCAGCGGATGGGTGACATTGGGTACCGGCAATCCGCCGGCGCACATATAGGCGTCGCCGATGGTTTTGATTTTTTCCAGCCCGTGTTTGTCGCAAATCTCGTCGAAGCCCAGGAAGCACTCGTTTAGTTCGTCGATCAGTTGCCCTGGGGATAGGTTTTCGGACAGGCGGGTAAAGTTGAGGAAATCGGTAAAGAGCACGGTGGCGGCTTCGTAAAACCGGGGTGTGGCGTATCCCCGCGTGCGCAGTTCCTGGGCGATTTCGTCGGGCAGGATATTCAGCAGCAGGCGGTCGCTTTGGTGGCGTTCTTCTTCGATTTGGGTTTTCTGGGCCTGGATTTCCTGGTTTTTTAGCGACAGGCGCCTGCTGGCCCGGCGCGCCAGCCACCAGCCGAGTCCGAGCAGGGCGAGGATGAGGAGTCCCAGGCTTCCGAGGCTGTATACGAATCGCTTGAAATTTTCCTGTTCGCGTTGCTGGAAAGCCTGGTCGAGGCGCAGTTGTTCCACCCGGGAGCTATCGGCCTGGCGTTGGGCGCGGTCGACTTGTTCCTGTTGGCGGAGGCCGGCGATGAGGCGTTCTCTTTTTTCGGCGTCGAGTTGTTGGGCGGCGAGGCGGAGTTGTTGGTTGGCCTGCAGGGCCAGGAGGATCTGTTCGCGCAATTTTGCCTGATCGGCATCCTGCTGTGCGCGCACTTCGGCTTCTTTGCGCTGCGCTTCCAGCAGCAGGTATTCGTTTTTCAGGTTTAGTTGCTCCCGCTCGTATTTTGTTTGCTGGAGTTCGAGGTCTTTGATGTTTTGCAGGGTAAGCAGGTATTTTATTTGCCCTTCGGCTGCGCTCAACAGCGAACGTTGTTGGTCGATGTGTTGTTGGCGCGCCTGTTCTTGGAGGCGAATGGAGTCGTTGATGATGAGGTATTTTTGGTAAAAATCGTAGGCTTTTTCAAAATCGAAGAGTTGGTAGTAAATATCGGCGCCGGTGCGGTAGCAGCTGGCAAGTACGTCGTTTTGCTTGGTTTCGCGGGCATGCCGGATGGCCTCGTTGTTGTGGCTCAGGGCATTGTAAACGTCCTGGTCACTGAAATAAACGCCGGCGATCAGGTGCTCTAAATTAGCCATTGAAGGCCAGTCTTTCTGGCTTTCCAGCGTTCGGCGCGCTTTGAGCAGGTATTCCATGCCGGCTTTTGTGTTGCCGGTGTTATGCAGGGCAATACCGAGGTTGGCGTACACGACCTGGATGTAATCGCAGTTGATGTATTCGCACTGGAGTTCGGCTTTTCGAAAATAATCCAGTGCGCGGGTATATTCATTGAGGTTGGCATACTGTTTACCCATGTTGTTGTACATCACGGCGCGTTCTTCCGGGTAGCCGTTGTGGTCGATGATGTCTTCGATGGCCAGGTAATAGAAGAGGCCTTTGCCAGGGTTGCCGTTATCGCTGTACGCGTTGGCGAGTTTTTGGTAAATCTGAACCAGGCGCGGGTTGTTGTCTTGATCGCGGTAATGGGAAATGAGTTCTTTGTAAATTGTTTCGGCGCTGTCGAATTGCAGTTGAAAAAGACTGGCGTCGGCGGCTTTTTCCATCGTGCCGTAATCTTTTGGCGTCAGGTCCAGTACTTTCCGGTAATACCGTTGGGCGTTGTCGAAGAGTTTTTCCTGAAAAAACAGGTCGCCCAGGCCGGAATATACGGCGAGCAGCGACGATTTGTTCAACAGCAGTGGCACGGCTGCCGAGGCATTGCCGGGGCTGAGTTTTTCTTCCGCTTCCAGGTAATGTTGGAGGGCTTCTTCGGTGCGGTTGCTGCGGGCGCATACTTCCGCCAGCAAGACCGATGCCCGCACGATGCCACCGTCGTAACGCAAATCGCGGGAGATCGCCAGGCCCTGGCTGGCCAGCGCGTAGGATTCGGCGTCGGAGGATGCGTTTCGCGCATTTTCCATCAGATTGTCCACTTCCACCGTAGAATGCTCGAGATCGTCCAGTCCCTGCGCGTCCAGGCCGGACGCCGCGAATGTCCACACCGCGAGAAGGAGCAGGCGCCTGGCGCCTGATCGGCAGCTGGAGAAAACCGGAAGGAAACTACGAAGGAACAGTTGCACAGGGTATAAATGGGTGGCGTTTATCGTGTCGGATGGTTAAGCGTGTTTAAATTTCGGCCACCGGGCTACAAGCGGCCAATTTTATTTCAGGTTGCGTTAAAATTTTCGCCATAGACACCCGGCTATGCCTGCAAATTTTGCCTTACCTGAAACAAAATTTGCTCGCTTTCGCTCCGGCGCCGAAATTTAAACACGCTAAAAGTTGCGCGTTGTTATCTTCACAAAGTTGAGAAAAATTGCCGTATTCCACACATTCATCTGCGGCATCTTCACTCTACATAAATTTCGTCGGCGAACAACCAGCAGGGATTTCCGGCGCCTTTATGGCCTTCGGGGCATTTGCCGAGCGAGACGCCTACAATCCGGATGTACCGGGCGTTGGTATTTTCGAGTGCGACGCTGAGTTTTTGCTGCAGGGCCCCTGTTGCAGTCACGGGTGTGGGGTTGAGGGCTTCGCCGGCAGGTGTAAAATGCTCGCCGTCGTCGGATAGTTCCACCTGCAATTTAGCCGGGAAAAAAATCCACGCGTTTTCATCTTGCAGGAAATTGACGCGCACGGTATGTACCGGCTTGCGGCTGCCCAGGTCGATCACGGCATCCAGGTTGACGCCTTCGTAGCCTTGCCAGCGCCCGGAGCGGAAATCGGCGCCGCCGGGTTGCAGGTCCACCAGTGCCTGATCGCCGCCGCCGGTGTATTGCGGATTGTACCGCGTGGCGTTGCGCAGTACGCGCAGGTCGGAGCGCAAT
>Ga0268298_10004452_pt1 | contig 13673 bp, 14 predicted proteins | sample WWTPWeurt_MetaG_FD_194462 | JGI IMG/M metagenome (GOLD analysis project Ga0268298, IMG submission 194462) | Activated sludge microbial communities from WWTP in Nijmegen, Gelderland, Netherland - WWTP Weurt | ecosystem: Engineered > WWTP > Aerobic digester > Activated sludge | place... | reverse complement strand
TTGCTGCTGTTTTTGTTGAACGGGCAATTGCAACCCCGCCTTTCTGATGCCACAAGTCACCTGCTAAGCGGTGCCATGCTTGTGGCCTTTGCGGGGGCGGCCCTGCTGTTTGAAAGAAAGAATAAAGCAGTAACTTCGCGCCACTAAGCAAATTTTTAGGTGAATCAGGTAAAAATAATTAACCAATCGGGCAACCCTTTGCCGGCATACGAAACCACTCATTCGGCCGGAATGGACTTAAGGGCCAATTTGGCGCAGCCCGAATTTATTGCTCCGGGCGAACGAAAGCTGATACCCACCGGAATTTTTATGGAACTGCCCAACGGCTACGAGGCGCAAATACGCCCCCGAAGCGGGTTGGCCTACAAGCACGGCATCACGGTTCTTAATTCACCGGGTACAATTGATGCCGATTACCGAGGAGAGGTAAAAGTGCTGCTTATTAATCTGGGAGCCGAGCCTTTTGAGGTTCAAAACGGAGATCGTATTGCCCAAATGATAGTGAGCCAGTGCTCGCAAATTACCTGGGTGCCGGCCGATGAGCTGAGTGAAACAGAACGCGGTGTCGGAGGATACGGACATACAGGAAAAAAATAAACATAAAATTTAGACATGAATATAATTGTACCAATGGCCGGTATGGGCAAACGAATGAGGCCACACACATTAACCGTTCCCAAGCCCCTTATTCCGGTTGCCGGCAAGCCCATCGTTCAATGGTTGATTGAAGACATTGTTACCGTATGCGGAGAGGGTGTTCAGGAGGTGGCTTTTGTGGTGGGTCATTTTGGCGAAGAGGTAGAGAAAAACCTGATGGATATAGCCAAAAGTGTAGGCGCCAAAGGAAAAATCTATTACCAGGATGAGCCATTGGGAACAGCCCACGCCATTCTTTGTGCAAAAGAGTCGCTTAAGGGAAATGTGTCGGTTGTTTTTGCCGATACCCTGTTTAAAGCAAATTTCACCCTCGACCGGACAAAAGACGCCATTATTTGGGTGCAGCAAATAGACGACCCGAGGCAATTTGGCGTAGTGAAGGTAAACGCAGATGGAATTATCACCGAGTTTATTGAAAAGCCACAAGAGTTTGTTTCGGATCTGGCCATTATAGGCATTTACTATTTTAAAGACGGAGAGTACCTGAAGCAGGAATTACAATACCTGCTGGATAATGACATCAAGGAAAAGGGCGAATACCAGCTGACCAATGCCATGGAAAACATGAAAAACAAAGGCTATCGGTTTGTGCCGGGTAAAGTGGACGAGTGGCTTGATTGCGGAAATAAAAACTCAACAGTTTACACCAACCAGCGAATGCTTGAAATAAAAAAATCAACGCAGCTCATTCACCCTTCGGTGGTGCGCAACAATTCGGTGATTATTGAGCCCTGTTTCATTGGCGAAGGGGTGGTTTTAAACAATTCGGTAGTGGGGCCGCATGTTTCGGTTGGAAAAAGCAGCAGCATTACCAATTCGGTAATCAGCAACAGCATTGTTCAGCAAAACACCAGCATTTTGCAGTCAAATATTTCAAACTCCATGCTGGGAAGCCATGTTTCCTACAAAGGGAAGGCCGATGATCTGAGTCTGGGCGATTATTCAACCCTTGAACAATAGTGTTGAAACGCCTTTCGCTGTATTTTCTGTTCATGATTATATCATTTTCGGGTTTAGCTCAAAAGAAAAAGCCGGATGAGAAAAAAATGCTCGATTTTGAAAATGCATTTATGAATGCGCAAAAAGAGCAAATGACCGGAAACGATGAGAAGGCGTTCGACCTGTTTAAAAAATGCACCAATATTGACCCCAAACAAGCCACGCCCTACTATAAGATGGCTCAGCTATCCATGAAAAAAAGAGCATGGAAGGATGCCCTTGAATATAACCAGCAGGCTCTAAAACTTGATGGAGAAAACAAGTGGATTGTATTGCAGCAGGCACAAATTTATGAGGCAACCCGCGAATATGAGCTGGCCGCAGGCGGTTATGAACGCATCACCGAACTGGCCCCCGAAGACCCCTCAAGCTTTGAACAGGCGGCCAACCTGTATTCGATGGCCGGAAAATTTGAAGAGGCTATCAGGGTTTACGACAAAGCAGAAAAGCAGCACGGAATTAAAGAAACAGCTTCCCTGCAAAAAATAAAACTCTATCAGCTCCTTAAAAAACAAACCAAAGCCGAGGCCGAAATTCAAAAACTAATTGCTGCTTATCCCGCAGAAATGAAATACCGCGGAATTCTTGCCGAATTTTATCTTTACACCAACGAAAAGGAGAAGGCCGTGGCGGTGTACATGCTGGTGTTGGAAAAAGAACCAACGGCCGGCTGGGCTCACCTTGCCCTTAGTAAATACTGGAGCGAAAGGGGCGAACACCAAAAGGCTTTTGAGGCCCTTAAAAAGGCGTTCTGCGATGAGCGTGTTGAAGTAAAAGAGAAAGTAAACGCCTTGCGACCCTACCACGACTTTAGCGAAAACAGCACCAACAAACAGGAGGCGCTTGAGCTGGCCGAAATACTCTGTAAAAAACACCCCAACGAAGCTTCGGCACATATAGCCTATGCCATGTTGCTGTACAGATACAAACAATACAACGAGGCAAGAAACAGGTGGCAACAGGCATTGCTGCTCGAACCCAATAATCCGGTTGCCTGGCACCAAACCATATCGTGCAGCCTTGAGCTGAAAGAATATGGGCGCGCAGCCGGAGATTGCGAAAAGGCCATTGAAACCTTCCCCGAGGTGTACGATTTTTATTTGCTGGGCTGCATGTCGTATATAGAGCAAAATCAATATAAACAGGCAATCGAAAAAGCAAAAGCCGGTTTAGAAGCGGGCGGGGCCGATAGTGAAACACAAATACGATTACTGGCCAGTTGGGCCGATGCATCCAATCACCTTAAAAACTACAAACAATCGGATTCGCTCTTTGAAAAAGCCCTGGAACTGGATGCGGAAAACACCTTTGTGCTGAATAACTACGCGTACTTTTTATCACTGCGAAAAGATAAACTAGAAAAAGCGGCCGAAATGTCGAAAGCTACCGTTACCAAGGAGCCCGACAACCCCACCTACCTCGATACCTACGGATGGATATTATTCCAGCAGGGAAAATATACCGATGCATTGCCTTATCTGGAAAAAGCAGTCGGGCTGATACAAGAAAGTGCCGAGGTAAACGAACATTTCGGAGACCTGCAGTACCGGTTGGGAAATATTAAACAGGCGCTTGTTTACTGGAACAAGGCCCTGGAGCAGGACATAAGCCGGAAAGCGGTATTGGAGAAAAAAATAAGAGAACAAAAAATAAGTGACTAATCAATTAGCAAAACTCGTTTTATACTTACTGGCCGCAACCGTTTTTGGCGCCTGCAAAAGCCATAAGTCCGCAGTAAAAACCATACCCGTAAACAAAGCCGGCAGTGAAATAACTCAAAAGAACGAGCTGGTTCAAACACTGCGCAAACAACAAACGCAGTTTGAGTTTTTCAGCGCCAAAATAAAAACCGATTTTGAACAGGAGCGGGGAAAAGATGCGAGCCTAACCCTCCACCTTAAAATGGAAAGCGGAAAATACATCTGGATGTCGGCTGTGGCTATTTTAGGCATTGAGGTGGCCCGCGTTTATATCACCCCCGACTCGGTAAAAATTCTGGATAAACTCAACAAACGCTACCTTGCTCAAAGCTATTCTTACTTTACCCGGTTTTCAGATATGCCCCTTACCCTGGAGGCGCTGCAAAATTTGTTTGTGGGCAACCAGATACTTGAGCTGGACGACACCTCTAAAACCGACTCGGTAGCAAGCGGGTATTTGCTACAACGTTTTCTTAACAAAACCCTTTACCTGGTGTATGTAAACAAATCGAGTAATGAAATTTTTTTACAGGAATTTGTGCGTTCCGACAGTGCGCAAACAAACCGGCTAAGTGTCCAGTATTCCGAATTTCATCATACCAACAATGTGCGTTATGCGAATAAAATGAGCATTAAAACCGAGGCTAAGGAAGTTTTGAGGGCTACCTTTGACTTCCAGAATGTTTCCCTCAATCCCATTGCTCAAATCGTTTTTTCCATTCCGGCCAGCTACTCTGCGATGGAGTAGTTTTCTGGTATTGCTTGTTCTTTCCTGTTCGCTTTTCGGGCAGTCGAGGGCCGAGCTGGAAAAAAAGCGCAAGCAACATGAGCAGGAGATAAAGCTCACCAAAAAATTATTGCAGGAAACCCAGAAAAAGCAAAAGGCCACCCTGAATCAGCTGGAGATAATAGGCAAACAAATCTCTACCCGCAACAAACTCATCAATACCATTGGCGAAGAGATTGATTTAACCGAGCAGTATATTATTGAACTGGGGCAAACCATTCAAACCCTGCAAAACGACCTTCAAAACCTCAAGGACCAATACGCCAAACTTATTTTGGTTTCATATAAACACCGTAACTCGTACGACCGCATTATGTACATATTGGCCTCCGAAAGCTTTGACCAGGCGATGAAGCGGATAAAATACCTGCAGCAAATTACCGCTTACCGCGAAAAGCAGGCGCATTTAATACTGGTAACCCAAAACACGCTGAAAGAAAATCTGGCCGAGTTAAACCATACCAAACAGGAAAAAGAGGTGTTGCTGGTGAGCAAAGAGGAAGAGAAGAGAGAGCTGGAAGAGGACAAAAAAGAAGAATCGAAAGTACTGGTGGCGCTAAAGGCAAAGGAGAAAGAATTGCGCAAGCAATTGCAGGCAAAAGAAGCCGCTGCCAAGCGACTGAAAAAAGCCATTGAAGATTTAATTGAAAAAGAAATAGCCGCTGCGCGAAGAAGAGCCGAAGAAGAGGCACGCAAAAAAGCAGCCGGCACCCCGGCAATTACCAATGGCAACGAAACCAAAAAAGGAGCCACCGCTGCCGAGCTGGCCCTTACACCCGAGGCCGCCCAATTGGCGAACGATTTCAGTCGTAATAAAGGTACATTGCCGTGGCCCGTTGAACAGGGTTTTATCTCCAAATCATTCGGGGTGCACCCGCATCCTACACTCAAAAACATTACGGTAAACAACACCGGAGTAGATATAGCCACCGGAAAAGATGCTAAAGCCCGGGCCGTTTTTAGAGGAGAGGTGAAGATGAAGTTTTTTGTACCCGGCATGGGCTACGCGGTTATTATTTCTCACGGAGATTATTACACCGTTTACACCAATCTGGCCGAGGTATATGTGAAACCCGGTGACAAGGTAAACACCAAACAGGAGATAGGAAGCGTAATGGTAAATGAGGTGGAAGACAAAACCGAACTGCACATCGAAATTTACAAGGGTAAAGTGCGGCTCGACCCCGAGGAGTGGCTCTTTAAAAAGTAATCAGCTGTTTTTAATTTTTTGCTCAATGGCCGAGGTAGAAAACCCCTGAACAAAATCAATGGTGGTTATGTTTCCGCCTTTGGCCGCAACTATATCGTAGCCCACAATATCGCGCGGTTTGTAATCGCCACCCTTTACCAGCACATCGGGCTGCACGGATTTTATCAGTTCGTAAGGCGTTTCTTCGTCAAACAAAATCACCGCATCCACACAGGCCAGCGAAGCCAGAATTTGCAGGCGCGACTGTTCATCCTGTATGGGGCGCGCAGGGCCCTTAAGGCGGCTTACCGATGCATCGGTGTTTACTCCTATAATCAATTTGGTTCCGCAATCGGCCGCCTTAGCCAGGTAATCTATATGGCCGCGGTGCAGCAAATCAAAACAACCATTGGTAAACACAATTTTTTCATTGGTGTTTCGCCACTCTTTTAACAAAGCGGGTAACGACAAAGCGGTATGAATTTTTGAAAGATTACGGCTGTGATGTCCCATATTGTTTTTTGCGGTGTGAAGATAATACCATAAGCGATGCCACGCCACCCAATGTGAGTAAAATAACCATTTGTGCCCCGTGTACCAGTATGGCGTAAGCCTTGGCATCTTCGGGAGCCACACCAAAAAAGCCTAAGGAAAAAACAATGGCCGCATGGTAAGGACCCGCACCCGCTCCCGGAGCCGGAATAACCATACCAATGGTGCCTATAGCAAAAACGGTGAGGCATCCGGCAAAATTAATATGCGCGGTGGGCTGCATGGCAAACAGGCAGAAATACATCATAAGCACATAACATATCCAAATGGCAAATGAATAAATCACAAACAGCAGCGGAGATTTTACTTTACGTATGCTCAGCAATCCTTCGCTGAAACCTTTTAACACCGAAATAATTTTTTGAACCGGGGCAAGCTTCAACAGTTTTTTGCGAAAGGCAAAGAAGAAAATCAATCCCGAAAAAAGCAGCACTGCGGCAATCACTTTGGGGTTTTGCCAATACGGAACCGATGCAGCCGAAGCGCCTAAACTTGCATTAAGGTAGGTTTGCATCATATCTACCTGCAGAAAAAAAACGGCTACAAGCAAAATAAGCAGAATGAGCAAATCAAAAGCCCTTTCAGTTACTACGGTTCCCAGCGATTTATCAACCGGCATGTCATCGGTTTTGTTCAATGCTGCGCAGCGCGACACCTCGCCCGCCCGCGGAATTACATAGTTCATCATATAACCTACCAGCACCGCCAGCACACTGTTTTTTACCGGTACTTTATAGCCCAGCGCTTCGTAAAACATAACGGCACGCAGGCCGCGCAGGTAATGGCTTAGCAGCGCAATGCCCATGCCCAGGGCAAGCCACGAAAAATCGGATTGTTTTATTTTTTCAAACTGTTCGCTCCAGTTGGTGCCTTTAAAAACGAAGTAGAGAAAATACGCACCAATGGCGGTGATGAGAAGGTATTGAACAATGGGTTTAAGATTTTTCAAATCTTAAACCAAACGGTTGTTTTCGTCAGGGTAAATGCTGATGGGTTTGTATTTTTTGGCTTCTTCAAACTCCATGCTGCAGTAAGAAATTACAATTATCAAATCGCCCACCTGCGCTTTGCGGGCTGCGGGGCCATTCATGCAAATAACCCCCGAGTTGCGTTCGCCTTTTATCACGTAGGTTTCCAGACGTTCGCCATTATTAATATTTACCACCTGTACCTTTTCGTTTTCAATCAGGTTGGCGGCCTCCATCAGCGCCTCATCAATGGTAATGCTGCCCACGTAATGTAACTCGGCCTGAGTTATTTTGGCTCTGTGAATCTTTGATTTAAGTAGCTGTATATGCATAAAAACGGGGCAAAGTTAGGGATAAAGTTTTAAAAGCCAAGAAACCCAAGCACACCACCCATTTGCCACAGGCTATCATATTCCCTCCATTTCTTCGTTTTAGCGTATTATTGCAACCCATGAGTAAGCTACACCTTGCAGGCATTGTTTTGCTGTTATCGGCTTTGTTATCGGGCTCGTGCCGCAGGGAAGAGCTGTTTACCTCCGACCCCTCGGCTAAACTCTCCTTTTCGCTCGATACCGTTTTGTTCGATACCGTTTTTACCGGTGGTGGCGGTGGCAAACCCGCTTCCATTACCAAACAACTGCGTGTGTACAACCCCAACAAGCGGGCAGTGCTCACCACCATTCGCGTAGCCAAAAGTTATTCTTCGTTTTTTAAAATAAATATTGACGGTATTCCCGGCCCGGTGGTAAAAGATTACGAAATACGCGGCAAGGACAGCATTTTTATTTTTGTACAGATTTATGTTGACCCCAACAACACCCTAAACCCGTTTATTGTAAACGACTCGCTGGTGTTTGAAACCAACGGCAATGTGCAGGACGTGCAACTGGTGGGGTGGGGACAAAATGCCCACTATTTTAGCGGAGAAGAAATAACCTGTAACAGCACCTGGACCAACGACAAACCCTATGTAATTTACAACTCGGTAATAGTGCCGCAGGGATGCAAACTCACCATTGAAGAAGGGGTGCAGATTTACTCGCACGTAAACTCTACTTTTTATGTAGCCGGAACCTTAGAGGTAAAAGGCACCAAAGCCAATCCGGTGGTTTTTCAGGGCGACCGCCTCGAGGACGAATACAAAGAGTTGCCCTCGCAGTGGGTGGGGGTGCGGTTTTTACCTCAAAGCATCAACAACAAAATAACCTATGCCGTAATTAAAAACGGAATTGTGGGTGTAGAGGCCGACTCGATACCCGTAAACGGCATAGAGAACCTGAACATACAGCACACCATTATCCGAAATATGTCGGGGGCGGGGCTTGTGGGTTACACAGCCACCATTAAAGCCATAAACTGTCTTGTGTACAATATGGGCAAATACTCGTTTGTGGGCGAGCTGGGAGGCAACTACACCATGCACCATTGCACGTTCTCGGGTTACAATAATTTTATGGGCCGCACCGACCCCTCGTTTTACCTGAGCAATGCCGACTACGAACCCGATGGCGGACCCAAAACCGCCTGCCCGCTTATCTACGATGTAGCCAACTGCATTATTGATGGCAGCGAAGACGATGAAGTGGAACTAAACACCAGCGGTACCGGCAGTATTACACCCAGCCTGCGCTATTGCCTGATTAAACAAAAAAAAGACGGAGTGGTGCCCGCAGGGCAAAACAATATCTTAAACCAGGATCCGCTGTATAAAAATTTTAGCAAAAACGATTTTCACCTCTCGGCCACCTCGCCTTGCATCAATAAAGGTTTCTCCCTAGGTGTGCTCATAGATTTTGACAGCGACCCCCGCGATGCCCAGCCCGACATAGGGTGTTATGAGATGAAGTGAGGATTTAAGAGGGTTTTTGTTTGGAGTGGGAGGACATCCCCTAACCCCGTTAGCTGCGCTGAACCCTCTGGGTTTCGCTCCCCGCAAGCCAACGCTGCAAGGGGACACGGGTGCCGGTTGATTATTTTTTGTGCAATAAATCAAACGGTTGCTCTTTTTTTAAAGAAAGCCGCATGGAACAGCCGCATTATTTCTGAACTTTGGGATATGCAAAAAGATATTCCGCAAATAGCACTGTTTCCTACCAAAGAGGAAACGATAGCAGCCCCGAAACCATTTTTTCCTGCGGTTGCTCTTCCGGTGTTGTCATTCAACTTAACCGAGCAACTGATGCTGGCCTTTCAAAACCGGGATGAGGGGGCATTGGAGTTTTTGCTAAGTGATGTCGGAGAATTTGACTCACTGCTTGGCCGCAAGGACCGGTTTATCTACGAGTATATAAACTATTGCAACAAGCTGCAGCAAAAACACGGGAAGTTGGTGGTTCAAACACAGGAAGGCCGCTGCGAGGGATTTTATTGCTCTAATTTCAATAGCCACCTCGATGGCTTTTCGGTATCAGTGCACAGTGTTTTGCTCAACAAACAACTGTGGGTGTTTAATATTCTTTGCGAACCCCAGCCAGACGGGAAACTGGATATATGGAAATGTAATGGCTTCAAAGTAGATAAAACGATGGTGTGAGGCCAAGCCCAACCACACAAGTGGGAAGGAAACTGTTTTACCCTGGTCATTACCCCGTCAAAGGTTATGCCATTGAGGGTAGATGTGTAAAAGTACTTTTTCCCGTCAATTTTATACACCCGCGCAAGGTGGCGATAAAAAATTTAAGTGTTCGCGCGGTGCATCAAATGAGTTTGTAATATGTTTTCAGCCAGCGGTCGGGTACTTCATCGTTGCAGGCGGTTTCATAATCCTTGTACGAGCAGGGTACCAAATACCTTCCCTTGCGGCTCGATTTTTCAACGGGGTACGGAACCTCCATCCACCAGCGGTCGCTTTTAAGGCTTTTGTAAAACACTACTTCGTGAGCGCTGTTGTTAAACGTGATGCGGTACGTTTGAAAGTCGTTGCTCTCGGCAGCGGGGTAATCGTTTTTGCGGTTGTGTACCCCGTCAACAAAATACCAGAGCATTTGTGCCAGCAGTTTTGCCGTTTGATTTTTTGCATCGGCATGCGGCACATACCCAAACAAACCGAAAGAACTTAGTTCGTTGCTCACTCCGGCATAGCGCGCTATCTGGCAAGCTTCGTAGCCAAACAGGCCGTTGGGCGATCCGGTTAATTGCCCCGGAGCATCGCTTAGCCGTATGGAGGCCATGTTAAAACTACACATATCGGCATCGCGCAGCAGCGGTTCGCACTCTTCCATATTTTGTGTTACAAACCCAAGCCTGAATGCATCAAAGTTCATGCGGTTAAACGTTTGCAAACTTTCTTCTTCGCAAAAATAAGTTTGGTAAGCCAGGTGAGTGATGTTAAACAAATAATTGGGCTCGTGCAAAATGATTCGGTTCAGGTACGCTTCGTCTTCGGCTCCTTCTACTGCGCTCAGGTGTATGTGGCTGTCAACACTCACCAAGCGCATGGTGCGTGTGCTGGTTTCATAGGCGCGGTATTGGTCAAAAGCCAAATCGGCTGTGCCACCCAGCACCAGCAGAATCTTTTTTTGCTTCAATGCTTCTTTGGCCACTTCGGCCAGAGCAAAGGCGGTATCGCTTAAAGAAGCACCGGCTTCTATATTTCCCAAATCGGCCAGCGAGAGGTTTTCGTGAGGGTTAATGAGTTTGTATAACTCGGCCCGTATGGCATCGGGAGCTGCAGCGGCACCCGCCTGTGCAGTTATGCCCCTGTCGTCTTTAACGCCCACTAACCAAATGCGGCAGTCTTCGGTATCGGGGAAAACATCGGTATAAATGCGGGCCTGCCTGTACCAGCTACGCGGAGAAGAGGCCGCCAGTTGCTCAACAACCGTTTGGGAAACAGGCTTTAAAAAATCTGTTAAATTCATGTGCCAATTATTTGAAGCAAATTAGCCTATTTTAGCGGAGCTTCTCTAACAGAAGTAATCAACTAATCAACATGATTCTGGTTACCGGTGGGACAGGTTTTTTGGGGGCACACCTCCTTTGCTCGTTGCTTGAGCAGGGCAAACGCGTGCGCGCCATTCGAAGAAAAACTTCGCTCATGGATGAGTTTAACCGGATTGTCTCTTATCGTTTTGGCAAACATACCCCCGATGAAATAAACACACTGCTCGCACAGGTAGAGTGGATGGAAGCCGACCTGCTCGACATTCCGGCACTGGAGGAAGCCTTTACAGGAGTAACGCATGTGTATCACGCAGCGGCTATGGTTTCGTTTGTGCCAAAATATGTGGAGCAAATGATGCAAACCAATGTGCGCGGAACGGCCAATATCGTGAATCTGTGCCTCGGCTTCGGTATCAAAAAATTGTGTTATGCCAGCTCTATTGCTGCGCTTGGCCGGGCCGAAAACGGGCGACTGATGGATGAAAAAACCGAGTGGGAAGACTCGCCATTAAACTCAAACTACGCCATAAGTAAATACCGGGCCGAAATGGAAGTGTGGCGCGCGGCCGAAGAAGGATTGGACGTGGTGATTGTAAATCCCGGAGTTATTCTGGGTGCGGGCAACTGGAAAAAAGGCTCGTGCCGCATGCTGGCAACGGCAAGCAAAAAATTACCCATGTACACACAGGGCGTAAACGGATATGTGGATGTAAAGGATGTGGCCAAAGCCATGATGCAGCTTATGCAAAGCGCTATCGTTCACGAGCGGTTTGTTCTGGTAAGCGCCAACCTTTCATTTCAGGAACTTTTTCATTTGGTAAACCGCCAAACCGGAAATCCCGACCCAACCATCAAAGCCCCTAAATGGCTTACTTCGCTGGCCGAGCCATTAGATGCATTACGTGCGTTTGTAACGGGAACAGATCCGCTGATAACGGCAGAAACCACGCGCGCCTTGCACAACCGTTTTTTTTTATAAGGCCGAAAAAATAAAGCAGCAAACGGGATTCACTTTCACTCCGGCAGAAACCACCATTGCCGAAAGCATTTTGGCGCTGAACAGGGGTTCTTTCTGAAATTTTCTTATCTTCGAAATTATATTATCCCTTTTGAGATGACAAAACACATCAAAATTTTTACGGCAGTCATGCTGCTTTCGCTTATCAGTTATCAGTGCAAAAAAGAGAGCGACCCTAAAGATCCGATTATTCCTGCACCCGAGCCGGCCACCGGAACGGTAATGGTAAATGTAAAAGCTTATTCAGGAACAGACCCGCTGGTGTATGGCACCACATACACCAACTTCGAAAACGAGCAGTTTCGGGTTTCCCTGTTCAGGTATTACCTCACCAATATTGTGTTAACAGGAAGCGGAACCACCCCTGATTTTGTTCAACCTGAAAGTTATTATTTAGTAGACCATGGTTCGGCCAATGCAACCTACCAAATTAAACTCGATTCGGTTCCGAAGGGAACGTACAAAGGCGTAATGTTTTTGATTGGTGTAGACAGCCTGCGCAATGTGTCTGGTGCACAAACCGGAGCTCTTGATCCCGGCAACGGCATGTTCTGGACATGGAGTTCGGGATATATTCAGTTTAAACTGGAAGGCACTAAACTATCGGGTGGTTCGGGAAATTACGCGTATCATATTGGCGGTTTTAAGGGAGCTTTTTCAACGGTTAAAGCCAACAGCTTACTGTTTACCGGAACAACCTTGCAGTTAGTTGGTGGTACCACCAAAAATATCAATCTGGAGACCGATGTACAGGAAGTATTTAACAATCCGGTTGTATGGAGCATCTTGAGTAATCCAAACATTAGCACGGCAGGAGCTACCGCTAGATCTTTTGCCGATAACTATGCCGATATGATTCGTTTTGGTTCGATTCAATAATGTTTTTATGCAGAATAAAACACAACGGGCAGCGGCCATTTTAGTAACAGCAATATTACTGATGGGTGCCGGCTGTAAACACAAAGAAGAGGGCCCCGTTGTTTCACCGTTTACGGCAAAGGCAACGGTAACCATGCAGCATGTGTTTGGTGCCGGCCCGCTGGTTTTATCATCGAAGTGGTATGTAAATGCCAATAATGATTCGCTGCGTTTTACTATGCTCAAATATTATATCTCTAACATCAAACTACTGTCGGGCGGACAATCATTTGCGGTACCGGGTTCTTACTTCTTAATTGACGAAAATTTGGCCGGCAGCAAAACCTTTACACTAAACGGGCTCCCTTCGGCTGCGTTTGACGGGATTGAATTTTTAATTGGAGTTGACAGTGCAAAAAATGCCGGAGGAGTACAGGGACAAACCGGAGCGCTCGATGCCATACACAATATGTACTGGGGCTGGGCCTCGGGGTATGTGTTTACTAAAATAGAAGGGTATTTTATGGATGGTTCTGAAAGCGGATTTTCTTTGCATGTGGGCGGGTTTCAGTATCCTAACAACGGGATTCGAAAAGTTTCTTTCAGCTTTGGCTCGCAGCAACTCCACGCCACCGATTCGGGGAGTGATACGCTGGTAATAAAAACAGATTTAAGCGAGTATTTTAAAAATCCGGTACAGATGGATTTGAAACAAACCAACAGTCTGCATGCCCCATCGGCTATTGCCAATACGCTGGCCGATAATTATGTCGATATGTTCAGCTTTGGTGAGGTGAAGTGAACCGCATATTTGTTTTAACCGGTTTTGTTTTACTGAGTATTGCCTGCCGGCAAACACCGAAGGCGCTTATTGAATCGCCCCCTCATTTTCCCGAACCCGTTTATCAGTACAAAGGAAATCCTGTTTCGCAGGCCGGAATAGACTTAGGAAAATTATTGTTTAATGATCCGTTGCTTTCAGCCGACAGCACTATTGCCTGCGCCTCGTGCCACCACCAGGCGTTTGCTTTTGCCGATGGCGGAAAGGCATCGAGCACTGGAA
>Ga0268298_10004451_pt1 | contig 13673 bp, 15 predicted proteins | sample WWTPWeurt_MetaG_FD_194462 | JGI IMG/M metagenome (GOLD analysis project Ga0268298, IMG submission 194462) | Activated sludge microbial communities from WWTP in Nijmegen, Gelderland, Netherland - WWTP Weurt | ecosystem: Engineered > WWTP > Aerobic digester > Activated sludge | place... | reverse complement strand
TATTCCTTCGTTAGATTCACCTGCTGAATTTATTGAAGGAGATTTACCAATACATCCCTATGTATTAGGCGTTTTGCTTGGAGATGGGCATATCAGAGGGGGGAAGGTATCAATTAGCTCTGCTGACGACGATATTATCAATAGAGTTAATGATCTATTGCCTAATGGATACCATGCAATAAAAAGGCGATATTCAAAATACGACTACGATATTGCGAAAATCGACTATGACACGGGAATGACTGGCAATAATAAGCCTCATCATATTTCTGATGTATTGAAAGAGATTGGTGTATATGGATTGTTGTCGTTAGATAAATTCATTCCAGATGTTTATAGGTTTTCTAATACTGATACTAGATTAGAAATCTTACGCGGGCTATTCGATACTGATGGAAGCGTATGGATGACAAGGAAATGCCCTGTAGTTGAATTTTCTACATCATCATATCGACTGGCATGTGATGTACAGTTTATTATCCAGTCGCTAGGCGGTAAAACAAAAATAAAGCGCCGATCAACAAAATGCAATGATAGCTATCGGCTTATTCCAAGCTTCCCATTGGGGATAAATCCGTTTTATCTTCCTCGCAAAGCCAATCTTTACAAAGGCCCGCAAAAATATTTACCTAGACGTTCAATAAGAAATATTGAGCGCATTGGTGATACGGACATGACCTGCATTAAGGTTGATGCGGAAGACGAGCTTTTTGTAGTAGAGAATTTTATTGTCACCCACAACACCCGGATGCAACTGGCGTGGGCCGATCAAGTGGCTGCCCATACGGGGAAACCCGTATTGATTCTGGCCCCGCTGTGCGTGGCGCAACAGACGGTACGGGAATCGCAGCGCATCGGGATTGCCGATTGCCGGTATGCCCGCACCAAGGCGATCGTGATCGGTTCCCGAATTGTGGTGGTGAACTACGAAATGTTGGAACACTTCTCCGGGATTGAATGGGGCGGGGTGGTCTTGGATGAAAGCAGTATCCTCAAGTCATTTGAAGGCAAAACCCGCAACGCTCTTATCAGCCAGTTTGCCGGCGTGGATTACCGGCTGTCCTGTACCGCGACGCCCAGCCCGAATGATTTCATGGAACTGGGGAATCAGGCGGAGTTTTTAGGCGTCATGAGCCGCACGGAAATGCTGGCGCAATTCTTCATTCATGACGGCGGCGATACCAGCCAATGGCGGTTGAAAGGCCACGGGAAGACGGTCTTCTGGCAGTGGATGTCTACCTGGGCCGTCTGCATTCGCAGTCCCGCCGATCTCGGGTTTGACGGCTCCCGCTATATTCTCCCTCCCCTGAATACCTACCAGCATACCGTTGATGCGCCGTTTGTTCCCGACAATCAACTGTTTTCTACCGTCGCTCTCACGTTGAATGATCGGCGCGCCGCTAAACGGGTCAGTATTGCAGATCGGGTTAAAGCGGCGGCGGATTTGGTCAATGGCAATTCGGAAAAGTGGATTGTTTGGTGTCATTTGAATGACGAATCCACAGCACTGACCAAAGCCATTCCCGACGCAATAGAAGTCACCGGCTCCATGTCCTCCGCTGAGAAAGAGAAGCGGATTATGGCGTTTATCAACGGGGAATCCCGCGTCATTATCAGCAAGGGCTCGATTATGGGGTTTGGGTTGAACCTTCAGTTGTGCGCGCGCATGGCCTTTGTTGGACTCGATGATAGCTATGAGGCGTATTACCAATCAGTCAGACGCTGTTACCGATTCGGGCAAACCCGTCCGGTTGAGGTGCATATCATTTCATCGGAAGGGGAAGGCGCGATCTTGAAAAACATCGAGAGGAAAGCGGCACAGGCGCAGGAAATGAGCGCGGCCATGGTGGAACATATGCGGGAGTTTTCGCAGCGGGAAGTCTGCGGCGCGCATCGGGAAACGAATGACTATGTGCGGGATGTGGCGGGCGATGATGATTGGACGCTGCACTTAGGGGATTGCGTGGATGTGGTTTCCGAAATGGAATCCAACTCGATTGGCTATACCATTTTCAGCCCGCCCTTTGCGTCGCTGTACACCTATTCTAACAGCCATCGGGACATGGGGAATTGTCGCGGGCATTCGGATTTTTACCAGCACTTCCGCTTTCTGGTCGATGAGCTGTTGCGGGTGACTCAAGCGGGGAGGCTGCTGAGTTTCCATTGCACCAATATCCCGATGATGAAAGGTCGGGATGGGCAAATCGGTATTCATGATTTTCGCGGCGAAATGATTAAGCTGTTTGTGGATGCCGGCTGGATTTTTCATAGCGAAGTGGTGATCTGGAAAGACCCGGTCACGGCTATGCAGCGGACAAAAGCACTGGGCCTGCTGTACAAGCAACTGCGTAAAGATTCCTGCATGTCGCGCATGGGGATTCCTGACTATCTAGTGACCATGCGGAAACCCGGCGTCAATCATGAGCCGGTTACGAAAACGCATGACGGTTTCCCGGTCAGCCTGTGGCAGCAATACGCCAGTCCGGTCTGGATGGATATTAACCCGACGCGGACACTGCAATACCGGGCGGCACGGGACAATGATGATGAGAGGCATATTGCGCCGCTCCAACTCGATGTCATCGAACGCGCCATTGAACTATGGAGCAACCCGGGCGATGTCGTTTGCAGTCCCTTTGCCGGAATCGGCAGTGAAGGTTACGTCGCGTTGCAGATGGGCCGGCGCTTTGTGGGCGCGGAACTCAAGCGCAGCTATTTTGAGGTGGCCTGTCGGAACTTAGCGGCTGCTCATTCAATGCAGGGCGGGCTGTTTGCTGAGGATGAGGAGCCGATCAATGCAGCCGCATAGCTCCTCATTTTCCCTGCGTCCCTATCAACTCCATGCCGTGGCGCAAGCCCGCGCGCTCATGGCGGAAGGCAAGCGATCCATCTGTCTTGTAGCCCCGACGGGCGCGGGCAAAACTTGTGTGTCCGCCCATATCATCCATAGCGCACTTGCCAAGAATCGCCGAGTGCTGTTTCTGGCCCATCGCCGGGAATTGATTGACCAGTGCGCGGCGAAATTGCGGGATTTGGGAATCTGGAATTACAACGTTGTTTTATCCGGCCATCCCCAATCGCGCAACCCGGCAGCGCCGATGCAGATTGCCAGTATCCAGACGCTCATTCGGCGCGAATACCCGCCGGCGGATTTAGTGATCGTCGATGAAGCGCATCATAGTGCGGCTGGGCAATATCAGACCCTCCTGGCGAATTATCCCGACGCTTACGTGTTGGGATTGACGGCAACGCCGGAACGGCTGGACGGGAAGGGGCTGGACGGGATTTTTCACGATCTATTGGAAGTCGCCACGGTGCCGGAATTGATTGATTCCGGGTTTTTGGTCGCGCCGACGTGCTTAGGTCCGTCTCAGGAAATGGCCGCGCAACTCAAGGCGACGCTGGCGACCGTCAAGGTGCGTTGCGGGGATTATGCCGAGGGTGCGCTGGGAGATGCGATGGACAATGCGACGCTGGTCGGCGACATCGTTTCGCACTGGCAAGAGTGGGCGACGGGACAGCGCACGATTGTCTTTGCCGCGTCCATCCTGCACAGCCAGCACATTATTCAGCAATTCCAGGATGCCGGGGTTGCAGCGGCGCATCTGGACGGCGGCATGGCAACGCCGGAACGGGAACGGATATTAGCGGCGTGGCGGCGTGGTGATATTCAGGTTGTGTCGAATTGTCAGATTTTGACCGAGGGCTTCGATTTCCCGGAATTGTCCTGCTGCATTCTGGCGCGTCCTACCAAGTCCGTTGCGTTATATTTGCAGATGGTCGGGCGGGTTTTACGGACAGCTCCCGGAAAGTCCGGCGCGCTGATTCTCGATCATGCCGGCAATATTTTAGAACACGGGCCGCCGCACATTAATCGGGTGTGGACGCTGCAAGGCGCTTCCAAGAAAAGGAGACCGGAGAAAACCCATGCGTGTTTCTTGCCGGGTTGCGGCGCGCTGTTTGTCGAGCGCGATGCCGGGGCGATTTGGTGGGTTGCGGCGACACAGCCGGGCATCGTGGAATCGTATCGGTTTATGGCGCGGAAGTTTGAGCGCATGGATCGCAACAGCGCCGATTTTAGCCAGGAAGCGAAGTTGCTGATTTGTCCCGCGTGTAGCCATGCGAGTTGCAAATTCTGCGGGAGTTTCATTCAGCCGCCCTCCGCGGATTCGCATGATCGGCTGGTGTGTGCGCATTGCGCCGGGGAATACAGCAGCGACCGCCAGGAAGAGGAAGACCGAGAGAAACGCAAGCCGCCGGAATGCGCTGATGGTAGCCTGGTATTGATCGACGGCAATAGTCCCGCACTGGAAAAGATCAAGGTGAAGAACGAGTACCACCGGCTGCTGAATCTTGCCCGGGAAAAAGGCCATAAACGCGGCTGGGTGTGGTGGAGACTCAAAGATCAATTTTCAGAAGAGCAGTTGCGGGCCGGGTTGCCGTTTCACCGGGCGGAATGGTGGCGGAAAGGCGCGGCGGAACATCAGGGGAAATCGTCATGAGCGGGTTGCAGTTGAGTAAGATGAAAGCGTATGATTCATTTCAAGTGCTGAACACACTCCAAGAAGCGGTTCCCCGCGCCGATGATGCGGTTTTTTTGTGTCTCCATAGTTTTGCTCCTATGGGGGATGGGCCTGTCCGTAAGGCTGGCCGCACGTCTTCTTGCGTGTGTTCAACATCCCCCACCAACGCCTTGAACAGCGTTGCAAGTCTCAAGAAGGAGCATCGTCATGCCTAGCCTGATCTCATTGGTCGTTGTTAACCAAGAACCCCGCGTTGATTCTCGTTTGATCGCCAGTCAGATTGGCGTTGAACACAAAAACACCCGTTCACTGATCGAGCAGTATCAAAATGCTCTCGAAACTTTCGGCCAACTTCCGTTTGAAACGGAGGTTGGTAAGCGAACGCAAGGCGGCGGCAACCCCGAAAAGTTCTACCTGCTGAACGAAGATCAGTCCTACCTGCTACTGACCTTGACCCGGAACACGGATCAGGCGGTTCAATTAAAAATTCGATTGGTGAGCGCCTTTGGGGAACAGCGCCGCACTATCGCACTTCCCGCATCGCCAAGCCTTCCGCTCCTAGAATCGTCTCTAGTGCTGGATTACCAAGGCGTTCCGATTCGATTCCTGATTGACCGCAACGGGAACTGGCAGGCGACCTATGCCGATGTGGCAACAGCGCTTGGATTCGTCAACAAAGAACAGCAATACAACGCCCGCAATATCCTGAAATATAACGTGAAGGCTGGTGAGCGTCAGCTACGTCATCCGCTGTATGGCGACCTCATTGCACTGTCCGGCATGGATCGCATACTGGCGCAATTCGCCCGCAACGCCGCGTGTGAACCGGAGCGGGCGGCCTTGGCGGAGAATTTCAAGGGATGGATGGAAAACACCGCAGAATCATTGATTCATAAACCCGTAGCCGCGAGTCGTTTGCTGGAATCTCAGAAAGCACTCCCACTGGACATCGCGCCGATTGACTGGGAGTTTATGCAGGCGATTCATGTTTTTAACGAATGGTCTGCCGTGTTAGGTGAATCGGTACTGACTACCCGACAAGTGATTGACCGAGCGGCGGGAACACCGCTCGCTGGGTTGTTGCTGGATATTGCAGAAGGTCGCCGCAGTCCGGGCGTGGTGTCTAGTTTGCGCTTAGGGATTTGGCTGGCGCGGCGTGTGGGGCTGAACTTCGATGGATGGGTGTTACCGCCTGTTATTAGTCGGAAAAATGACGTTAAGCGCTGGACGTTGCGCAGGGTGTTAGCGTGCTAAATCAAGAGCAAGACATCCGCGCCGCACTGGCCTTCCTGAATCCCGATGACCGGGAGGAATGGGTTAAAGCCGGCATGGCGATCAAGGCCGGCCTGGGTGAATCCGGCTATGGCGTCTGGAATGACTGGGGTCAGGACAGCCCGGCACACAAAGAGCGGGATGCACAAACGGTCTGGAGGAGCTTCAAGCGCAATGGCGTGGGCCTGGGTACGCTGTTTTCCATGGCCGGTGAACGCGGCTGGCAGTGTCCCCGACCGGAACCGAAGAACTATTCCAGCGAACCGGAGCAGAAAGCCGCGTGGATATGGGAACACGCAACGCCGGCGCCCGCCGATCACCACTATCTGCTGCGCAAGGGCGTCAAGAGTTACGGGCTACGGCTGCATAAGGAATCGCTGGTGGTCCCGCTGCGCAATGTACACGGCGAACTGAAAACCCTGCAATTTATTCTGCCGTATCCCAAAGACGGGAAGGACAAGTTGCTCCTCAAAGACGGGCAAAAGGCCGGGTCATTCTTCACGATAGGCCAGTTGGCGCGCGCCAAGGTCGCGTTGCTCTGTGAAGGCTATGCGACCGGGGCCAGCCTCCATGAACACACCGGGATACCCGTGGTGGTCTGCATTGACGCCGGGAACCTGGAAACGGTCGCCAAGGCGTTGCGGGCCGTGTTTGTCCGGCTGCGGCTGTTGATCTGCGGGGACAATGACGCGCATAAACCCGGCAGCAATGTCGGCAAGGACAAGGCGCGGGCGGCGGCGCACAGCGTGATCGGCGGGGCCGGCTGGTGTATGCCGGATTTTCTGCTGGCGACAGACGCGGAAGTGGCGGAAGAAGCCGGCGCGCATCCCACGAAAGCGCAACGGGCGGACGCGCTGGCGGCGATTCGCCAGCGGGATAGCCAGCGATATGAAGTCGAGAAGCCCACGGACTGGAATGATTTAACCCGATGGAGCCGGGGCGTGGAGCGGCTCAAGACCCAGATTGACGCGGCGTTAGCGCGGATCGCGTTGATCGAAGTGCGGGCCGGGGACTTGGTGCGGATTGTCCGGCAAGCGGAAGCCGAGTTGATTTTCGGCGGCGGGGTTTACCAGCGCAGCGGTGATCTAGTTCGTCCAGTCCGCCACGATGCGGTCGCGGGGCAAGCGGCGGGATTGGCCGGGTTGCCACCGGGCGCGTTGCGGTTGTGCGAAGTGACCACCCACTGGCTGACCGAGCGGTTTGCCACTGTGGCGACGTGGAAGCGGTACAGCGAAACCACGCAGACCTGGAAAGCCATAGACCCTCCAGAGCAGTACAGCAAAACCTACCTGGCGAAAACCGGCCAATGGCGCGCGCCAGTCCTCACCGGGATTGTCGAAGCGCCGACGTTGCGCCGGGATGGATCGCTGCTGAACAAGCCCGGCTATGACGCAGAGAGCGGGCTGTACGTGGACTATACCGGCGCGCCGGTCACTGTCCCGGAATCGCCGACGCGGGCCGAAGCGCTGGCCGCACTGGACATCCTGAAAGAGCCGTACAGCGAGTTCCAGTTTGCCGATCCGGCGATGGGGCCGTCCATTGCGCTGGCCGCCACATTAACGGCAACCGTGCGGCGTTCGCTGCGTACCGCGCCGATGATCGCCTTTGATGCGCCGGTCATGGGGGCCGGTAAGGGGTTGCTCGTCAAGGTGTCCGCGCTGATTGCGACGGGTCGCCCAGCGCCGTTGTTGAGCCAGGGACAGGATGAGGCGGAAGCGGAAAAACGGCTCGGCTCCATGCTGCTGGCCGGGGTGTCCATGATCAATCTGGACAACATTGAGCGGCCCGTCGGCGGGGAATTGCTCTGCTCGATGCTGACGGAGCCGGTCTGCAATCCGCGCATTCTGGGTAAATCCGAATCGCCGGAAATGCCCTGCAATCTCACCATGTTCGCCACGGGAAATAATCTGCAATTTGTGGGCGATATGGTGAGACGGGTACTGATTTGCCGGCTAGACCCCGGCGTTGAAAGGCCGGATGCGCGGCATTTCCGGCGCAACCTCAACGAATGGATACCCCAGAACCGCGCCCGGTTGTTGTCGGCGGCGCTGACGATCCTGCGCGCCTACATCGTCGCCGGCAAGCCGAAACAGCCGATTGCTCCGTATGGCAGTTTTGAGGAATGGAGTGACTGGATTCGCTCAGCGCTCGTTTGGTTAGGGGAAACCGACCCGTGTTTGAGCCGGACTGCGCTGGAAGATGACGACCCCGTACTGTCTTCTCTCCATGCCGTGTTGTCGCTGTGGAGCCGCGATTTGGGGCCGCGCGTCTACACGGCTGCCGAGGTCTGCCAGAAGGCGGAGGGGGATTTGCTGATTGCGTTGCAGGACATTGCCGCCAGTCGCCGTGACCAGGAAAAACTAGACCCTCGGCGGTTAGGGAAGTGGTTAGTGAAGTATAAAGGCCGGGTTGCCAATGGGTTACGCATTCTTCGTGGAGAAGATAGCGACAATAAAATGGCTCTATGGAAAGTAGTTCCTGCTTCTACGGATTCTAATTCTACGGGGAGTACGGGGAGTTACGGGGAGTGTCCTATTCCCCCGCATGAGAAATCAGAAAAGTCACATTCTATTAACAACAGTAATGTAGATATGAATAATGGGAAAAGCCCTAATGGGTATGGGCCACACTCCCGGAACTCCCCGTACTCCCCGGAAGATGAAATTCTCAACGCCCGCCGCGCCCAAGACATCGCTGATGAATGGTGTCCAGAATGACGCCCTTTCACGCCCGTGAAATCTTCTCTTCCTGGAAACCCGACCTCAAAGCCGCGCTGAAAGCCGCCGCCATCCGCAACGGCTGGCAAGCCGAGGACTGGCCTTACCAGATTGCCCTGTGCGCAGAGGCGCTGATTGCAGGCAGCGCTACCGAAGCTGATTTGATTGCTGACTACCAACTCCCTATCCCGGAATGACCCCATGGAAAACCATCCGCACTACTGCACTGAAAACCCGCGCATGTCCACCTGCACGGCTTGCAAAGCCAAAATCCGCATCCCCGATGACGCCAAGCCCGGTCATCGGCTGATCTGCACGCATTGCGGCGCTCGCTATACCGCCTGGCAACTGCTGGCCCGGTCCTATCGTGTTGAGGAAAAACCCGTTGAGTGAAACCCGTCCGATTTACATTGCCTGCGCGAGTGGCAACAACGCCCAAACCGACGTGCTGATTGCCCGGAAGGGTGACTTGGTGCGCCTGATGGGCCATGCGCAGATGGATTTTACCGCCGCCGATGCGGCCCGCCTGGCCTATTCGATCCTGGATTTAGCGCGCGCTTGCGGCTGGCAAGCGCCGGGAGAAGCCGATTGAGCATCCTTGATTCCATCCCAAGAGTCCGGTCCCGTATCGCCATGTTTTTGCACAGTGATGCAGGCGATCCATCGACCAGAACGTTATTGGCCGATGCTGGAGAGATGTTGTTGCTGGCCGAACAAGGCGTGATGTATTGGCAAGGGCGGGCGGAACAGGCTGAGAGGCTCCGCTCAGTGGAAATCGACGATGGAAAATAGACCTACTGACACGTATAAAACCCCATGCATTGTGTTGTACAATCATCCATTCCACTATCGGTAGTGTTCGCATTGGCCTATAACCCACTCGATGATTTAGACGTGATGGCAAAAACGGTATGGGCCGAATCACGAGGTGAATCGGTGTTAGGTCAACAAGCCGTTGCCTGGGTGATTCGCAATCGCTATGAACACCCGAGGTGGTGGAGTCGGAACCGCGATTTGATTCCCGACGATACGATTGCTGCTGTCTGCCGTGACCCGTTCCAGTTTTCTTGTTGGAACCCGAATGACCCGAATCGCCCGCGGTTAGACGGTACGAAGATTTTTGAGGATTCCGCCTTCAAAGCCATTCGCCGGATTTGTGAGATGGTGTTGCGTGATGAACTTCCTGATCCCACGGGTGGCGCTGATCATTACTGCACTACGAAGATTGCTCGGTATACGAATTGGGCGCGGGGGAAAACTCCAGTGAAGGTCATTGGAAACCACTCGTTCTATCGGATCGAGATATGATTATTGTTAAACCGAAAGTCAATGTGTGGTTTTTAGAGCCGGTGCCGCGTGCGGAGCTTTTCTACTTGTGTATGGAAGATTTGGAGATTGCAGTCGATGCGGTGGGCTGTTTGGATTCGGAGTTGTTATGACGTACTCCACAGAGATTCTGACTCACTTCCAGTGTCCCGCCTGCGAAGGTTGGTATACTGTAGCTGATCATCATATCGTGCAGCAAAAGCTTAAAAGCCACTATTGCGTACATTGTGGCAATCAACAATCGAATGCTTGTGTTGCGCGGGATCAAATCGCTGTCTTGCAAAACGTGATTGCTACTCTGCAACAACAGGTACAGATTGAATCTGGTTCGTACCCTGCTTCACCCTGATCAAACAACTGACAGAGTTGTGGAGTCTCTAATTGAACATCAACCTGCGTGAACCCTCGACGAAGCGCGGCATTGCGATGATCATCACCGGGTGTACGGTGTTGTACCAGACGATTTGGGGGTCTGGTCAAATGAATATCGATGCGCTGTTCAGCCGCGTTGATTGGTGGTTGGGTGTTGGGCTGAACATTGTTGGGATGTTCGGATTACTGCCCGATAGCCCGCCGCGCAACCCGCAGGAACGCACCCGTGCTACAGATTTACCCTCCATCGAATTACAAGGTCGCTCGGAGTCAACTGGCGAAGATCGGCCTGATTCTATTGTGGATCAGCCTGAGCGGGTGCCTCCTGCTGATCGCCGGTTGCGCCTGGACGTGCCACCCGGCCATCGCACTCAACCCGAAAGCGATGAACGGGGGAGTGATGACTCGTGGCACGGTTTTAATGATCGCTGAAAGCTGCGGTTTCAGTTGTGAACGAAAATTTTAATTCTTCTGGAGAATAGACATGCGTTTATTGATTTTAGTGAGTGCGTTGTTAGTGTCCATGGCCGCGAATGCGAATTGCAATCAAGGTTTTGGCCCTGGCGGTTGTGTGCCGGAATCTCCGGCTTTGTTAGGCCCGGCAGAACTGTGCATTATCGACTGCAAGCCGGTGCAGTATACGCAGTTTGGACTCTTTGCCTTGGCAACGAGTACGCTGGCGAATGGCTATAGTGTTTTAGGCTGGGCCGGGCCATGCCAATTGGACAATCTGAGTCTTTGCCCGGATATTTACAACCAAGCGTTTGAAGATTTGTATATCGCGGCACAACGCGCCAATCGGGCGCAGTATCACTAATCGGGCGCAGTTTTTTCGATAACCGGGCAATTTGTCTAAGGAGAAGTCCTTGAACGCATTCCTTTTCGCGGCTTTGCAAACGTTAATTAAAGCCATTGTCGGTTCGCTCAATTACGAGCGAATCAAAACGATGGTGGCGGATACGGATGCAACGGCCTTGTCCGGGGATGAGAAGCGGGCGCTGGTGGTCACGGAGGCCCGCAACGTCGGGTTGGCGGTGGGTTATGCGCTGCTGAATCTGGCGATTGAAGTCGCGGTGAACAGTTTGCGGAACAGGAAATAGCCGTGGCCGTCTTCACGCTCACCAAGGATTATTACGGCCACGGCTTCAAATTGGGATCGACCTGGACGTTCCAATTCACCCGCAAGGCCGGGTTGACTCCCGAATTGGTGAACGTGACCGGACTCACTTCGCGGGTGATGTTTCGAGTCAATGGAGTGGATGGCGAAGTCGCGCTGACGGTTGCGAATGCGGATGTCACGAACGGCGGCGCGGCGGGCACGGTGGCCTTTGAATTAACCCCGGAGCAGACGGCCTTATTTCTGCCAGCGACTTGGTATTACTTCGATATTGAAATGACCGCCGTGAACGGTCACGTCTGGCAGTCCCCAACGATGCGTTTTAAAACTGAGCAAGAAGTGACCTGGCCATGACCGACATCATCGAAGTGGCCAGTGGTGAACTCGAAATTGTTGAGGTTTCTTCCGGGTCGATTGAGATTATCGAGATTGCCGTGCAGGGGCCGCCTGGTGCTGATGGCGCAACCGATCATGGTGCATTGACGGGACTGAGTGATGACGATCACCTCGCCTATCACACCGATGCACGGGGCGATGCCCGATACTCTCCACTCGCTCACGATCACAGCGGCGTCTACGAACCTGCGGATGCCGATATTCAATCGCACCTGGCCAGCACCTCCAACCCGCACTCCGTCACAGCGGCGCAAGTCGGGGCCGATGCCACGGGAACAGCAGCAGGCTTGATCGCCACTCATGAAGCGGCGGTGAATCCTCATCCGGGCTATTTAACGCCCACGGAAGGCGATGCTGCCTATGCAGCACTGAGCCACGATCACTCGGGTGTTTACGATGCGGCAGGCACAGCGTCCAGTACAGTCTCTTCGCACGAAGGCGCGGCTGACCCGCATCCCGGCTATGCCCTGGAATCTTCGTTAGGCGGCGCGGCGCTGTTGAGTGTCGGCACCACCACAGGCACGGTCGCTGCCGGTGATGATGCGCGATTCGCAACCGGGACTACTGGCGATGCGTTTGCCTCCAGTCATCCAGGCGGCAACTCGCATATCGACTGGACAGCCGATCAAGGGGCTACGAATCTTCACGCCGGCAATATCCCGGATTTGAGTGGGACGTATGCTGCGGCTTCACACAATCACGCGGCAAGTGCCATTACCTCTGGCACCCTCGACACGGCACGGCTGGGTAGTGGCACGGCGAATTCCAGTACCTACCTGCGCGGGGATCAGACTTGGGCCGCAGCAGCGGGTGGCGTCGCGTCGGATACCCATGCCACAACGGAGAAAACGACGCCCGTAGACGCCGATGAATTGCCGCTGGTGGATAGCGCGGCGAGTTTCGTGTTGAAGCGGCTGACATGGGCGAATGTGAAGACCGCATTGGCTAATTTTTTTATGATAAAAAAACAAACCAACGCTGTTGGAATCGGGTTCCAGGCGTTACTCAATAATACCGGGCAAAACAACTATGCAATCGGTAGTTATGCATTAACCGCTAACACCAGCGCAATGTATAATACGGCGATTGGGAGCTATGCACTAAGGACTGTTACAACAACGGGTCAAAATACAGCGATTGGGTCTTTAGCGTTAAGTGAATATACCGCCGACGGCAATACTGCGATTGGTTACAAGTCACAGGAAAAAAATATATCGGGACTGGCGTGTGTCTCTATTGGTTCCGGCGCGTTGGGTGCTGGAGCTTGTGGAAATGGAAATGTAGCGATTGGAAACAACGCCCTAAATGCGACTACGGGCACAGATAATCTAGGGATTGGGTGGACAGCGCTTTTAAATAACACAACAGGGAGCGGGAATATCGCTATCGGCAGGAATGCTGGCCGATTTCAAGCGAACGGTTCTACTGCCCTCACCGATCCCGAAAACTCCGTTTACATCGGCTGTGTTGCTCGCGGCAAAGACAACGCCGACAACAACTCCGTCGTAATCGGCGGCAATACTCCAATAGGTCTTGGTGCCAATACGACGGTTATTGGCACATCGTCAACGACTCTCACCCGACTCTTCGGTAATCTTGGACTTGGCGTTGATTCCCCATCGGCCTCTATTCACACCATTAAGACCACTGAACAACTCCGCCTTGGCTACGATGCCAGTTACTACGCCGCGTTCACCGTCTCCAGCGCCGGGAATCTCACCATTGACGCCGTGGGCGGCACGATCTACACCCCGGACACCATCGAGAATACCGTGAATGGCGGGGGAATTGTCCTTCGCAGTCCTGATGGAACCCGTTACCTTATCACCGTCGCCAATGGCGGCACTCTTTCTGTTTCAGCAGCATAAGGACTCTTCTCATGGCGATTACCTCAGCCGTTGTCAATCTTGAAACCAATCAAGAATTCCGGCAGTACGTCAAACTGTTTTT
>Ga0268298_10004450_pt1 | contig 13675 bp, 6 predicted proteins | sample WWTPWeurt_MetaG_FD_194462 | JGI IMG/M metagenome (GOLD analysis project Ga0268298, IMG submission 194462) | Activated sludge microbial communities from WWTP in Nijmegen, Gelderland, Netherland - WWTP Weurt | ecosystem: Engineered > WWTP > Aerobic digester > Activated sludge | place: Netherlands... | reverse complement strand
TCTTCCTGCCCGATCAGGCGCATGAAGCCGCCGATCAGGTTGGCCGCGCTGCGCGCCACCGGCTCGCCGGTAATCGGGTTGCGGCCCAGCACCGCGCACAGCAGATCCCAGCCGCGGGTGCGCGAGGCCAGTTGCGCCAGCGGGCGCAATACCGCGTCGCGGATGAACTGCAGGATGCCGGACACCAGGTTGCCGACAAAACTGCGGATGCGCGCGATGGGCTCGGTGACGATGCGCCGGGCGCGGTCCCACACGTCGCCGAGCCGGAAGATGTCGCGCCAGCCCAGCGAATCAAGGAAGCGGTTGATGGCCTGGCGGATGCTGCTGCCCACCATGCCGAGGCTGGCCAGCTGTTGCTGCACCCAGCCGGCCACGCGGTCGATGATGCCGTGGTTGTCCAGCGCCTGTGTGATCAGCGCGCCGCCGGGCATCAGCTCGACCACCGCCCGCAGCAGGTTGCCGGCCGAGCGGTCGACGGCCCGCATGTTGATCGGATTGACGCCCAGCACCAGCGTGAACATCCGGAAGCCGGGCAAAAAGTTGGCGTGCTCGGCGAAATAGTCGAGGGCGTCACCAATGCCCAGGCGCTGCACGGCGGGCGCGCTGTGTTCGCTGATGGCCGGCAGCAGGCTGCGCCGGGCTTGCTGCGCGGCGCCCTGTTGCACGGTGTGGGTGAGCTCGTGGGCGATCAGCTCGCGGCCGGCGCTGCTTTCGGGCTGGTAGGCGCCGGCGCCGAAGAAGATCTGGTGGCCCACGGTGAAGGCCGCGGCGTTGAGCTGGCGGCTGGCCTGGGCGGCCTGCGGGCCGGTGTGAATGCGCACCGCCGAGAAGTCGGCGCCAAAGCGCGGCTCCATGAAATCGCGCAGGGATCCGGGCAGCGGCTGGCCGCCGGTGGGCAGTCCGGCGAGTGCGGGGCTGGCGGGGCTGGCGCGGGCCGGGGCGGCGCTACCCGGCACGGCCCGCATCGCGCTGGCCGCGCGGGACGGCACCAGGCCGGCGAGCCGGGCGCTGCTGGCCGACACCGGGGCCGGCGGCAGGCTCACCACCTGGCGGGCAACACGGCTGGCCTCGTGCTCGGCGGCGTCGTGGGGGCTGGAAACCCTGAGCCCGCCCGGTGCCGTTGCGGCCGCGCGCATCGGCAATACCGGCGTATGCACGCGCACCGGGGCGGCGACGGCCTGGTGTTCCGGCGCGCGCAGGGCCTGACGACTGAGCGGGGCGTTCATGGCGATGCCGGCCTCAGCTGGCGCGGCCCTCCTTCAGCAGTTCGCGGCGAATGCCTTCGTCGACGGCGGCGGCGCTGACACAGCCTGCGCCGTGGCCGATGGCCTGCAGGCAGGCGTAGCGCACCACGTTCATGATTGTGCCGCCGGAGAGTTCGTGCTGGCGGGCCAGGCGTTCCAGGTCGAGGCCGGCTTCGAGGCGGGCCGCGGCGGGAAAGGCTTCGCGCCACAGGCGCAGGCGTTCGGCCGCACGCGGCATGGGAAAAGCCACCACCGACTGGAAGCGCCGCAGAAAGGCGTCGTCGATGTTGTGGCGCAGGTTGGTGGCCAGGATGACCACGCCGGCAAAGGCCTCGATGCGCTGGAGCAGGTAGCTCACCTCCTGGTTGGCGTAGCGGTCGTGGGCGTCGGACACGCTGGTGCGCTTGCCGAACAGCGCGTCGGCTTCGTCGAAGAACAAAATCCAGCCGGTGTCCTCGGCGGCTTCAAAAAGACGGGCGAGGTTCTTCTCGGTTTCGCCGATGTACTTGGAGCTGACCTGCGACAGGTCGACCCGCAGCACCTCGCGCCCGCAGCGCTGGCCGAGCAGGCAGGCAGACAGCGTCTTGCCGGTGCCGGAGGGGCCGTGAAAGAGCGACACGAAACCCGGCGCGATGCGGCGCCCGAGGCCCCATTCGTGCATCAGCGTGGCGCCGTGGGTGAGCCACAGGCCAATGTCGTCGAGCTGGGCGAGGGTTTGCGCGGGCAGCACCAGATCGCCCCAGCCGAGCCCGCTGAGCACCCGCCGGGCCGGAATGCCGTCTTCAGGGCGCCCGGCGTGCGGCAGGCCGGGAAGGGCTTCGGCGAGAAAGCGCGGCGACAGGGTGAGCGCGCCGCTGAGCGGGGCGTCGCCGCTGGCGGGCGTGGCCACGTGCAGCACGCCGGCGCGGGCGAGGCGGCCTTCGGGCGCCAGGCGGCGGATCGCCGCAAGGCGCGGGCCGAGTGCGTCACCGGCGAGCAGGAAGCAGGCGGTTTCAGCGCTGGGTACAAAGCTCGCGCCGTTGCCGTTGCCGCCGAATTCGGTGAAGGGGCGCTGGGTGGTTTCGTTGCGGGTGCACAGCACGTCGAGCAGCTGCGGGCGCAGCAACGGGGCGAGGGCGAGGGCCACGACCAGCCGTTCGGCGGCGTCTAGCCCGTAGCCCGCGATGGCGGCGCTGTAGGGGCAGCCGGGCTGTTTGAGCGGCGGTGGGGCGATGTCGCCGGGCAGCGGGGGCGCCGCCGGTGGCTGGCCGAAGTAGCTGGCAAGGCGCGCCTGCAGGCAACTCGCCAGCCATTCCAGCTCGGCTTCGAGCGCGGGCGCGGCGGCCTGGAGCAGGCTGTCGGCGAATTCAAGCTCGTCGCTGGCGGGCCAGGGGATGTCTTTGCCGCTCATGGCGTGCTCCATTCGGTGCATAGCGGCCGGCTCATCCACGGCAGGCGCACCAGGCCGATGCCCCAGGGCAGCAGGTCGAGAAGGATGTCGAAGGATTCGGGCTCGACGCGCAGCAGCCAGGTGTCGTCACGGTTTTCAAGCTGACCGCGGCGCTGCAGGAAGCTGGTGCGCAGGCCCGCCACGCTGGTGCCGCGCAGGGCCTGCCAGTGGCTGAGTACGGCGTCGAGCAAGGCGTCGGCTTCGGTGCGCTGGCTGTCGGTGAGGGGCGGCGGGGCGTGGGGCAGCGGGGTGTCGGGCGCGTGGCCGAGGAGCAGCTTGATGAAGCCGAGTTCGAATTCGTGCGGCCTGCCCTGCCCGCTGGCGAGCCCGTGGAGCAGCGCGGCGGCGGCGGGGAGCGCCGCGTTGGCAAGCGGGCCACGGCTGCCGGCCGGGTAAAGGCTGGTGGCCTCGAGCAGGCGCGGCAGATAGGGGTGGAGCAGCACCAGCCCGGCAGCCGGCACGACGAAGCCGGTGGGGGCGGGGCGCAGGGGGCGGGTGTCGAAGGCCGGCCGGTGCGGGGGCGCGGTGTTGCCGGCCGGCGCGGGCTGCGTGGCGGGGGTGGGGTTAGGGGTGTTCGGGCCACGCTTGGTGCCGGGCGCGGGTGGTGCCGCGGCTTGGGCTTGGGCGTCGTCTGCGTGGGTTTCGGCAGCTGCGCGCAGCAGCGCGAGAACGGGCTGCCACGGGGCTGGCGTGGGGCTGCCGGCGAACAGGTTTTCGAGCCCGCCGAGCATGGCCTCGCACCACGCGGCGTGGGCCGCCGGGCTGTGCTCGGGCTCCATCGTCCAGCTGAGCCATAGGGCCAGGGCGTGATCGGTGTCGGGGCGGTGGGCGGCGAGCAGCTTGCGCAGCGCGGTGCTTAGCGGGCGGCGGGCGTTGGCCGGCGGCGGGGCGAGGGCGGCAAGCGGGCCGTGCGCGGCGGGCGGCAGCAGGGCGAGCCAGCGGGCCACGGCGCCGGGGCGGGCGGCGGACGGCAGCGCAAACAGGCAGGCCGGCAGCGCGCCGAGGCGGGCCCACACGAGGGCCGCGTCGCGCAGGATGGCCAGCACCCGTTCGGGCGCGAGCCCGGCGAGGGTCCAGTCGAGGCTGCCGCTGTGCAGGTAAAGGGCAAGGCTGGCCTGGGCGTGGAGCGGGAGGGCGTCGGGGCTTGGCGGGTGTGCCTTGGCGGCTCGGGTCGGGCTGGCCGGATCATCGGCGGGCCTGGCTGTGGGTGCAGGGTGCGCTGACGCGTGGCGGGGCGTGGGTTCGGCGGCGAGGGTGGCGCTGAGGTTGATGAAAAGCGAATGCAGGGTGGCCGGTGGCAGCAGCCAGCGCTGGTCGTGCAGGCGCAATTCGACGGGGGCGGCGAGGGAGCCGGGGGGAGCGTCGGTATCAAGGCCTGCCTGCTTCAGCGCGCTGGCGATGGCGGCGTGCAGTTGGGTCGGGGCGCTGCGGCAGAGGGCGTCGAGGGCCAGCGCGGCGGCCACGGGCAAGGGGGGGGCGGTGTTTCGGGCCGGGGCGGGCGTGGCCGCGTCGGGGGCAAGCTCCGTGGCAAGCGCCTTGGTGGCCACTGAAGTGGTGGGCTCGGCCGGCGGCTCGGTGGCCGTGTCCAGGCCGGCCAGCGCTGCGGCGATGGCGGCGGTGGCGGCGGCAAAAACGCGCTCGGGCAGCGCGTCGGGGCCGTCGGCCGGGCTGAGCTGCAGGTGCAGTTCGAGGCGCGGCAAGTGGATCAGCCTCGTGTCGGGCACCTGGGCCGAGAGGCTGCCCTCCAGCGCGGCCAGCGCCGCGTCGCCGCCTTCACGCAGCAGGCTGCGCAGCGCGAAGGCGGCGTCAGGCGTGGGGGCCCGGGCCTGCCAGTGCAGGCGCCGGATGCGGTGGGGCAGCGGGGTGTTCATGCGTGTGATCCCGGGTCAGCGCTTGAGCCTGCCGAAGCTTTGCAGGTTGGTGATGAGCACGGTCTGGTTGCCGGTGCTGCCCGTTTTAAGGGTGTCGAGGCGGGTGCCCAGGGTGCTGGCGGCGGCGGTGTCGGTGACGTACATCGTGCCGGTGGCAAGGATGGAGGCGACGCCGGCCGTGGTGCCGGTGGTGGTGTCCACGCCCTGCTTGACCACGTGCTCGGTGGTGTCGGCAACGGCGCTGCCGAGTTCGGCCTGGGCCTTGGCGAGCATGGCCTGGGCCTGGGTGCGCGAGGCTTCGCTGAGATCGCCCCGCGAGCTGAGTTCGACGAGGGTTTGCACCTGCTGGCGCTTGTAGTCCACGTCCCGGACCATCTGGTCGAGCACGGTGTCGCCGGTGGCGACGGTTTTGCCGGGCAGCACCACGTCGGAGCCGGTGGCGGCGCGGGTGCTGAACACGCCTTTCACCAGGCCTTCGACGCTGGCGCTCTGGTTGGCGAGCTGTTTGGTGACCTCGGCCTGGCCGGCTTTGACGGTGGCTTCGAGCTGCTGTCTGGCTACATCGAAGCGGCTGGTGACGCTTTCGGTGACCAGCGAACCGACCACCAGATCCACCGGCCGCACCACCTTGATCGGTTCGAGGATGGGGGGCGGGCGGCGCTGGGGCGGCCGCTTGAGGGGCGGCTCGACGGGCTCGGGCTCGTCGATTTCGGCGCAGGGGTAGGCCACGGTGAAGTCGCCCACGACGCGGGCGTTGTCGTCATACACCAGGATGAAGGTGCCGCCGCGCCAGGCGCCGCCCAGGTGGTCGAGCCCGGGGTGGTCGGCGGCAAAGCGGGACAAGAGCAGCTTGTCGTCGGCCTTGTCGTCCTTGGCGACGATGAGATCGTCGAGCCAGTCCAGCCACAGCGGGTGGGTGGTCTGGAGCAGCGAATCGAGGGGCGAGGCGAAGTCGCTGCGGGCGAGCTTGCCCAGGTCGGCGCGGGTGTTGCCCACCGAGCCGAGGGTTTCGGCGATGTCGCTGTTCCAGCGGGTTTCTTCGGTGCTGCTGCGGTAGGCGCTATAGGTTTGCTTTTGCAGCGACAGCTTGGCCTTGTCGTTGAGATTGAGAACCGCCTTGCGGGCGGTGTCGGCCGAGCCGAGCACGTTGATGCCGGTGTCGGTGCTGGCCGGGATGTCCTTGCTGTCCACGGCCAGCTTGAGGTTGGCGACGAACTTGTCGGCGTAGAGCTTGCTCTCGTCGAGGCGCAGGTCCACGTCCTGCCGCAGCAGGTAGTGAAAGCGGTGGAGGTCGGTGTAGCGGGTGCCGATGCGCGGGATAAGGCGTTTTTTCTCGGTGTGGGCGAGCACGGCGTGCACTTCGAAGGGCAGGTTGCGTGCGGCGATCAGCTTTTGCAGTTCGGCTTTGACTTCGGACACCGGGCGGCCGAGGTGGCCTTCGACGCGGAAGAAGCTGTGGCCGGCGATGCTGCCGGCGAGGGGGTCGAGGGCGCGCGGGCTGCCGCCATAGTCAATGGCGCGGTAGCCGAGGTTGTGGTGGGCGAGGCGGCGCTCGGAGAGCTGGCGGTTCCAGCCGGCATGCACGGCCGGCAGGTAATACCAGGGGATGGCCCGCTCGCCGAGGGGGCGGTCTTCGCCGTGGCTGGGGGTGACGCGAACCTGGGCTTCGGTGGGCGCGGCGTACTGGCTCATGAGCAGCGACAGGCGGCGCATCAGGAAGCGGGCTTCGGCGGCGGCTTCGCGGGCGTGGGCGTCGCCGGCGGCCGGGTAGAAGGGCGTGCGGGCGGCTTGTGGGTCGGCGAGGGCGCCGGCCAGCAGGTGCTTGGGAAAGGCGCCGGAGGCGGGCAGCGGCACGCTGGTGTCGGCAAGCAGGGCCTCGCGCAGTTCGTTCCAGGTGGTGACGAAATCTTTCAGGAAGTCATGGCAGGGCTGGGCGGCTGCGGGGTCGGCGGCGGCGACGATGTCGGCGGGGCGCCGGGCCCAGGCGCCGGTGTGGTCGGCGCCAAAGACATCGATGAGCAGATCCTGGAAGTTTTCGGAGAAGGCGGGAAGGGCCGCCTCAAGGCCCGCGAGGGTGCGCCGGGTGGCCTGCATGAAGCGCTTGGCGAGTTCGTCGGGGGAGGTGACGGTGGCGTCGATCTGCGGCCGGTAGGCCATCAGTTCGTCGAGCTTGCGGGCGGCGTCGGCGTGGCTATTGAGGCTGCCGAGGGTGTCGGCCAGCTGGCGCGGGATCAGCAGAATGCGCAGGCGGTGCTGGCTTTCGCGGCCGAGGTTGTCGCAGTCGTCGCCGGTGCAGAGATCCGGGTCGCTGAGGGTGGATTCCATCAGCAGCAGCGCGACGCGGCCATCGAGGGCGCCGGGCTGGGCGGCGATGGGCGTGCCGAGGGGGTCGTCGGGCGGCACGAGTTCGAGGATGTCGACGGGCGCGCCGGCGCTCAGGATGGGCGAGTAAAGCGGGGCGGTGGCGTCGTAGGGGCGCATGTGGTGGCGCTGCACGGCTTGGGGCAGGCGGATCAGGTCGCCGTCGGTGGTGATGCCGAGGCCGGCCGACACCGTGACCGAGAGGGCGTCGAAGGCCAGCGAGGCCTTGAGGCCGGTAATGATGCCGGTGCCGAACAGGTTGGTGCGCGAGAGGCGATCCTGCTGGTCGAGCCAGGTGCCCACTTCGTTGAGCTGGGTGTGGGTGAGAACCTGGTCTCGCTCGAATACCGCGTACTGGGTGGCGAGGGCGGAACCAAGACTGTAGATGACCTGTTTGGGATCAGCCATGGTCGGTCTCCTGGGGGGTGTCGTGATGATCGGGGGTGCTGCCCAGCGAGGTGCGGCCCAGCACGAAGGGCGGCGGCGGGGTCTGGTCGGGCTCGGGCAGGCAGTTGTATAGGTGGCGCTGGGGATAGACGTTCTTGATGCCGGTGAGGGCGTCGATCATGGCCTGCAGCTTCTCGGGCCGGCTGGCGCGGGTATGGCCGGCGTGGAGGCTGAGCCAGTCCCGGTAGGCGCGCTCGAAGCGGGCCATGTCGTCGGCGTTCACCCAGCAGATCTTGGGCAGCAGGTGGGCGGGCACTTCGCTGCGGATGGTGTGCTCAACGAAGTGGCGGAAATCCAGGTTCTGGAAACGCCCGGCGTAGGCCGGCAGCACGATCTGCAGGCGCCACGAATAGGGGTCGGCGTCGGCGCAATCGGTGCAGTCGCCATCGAGGCAGATGGGCATGAGCGGATCGTCGGTGATGGCGTAGCTGCCGTCTTCGTTTTGTTGCAGGGCCGGGCGGAGCAGGATGTTCTCGAAGACGTAGAGCCCTTCGCCGCTGTAGTGCTCGCGCAGGTAGGCCGTGAGGGCGGACATTTCGGTGCGGGCGGCATCTGCGCTGGCAAAGCCTTCGTTGCGGCGGGCGAGCACGTGGCCGTCGGCGGCGGTGACGCGGAAATAGGCCTTGCCGTCGCGGCCGTCGATGATCTGGTAGTGATCGAGTTGCTGGCCGCGTTCGATGGCCTGGATCATCGCGGCGCGGGCGGCTTCGCGGCTGGGGTAATGCACCGTGGATGAGAGCAGGATCTTGTTGTCGCCGGCGCGCAGCACGCGGAAGCGGTATTCGTCGTGGGGGTTGTCGCCGGGGCGGCTGTCCACTTCGGCGTAGGTGTCGTACGAAACCGCGCCGAGGTTGCGGCGGGTGAAATCGGCAATGCCGAGCAGGCGCGCCAGGCGCCGTTCGAGGCCGCTGACCTTGTCGGTGTTCCAGAGATCGGCTGGATCGTCGGGGCGCTGGGGGTAGGCCTGGGCGCGCCTGGCGGTGAGGCTGGCGGCTTCAGCCAGAAAGGCGCATTTGTCGGCGATGACTTTGGCGTCGCTGTGCTCGAAGGCCGAGGCCATTACCGCGGCGTATTCGGAGAAATCCTCGCCAAGGCGCGCCAGCAGGTGGTCGAGAAAGCGGTTTTGCTGGGCGATGGCTTCGTCGGCGCTTTGCTGGAGCTCCGTGAGGGACTGGGGTGTGACGCCTTCCGGGTAGAGCCGGGTGTGGTCGGGCACGCTGTCGACGATGCGTGCGGTGAGGGTGCGGGCGCCGTGCAGCGGGTCGGCAAAACGCTCGGCAACCCGCTGCAGATCGCTGGGGTGAACGGAGAGCAGGTGGCGGCCGCGGGCGAGCTGGGCGAGATCGTTGGCGATCTGCTGGTCGAAGAGCAGCAGCCAGGCTTTGAACTGCAGCAACTGGGCCTGGCGCTGGGCATCGGGCTGGCCGCTGAGGCCGGCTTCGCCTAGGCCGTAGAGGGCGGGGAAATCCAGTTGCAGCGAGCGGTAGGCCGCGAGATCGCGCCAGCGGCCGTCGGGCAGCGGCAGGTCTTCGCGCTGCGGGGTTTCGACGGCGCGGCGGGCTTCTTCGCGCAGGGCGTCGAGGCGGGCGCGCACGCCGGGGGGCATGTCGGCGAGGTTCCAGCCGGCCACGGGCAGGCCGCGTTTTCTGAACACCAGCCGGCCGGCGGGGGTTTCGCCGTCGAAGTCGATGGCGAGGCGCGGCAGGTGGCCGGGCTGCACCGGCACGCGCCAGCGGTTGGCGACGGTTTGCGGGTTGCCGGACGCATCGAGCGGGTTGAGGGTGATGTCGGTGATCGCATGCACGCCGGGCACGTCCATCAGCACGCCGATCAGATCGGACAGGCGCAGGGTGTCGGGCAGTTCGGAGCGGACGAGGTCGCCCTCGTCGATGAAGCCGTTGCTCAGCGCCGGGCCTTCGAAAATGTCGGCGATGCTGCGCGGCTGGCCGTCGGGGCCGGGGCGGGCGCGCATCCGGGCGAGGCTGTAGCTGGGCACCGGCGGCGCAATGGTCCGGGCGGCGTCGAAAAGCAGGCGGGCGGCCACTTCGGTGACGCTGGCGCTGGCGTCCAGGTCGAGTTCGGCGCACAGGGCGAAGCGCTGGGTGGGCACCGGGTCGATGGCGATGAAATCTTCGGCGAGGTTGCGGTGGGCTTCGAGGGCGGCGCGCACGCGACGCAGCACGACATCCTGCTCGGCCAGGGTGTTGTCGTCGTCCATGAAATCAATGGCGACGCGGTACAGGCCGCCAAGGCGGACTTCCTGGTAATGGGCGTGGGCCGGCGGGCTGCGGCCGAGCTTGCGCGCAAGCCGGTCGGCGTAGAGCGGTGGCGGGGTGACCGGCGTGATCCAGGCGTTCTTGACGCCTTCGAGGTCGATCAAGAGCTTGCGCCAGTCGAGGGCGGTGAGCGGCGCGCTGGGCAGCACGTCGCGGGCGCGGTGGAATTGCCCGCCGATGGCCGGGCCGGCGTCGGCCGGGGCGGCGAGCAGGTCGGTGAGCGGCAGCGCGGCCCGGTAGCCGAGTTCGGCCTGGGCCCAGGTGACGAGTTCGAGGGTGGTGATGCCCGGGTCGTGGATGTTGTGGTCGGTCCAGGTCTGGCCGGCGAGGCGGCGCAGATGTTCGAGGCCTTCGGTGTAGAGCGCGGCGGCGTTCTGGCCGACGGGCTCGGGCGTGCGTGACAGGGCGGCCGGCTGGAGCGGGCTGGAGGCGGTGGCCATCAGCGGATCTCCTCGATCAGGTGTTCGGGTGCCGAGACGAGGATGGCGTCGGGGGCATCGGGGGTGAGTTCCGGGCTGTCACCGGCCGGGTGTGCGGCGAGGGTGAGGCGGAAGTCGGTGACGTAATCCACCCATTCGAGGCTTTCGACGAAATCGACCAGCGCCGAGCGGATCACCCGGCCGCCGAAATCCAGCGCAAAGGCGCTGTCGAAGGCCCACGGCGACAGGGCGCGCACCAGCGCGGCGTTGATGTCGCGGCGGTAGTAGCTGAAGGCGTAGCCGGGGCGCATGGCCACCTTGAAATCGAGCAGCACCGGGCGGTAGCCGGGGTTTTTTACCGTGAGGGTGGTTTCGGACAGGCCCATGGGCGCGCGGGCCAGGATGTGGCTGCGGATGCGTTCGAGGGTGTCGAGGTCGACCCGCGGCTGCAGCGGATCGACGGCGTTGCGCTGGCGCAGGTCGGGCACCACGACGAGGGTGGTGTGGCCGGGGGCGAACCACGAATCGGGGCGGGCGTGGGGAATGCACTTGACCCGGTCGACGCCCGGAAAAGCCTGCAGCACCAGGCGTTCGAAATCCCGCGGGCCGATGGCGCGGCCCCGGTGGCGCAGGCGTTCGGTGGCGCGGCGGGCGAGGGCGGTGGCGTCTTCGCGCAGCGCCCCGCCGAAAGATGCGTAGGGCTGGACAAGGCCCTTGAGGCCTGCGGGCGGCACCAGAAAGCGCGCGATGCTGCCGGCCGGCAGGGCGCTGGCCAGGTGGCTGGCGGCGTTGCCCCGCTGTTCAAAAGCCACTTCGACGGCGTTGGGGTGCACACCGATGAGCCGGCAGGCGGCTCCCGGCTGGGCCGGAATGGCGGCGCGCAGCCACACCAGCCCGGACGGCATGCGGGTGTTGTCGGTGGTGGTTTCGGCGGGCAGGTTGATGGCGACGACGCCGCTGGTGCGCAGCGACCGGGTGGTGTCGAGGGTGAGTTCGGTGCCGCTGGCGAGCTGCCGCCAGGCGTTGTCGGCCAGCACCGACCAGGCGAGGGTCTGGCTGGCGGCCTGCGGGTCGGCGCTGCCGTCGGCCACCTGGAACAGCAGGCTCAGGGGCGCACCGCCGGCGCTGCCGGCAATGCCGATCAGCAGTTCGCCGGCCGCCGGGTGGGGCGGCAGCAGGCTGGGGGCGCCCTGGTCGGCCCAGGGGCGGGCGCGGTTCAGCCACAGGTGCTCGCGGGCCACGCCGAAGGCATCCACGTGGAAGAACTCGACGGCGGCGTCGCTGAAGGCGGCGGGGCGCTCGTCGTCCAGGTGGGCGGTGCCGGATTGGGCGGTGTAATTGAGGCTGATGGATTGCAGCTTGGGCGTCCACGGTTCGGCGAGCGCGGGCTGTTTGGCGATGAGCGCCGCCACGGCTTCGCTGCGCCAGGCCACGTGGAGCAGGTCGGTCTTGAGGCTGAGGGTGATGTAGCCGGCGCGCGGGTCGAGGGGCCGGGATTCGTCGTCGGGCTGCATCGGCTGCTGGCGCCGGGCGTAGCCGATCTTGCGGCGGGCCGCGGCGCTGTCGGCGCGCAGCAGCTGGCGTTTGGCCGAGGGCTTGCGGGCGGTGTGGGCGTGAGCTGGGTCGAGGTTGGGGCCGAGTTCGATCAGGCCATCGCTGTCGGGTATCAGCGTGACCACGCGGCTCAGCGTGCTGCGCAGGTCGGCCCAGCCGGCGTCGGCCTTTACGCCGAAGGCGAGGCTGCCCTGGCCACTGTAGCGGGCGTAGCGGGCAGTGAGATCGGCCTGGGTGGCGGGGGCGTTCTGCCAGACGAGTTGCAGCGACAGATCAGACAGGGGCTTGCCCAGCGCTTCGGGGCAGCCGATGTAGAAGCAGGTGCCGGGCGCCGCTTGCGGGCCGAAGGGCAGAAAGGCCTTGGTCGGGTCGAGCTTGCCGAGTTCATTTTCGAGCTGCAGCCCGTGGATGCCGGATACCGTGACCTTGATGCTGGCCTGACGGATACGCAGGCCGGCGGCCAGATCGAAGCGGGCGCTGTCGTTGAGCAGCAGCTGGATGATCGGCAGCCCGGCCGGAAAAGGCTGGCCCAGCATGGCCGGCAGCGCGTCGACAACCGCCGCGGCGCTGGCCGGAACGGTGATGCTGAAGTTCCAGCTGCCGCCGCTGACGCTGGAGGCGTTGAGCGTGAAGGGGCCGAGCCAGCCCTTGGGGCCGCTGAGGTGGGCGCTGAAGGCGGCGGCGAGGGCCGGGCCGGTGTGGATTTCGGGGTTCAGCCCGGCGAGACCGAGGCTTAACGTGAGCTTGCGTTCGCCTTCGGCCATGCGCAGCACGGCGGCGGCAAAGGCGAAACCGACCGGGGCGTCGGGCAGCATGGGCTGGCCGGCGGGGGTGAGGCCAAAGGGCGACCAGTCGGGTGCGTCGGCGGGCAGTTTTTCGCCAAGGCCGTTGGCGGAATCGGCCACCGGGGCAAAGCCGAGGCGGCCGTCGTGGTGCAGGGTGGCGCACAGGCGGGCGACGCTGGCCTGGCTGGCGACCACCGGGCGCACGGGGCGGTAGATGCGTTCGATGTTGCTGGCGTCCTTGCCGGCGGACAGGCTGTGTTCGGGCTTGATCTCGACGGGCGCGGCGCCTTTTTTGAGCTGGATCAGCACGTGGGCGTGGTCGGGCTGGGGCGGCCGGGCTTCAAAGCCGAGGGCCGTCTGGAGCTGGAATTCGAGGTGCCGGCGGGTGAAATCGTCCAGCAGCGCGCGCGGGTGGCGGGCCACGCGCAGCACCGCCAGCAGCAGGGCGAGGTGGGGGGCGAGGCTGCCGTCGGTGGTGTCGGCCAGCGCGGCGAGGCGGGCGCGGAAGTCGTCGGGGCGCTCGCCGGGCTGGGGCGCCGGGAAGAATTCGCTCCAGCTGCCGTCGGAGGTATCGGGGGTGTGGCCGTAGTAGCGCAGCTGGCCGGCCAGCGCGCGGGCGGCCAGGAGCAGCGCGGTTTCGTCGCGGCCATCCAGCGGGGCGTGGGCCGGGTCGAGCTGGGGCGGGTGGCGGTCGGCCTGGCGGGTGCCGGGGGCGGCGATCAGCGGGGCGAGGAGGGTGTGCCGGCTCATGGCGATTATCCGCGGCGGGTGGCGCGCAGGGCTTCGGTGGCTTCGCCGAGGTAGAAGGGGAAGACCAGGTTGAAGCGGGAGTTGGTGCTGCGGATCAGGTAGTCGAGCCGGATCGCGAGCACGCCGTCGAAGATGCGGCTGTCGTCGATGACGAGTTCGAGCACGCGGATGCGCGGTTCATAGACCAGCACGGTGGTGAGGATGCGGTCCTTGAGCACGCTGCGCAGGGTGGTGCTGAGGGGCTCGAACATCAGCTCGTGCATGTCGAGGCCGTATTTGGGCTGCAGGAAGCGCTCGCCCGGCGTGGTGCCGAAGAGGATGCGCAGGCTGGCGTCGATGTCGGCTTCGTCCTCGGTCATGCGGGCGCCGCCGCTGGCGAAAGCTGGCGGAAAGGCCCAGCCGCGGCCAAGGAAGGATGAGGGCTCGCTCATGGCTGCTTCATCCGATGATGACCGTGGGTTCGCCCACCGCCGCCGCGGCGCCGCATACGCAGGCGTCGCCCACCCGCAGCGCCGGCTTGCCGCCGATCAGCACGGTGG
>Ga0268298_10004449_pt1 | contig 13676 bp, 6 predicted proteins | sample WWTPWeurt_MetaG_FD_194462 | JGI IMG/M metagenome (GOLD analysis project Ga0268298, IMG submission 194462) | Activated sludge microbial communities from WWTP in Nijmegen, Gelderland, Netherland - WWTP Weurt | ecosystem: Engineered > WWTP > Aerobic digester > Activated sludge | place: Netherlands... | reverse complement strand
ATCTCTGTCTGAATCCATGACACCGGAACAAAACTTTAGATTTATTAATAGTTATCTCAATCAGGTTGGGCCGGTGGTGCGCGAACACCACGGCTTCATCGACAAGTACATCGGAGATGCGATCATGGCGCTGTTCGATTCTCCGGACAACGCTCTTATGTCTTCGATCGGCATGCTTCGCGCTCTAGAAGTCTGGAATCACGGAAGATTGAGTGCCGGTTACGCACCTGTTCGCACTGGAATCGGCCTTCACACCGGGGATCTGATGCTTGGCACAATTGGTGAAAAAAGCCGCATGGAAGGAACCGTGATCAGTGACCACGTCAACCTGGCTTCGCGCATGGAAGGGCTGACAAAAATCTATGGAACGTCTCTCATCATTTCCAATCGCACTCAAAGTCTTTTAAAAGATCCATCTCGTTTCTCATTTCGCACTCTGGACCGGGTGCAGGTGAAGGGGAAAAAGGAACCGGTCATTGTAATCGAAGTGCTCGACGGAGAAACAGATTCAGTCCGCCAGCTAAAGGAAGCTTCGCGCGCGAAATTTGATGAAGCCCAGAAATTGTACCTCAGCCAGAAATTTGAAAACGCTCGTTCTCTTTTCATTGAAGTATTGAAAAGCAACCCCGATGATCGCGCCGCCGGAATCTTCGTGAGGCGATGCAGATTGTACATGGAGAAGGGCGTGCCCGAAGGCTGGAATGGCGTAGAGCAAATGACCACGAAATAGGCTTCGCTGACGTTTCGAAAGTTGCTTGCACCCTGTCCAAAACAACTGACTGTGAACCATGAAAGGACCCGGATTGCTGCTGGCGCTTTTGTTTGCATCCGCACTCTCCGCGCAAACTGAGCGAACGGTCACGATACTTGCCATCGCGGACTGGAAAGGAGACTTCGCAGTCGACCAGAAAGGACGCGGAGGGCTGGCCGCGTTCCTCGCACTCAAAAGAAGAATTGAACAGAAGATCGCACCGCGCGGCGGATCTGTCATCGCAGTGCACGCAGGACAATTCACACAGGCCACTCTCAGCACTGCACTGGAAGATTCTCTCAAAAGACCCGATCCAGGACTCATCCAGTATGTAGGATTCTCCGCGCTTACATTCTCAAAGCAAGAAAGAGCTCTGCTTGAAAAAACGAGCCTGGATCTGCCCGTTGTAGAACGCGAATGCACTCCAAAAGCAAAATGCAAAACTGAAATCATCACTGCAAACTCCACTCTCAAGTGGTGGATCACGGGACTGGATCCTCTCAAAGACAGGAAATCAGACGCGCTGTTGCGCGATCTCGAATCCAGCGCTCACAAAGCGGACGCAGACTTTTCGATTTTGCTTCTCTCCGAACCACAGACGGAAGCAATCTTCGCGGGCCAGACCGGAAACGTGCACTCAGCGGTAGGTGAACTTGGCCGATTCCTGGTCATCGAATCAGGAAAGAAAAATCTATTCTATCGCGATCCTGCCGGACCTTACGTGTGCATTGTTGCCGGCAGAAGCATTTGTAGAGTGGACCTTACATTCCGTGGAAGTCTCATCGGAGTCAGTCAGAAATTCATCGATCCAAACGGCGCCTCTGAACCAGGCGAATTTATCAAACCAGATCCAGTACTCATGGATCAATTCTTCAGGCCATGACAGCAGAAAAACCAAACCATCCAGAAATCTATCAACCGAAACATCATATTCGGTTTGTAACAGCAGCTTCCCTGTTCGACGGGCACGACGCATCCATCAACATCTTCCGCAGACTACTGCAGTCCTACGGCGCTGAAGTCATTCATCTGGGGCACAATCGCTCTGTGCAGGATGTAGTGGAAGCAGCTCTGTGCGAAGACGTACAGGGCATTGCCATCTCCAGCTATCAGGGAGGCCACGTTGAATACTTTAAATATCTTAAACAATTATTGAAAAGCCGCGGAGCAGATCACATCAAGATTTACGGAGGCGGAGGCGGCGTCATTGTCCAGGAAGAAATCCAGGATCTGGAATCTTCCGGAATCACAAAGATCTTTTCTCCTGAAGATGGACGCACTCTGGGCCTTGCCGGAATCATTTCGTCGATGCTCGAAGGAACAGATTTCTCACCAAAAGATCTGGGCATCATCCAGGGAGACAGTACAAAGCCGGAGGTACTCGGTCGCCTCATTACAATGATAGAAGAAGGTGAGAATCCCCCGATCGAGCCGGGCGAAAAGAGCTGTCCTGTCCTTGGGATTACTGGCCCGGGTGGCGCTGGCAAATCGTCTCTCACAGATGAGCTTCTCAACCGATTCCTTGAAGCCAACCCTCACCTTCGCATCTGCGTATTCGCAGTAGATCCAACCAGAAAGAAAACTGGCGGAGCATTGCTCGGAGATAGAATTCGAATCAATTCTCTTTCGCTTCATCCAGATCAGATATTCTTCCGCTCCCTTGCGACGAGAAAATCAGGTGGTACAGTCAGCGATGCTCTCAGCAGAATCCTTTCCGTTTTCAAGAGACTCCCTTTCGACCTGATCATTGTAGAGACTTCTGGTTCCGGGCAATCAGATGCGGAAATCACTGAAATCGCGGACGTAAATCTGTACGCGATGACGCCTGAATTCGGCGCGCCTTCTCAGCTAGAGAAAATTGCGATGCTCGATTTCGCGGACATCGTGGCGCTGAACAAAGGAGATCGAGCTGGCGCGAAAGACGCTCTGATGCATGTAAGGAAGCAGTATCAAAGGAATCACAATCGATTCTCTGAAGATCCGCAGGAAATGCCAGTGTACACTACAGTTGCTGCACGCTTTCAGGACAGTGGAGTTACACAGCTTTACTCCGCACTCGTAGACCTCATTGCAAAAAAAACTGGAGTTTCCTTTGCTCCCATTGATCGATCGAGCCCGGATCTCGATACAACTGAAATCCTCCCCGCTGGTAGAATCCGCTATCTGTCTGACATCGCAAGTACAGTGCGCGGCTACCTCGCGGAAGGAGAAGCAGAGAGCAACAAATGTTCTGACCTCCAGAGTCTCATGCGCGCGCGCGAACTTTCAGGAGACAACGCGGCACTTGTATCCGCACTCGACGAAAGAATCGCACATCTCAGATCCAGCATCAAGCCGGAAGTGCTCGAATGGCTTTCTAAATGGCCTGCCACGCGCGAAGCCTATTCTGGAAACACCCTCACGTATTTCATCAGAGATAAGCAAATTTCCCAGGAACTCCGGACTACCACTCTATCCGGTCTTTCCCTCCCCTTGATTGCTCTGCCAAAAACGGAATCAAGCCGCGACCTCGTGCGATATGCATACAGAGAAAACCTTCCGGGCCAGTTTCCATTCACGGCATCTGTTTTCCCCTTTCGCAAGCAGGATGAGGATCCAATTCGCATGTTCGCAGGCGAAGGCGGACCCGAGCGTACCAACACTCGATTTCACTATCTGACTGGAGGGGAGACAAAATCATTTGTTCGCCTCTCCACAGCTTTTGATTCTGTAACGTTATACGGCGAAGATCCAGGGCTCAGGCCGGATATCTTTGGAAAAATTGGCAACTCCGGAGTCAGCGTTCCTACTCTGGACGATTGCAAACGCCTCTATTCCGGTTTCAATCTGCTTGATCCTGGAACCAGTGTAAGCATGACAATCAACGGACCTGCACCTGTGATTCTGGCATTCTTCTTCAATACTGCCATTGATCAGGAAGTGGAAAGATACCTGCGCGCAGAAGGGAAACTGGAAGAGACCAGAAAGCGGATTGGCGAATTCTATTCTGCCCGGGGGCTATCTGTGCCCGCCTACGATCGCTCTCTTCCCGCAGGCCACAATGGAACCGGACTTCTACTGGGAATGACAGGAGAAAGAATGGTGGATCCTGAAACCTATGCGAAGATCAAAAAATCTGTGCTTACAGGACTTCGCGGAACCGTTCAGGCGGACATACTCAAAGAAGACCAGGCACAGAACACCTGTATTTTCTCCACACAGTTTGCACTCAAGATGATGGGAGACATTCAGCAGTTCTTCTCCGCAAACGGAGTGCGAAACTTTTACTCTGTTTCTATTTCCGGTTATCACATCGCAGAAGCAGGCGCAAATCCAATCACGCAGCTTGCATTCACACTTGCGAATGGTTTTACCTACGTTGAATACTATAGAAAGCGCGGCATCCGGGTAGACGACTTCGCACCGAACCTCAGCTTCTTCTTCTCTAACGGACTGGACGCTGAGTATTCGGTGATTGGCCGTGCAGCCAGAAGAATCTGGGCTGTGGCGATGAAGCGTCTCTACGGCGCGGGAGAAAGGTCGCAGAAACTGAAGTATCACATCCAGACGAGCGGAAGATCTCTGCATGCGATGGAAATTGACTTCAATGATATTCGAACCACCCTGCAAGCCCTCTATGCACTCTATGACAATACGAACAGCCTCCATACCAATGCATACGATGAAGCAATCACCACTCCCACAGAACATTCAGTTCGGCGGGCCATGGCGATTCAACTGATCATCAACAAAGAACTGGGACTGAACAAAAATCAGAATCCACTCCAGGGATCCTACATCATTGAAGAACTGACGGATCTAGTGGAAGAAGCTGTGCTTGCTGAATTTGACAGACTCACTGAAAGAGGTGGAGTTCCAGGAGCCATGGAGGCCATGTATCAGCGTGCGAAGATCCAGGAAGAGTCTCTCCATTATGAGACGCTCAAGCATTCAGGCGAATTGCCAATCATTGGCGTAAATACATTTCAGGGAAAACAGACTCCACCTGGAGAAACCAGGATGGAACTCATCCGCTCCACGGATGACGAAAAGAATCAGATGATTGAGAGAGTGGCGAATCTTTCGCGCGCCTTTCCGGAAGAAGGCAAACACGCTCTCGACCGGCTCAAGCGCGCAGCAGCCTCAGGCGAAAACGTATTCGAAGAGCTCCTCGAAACAGTGAAGGTTTGTTCGCTGGGACAGATCACGGGCGCGCTCTACAGCATTGGCGGAAGCTACCGTCGAAACATGTAACGCAAAACGAATTCCAGGGCAAAGCTTCGCGCAAGCTTAGAGCAGAGACTTCAGTTTCAATGCATGGTGATTCTGAGGCTCGATGACTAGAATTTCTGCCGTGATTTTTCCCGCACGATCGCGATTTCCCATCAATCTGTAAACGTCTGCAAGATTCACCAGGTTTTTGAGAGCAAATGGATCTCGCGTTCTAATCCTCTCTCCCTGCTCTGCCGCAGCCATGTATTCGCCCGTGCGTTTCATCGCATAGGACGCAAGGAATATAGACTGTAGATCACGCGGATGATGCAGACAGAGCCACTGACCGGGCACGCAGGCCGCCGCGTATTCCTTCAGTTTTATGTAGGTCTTCAAAAGCTGTCTGTACAAAACTGGATGCGGATGATCGATGAGCAACCTCTCCGCTTTCGCTGCCGCCTGTCTTAAATCCCCACGCCCGCGAAGCGCGGACAATGCTTCTGAAACAGGTGTAGTGTCTGTTTGTATTTCAGCAGCCGCGTCTTCCTTAAACGCAAAGCGAACCAGAGAAACGTCATCGATAAAACTTCCTCGGCGTTGCAAAGAGCGATAAATGGCATCCAGCTCACCGTCGCCTTCTTCTACGCTTGTAAGAAAGGCATTCATGTCTTCATTGATGATCCTGCCGCCTTCCTCCGCACTCGCAACATGAAGATCGTCGCGACCGTCGGAACCTGCGATCACTACATCTCCGGGCCGCAGCTGAAAAGTATCCACAGTGATGACACCCAGATCATGTCCAGTGTTCGTTCCAATTTTCTTGAATATTTCTCGACCAGGAATGAATCGAGCTTCTCCACCGCGATAGATGACAAGACCCGGATGTTCTGCATTTAGATGATACATCAGACCTGTGTCTTCGTCCACGAGGGAGAGAACGAGAGAAGCAAGCATAGAACCACCAAAGCTTTCGAAAACTTTCTGCAATTCGATGAACGCACTCTTCAACCATGCTTCCGGGGTAAGATTCTGGACGCCCGCAACAATGCGCGTTCGACTCAAGATTGCATGGAAGACAGAACCAAGAACAAGAGCACCGCCTGCTCCCTGAATGGATTTACCCATCGCATCCGCATTCATGACAACTGTGTGCGGCAATCCCTTCAGTTCAAATCGATCTGCAATGCAAATATCACCGCCAATGTCCTTGGTCCATTTGCGAAACGTGAAATGCTTCATCTGATGAACCAGAAACTGCACGCCAACAGTAGAACCGCTTGAATTATTAGAAGCAAGAGGTTCAAGAAGAAGGGATGTGAGGAAGTAGTCTCCGTCCTGCTGCACTTTCAGCGCCTGCACATCATCGAGAGTCTTCTTTAGCTCTTCCGTGCGCGATCGGACGCGTTCTTCTAGAGACTCGTTGAGATTTCGAATCTCACTGTACATAGAGCGCAGTTTCTCGATCACGCGCCCCAGATGGAAGTCCAGATCTCCCATTTCATCTGCACTGGTTCTCTCGCTTACTACATCGAGATCACCTTCGCCCAGTTTGGTGAGAACACCGTGAGTCACGGAAAGTCCATCCCTCACCGCTCGCACCACAACCCAGGAAGCAAACAAAATGGTGGCAAACATCATCAGAGCAATGGCCGCGACGTGCATCAAAGGATGCTCCAGTGGCATGGCACCCAGAACGTACGCGAAGAGCACATAGCCAAGCATCACGGTCGGCATGGATCCGACTGCAAGAAAGGAGACAAGAATGCGCCAGTAATAGCTTATCTTTGGAATGGCATCGGAGGGGACGTGTATGTGAGCCAGGCTTTCGCGGAGGAGCAAAGGCCTGACTTCACGCTCTGAAATGAACAGATAAACCACCGCGGATATGGGCGTGGTGAGAAGGAATACGAATGGAATCGTGATGTGAGTGGATATGCGAAGACCGTTTAGTATGATATACAGGATGTGAACAATGGGTACGCCTGTAATCCAGCGCAGGATGATCACGATTGCTTCATCTCGCGGATAACGAAGTATTTCTATCTTCAGGCGGCGGGCTCGCGCTTCATCGAGAGATCCAGCGTCGAGGGCTGCGACTCTGCGCTCAATGGACTGCAGGCGAAAGTAACGCCAGATGACGCCCAGCACAACCACAAGACCGCCACCAATGGCGCCCACGTTGATGGCCAGAATGAATTCGTTTTCCGGAAATCCTCCCGCAACTGCGGAGAAATAGATCGCACTGGGAACAGGAATCAGATGAGTGAAAAGTTCCAGGCGCCATGTAAGGCGCCAGAATGTGCCCGGCTTCAATTGATGCCGTACTGCTGCTTTCCATCGAAGCGAAAGTAGCCAGATGCCTCTTCACTCTTGATCGTGTCAGCTTCGTCTCCGAATAGCTTATGACGAAGATCGTCTAACTTCTGTTCACGGTCTGTTCCAGTGTATTGCGAAATGATCTGCTTACGTTCATTGGTATAAATCTGCCCGTTGGACCATCTCTGATCGCGCTCCGCGTCGAGCGCGTCCCATCGCGTGATAGCAGCGTCGTCCATTCCCATGGAACTACGGATGTCGTGCATTGCTTCTCTGCGATCCGCAGGTGTCATAGACTGCAAATCTGTTTGAACCGCTCCAACAAAACCATCGAGCAGATTCTGGCGTCTGGATTCCATGACACTGGGAAGAGTATCTCCATATGTCTTGTTCAGTGTGTCCTTGAACTGGCTGAGCTTCTCCTTGATTGTGCCCGTGCGATTGTTTGCAATGTCGTTGAGAGCATTTTTTACATCATTGTATTTTTTTTCGCCGGCCCAGATCTCATCCGCATCCGATCCGAACAGCTCATACCGCTTGCTCCAGAGGAACTTGTCTCTGTCCCCGTCCCCCATCTTTGTTGCTTTGTCTCGTGTATCGTTCAGGAATTTGTCATACAAATACAGGTTCTTGGACATAGTAAAAAGCTTCTGAGCCAGTTCAGGAAAGGCCGCACCCAGTAACTCGTGCAGGTATTCCACCCAGTTGTTTGGATACTTCTTCTGCAAATAGCGAAGAAGCTCCTGCAGCATCCTCATTTGCACGAGGGGGTGATTGATCTTCGCGCCGTACTTCTTCCGGAGAAGAGCAACCGTCTGGTCAAAAGTAAGCTCCCCGTCATAAGTCAAATGACCGTCGCCCGCATCCTTCATTTTGATGCTTTCGAGCACAGATTCAGATGGAGTGTATTTGCTGGTCTTACTCTCGAGCTCTTCAAATTTCTTGCGAACAGGATCGCGACCGGGGATCAAAAATGCCGCAATGGCAACAAGGATAATGGCTGCGCCGCCACCAAGGAATAGTAGTTTCTTATTTTTCATAATAGTGATGCATTCAGCATGTTTGAATGTCTGTGGTATATCGCGCGCGAAGGGATAACGCGGTAAATAAAAAACCGCCCCTGCGAAGAGGCGGTTTCGAAATTTAGCAAACTTTTCTTAGCCACCGTTCGCGGACATGTAGTCAATGATCGCGGCGTAAAATTCGTTTTCGTCCATCGTGTCAGGTCCAACGCCAGTTACATCCAGGTGATCCTGGTTGAGCACGTCGGCGTGTGAGCTCTGCTGCGCGGATGTTGGATTGTTCAGATCCGTCAGATATCCAAGAGTCGTGTCCTGTGTTACGTAGTCGTCGCACAGGAAACATTCAGAATACTTGAGGCGATAGCCCATTTGCTGCGAGTTCACACCCACGAGACCGTCGTCATCCGTATCTGTTTTGGATCCGTTTCCTTTTCCAAGTGCGCCGTCGTTATCACAGTCGTCAGAAGCAACGGCACAGGTGGCTCCATCGCCGTCTATGTCATAGAAACCTTTGCTCAAAATGTAGAGCGCTGGATTGACATCGAGACCTTGCTGTGCGGTGATCACGGAAGCCAGACGATTGGACACCGCAGTATTGTAGCTTGCATAAGCGGTGTTGAACGCTTTCATACCGGTGGTTACTCCATCCGTGGAGCTGTAGTCATTGTACACCAGCTGCTTGGCTGCCGCGTATCCGTCGTTGCCGGATCCATAGATCACGTTTCCGAAAAGCTGTGCCAGAGCATCCACTACGCTCACCACACCCGGCTTCAGATCGAGGATGTATTTGGCAACAGGTGATCCTCTGTGAGGCGAAGATACAGATACTAGAGTCTTCACAACTGCGTATCCTTTTCTTTGCTTGAGAACGACTGCCGCCTTGCGAGCGTCAATGCCACCCTGAGAATGCCCGATGATGTTTACATAAGAAGCGCCTACGCTTGTCATATAGCTTTGAATCTTATCCGCCAGTTGCGTTCCGCGGACTTCTGAACTCTGAAAAGGCTGCACGGATGCCGCATAAGCCTTCTGGCTGGAATTCAACCCGCCATTGCAGAGTACTTCCAGAAACTCATCGCAGGGATCTCCCACGAAGTTCCCGTTGTTGTCCCCGAAATAGAACGCCCCCAGAATATTGTCCCAGCCAGCCAGACCGTGCGCGAACACAACCGGATTGGCTGTCTTGCGTACTGTGGCATTCGCCGATGTCATGATCCCGGTCAAACTCAGAGCCAGACCGAAAACAATGGCTTTCTTCATTCTATTCCTCCTGTGCATTCGCACCTGGCACTACATGTGCATAGATCGTACCATGCAAGGCACTCACAGATACGAATGGTTGCGCGGTGCACCAGTCGCAGGAGCGACTAACGTTCACGCGAAAATCGCTTTCACCGTTGGCCAAAGTGATTAGTGCGACGCAAAAAATAAAATCTTCGTCTTCGCACGCGCGCGAAAGAAAAAGGGTTGATTTCCAATATTCGGGATTCCAACATTTCGGAAATTCCAGATCTTTGGAACGCGGGGGAAGCATGCGGCAGAGTACGATGGCGGGGCTGATCCTGCTTGCAGGGTTATTTGTGCTTCCACGCGCTGCAAGCGCTCAAATCAAGCCCAGCGTTGAAATTCTAGAAGACCCGACCGCAAGTCTAACATCGCAAACTGCGAACATTTCAAAAAATTGGAAACACTTCGGAAGCGCAACACCCAACCTGGGGTATTCGCGTTCCACCCACTGGGTCCGGTTTGATCTGGAAGCACCGGCGGCCGGAGAATACATCATTGAAGTTGCCTATCCGCTGATAGACCTCCTCGAGTGCACCATTCTGCGAGCCAATTCAGAGAGCGTAGAAACCCAGGGGCGCTTGAGATCGCAAGCGGATCGACTCCCATTGTTTCATTTAAGTCTGGCAGAAAAAGAAAAAGTGCGAGTGATCATGCGCGTACAGAGTGATGATTCCATCACGTTCCCGGTTCGCATCTATACGCCGCAGGAGCACGAGCACGAACAGAATACACGTCAGTTTCTTTTTGGACTGTACTACGGCGTCATTGCCGTGATGATTCTATACAATCTATTCCTGTATTACTTCGTGCGCGATCAGGCATATTTATACTACGTACTGACTCTGGTGCTGCTGCATGGCCTTTTCCAGCTCGCTCTCAACGGCTTTGCGCGAATGTTCCTTGGATCTGAGCTGCTCTGGTGGAAAAAAGGCGCCATCGTCTTCTTCCATTCTGCTGGAGTGCTTGCAGCCATCCTCTTTTGTCGCGTGTTTCTACTGATTCCACGAGTTGCCAAAAAGTGGGACTACATAGCCAGAGCGATAATTGTGTGGGGAGCCCTCAACATGCTCATTTCATTCTTTGACCTGTATCGCCTGGTCATACTATCCACAGTGGGGCTTGGAATCCTTGGAATCGTCTTCGCGCTGGCTTCCGGAATCATCGCCATGCGAAGGGGATATAGACCGGCCAGGTTCTATTTGCTTGCCTGGTCTGCTCTTCTCTTTGGCGGATTTATCTATGTTCTCAAAATTTTTGGAATCATCCCGAGCTACTGGCTTACGGAATACGGAGTGCAAATTGGCTCTGCAGTAGAAGCAACTCTCTTATCCATCGCTCTGGGTGATCGGATTACGACTGGAAGGCAGGACCAGGTCAAAGCTCGCACCGAAATGCTGGTGCACAAAAGAATTGCACTTCTGGCACAAACGGAACTCCTCAATCACCTCAGCCAGCTGGATAGTCTGAAGAGCCAGATGCATTCCATCGAATACGAAGGTAACTCTCTGGCTAGACTGCTCGAGAACATACTCGAAACTCTTCGCAAGATTCTGTCTTTTGATAAAGGATTCATTGTAATCGCGGATCGACTTCAAAAAACGTATCTACGAAGCGTTGGATCTATGCAGCCGGATTTCTACGAGAAGATACCGGACGATCACTATCTCCACATGCTCATCAAATTGCCGGATGCCCTGTTTGACCAGGTGAATCGGATCGTGCATCTGGATCGTCCTGTGTTTGAAAACATACCTGAAAATAGTTCGCAGGTCACTCAGGTAATGAAAGCGCTGGAAGATACAGTGGCTGCACTGCGCGAAACTGGCTTCAGTCTGTGTCTGCCTCTTGCCTACGAACGCGAAATTTTTGGATACGTTATGCTCAGCGCGCGCAAGAGCGGAGAACAGTACACCAATTCAGAACTTCACCTGATTGATACATTCCGCCCTTCCATTGCGATGGCCGTGAGAAACGCAGTTCTTTACGAAGAAGTAGTCTTGTTGCGCGGTCGCGCAGAACAAAAGGCGGCCAAGCTTTCAGATGTGATCATCGACATGAAAGACACCACCAGATTTGATCTCAAAGAAAAAGCCCTCGTCTATATTAGCCACCCGATGGCCGAGATCTACCAGACTGTGCGAAAGTATGCAGATAAGCCGCAGCCTGTACTCATTTCGGGAGAAACCGGAACAGGCAAAGAACTGATTGCGCAGACCATCCACGAAGTGGGAGGCCTTTCTAGAGAGCCGTTCATTCCTGTGAACTGCGCTGCGATCCCCGCATCTCTCTGGGAAAGTGAAATCTTTGGGCATGAAAAAGGTGCCTTCACAGACGCAAAATCAGAAAGAGCCGGGAAGATCGAACAGGCAGCAGGGGGCACTCTATTCTTTGACGAAATCGGCGAAATGCCTCTCGAACTCCAGGCAAAACTACTGCGCTTGATTCAGGAAAGAAAATACGAACGAGTCGGTGGAAAGAAATCTCTCGAAGCACGATGCAGATTTCTCTTCGCCACCAACCGTGATCTGCAGGTAATGCAGAAGGCAGGAACATTTCGCGAAGATCTCTACTACAGAATCAGCGTGTTTCAGATAGTTCTGCCTCCTTTGCGAGAAAGACGAGAAGACATTCCGGTGCTCGTGAATTTCTTTATTCGCAAGTATGCGGCAGAAATGCAGGTGCCTGTTTCGCACATAGAGAAAGCTGCCATGGAATCGCTCACCTATTACGACTGGCCAGGAAACATCCGCGAACTGGAGAACTGCGTCATCCAGACTCTCGTCAATAGCACTTCAGATACAATCCGGGTAGAGGACATTCCAGGACACCTCAGTTCGCGAGGACAGGTGGTGAGCAAAGAGGCTCTACGCACGTGGGATCCTGATATGGATTTCCGCGAACTAGACGCAATGGTCAGCGACTACACAAGACAGGTCATGATTGCTGCCATCCAGAGATGCGCGGGAAACAAACAGGAAGCGGCCAAACTACTCGGTGTGAAGAGAGCCACGTTCTACTACAGACTCAAAGAACTGGGAATTCAATGAATCAGACGTCTTTTCCAGCGATCAAATCACGGTAGAAAAGCGCAGAATCCTTGGGAATTCGAACCTGGGTTTCGTAGTCCACGTGCACCAGTCCGAATCTTGGGCGATAGCCAAATGCCCATTCGAAATTGTCCAGGAAGCTCCATACAAAATAACCGTGAACGGGAGATCCGTCTCTTTTCGCGCGAATCACCTCTCCCATGTATGCACGAAGAAATGCGATTCTCTTTTCGTCGTGGACGCGCCCATCTTGCACTTGATCGGGAAACGCGGCTCCGTTTTCCGTGACGTAGATCTTCTTGATTTCCGGGTAGGATCCGAACTTTCGCAGAAGCTCGTAGATCCCCTGAGGATATACTTCCCACCCCATTTCAGTTTCAGGAACGCGTCTCTTCTTTGCAGACACCGGCCTGGCCCAGACGTACGGCATCAGGATCGATCGCCTTACAACATCACGCGTATAGTTCTGAATTCCAATGAAATCAAAATCGCATTTCAGTTTGGCATCGTCGCCTGATTTCATGTGCTTCTGGATCTTCTTCAAAGATGGGACTGTATCCCACGGATATCCTCTCCCACAGGCAGGATCGAGAAACAACCGATTGATCACAGCATCAAAACGATCCCGGGCCGCCTGATGACGCGGAGCAAATGACCAGGCTTCCGCATGCGTCATGGAATAAGTACTGCCTACTTGCGCTCCTGAACAATTCGCGCGCGTTATGCGACCTCCCTCTGCCTGAGCGAGAGCTGCATGGTGGGCGGCCGCAAAGAACTTCGAGGGCGATCTTTTGCCAGGCGCGTGAACGCCAATGAGATAACCACCGCCGGTGAAGACCATTGGCTCGTTCAAAATCATCCAGTTCTTTATTTCAGAGAACGTTCGCGTACAGAAATCAACATATTCCAGAAAAGCGTCTAACGTATCGCGAGCGGGCCATCCACCCTTGTCTTCGAGCGCCTGTGGTAAATCCCAGTGAAACAAGGTCACCCAGGGTGTGATCCCGCGCGCGGCGCAGGCAGCAATCAATCGTTTGTAGAAATCAACGCCGCGCTGCTCTA
>Ga0268298_10004448_pt1 | contig 13681 bp, 12 predicted proteins | sample WWTPWeurt_MetaG_FD_194462 | JGI IMG/M metagenome (GOLD analysis project Ga0268298, IMG submission 194462) | Activated sludge microbial communities from WWTP in Nijmegen, Gelderland, Netherland - WWTP Weurt | ecosystem: Engineered > WWTP > Aerobic digester > Activated sludge | place... | reverse complement strand
CGGCCTGCTGCGACCTGCGGAGCTTGAAACACCTCGTCCATCGGACCTCCTTCGTCCTCGAAGGGGGTCAGTTCTCAATGTCGCCAGGGGGTCAGTTTTTCATGTCGCCTGACACGTTGAGACTGCGGCAAGTTGAGTGACGCGATGTCACGCGATGTCACGCGATGCCACGCGGGAGTCACGCGTGACATGTCGTGCCAGATAAGTTGCGAGTTGTGCCCGTCCCTAGGAAGCATCAACGGTTCGCCTGCGACTTGGACTGAGGGGGTGCGCCGTGGCGGTCTGGCAAGGCCTGCCAGCCATCGTTGTGCACCCTTGCCAAGCGGTGGATGACTGGTCAGAGGACCTTGGCGACCACTGACTGACCGCCAACCTAGGCTGCATCGCTGAACTTCGCGCCTGATGGCTCCGGCTGTCGAATTGCGGCATTCGGCCGCATTAGCACATTTGGCCATGCTTGTTAAGTCCGCCTGCTTACAGGTGCGGACGCAGAGTTGCAGCGTTCGCACCAAGCATGGCCCCCTTCGTACTTCTGCATCACTGTGAGCGACGCCATGAGTACGAACAGCCCCCCGATCAATGCGGCACGTCCGATGCCTGCCGAATTGGCAGACGTTGCCCTGCTTGACATTAAGGACGTGTGTGCCGCCGTCCGCATGTCGGCAAGCTGGGTTCATGACGAGGTCCGCGAAGGGCGCTTTCCTCAGCCTATGCGCTTTGGCATGCGCTGCACGCGCTGGCAGGCGTCAGCCATCAGGCAATGGCTTGAGGAGCGTGCCGAGCGCGCTCGGGCCGATGGCTGCCTGTCCGCGAAGTTGGTCGAGAGGGCGACGCGGGCCAGCCTGATGGCTAGTACGCCGGAGGCCCGCGCGAAGTCAGTGGCGACGCGCAAGGCCCGTGCTGCCGGTGGCGTAGTGGTGGCCGCTCCGGTCGTGAACGCACCCGCTGTATCGGCAACCGATGCGCAGAACGATTCGCGCAAGGACGAGGCTGGCCGGGCCGCTACCGCCGAGGCTTGGAAGCAGGCGCAGGCTGCCCACGCGGCGCACAAGGCCGCTGCCCGGGGAAGGTGACCAACATGGCTCACGATCACCACGCCCGGTCGCCCTTGCCAATCGTGGTCCCTCCCAGATTCGGCGGCGGCACAACTGAAACGCCCGTGAAACGCCAGGAAGCGCCAAATCCGGCCCGCTGCAGACAAGACAACGGTCCGACCGACGCGAGCGGTGGAGCATCAGTGGGACGACCGAAAGGCGCCAAGTGGCTGGCCACCCGTCGCGCGTCACTTGGGCTGGTTGGCCAGGCGCTGGTCGACTTGGGGGATAGCCCGCAAGGCGCCGTCAAGTGGTCTGAGAGAGGGTGCAAAGGTCTGCGCGATGCTTGCCCTAGCTGGAGCTACCGTACCGCCCACGACGACGCGAACGACTCTTTGCCTGACCAGTTGGGGTTGGCTTGGGAAGAACTTGGTCGCGTGGTCGAGAAGGTGGATGGCGTGCATTCCCCTGAGGTTTCCCGGAGGGTATCGGCGCCATGAACGCGGCCGACGCCTTCCGCGCCGCGTTGCTGGCCCAGATCGGCAGGGCACCTGAGCACATCGAGCCGGGCCGGTTGCACCGCTTCAGCCTCAATGGCAAGCGGAGCGACACAGCCGGCTGGTGCAAGCTGTTCGACGACGGCCGCGCCGGGGTGTTCGGCGACTTCAGGACCGGCACGAGTGGCACATGGACCGCCCGGCCGCGTGAGCAGATGACGCCGGCCGAGCGTTCGTCGCTGGCCCGCCAGATCGAGCAAGCCACCCGCGAGCGCATGGCACAGCAGCGCGCACAGTGGCAGCGCAACGCGGCAATGCTGGCCAGGCTGTGGGAACAGGCCCAGCCCGTGGCCGATGGCGATCCGGTGGCCCTGTACCTGCGCCACCGGCTGGGCTGCCGCATCGAGGCCCCGCAGTGCCTGCGCCATTACCCGGGGCTGGGCTACCGCCACGATGGCGAGCTGGTGGGCCGCTGGCCGGCCATGCTGGCTCAACTCACCACGCCGGCCGGCCAGGTGATCGCGCTGCACCGTACCTGGCTCACGCCGCAAGGCCGAAAGGCCCCGGTACCCGGCCCGGTGAAGAAGCTCACGCCCACCGCTGGGCCGATGGCCGGCGCCTGCATCCGCCTGGCCGAGCCGAGACAGGGCCGCATCGGCATCGCCGAGGGCATCGAAACCGCCTTGGCCGCGTGCTGCGCCTCTGGCGTGCCTACCGTGGCCGCCTACTCGGCCGGCGCCCTGGCCGCGTGGCAGTGGCGCGCCAGCGTGCGCCGCATCGTGGTGTTCGCCGACGCTGATCCTGCTGGCGACGACGCTGCCGACAGGCTGAGCCAACGTGCCCGCGCTGCGGGCCTGGTCGTCCATGTGATGACGCCAACCACACCCGGCACCGATTGGGCCGACGTGTGGGCAATCCGTGATGAAAGCGAGGCCGCATGACAGCCGCTGCCGTTCAAGACCTGCACCGCCTGAAGACCGCCGCACAGGTTGACGCAGGTCTCCATAAATGGGTAAGTACTTTGAGTGATAGAGATATCGCTGCGTTCGACAGGCCCAGGGCACTGCGCAAGGCCCGCGCACTGCTGGCGCCATCCCTCAAGGGCAGGGAAGCGCCGGCCTATCCAGTCCATGCCCTCGGGCCACTGGCGCAGGTGGCCACCGACGTGACCGAGCATGGGCAGATGCAAGCCGCATTGGTGGGTCAGTCCCTGCTGGGTGCTGCCTCGCTGCTGGTGCAGGGCCTGTTCAACGTGCGCACGCTGGCCGGCGACAAGCCGCTGAGCTTGTACCTGCTGACCTTGGGCGAGTCGGGCGACGGCAAGAGTACGGCCGATGGCGTGGCGATGGCTGCCGTCAAGGAATGGCAGCGCAAGGCCGGCGACCTGTACCGATGCGAGATGAGGCAGCACGCCGCCGGGTTGAAGTCGCCGAAGAAGGGCGACCCGGAGCCCGAGGCCCCGCGCAGCCCATACCGCCTGGTGCGTGATGCTACGGTGGAAGGACTGCGCCGCGACCTGGAGCATGGACCCACGGCGCAGGGCCTGTTCACCGACGAGGCCGCCGTGATGCTGTCCGGCTACGGCATGAGCGCCGAGCAAAGATCGAAGACTGCATCCACGTTCAGCGGGCTGTGGGACACGGGCGACATGAGCGTGAGCCGCAGCATGGGCGGGCGCATCGAGCTGCACGGCCGGCGCCTGGCCATGCACTGGCTCATCCAACCGCACGCCGCTGCGGCTGCGCTGGGCGATCCGCTGCTGTCGGCGCTGGGCTTCTGGCCGCGCTTCCTGCTGGCCTGGCCGGCCGCGTGCGAGCCGCGCAGGGATCGGCCCTTCATGCCCGATGCGCTGCCGTCAGTGGGCGCCTACTGGCAGCGCTGCAACGACCTGCTGAGCGAGCCTCTGCCGGGCAGCGGGCAGGGCCTGCCGGTCATCGGCATGCTGGACGCGGCCCGCGCCGCAGTGGGCCAGACGTTCGAGCGCATGGAGCAGGAGGCCAGGCGGGGCCGGCTGCAGATCGTCAAGCCCTTTGCCCTGCGGGCCACTGAGCAGGCGTGCCGCGTGGCGGGGGTGCTGGCGGCGTTCGATGGGCGCCAGTCGATCAACCTGGACGACGCCAGCCGGGCCATGGAACTGGTCCGCTACTCCATCCTGACCTGGCGGGCCGTGATCGACGAGGGGGCAGCCGATCCCACGGGGGCCGATGCGCTGCGGCTGTACGACTGGCTGACCGATGAGCGGCACTGCCCTGGCTGGACGACCCAGGGCAAACGCATCCTCAACGCTGGCCCGGCATGCGTGCGCACCCGTGAGCGGCGGGATGCGGCCCTGGACATGCTGGAGTCCGTGGGCCTGGCCCAGCGTGGCGAGGCGGGCAAGGTGTTCGCCCTGGAGCCCACCGACGACGAAGGAGGCACCGATGCTGAGCGCTGAAGTGGACGACCTGCGGGATGTGTTCTTCGGGCCGCTGGGCCTGCCTGATTCCCGAGCGCATGCCGTACCGGCGACCACCGCGCCGACGCGGCCCGACCTTAAATCCCAAACCTACTCCTGCGATTCCTGCGATTTCTGCGACTCCCCGCGCCATTGCTCGCTTTCCGGCCGATTGGAGCGCTGCGACCGGGCTGCGATTCTTGCGATCGGTGGGCAGGAATCGCAGAAAGTCGCAGCCCGGTCGCAACCCCAAAACGGCCCGCAAACCCGCGCCAAGGCTGGAAAGTCGCAGGAATCGCAGAAATCGCAGGGGGTGGACTGGAAAACGCAGCCGAGGCCGGCAGAACCTCGGCCATCGGGTCGCGTGGCGCTGGCCGGCGAGGGGCTTGCGGCTGCCCATGAAGGCCCCGGCGCCTGGACCGATGCCGACATCGCGCGCTTCCTGGCCAGGCGTGCCCGGCTGATGCGCTGGGGCTGGACCGAGGCCGAAGCCGACGCCATGGCCGAGCGCCTGGTGCTGCGCGACCGGGCCGACGACGACCGGCACCAGTGCCCCGAGTGCGCCCACCTGGACGGTCACAAGGCCACCGGCTGGCGCTGTCGCAACCACCGACGCGCCCAGGTCGCGCGCGAACTGCCTCATGACCTGGTGCTGCTGCCGCAGCGCTGCCCGGGGTTCAATCCATGACCATCACCCCCCTGATCGTCGGCAAGCTGATCGCCGATCCCGACACCCGCACCGGCAACAGTGGCCGACCCTTCACGACGGCGCGCATGGCGGCGGGCACCGATGACGAGTCGGTGCTGTGCAGCGTGATCGCCTTCGGCACTGCCGGCGAGCAACTGGCCGCGCTGGCCAAGGGCGACAGCCTGGCCATCGTGGGCCGCACCAAGCCCAAAGCCTGGCTCAAGGATGGCGACCCCCGGGCCGGCCTGGACGTGGTGGCCGACCAGGTCCTGACTGCGTACCACCTGCGCAGGAAGCGCGCGGCGATGGCCGGCGATACCGATGCACCACCGGCCCGGCCGGCGTCCTGCGGCGCACGATCTGTCTCGGCTGGCGGGCATCGCGGTGGTGGTCCGGACATGGACGACTGCGGGGATGACGAGTGGCTCATGCGTGGGCATTGACGCTGCTGTGCGGTTGCCACGCCCCAAGGCTTCCCAAAGGTCTGCAATCGGTGTTGAAAGGCCACGATAGGCCCTTTCGCTGTTCGCCGGGGTCCAGCTGGATAGCAAGGTTCCGGCTAGGGTTCAGCCAATGGTTGTCGGATGCAGAAGCCATTGCCAAAACGGGAGGGGCCGCTTGCAATTCCTAATGATGGCGCGATTTGCCTGACGGGCGGCAAGGCGGCTTGGATCGACGCGGAGGTACTGCCCGACTCGGCTATCGCCGCGGGAGAGACTCCGGACGCCCTCCACAGCTACGCGGAGGCTGCGATTCCAGATTGGCCGACCAGCCGGTACAACTGCGCCGGCCGGAACGCCCCTGTGCGCATCTGCCCCGGCACTGCCTCGACGCAACCGGCATCGTCGATCCGCCGCCTGAACGACGACTTGTCCAGCGCATGCCCCAGCACTGCCTCCGAGATGCTCTGCAGATCCCCCAGCGTGAACCACTCAGGCAGCAGCCCCCCCGGAAAGCGCAGCGCCTGGAAGTCGTCCCGCGTGGCCTGCGCCGCAGCCTCGATGAGCTTGGCGTGATCGAAAGCCAGCGTGGCATCGGCGGCCGCCTCGTCGGCCGGCACCCAGGCCAGCTTCTCCAGCCGCTTGCCCGGCGCCGCCTCCAGCGTTTCCAACGCCAGGATGCAGCGGTGCACGATGCTCAAGGCCCAGGGCGCGCGCGGATCACGCTTCCGACCGCCCACCGCGGCCACCTGCGCCAGGTTCGGCAGCCGCGTGCCTAGCCGCTCCTGCGCTACGCGCTGGCAGCCGGCGGCCAGGTCGTCGTCCAGGTCGATGCGGATCACGCCACCAGGCAGCGCCCATTGCCCACGGTAGGGCAACTCGGCACGTTTGCCCAGGAGCACCTGCAACGTGGCGTCCTTGACGGTGAGCACGGCCAGTTCCAGCCGCACAAAAGGCATTGGATGCACCGTGGCGGTTCGCGTGGGGTTGGATGACATGTTGATCCTGCCAGATGCTTAGTTGCGCAACGGCACTAACTATGCCATACTTTAGTTAGTGGTAAATAGCAACGAAGAGGTGATCATGTACGACATCATTGGCGACATCCACGGCTACGCCGACAAGCTCGAGGCCCTGCTGGCCAACCTCGGCTACGAGAACCGGAGCGGCCTGTGGGTTCCCCCTACCGGCCGGCAGGCCATCTTCCTGGGGGATCTGATCGACCGCGGACCCGAGCAGGTCAAGGTGGTCGACATCGTGCGGAGGATGCAGGCGGCTGGCTACGCGCAGTGCATCCTCGGCAACCACGAATTCAACGCGCTGGGCTATGTCACGCCGGTGCCGGGCAAGTCCGATGCCTATGCGCGCCCGCGCACGCCGGGCAAGGTGGCGCAGCACGCCGAGTTCCTGCGCCAGGTGGGAGAAGGCTCGACCCTGCACCTGGACATGCTGGCCTGGTTCCGCACGCTCAAGCCCGCGCTCGACCTGGGCGGCCTGCGAGTGGTCCACGCCTGGTGGCACCCGCCCTATGTCGAGTTGGTCAACGACGTGCTCGGCGACGGGATCATGGACGCTGCCTTCGTGCTCGAGGCCTTCGACAAGTCCACGGCGCTGTATGCCGCGATGGAGGGACTGACGAAGGGCCAGGAGATCCGTCTGCCCAAGGGGCATTCGTTCGAAGACCACACCGGCGAGAAGCGCAAGAAGGTGCGCACCCGGTGGTGGTTGCGCGACGCCACCTGCTACTCGGAAGTGTCGATCGTCCCGGAAGATCAGGAGCATGGCGTTCCCGTGCACCCTCTGGACGAGAGCTTCGTCCGGGGTGAGGCGCCCGACAAGCCGATCTTCGTCGGCCACTACTGGTTCAAGGGCCGGCCCGCGGTGCAGACCGACAAGGTCGCGGTGCTCGATTGGTCGGCCGCCGGCGATGGCCCGGTCGTGGCCTACCGCTGGGATGGCGAGTCGGTGCTGTCCGACGAGAAGTTCGTGACGTCCTGAGGGATGTTGAAGGAGCCAGCATGACCATGACGCAGCCGTCCCCGACGGCCCGCTGTCAGATCGGCACGGTGGCCACCATCGTTCGAGGCCCGGCGCACAATCTGGGCATGCTGGTGGTGGTGATCCAGGGCATGAATGCCGATGCCCAGGCGGACACTCCCCGTCCGTACAGCACCTGGTGCGTGGAGTCGCTGGGCTCGCGCCTGCAGGCCAACGGGAACCCGCACTGGCGATTCGTCGTGCCCGACGAGTTCATGCAACCCCTGGCGCATCTGGATCCAAGTGAAGCGCGCGAACTGGTGGTGCGGCACGCCAAGGAGGACTTCGACGTAGAAGCTGCCAAGCTGGCGCAGCTGATCACCCGCCACTACGCCACGCCCGATGAGGCCGGCTTGGTGGGTGAGAAGCGGATGGAGCGGGAGGAACTGTTCTGGCTGATGGAGGAAGCCGACACCGCGGCGACGCTGCGCGAAGCAGGCTTCTGGGCGGACGAGAACGGGGGCGAGTCGTTGGACTTCGATCTGCAGTGCCACGGCCGTGATCTCAAACTGTGCGCCTGTCTCGATCTAGCGGGTGACTGGTGGATGATGGGAACGGCCCGAACAAGCCGCACCCTCTCGTCGATCGACTTCAGGCTGCCCGCAAGGGCACCTCGCGGCGAGGTCTTCCATCGGCTTGCAACGGAGTGGCGCCAGTTGTTCGGGCGGGGAGTTGCACTACCTGACGACTGGACCCGGGCCGAGGTGTACGAAGCCCTGCTGCGCACGCGCCGGGGCCTGCTGCCCGGCGAACCCGCACTTCGCGTGGACAGCGCCTTTTTCCGCTTCATCATGAAGCGGCTCGAGGCGTGCGGGATCGCGAGGCATGACGAGGTCACGCTGAGGCATGGCGAGGGCCAGCTGACACTGGCCACACCGGTGGGAACCTTCCACTGCCCAGCGAGGGGCCAATGGACCGTGAGCCTGCAGGTGCAATTCGGCGATCTTCTCGACGTCATGCCGCCCCGTCTGCCCAATGGCTCATTCCTGCTGACGTGGGATCCGGCTGGCTTGCACCTCAACGGCAGGCATCTGGCCGCGACGTGGCTGGATCCAGTGGAATAGGGGCGCGGCGTGAAATGCCTTCCGTGACGCCAGGACATCACATCACCGGACTCCCCAACAAGTGGTCGAGCCCATCAAGCAACGCCTGTCGATCAGCCTGGGCCAACGCGGGAGTGTCCTTGGCCCTCAACCACTGCCTGAAGGCATCCGGGGGCATCAGCGCGGCATAGCTGGCCAGCGGCTGGCCTTCGACCTCGATGGCCCCCAGGCGCTTGCTGGCGGTGACGAACGCTGCAACCCAGTTGCCATGGTCCTCAAGCGAGCGCGGGACACCCGAAGCTCCCATCAACGCCACCGCGAGGTTCCACTCTCCGTACTGCCCGCCCACGATCAGTCCGACGCCTGCGGGCTTGCCGTCGTTCGGATGGCGCATCACGTACTCGTGGGGCGGCAGCGGCGTCCACCAGGGCTCCTGCAAGCGCAGCAGCATTGCCTTGAGCGTGTCCCTGGCGATCATGCGGCCTCCTTGGGCTGGATCGCTGCGCTCGGCGCTGCAGCGTGAACTGCGCGGGCCACCTGATCGCAGGCGACGACCATAGGCTGCCGCATGGCCCGCACCAAGGCGATGCGCGACACCGCCGGGATGGTGACGGCCGCATTGACACTGCGACGGCGAAGGAGCGACTGGATGAATGACATGATGGTATCGATCTGACTTCGGCATCTTCATCGTGCGCCTTCAGTGGCTCACCCGCTGAACCTGTCCTCGAAGAAGATGTTGGGTCGGTGCAGCCTCCCCGACAATCAACCGTCGTGGCGTCGGCCATCAAGGACAGAATGGACCGAAGCTCGCCAACTGATCGCCCACACCTCATGTCCCGCCAACGCCTCACCCTGGCTCGCCTGGAGCAACTGCTACTCACCGCCTGTGACGACCTGCGCGGCAACATGGACGCCAGCGAGTACAAGGAGTACGTCTTCGGCATGCTGTTCTTGAAGCGCGCCAGCGACCTGTTCGAACAGCGTCAGGCCCAGATCCGTGCCGAAAGCGCGCGCGACGGCCTCGCGCCCGCTGCCATCGAAGCCAGCCTCGAAGACCCTGACCAGTACGCCGGCCAGTACTTCTACGTGCCGCCGCGCGCCCGCTGGAACACACCCTGGACCGACTCCGAAACCGGCACTCGCCACCCCGCGCTGAAGCACATCAAGGAGAACGTCGGCTCCATGCTCAACAAGGCGCTGGAGGCGCTGGAAGACGCCAACGCCGACGCCCTGCAGGACGTGCTGAAAGGCACGATCAACTTCAACAAGAAGATCGGCTCCACCACGCTGGACGACGACACGCTCGTCAACTTCATCCAGAACTTCGACAAGATCCCGCTGAAGGACGAGGACTTCGAGTTCCCCGACCTGCTGGGTGCGGCCTACGAATACCTGCTGAAGGACTTTGCCGACCAGGCCGGCAAGAAGGCCGGCGAGTTCTACACCCCGGCCGAGGTCGTGCGCGTGTGCGTGGAGGTGTGCGACCCCCAGGAGGGCATGCGCATCTACGACCCCACCTGCGGCAGCGGCGGCATGCTGATCCAGGTGCGTGACTACCTGCGCGAGCATGGCCGCAATGCGGCCAACGCATCGCTGTTCGGGCAGGAGAAGATGGGCACCACCTGGTCCATCTGCAAGATGAACATGCTGCTGCACGGCATCCCCGATGCCGACATCCGTCAGCAGGACACGCTGCGCGAGCCGCAGCACCAGGACGAAGACGGCCAGTTGAAGCGCTTCGATCGCGTGCTGGCCAACCCGCCCTTCAGCCAGAACTACATCAAGAAGGACATCAAGTTCCCCGGCCGCTTCCCGGTGTGGCTGCCCGAGAAGGGCAAGAAGGCCGACCTGATGTTCGTGCAGCACATGCTGGCCGTGCTGAAGGCCGACGGCAAGCTGGCCACGGTGATGCCGCACGGCGTGCTGTTCCGCGGCGGCGAGGAGCGCGAGGTGCGCCGCTTGTTGATTGAGCGCCGCGTGCTGGAGGCCGTGATCGGCCTGCCCGCCAACCTGTTCTACGGCACCGGCATCCCGGCCTGCATCCTGGTGCTGAACAAGGCCGGCGCCGCCACCCGCGAACACGCCCTGTTCATCAATGCCGACCGCGAGTACCGCGAAGGCAAGGCCCAGAACCACCTGCGCCCCGAGGACATCGACAAGATCGTGCACGTGTACCGCGCCGGCCAGGACGTGCCGGCCTACGCCCGCCGCGTGTCCTATGCCGAGATCGCGGCCGAGGACCACAACTGCAACATCCGCCGCTACGTGGACAACGCACCGCCGCCCGAGCCGCACGACGTGCGAGCGCACCTGCACGGCGGCGTGCCGGTGGCGGAGATCGACGCGCTGGCGCACTTCTGGAGCAACTACCCCGGCCTGCGCGAAAGCTGCTTCGTGCCGCGCGGCGGGGCGGATGCCGAACGCTACGCTGACTTCAGCCCCGCGCTGGCCGACAAGCGTGCCATCGCCACGCAAGTAGCCCAGCACCCCGGCGTGCAGCAACGCCATGCGGAGTTCATGACCCAGCTTCAATCCTGGTGGCAGCAGCACTTGCCGGTGATTGACGCGCTGGCGCCGGATCCCACCAACCAGCAGGGCGCACCGCGCAACGTGTACGCGGTGCGCGCCACGTTGCTGGACAGCATCGAGCGGGTGTTTGGCGGCCAGCACCTGCTGACGCGTTACCAGGTGCGCGGCGCGTTCGCCAACTTCTACAAGTTGCTGTCGGCCGACTTCAAGTCCATTGCGGCCAGCGGCTGGGGCGCGGAGCTGATTCCCGACCAGGACATCCTGCAAAGCCAGTTTCCGCATGTGCTGGCCGAACTGGAGCAGCAGCACGCGCGCCTGGCCGAGCTGCAGGCGCTTTTCGCCGCGGCGGGCGAGGAAGACTTCGAGGACAGCGACGGCACCGGCGTGTTGCCGCCCGAGCAGGTGAAGGATTTGAAGGCCCAGCTCAGGGAAGCCAAGGGGCAGGCCAAGCTGGCGAAGAAGGACAGCAGCTTCGGCGACTGGAAAGCGCACCAGGCCGAAACTGACAGGCTGGACGCGTTGCTGGCGCGGCACAAGGCGCTGGAGGAAGAGGCCAAGGGGCTGAAGGCGCGCATCAAGAGCACCGAGAAGAACCGCGATGAGCTGGTGGAGCAGGCGCGGCAGCGCATCGGCTGCGACGAAGCCCGACTGGTGATCGTGCGTCGCTTGCAGGCGGTGTTGATGGATACCTACGGGCAGTATCTGCGGGCGGACCAGCGGGCCTGCGTGGCGGCGATCGAGAACCTGTGGGGCAAGTACGCCGTGACAGCGGTGCACTTGGAGCAGGCGCGCGCTGGAGCGACGGCGGAACTCACGCACTTTCTGTCGGGGTTGGGATATGCCTGACTGGAGAACCGTTCAGCTCCACGAGGTGGCCGACATCCGGGTGAGCAACGTTGACAAGAAGGCGGTGGCAGGCGAGTTGCCGGTCAAGCTATGCAACTACATGGATGTGTACGGCAACGACTACATCCGGGCGGACCTGCCATTCATGGAGGCGACAGCGACTGCTGTCGAGATCGAGCGCTTCGGTGTGCGCCGCGGCGACGTAATGATCACCAAGGATTCGGAGACGCCTGACGACATCGGAAGACCTTCGGTCGTGCTGGATGACGTCGAGAGTCTGGTGTGTGGCTACCACTTGGCTCAGTTGCGGCCCAGGGAAGCCGTGGTCGATCCCACCTACTTGTCGAAGCAACTTTCTCTACCGGAGACATCCGCCTACTTCGCGCAGCGTGCGACGGGTTCCACGCGCTACGGGCTTTCGACGCGGACGATTGCCCAGACACCCATTCGCCTGGCGCCGTTGGTCGAGCAGCAGCGAATCGCCGCCATCCTCACCAGCCTCGACACAGCCATCGAAGCCACCGAAGCGCTGATCGAGAAGCACCAGCAGATCAGGGCCGGGCTGTTGCACGACCTGTTCGCGCGGGGCGTCGCGCTCGATGGGTCCATTCGCGAGGCGCAGGTACCTTCACGTGCCGATAGAGGTGCAGTTGATGCCGTCCCTGAAGGATGGGACGTTGTGCCGCTTCAAAGGTGCCTGACAGAGAGTGCGAGCAACGGCATCTACAAGCCGCCCCACTTGATGGGAAGCGGCGCGTTGCTTGTAGGTCAGACAGCGATTACCGAAGACCGGTCGGTCGATGCCAAGCTTGCGCGGCGGGCGTTGGTGTCCGCCGCGGAACTCCGCCGATTCGGCGTCGCTGCCGGTGATGTCCTCGTGGCACGAGTGTTCGCGACCGTTGAAGGTGTCGGTCGGCCTGCGCTGGTACCCGATCTCGGCGAGCCGGCTGTGTTCGAATCGAACATGATGCGACTGCGTGTGGCTGCATCGGTCATCCGGCCGCGTCTGCTGTTCGAGTGGCTGAAGTCCGATGCCAGCCGTCGGCACATCGAGGGGCGTGCCAACGCTTCGAATCAAGTGAGTGTCAATCAGTCCGTGCTGTATCCGCTTCCGGTACCCATCCCGCCGATGGACGAGCAAGACCGAATGGTGGAGCGGATCGAGGCTGCGGACCGGGCGCGTACCGCAAACCTTGCGGCCTTGGAGAAACTGCGCATGCAGAAGCAAGGTCTGATGCAAGATCTCCTCTCCGGCAGGGTTTCGGTTCCCCTGTTGTAGTTGTTGCTTCGCTTTGCTTGCTCCGACGACAAGAATGAAGTGGGAGAGGATATGAACGACGACATCCGCGCGAAGAAGCTGATTTACCACCTGACTAGCCTGAAGAACATGGCCTCAATCCTCGAAAGCGGCTTGCTGCCCAGGTCGCGGTTGGACGGCTTTGTCGACGTGGCAGATCCCGAAATCATTGAAAGCCGGAAAGGGCTGCGCCTTGAACGTCATGTCCCGTTCCACTTCTTTGCGAAGAACCCCTTCGATGGGCGAGTGCAGCGAGATCATCCCAAGAAGCGCTTCGCACTCATAGCCGTGCAGCGGCATGTGGCTCGGACGAGAGGCTGGAAGATCATTCCCAAGCACCCCTTGGCTGGCGGCGAGATCGAGTTGCTGGACTACGACGACGGCATGGAGGCGATTGACTGGGAGGTCATGAACAAGCGCGAGTACTCGGACCAGTACTGCAAGTGCGTCTGCATGGCCGAGTGCCTGGCCCCTGGTCCCGTAACCCCCGACTTGTTCCATGCAATCTATGTCAAGGACGACGAAGCGCAGGAGCGGTTACAGGAGTTGATCAACGGGCGATACCGGGCACTGCATGTGGATGTCATGCCGGCGATGTTCTCCAAGTGAATTACCCGAATCTCAACCCTGATAAGGCGCTGATCTGGCGCATCCTGCATCGCGCGAATCTGCCGTGGGTGCTTCAGAACGGGATCCACTGTGGCAATAGCCCGATCCGGTCTGCGAAGTGGGTGAGCATTGGCAATGCCGAGTTGATCGACAAGCGCGCGGTTCGGCCGGTTCTGGTGCCGCCGGGTGGAACACTGGGGGACTATGTTCCCTTCTACTTCACG
>Ga0268298_10004447_pt1 | contig 13688 bp, 17 predicted proteins | sample WWTPWeurt_MetaG_FD_194462 | JGI IMG/M metagenome (GOLD analysis project Ga0268298, IMG submission 194462) | Activated sludge microbial communities from WWTP in Nijmegen, Gelderland, Netherland - WWTP Weurt | ecosystem: Engineered > WWTP > Aerobic digester > Activated sludge | place... | reverse complement strand
CGAGGGGTCGCCTCAGAAAACGGAAAATAAAGCACGCTAAGCCGGTTGCAGCGGTCGTAACGGCCTGAACTTGCCTGCGCCGATCTTGGCGCTGCTGCGCCACAGGTAATCGCCGGTCAGATTGATGTGCTCCCAGCCGAGCGGCGACAGATATTGCAACAGCGCGTCATCGACGGCATGGCCGTTGCCGCGCAGCGCATGTGCAGCCCGTTCCAGATAGACCGTGTTCCACAACACGACGGCCGCCGTCACCAGGTTGAGGCCGCTGGCTCGGTAGCGCTGCTGCTCGAAACTGCGGTCGCGGATTTCGCCAAGGCGGTTGAAGAACACGGCGCGGGCCAGCGCGTTGCGGGCTTCGCCCTTGTTCAACCCGGCATGCACGCGGCGGCGCAGTTCCACGCTTTGTAGCCAATCCAGGATGAACAACGTGCGTTCGATGCGGCCCAGCTCGCGCAACGCCACGGCCAGACCGTTCTGGCGCGGGTAGCTGCCGAGCTTGCGCAGCATCAGCGAGGCCGTCACTGTGCCCTGCTTGATCGAGGTGGCCAGCCGCAAGATTTCGTCCCAATGGGCACGAATCGCCTTGATGTTCAGCTTGTCACTGCTAATCATCGGCTTGAGTGCATCGTAATTGGTTTCGCCCTTGGGGATGAACAGCTTGGTGTCGCCCAAGTCGCGGATGCGCGGCGCGAAGCGGAAGCCCAGCAGGTGCATCAAGGCGAAGACGTGATCGGTGAAGCCCGCCGTGTCGGTGTAGTGTTCCTCGATGCGCAAGTCGGACTCGTGGTACAGCAGGCCGTCGAGCACATAGGTCGAATCGCGCACGCCGACATTGACCACCTTGGTATGGAACGGCGCGTACTGGTCGGAGATATGGGTGTAGAAAGTCCGTCCTGGGCTGCTGCCATATTTTGGGTTGATGTGCCCGGTACTCTCGGCCTTGCTGCCGGTTCGGAAGTTCTGGCCGTCCGACGATGACGTGGTGCCGTCGCCCCAGTGCCCGGCGAACGGGTGCTGGAATTGGGCGTTGACCAATTCGGCCAATGCCGTCGAATAGGTTTCGTCGCGGGTATGCCAGGCTTGCAGCCAAGCCAACTTGGCGTAGGTCGTGCCGGGGCAGGACTCGGCCATCTTGGTCAGGCCCAGGTTGATCGCGTCGGCCAAGATGGTGGTCAGCAGCAAATTTTTGTCCTTGGCCAGATCGCCCGATTTCAGGTGTGTGAAGTGCCGGGTGAAGCCCGTCCACTCATCGACTTCAAGCAGCAGCTCGGTGATCTTGACGTGCGGCAGGATCATGGCCGTTTGGTCGATCAACGCCTGCGCGGTGTCCGGCACCGCCGCATCCAACGGCGTGATTTTCAGGCCCGACTCGGTGATGATGGCGTCCGGCAGGTTGTTGGCCGCCGCCATGCGGTTGACGGTGGCGAGCTGGGTTTCCAGCAGCGTCAGCCGCTCGTGCAGGTACTGATCGCAGTCGGTGGCCACGGCCAGCGGCAATTCACTGGACTGCTTGAGACTGGCGAACTTCGCAGGCGGCACCAGATAGTCCTCGAAATCCTTGAACTGGCGCGAACCCTGCACCCAGATGTCGCCCGAGCGCAGTGAGTTCTTCAGCTCCGATAGCGCGCACAGCTCGTAGTAGCGCCGGTCGATGCCGGCGTCGGTCATCACCAGCTTCTGCCAGCGCGGCTTAATGAAATCGGTCGGGGCATCGGCGGGCACCTTGCGGGCGTTGTCGGTGTTCATGCCGCGCAGCACCTCGATGGCATCGAGCACGTTCTTGGCAGCGGGCGCCGCCCGCAGCTTGAGCACAGCAAGAAATTCCGGCGCGTAACGGCGCAAAGTGGCGTAGCTCTCGCCGATGCGATGCAGAAAATCGAAGTCATCGGGCTGCGCGAGCTTCTGCGCCTCGGTGACGCTCTCGGCGAAAGCATCCCAGGACATGACGGCCTCGATGGCGGCGAACGGGTCGCGTCCCGACTGCTTGGCGTCGATCAGCGCCTGGCCGATGCGTCCGTACAGGCGCACCTTGGCGTTGATGGCCTTGCCGGACGCCTGGAACTGCTGCTGATGCTTATTCTTGGCGGCGTTGAACAGCTTGCACAAGATGCGGTCGTGTAGGTCGATGATTTCGTCGGTGACGGTAGCCATGCCTTCAATGGCAAGCGCCACCAGGGTTGCGTAGCGGCGCTGTGGCTCGAACTTGGCCAAGTCGGCGGGCGTCATCTGACCGCCTTCGCGGGCGATCTTGAGCAGCCGGTTCTGGTGAACCAGACGCTCGATGCCCGAAGGCAGGTCGAGCGTCTGCCACGCTTTGAGGCGTTCGATGTGTTCCAGCATGTGCCGCGAGTTTGGCTTGACGGGCGACTGGCGCAGCCAAGCCAGCCAGGTCGTCTTGCCGTTATCGCGGCGCTTGAGCAGGTCGTCGAGGCGGCGGCGATGCGCGTCCGACAGCGGTTCGGCCAAGGCATCGTAGATGCGCCGGTTGGCACGGGTGATTGCCTCGGCGCTCGCCCGCTCGACGGCGTTGAGGGCAGGCAGAATGACCGACTGCCGCCGCAGATGTTCGATCAAGGCGCTGGCCAGCACGATGCCTTTGTCGGTCTGCATGGCCAGCTCGGTCAGCGTGTGCACGGCCTGCCGGTAGTGGCTCATGGTGAACGGCTGAAAGCCGAACAAGGCTTGCAGCTCGACCAGGTGCTCGCGCCGGGTCTGCTCCCGCTGCCCGTACTCGTCCCAGTTTTCGATGCCGACCTTGAGTTGGTCGGCGACCAGTTTCAGTAAAGGTAGGAACGGCGGCTGATCGACACCAAGAATGATGCCGGGGAAACGCAGGTAACAGAGCTGAACTGCAAAGCCCAAACGATTTGCAGGCCCGCGCCGCTGTCGGATGATCGAGAGGTCGCTATCGCTGAATGTGTAATGTCGGATCAGGTCGTCCTTGGAGTCCGGCAACGCCAGCAGGCTTTCCCGCTCGGCGGCGGACAGGATTGAACGACGTGGCATATTTACTGATCCGTTCTCAAGTATTGATACAGGGTCTCCCGGCTGACACCAAACTCGCGGGCCAGCTTCGCTTTTTGTTCGCCGGCGGCGGCCCGCTGCCGCAGATCGGCTACCTGTTCGGGCGACAGCGCTTTCTTGCGGCCCCGGTAGGCTCCGCGCTGTTTGGCGAGCGCGATGCCTTCCCTCTGCCGCTCGCGGATCAAGGCCCGCTCGAATTCGGCGAACGCCCCCATGACCGACAGCATTAGGTTCGCCATCGGCGAATCCTCGCCGGTGAAGGTCAGGCTTTCCTTGACGAACTCGATACGCACGCCGCGCTTGGTGAGCTTTTGCACGAGGCGGCGCAAGTCATCGAGGTTGCGCGCCAGGCGATCCATGCTATGAACCACCACGGTGTCGCCTTCGCGTACGAAGGCCAGCAGCGAATCAAGCTCGGGCCGCTGGGTGTCCTTGCCCGACGCCTTGTCGGTGAACACCTTGCCGACTTCGACGTGTTCAAGTTGCCGTTCCGGGTTCTGGTCGAAGCTGCTGACCCGGACGTAGCCGATGCGTTGACCCTGCAAGATGCCTCCCTGGGCGAAAATGTCAGGAAGAAATCTATGACCTTTTTCTGCATGTGTCAATAAATAACACAATCGACTCTATTCTGACGTTGTGAGGCGGTCTATCCTGACATCAGGATAGGGTATGCCTCAATCTGACGGCGGCGAACCGCAAGCGTTCAGTTCGGCGCTCGTTTCGGTCGCGTTGCTTGCCCGCGCCTGGAAGCGTTGATAACACTCCAGCCCGCAGAAGCGCTCGACGTACTCCGCACCTTCCGGTGTGAAGGCGGCGTCGAGCGGGATTTCCTTGCAGCACACGCAGCAACTGGTGGCAGTCGGATCATTTGCATTCATGGTGGCACCCCTCCATTGACTGACAAAGGCGGCGAATGCCGCCGCCGGCACTGGCTTGGCGAACAGGAAGCCTTGCCCCGTATCGCACTCCGCTTGCCGCAACAGCGCGAGACTGGTCGGCGTTTCCACGCCCTCGGCCACCACGTCCATTCCCAGCCCGTGCGCAAGCTGAATCACGGTGTGCACGATGGTCCGGTCGCGGTGGTCGTCGGCGAGTCCGGCGACGAAGGACTGGTCGATCTTGAGCTTAGTAATCGGGCAGCACTTCAGGTGTTGCAGACAGGAATACCCCGTCCCGAAGTCATCGGCAGCGAAGCGCACACCGATCTGTCGCAAGGCTTCCAGGGCTGGGAAGATCGCCGGATTGCCGAACGCGACCGATTCGGTCAGCTCAATTTCCAGATACTCGGCAGGCAACTCGGCGTCAGCCAGCACGCCCTTTACCCACCCGTCGAAATCCGGTCCTACCTGGCTCGCCGAAACATTGACGGCGAGCCGGAACGGTTGCCATGCCAGCATCCGCCATTCGCGCATCTGGCGGCAGGCGGTGCCCAGCACCCAAGCGCCGATTTCAGGCATCAAGCCGGACGATTCGACCACGGGCAGGAACTGGCCCGGCGGCAAAAGTCCGAGCTGCGGATGACGCCAGCGCAACAGGGCTTCCGCACCGACAATCTGGTCACTGCGCAAATCGACAATCGGCTGGTAGTGCAGCTCAAACTGCCCGCGCACAACCGCCTGCGCCAATTCGGTCGCCGTCCATCTGGCGGGCAGTGATGTGCTCACGATCTTTCCTTGAAGACCCGCAACAGCCGCGTCACGGACAGGACAAACAAGCCGGTCAGCGTGATGGCTGCAATACCCCAATGCTCCCCGATGAACGCGCCGGCCGTCGTCCCCGCGAGCACCACAGCGAGAATCGGCAAATGGCAGGGACAGGTGAGCACGGCCAACGCGCCCCACAGGTAGCCGGTGAACGGCTTGTGTGTCTCGGTCGGCAAGCGCTCGGGGCTGTTCATGGCAGACTCTCCGCATGCTGTACCAGCTCGGTCGGCATGGTGGCCAACTGCACCTCCAGATCGGCCAATGCTTCGCGCCGACGTTCGACGAACTGGCGCAGCACGGCAAGCTGCGCGGCCGCTTCGTCGCCGTCCGCGGTATCCAACGCCCGGCACAGCCGCGCCAGCGCGTCGAGACCGATACCCGCTTCGAAAGCAGCCCGCACGAAGCACAGCCGTTGCAAGGCCGCATCGTCGAACAGGCCGTAGCCGCCAGGGGTGCACGCCACCGGCCGCAGCAGTCCGCGCAGCAGGTAGTCGCGCACGATGTGCACGCTCACCCCGGCATTAAGGGCCAGCCGGGACACCGTGTAGGCGTTCATCGAACACCTCCTTTTTCTCACCCGGCGCAGCAGGAAAGCTGCTTCACATCCTTGTTAAAGGTCTGCGCCGCGAGCTTCAGTCCCTCGACCATCGTCAGATAGGGGAACAACTGGTCGGCCAGTTCCTGCACGGTCATCCGGTTACGGATGGCGAGTACCGCCGTCTGGATCAGTTCGCCGGCTTCCGGCGCGACCGCCTGTACGCCGATGAGCCGTCCACTACCTTCCTCGATGACCAGCTTGATGAAGCCGCGTGTGTCGAAGTTGGCGAGCGCACGCGGCACGTTGTCCAAGGTCAAGGTGCGACTGTCGGTCTCGATCCCGTCGTGCTGGGCCTCTGCCTCGCTGTAGCCCACGGTGGCGACTTGCGGATCGGTGAACACCACGGCAGGCATGGCGGCAAGGTTAAGCGCCGCGTCACCGCCCGTCATGTTGATCGCCGCACGGGTGCCGGCCGCTGCCGCCACATAGACGAACTGAGGCTGGTCGGTGCAGTCGCCGGCCGCGTAGATGTCCGGCGTGCTGGTCCGCATGCCGACGTCGATGACGATAGCGCCTTGCAGGTTGAACGCGACACCTGCCGCGTCCAGCGCCAGGCTGCGCGTGTTGGGCGAGCGACCGGTGGCGACCAGCAGTTTGTCGGCGCGCAGCTCGCCGTGCGCCGTGGTGAGCACGAATTCGCCGCCCTCGTGCGCGACCTGGCTGGCCTGGGTGTGCTCCAGCACCTCGATCCCTTCGGCGCGGAACGCCGCCGTGATTGCCTCACCGATGGCCGGGTCTTCGCGGAAGAACAGGGTGCTGCGTGCAAGAATCGTTACTTTGCTGCCCAGTCGGGCGAACGCCTGCGCCAGTTCCAGCGCTACCACCGACGAACCAATCACGGCCAGCCGCTCAGGAATGGTGTCGCTGACCAGTGCTTCGGTGGAAGTCCAGTACGGCGTGTCCTTCAGGCCGGGAATCGGCGGCACGGCCGGACTCGCGCCGGTGGCAATCAGGCAACGGTCGAACGCCAGCACACGTTCGCCACCACCGTTGAGTTGCACGGTCAGGCTGTGCGCGTCCTTGAAACGGGCTTCGCCGTGCAGCACGGAGATGGCGGGATTGTCATCCAGGATGCCTTCGTATTTGGCGTGGCGCAGTTCGTCGACGCGCGCCTGCTGCTGGGCCAGCAACCGCTCGCGCAAGATCGTCGGCGGTGTGGGCGGCATGCCGCCATCGAACGGGCTTTCTCGGCGCAAGTGGGCGATGTGCGCGGCGCGGATCATGATCTTGGACGGCACGCAGCCGACATTGACGCAGGTGCCGCCGATGGTGCCGCGCTCGATCAAGGTGACGTGCGCGCCTTGCTCGACGGCTTTCAGCGCCGCCGCCATCGCCGCGCCACCGCTGCCGATAACGGCAATATGCAATCCGCCACCGTCACCACCAGCCTTGTCGCCGCTACCTAGCCATTCGCGCATCTTTCCGAGCAAGCCACCGCCCACCGGAGGCACGGGCGCGTCGGCGAGCGTGGCCCGATAACCGAGTCCGGCCACGGCGGCAGTCAACGCGTCCGGCGATATGCCGGCCTCGACGGCGAGTTTGGCGCTGCCCTTCGTATAGGAGACATCCGCCGACTGCACGCCGGGAACTTTCTCCAGGGCTTCCTTGACGTGCGTCGCACACGAGTCACAGGTCATGCCGGTGATTTTGAGGGTGGTCATTCATCGTTCCTTTTCTGTGTTGGCCGCTGGCTCACGCAGTCAGTCGTGTTTCGCGGGGAGTTCGCAGCCATCCGGGCCGCAGCGGCGATTTACCGGCGAAACCAAGTCCCAGATCGACACGCCGATCATCAGGGCTAGGCCGGTGTATACGAGGCGTGCTGTCCACCAGTTGCCAAGCAGCCAGACGGTTCCGGCGAACACGATGGCTGGCCCGATCATGCCGAGCAGGCTGCGGTGCCATTGCCGATGACTCAGCCAGCCCAGTGCATTCGCCAGCAAAGCCACGACGGCGAACAGCGGTAACAGCGTGGAGATAAACAACCCTTCGTATTCCTGTAGAAAGCTCAGCCCGATGGCCGCGCCCAAGCTGGCGAGGGCCGGGAAGCAGGCGGCGCAGCCCATCGCTGAAACAACGCTGCCGAGCGCGCCAGCCTTGTCGGCAATGCGTGTGATCATCCCCATGATCGCCCTAGGCTCTGGTTCAGTGGCTCACTGCTTGACGCTGGAGGGATAGCCCGCGTCTCCGGTTGCCTTGGTCAGCTTCTGCACGCTGGTCTTGGCATCATCGAAGGTGACCACCGCTTCGCGTGTCTCGAAGGTCACGTCAACTTTGCTGACGCCTTCGACCTTGGAAATCGCCTTCTTGACGGTAATCGGACAGGCAGAGCAGGTCATGCCCGGTACGGACAGTGTGACGGTCTGGGTAGCGGCCCACACGGGGGCAACAACGGCGGCGAGGGCGAGGGAGGCAAACAGTTTCTTCATGGTGAACTCCGATCAGTAGAAAAATGGCATGACATAGGGAAATCCGAGCGCGACCAGAACCAGCACGGCCACGACCCAGAAAATGAGCTTGTAAGTCGCTCGCACTTGGGGAATCGCGCAGACCTCACCCGGTCTACAGGCTTGCGCAGGGCGGTAGATGCGCCGCCAGGCGAAGAACAAGGCTACCAACGCTGCGCCGATGAAAATCGGGCGATAGGGCTCCAGCACGGTCAGGTTGCCGATCCATGCCCCGCTGAATCCCAAGGCGACCAAGACCAGCGGCCCGAGGCAGCAGGTCGAGGCGAGGATGGCGGCCAGTCCGCCAGCGAAGAGCGCGCCGCGCCCGTTTTGTGGTTCAGACATGCGCTTGTCCTTTCGAATTTGAATTGGATAGCGTAACCTTACTTCCGTACTCATGTACGGAGTCAAGTGATATGGAAAACAATTTGGAGAGCCTGACCATTGGCGCTTTTGCCAAGGCGGCCGGGGTCAACGTGGAGACGATCCGGTTCTATCAGCGCAAGGGCCTGCTGCCGGAACCGGACAAGCCTTACGGCAGCATTCGCCGCTATGGCGCGGCGGATGTGACGCGGGTGCGATTCGTGAAATCGGCCCAGCGGCTGGGCTTCAGCCTGGATGAAATCGCCGAGCTGTTGCGGCTCGATGATGGCACCCACTGCGAGGAAGCCAGCAGCCTGGCCGAGCACAAGCTTCAGGACGTGCGCGAAAAGATGGCCGACCTGGCGCGCATGGAAACCGTGCTGTCTGAACTGGTGTGCGCCTGCCATGCGCGGAAGGGGAATGTTTCCTGCCCGCTGATCGCGTCGCTACAGGGCGGAACAAGCCTGGCAGGGTCGGCTATGCCTTAGCGTGCTTTATTTTCCGTTTTCTGAGACGACCCCAAAAAGAAAGCGGAGCGCGAGGCAGAACGAGAAGCCGCCCGCGCCAATGAACACGAACGCTGGAAGCGGGAGAACTGACATGGCGAAGGCAACCCGCATCAAGGCCAGCGCCGCGCTGTACCCGGTTCCCCAGTCCCGCGACGACGTGAACGACGCCATCGCCAAGATTGGCTTGGCCCAGCGCGAACGCGCCCGGATTCAGGCCGACATGAACGACGCCATGGCACAGGTGAAGCAGCGCTTCGAGGACGAGGCCAAGCCCTTCAACGAGCAGATCGAGGCGCTTTCCAAGGGCGTGCAGACGTGGTGCGAGGCGCACCGGGCCGAACTCACCAAGGAAGGCAAGGTGAAGTTCCACGGCTTCGCAGCAGGCGAAGTGAAGTGGCGCATGCGCCCGCCGCGTGTCGCCATTCGCGCCGTGGACAACGTCCTGGAGACGCTGAAACGGCTGGGCTTGTCCCGCTTCATCCGGGTCAAGGAAGAGCCGAACAAGGAAGCCATGCTGGCCGAGCCGGAGGCCGTCGCCGGCTTGGCCGGGGTCAAGATCGAGCAGGGCGAGGATTTCGTCATCGTGCCGTTCGAGACTGAGTTGGAAGAGGTGGCGTGATGGCCCAGGCACAAAAGCTCTTCCAGATTTTCAAGGCCGGCACGCACAAGGCCATGAGCGGGGTTTCCCTGGATTTCAGCGAGCGCGATTTGCAGATGACGGCGGCGGCCTTCAGCCCGGCCAGCCGGCCCGCGCCGCTGGTGCTGGGGCATCCGAAGGACGATCAACCGGCCTACGGGCAAGTGCGCGGCCTGTTCGTCAAGGATGGCGACCTGTTCGCGCAAGCCGTGGTGGATGCCGCCCTGGAAACCCTGGTCAAGACCGGGCGCTATCGCTACATCTCGGCCAGTTTCATCAGCCCATTCGCCAGCGACAACCCGACCCCCGGCGCGTACTACCTCAAGCACGTCGGCTTCTTGGGGGCGCATCCACCCGCCGTCCGGGGCATGACCCCGCCGGCCTTCGCCGAGCGGTCGGACGCCCTGTGCTTCTGCGAAGGGAACGATTGCTCAGCAAGCTTTGGCGCTTCCGTGGAGTTTGCGGAAGGGGATGGCTTGCGGCCGGAGCGCTGGGCATTGCACGCACTGGCACTGGACTATCAGCGTGTCTGCCCGGCTCTCTCCTACGTGGAAGCCATCAGCCGCGCCGAAACCGTTATTTTCTGAATCGAAGAGGAACACATGGACATCACCAAGAACCTGAAATCGGCCATTTCGGCGATTACCGGCCAGCTCTCCACGCTCAAGACTGAATTGGCCGACACCAACCGCGAGATTGGCAGCATCGACGGCAGGATTCACGAGCTGCGGGCTATGCCGGTCAGCCTGAAGGACTACGGCAGTTTCCTGCGGGCGAAAATCGAGAAACTGGCCGATGAGCATATGGGAATGCTGGAATTCAATCTCTTCCGCAATGCTGAATCCCTTGGCGCTTCCCCGCAGAATAAGGAGCCGCTGAGCACCGTTGAGAAGGATCAGTACTTGCCGACTGGGATGTTTGGCAACGACGGTTCCACGCTATCCCTGCGCGCAGCGTGCTGCTATTTCGGCGACCAGATTCACGAGGAGTTCATGCGGCGGGCGGAAGCGCGGTTTGGCAAGCGCTGGGGTAATGAAGACCTGCCCACGGCGGAAGAGCGCCGGAACACCATTGCCGACCTGGAAACGCAGCGCGAAGCCTTGAAGCAGAAGCGGGCCGAGCTGGAGGCGCAGATTGACGAGATTTCCGGGGCGCTGCGGGCCTGAGTGCGTTACGTACCGCCGTGGCGTGGAGCATGCGCGCCACGGCGGGAGGCAAGGCGGCGGACCAATATCCAGCCTTCAATGAGCACCGCCGCTGCGAAGGCAATGACGAACAACCCGATAGCCAGCACCGGCCCGACGTAGGCCAGCAGCAGCGCCAGAACAACCACGACGGCGAAAAATATCAGCATCAGCACAAACCAATCAGCGTCGAAGCTGATCCAGACCCAAGCCGCCGCCGAGAACATCAGAAAATTGGGTAAGGCGTCCTCTGAGAAGATGCCTTCCAGCCCCTCAAGTATCCTTCCCGTCCTCTCGAAGATGCCCAGTTGCTCCATTCGCTGCCCTGTGTTTTCCGGTTTTATTCCGTCCACTATCCGGGATTATTATGGCTGTTTCCCGGATATTTTTCGTCCCGCCTACCACGTACCACCCAGATTGCCTTGCCCTCAGCGCTCTTGCCGTCGGCCAGCATCACCGGCCTGCCGCCGGCACCGCGGATGATCAGATTGTTTTGTGTCCACACCGCGCTCTGGCCGCGATAGTCACCGGCGCGAATCTCGATCACCTCGCCATCCCGCGCCAGCCGGGCCGCCTCGGTCACCGTTGCGACCTTCTGCCCCGGCCCGACGACCAGCGTTGCGGCGGCCGCCGGCTGCGCGGCATCCGTCGCCGGCGCCTCGTTCATCACCTGCAACTTGCCATCCGGCCCGCGGCGGATTTCGCCCAAATAGGCCGATTCCCGCGGCAGACGGTCCTCGCTCTGGGCAATAACCAGCCCGGCCAGCAGGGTCAGCCCTGCAGCCAGCAAGGGACGAATAAATCGAGGCATGAATTTCTCCCGCGAAGACGGAGGCAATGAATGGCGGCACATGGAATGCGATGGGCATCCAATGGTCAAGCCAGCGCATCATGGCACAATGCGCCCATGGCGATGACTTTTATCCACTGAATCGTCCGCGCTCCGGAGCGTGACGACACCGCCGGACCTTCCCGAAATCACGCACTTTTTAGCGTTCACCGCAACTGAAGATCACCATGCACATCTGGGTCGATGCCGATGCCTGCCCCGGCGTCATCAAGGAAATCATCTACCGGGCCGCCGAGCGGCGGCAGATCCCGACGACGCTGGTCGCCAACCAGATGCTGCGCACGCCGCCCTCGAAGTTCATCCGCGCCATTCAGGTCGCGCATGGCTTTGACGTTGCCGATGCACACATCGTCGATCAGGTGATGACTGGTGATCTTGTCGTCACCGCCGATATCCCGCTCGCCGCACTGGTCATCGAAAAAGGCGCCCATGCGCTCAACCCGCGCGGCGAAATGTACACCACCGCCACCATCCGCGAACGGCTGACCATGCGCAATTTCATGGAGGAGTTGCGCAGTGCCGGCATCGAGACCGGTGGCCCGAACGCCTTCAGCCAGAGCGACCGGCAGGCCTTCGCCAACCAGCTCGACCGCTTCCTCGCCAAAATTCCGGTCGCCTGAGTGGCGCGCCGAGCGTAAACTGTCGCCCCTCGCGCCGCCAATGGGCTGCGCCACGCCTCAACACAAGGAAACCGTATGTCCAGCATCCCCGCCTGCCCGCAATGCACGCTTGAAAACACTTACCCGGATGGCGACAACTACGTCTGCGCCGACTGCGGTTTCGAATGGCCGCAGGCAGTTGCGGAAAGCGGCGACGAAGATGGCGAGCGCATCGTCAAGGATGCCAGCGGCAACGTGCTGCAAAGCGGCGACAGCGTGACGCTGATCAAGGATCTCAAGGTCAAGGGCAGCTCGATCACCCTCAAGCAGGGCACCAAGATCAAGGGCATCCGCATCGTCGATGGTGACCACGAAGTCGATTGCAAGACCGATGCCGGCCAGATGCTGCTCAAGGCCTGCTACCTGCGCAAGGCCTGACCCTTGGTCGCCTGCTAAAAGCCGCTTTCGCGAATCAGCAAGGCCGCCAGATCGCGCAGCCAGCCCAGCAGCAGGCTGTGCCGCGCGCCTTCTATGACCACGACACCCCGAGCCTCACGCGCCGGGGTCAATGGCGCGTCCAAGGAAAGCCGGACACGATAGAGCGCCTTGACCGGCTGCGAAATCTTTTCGTTGGCCTGAGTGAGAATCGGACCACCGTAACGGCTATCAAGCATCGGATGGGCCAGCCGCAGCGTTCGGGTCGTATCGATTTCCACGACGCGGGCAGCTTGCCCCAGCACTTCACCATGAATCAGGAAACGGGCATCGGCGCCGGCTTGCAGGCGATCGACATCCGCTTCCTCGACGTAGGCATCGACCACCCAGCGCTGTGGATCAATGACGATGCCCACCAGATCCCGCACCCCCAGCCATATCCCGGGCCGCAAACCGGGATCGACGTCCTGCCAGATGCCATCGAATTCGGCCACGACCCGCAATCGCGCCTGCTCGTCCTGAGTTGAGCGTTGCTCGGCGATCTGTTCGCCCAGCCGCGCACCCGTCGCCTGGCGCTCAGCCAATGTGGTTTCATCGGCAACCTGGCCGGTCAGGCGCTGGTTCAAGGCTTGAATGCTGGTCGCGGCCCTGCGCTCGCGATGGGCCAGTTCCGGTATGGCGAACCGGGCCAAGGTGTCGCCCTTGGCGACCGGGCCGGATGGCCGCAAATCCGCGACCGATGCGGCCATCGGCGCAAACACCAGTTGCCGGGATTCGGCCATCGCCCAGGCCGGCGCCTTGATATCAAAGGACCACGGAAACGCCAGCAGAAACAGCAACACCAGCAGGATCAGGCCCAGTCTTCGCCGGTGACCGGTCGTGACTGCCGGCCACAGGTCTCGCCAGTCCTTGAGCTCGCGCCAGACGGGCATGACGATAAACCACGCTATTTCCACCGCAAAAAGAAAAATGCCGAGTGCCTTGAAAAAGAGCAGATACACCGCGACGGCAATCCCCAGAAACAGCGTGAAGCGATACAGCCAGGTGAAGAGCGCGAAGGCGATCAGGGCGCGGCGTGCGGTCAGGCTCAGGTTTTCGGAATCCGGCGCCGTCACCCCGAACAGTGTTTTGCGTAACCAGGCTCTCGCCAGCACCCCGGCACGCTCGTGCAGATTGGGGAAATCCAGCAGGTCAGTGAGGATGAAATAGCCATCAAAGCGCATGAATGGACTGGCATTGAGCGCCAGCGTCAGCAGCCAGCCGGTGGTCGCCAGATAGAGCATTGCCTGCCGGAAAATTCCGTCGGGAGCCAGCGCCCAGGCCAGGGTGGCCAGGCCGGCCA
>Ga0268298_10004444_pt1 | contig 13693 bp, 9 predicted proteins | sample WWTPWeurt_MetaG_FD_194462 | JGI IMG/M metagenome (GOLD analysis project Ga0268298, IMG submission 194462) | Activated sludge microbial communities from WWTP in Nijmegen, Gelderland, Netherland - WWTP Weurt | ecosystem: Engineered > WWTP > Aerobic digester > Activated sludge | place: Netherlands... | reverse complement strand
AGTGGCAATCGAAAGGCCCCGGCCTACCCCGGAGGCCCCTGCCACCGCGGACCTGCCCAACCCTGTCCGCTGGATGGGCCTCATCGGCCGGACCTGTCTCATCCTGGGCGGGGCCACCTTCATCCGGGCCCTGGTGGATGCCGGCACCGTCCACCGCGGCTGGGGGGTGGCGCTGGGGCTCGCCTTCGCCATCACCTGGGCCCTCCTGGCGGACCGCGCCAGGCAGCCGCTGGATGCCGCCTTCCATGCCCTGGCCTCGATTCTCATCGCCTATCCGCTGCTCGTGGAGTCCACGGCCCGCTTCGGCATCCTCGAGCCGGGCCTGGCGGCCTTCCTGCTCCTGGCCGTCACCTGCCTGCATGGCGCCGTGGCCTGGCGGCGGAACCTGCAGTCCATCATCTGGCTGGCCACCCTCGCCTCCCTGGGCTCGGGCTTCGCCCTGATGACCAGCCGACGCGCCATCGAACCCTTCCTGCTGGTCTTCCTCGCCCTGGGCCTCGGCTCCCTCTGGGTCACCTACGGCCGCCGCTGGCACGGCCTGCGCTGGCCCACGGCCCTGGCCGCCAACCTGGGCGTGCTGATCCTCACTTCGCTGGCCGCCTGGCCCGGGGGCCTGCCCGCGGCCTACCGGGGCATCTCCCCCGGACGCGCCACGGCCTTCGCCCTGGCCCTGGTCGTGCTCTACCTCGGCAGCTTCGCCCTCCGGATGCTCCAGCGGCAGCGCGTGGTGAACGCCTTCGAGAAGATCCAGTCCCTCCTCGTCCTGCTCGTGGGCTTCGGCGGCGCCTTCCGGGTCGCCCTCGCCACGGGCTCGGGAGCCGGGGTTCTGGGCACCGGCGCCGCGGTGGCGGGCCTGGGGTGCTACGCCACGGCCCTGCGCTTCGCCAAGGACCAGGAAGAGACCCGGGCGAACTTCAACTTCTTCACCTTCCTGGCCCTCATCCTGGTGCTGCTGGGCGGGGCGATCCTGCTACCGCAGCCTGTTTTCGGGCCCCTGGCTGCGGCTCTCGGTCTGGGGCTGATGGCGGCCGGCCTGCACCTGCGGCGGATCGTCCTGTTCATCCAGAGCGCCCTCTTCCTGGGAGTGGGAGCCGCGGCCTCCGGGCTGCTCAGCTGGTCCTTCCGCGCCTTCTTCGTGGCCGGCGGGGCCAGCGCTTCCCTGCCCCTGCCGGGCCTCCTCTGCCTGGGCCTCCTGACCGGCGCTGTCGCCTGGTTCCTGCTGCGCCGCCCTTCGGATGCCACCACCCGGCGGCTGCGGCCGCTGATCCTGGGCCTGGGCGCGGTCGCCGCCACCGGGGCCGGCGCCCTGGCCGTCCGAAGCCTCAGCGCCGCACTCTCCCCAGGAGCCCCGCAGGCCGACCTCCTCGCCGCCCTCCGCACGGCGGTCCTGTCGCTGCTCGCCATCGCCATGGCCTGGTTCGGCCGCCGGGTGCCCATCCTCGAGCTGCGCTGGCTGGTCTATCCGGTGCTCATCGTCACGGCCCTGAAGTTCCTGTTCGAGGATCTGGCCGTGGGCCGCCCCCTGACGCTCTTCCTGGGGTTCATGTGCTTCGGCGCCACCCTCATGCTCGCGCCCCGACTGCTGAAGGCCCCGGCCCCCAAGGGTGGTGGCGACGATTTGAACGCTTCGATCCCGGAGGTGGATTCATGACCGCACGCCTGATCCGATCCGCAGGCCTGGCCCTGCTCCTGGCGGGCCTGCCTGCCGGCGCCAAAGAGCCCCCCAAGAAGGCGGAGCCCGCCACCCAGGAGGGCATCCAGGTGCCGCCCCCCCCCTTCACCGAGGGCATCTTCCCCTGCACCGGCTGCCACGATGGGAAGCAGCTGAAGGTGGACACCAGGCGCCGCGAGCTGGCCATGCACAGCGAGATCGAGCTCAAGCACGGCCCCGAGTCCCGCTGGTGCCTGGACTGCCACGACGCCAGCAGCCGCGACAGCCTGCACCTGGCCAGCGGGGAGAAGGTCGAGTTCACGGCCTCCTACAAGCTCTGCGGCCAGTGCCACGGCGACAAGTTCCGCGATTGGCGCGTGGGCATTCACGGCAAGCGCACCGGCAGCTGGAACGGTCCGAAGCAGTACCTGCTCTGCGTCCACTGCCACAACCCCCACGCCCCCCGCTTCGCGGCCCTGAAACCCATGCCGCCGCCCACGCGGCCCGAGGACATCCGGACCAAGAAAGGGGGCACCCGATGATGGACGGCAAGCTCACCTCCCAACCCGACAGCGCCCAGCAGGCCTCCGGCGGCTGCGGCCTGGACCGCCGCGACTTCCTCGGCACCGGCGTGGCCGCAGTGGCCACCGCCCTCACAGGCTGCGGCACCCTCAGCAAGGAGGAGTTCCTCCAGCACAACTTCCAGGAGCTGTCCAAGGAGGAAGTCCTTTCCGTCATCGCCCGCCTGGAGAAGGAATACAAGGCGAAGTACGGCAGGGACGTGAAGGTCGGCACCACGCCCGCCATGCCTGGCGTGATCTTCGGCTACGCGCTGGATCTCAGCCGCTGCATCGGCTGCCGCCGCTGCGTCCACGCCTGCGTGAAGGAGAACAACCAGTCCCGGAGCCCGGAAGTGCAGTGGATCCGCGTGCTGGAACTGGACAAGGAGGAGGGCGTGAACCTCCAGCACGCCGAACACTACTACAACCCCGACGAGGTGCCCCGCGAGGGCCACTTCTACATGCCGGTCCAGTGCCAGCAGTGCAAGAAGCCGCCCTGTGTGAAGGTCTGCCCGGTGGGCGCCACCTGGCGCGAGAAGGACGGCATCACGGTGGTGGACTACAACTGGTGCATCGGCTGCCGCTACTGCATGGCCGCCTGCCCCTACGGCGCGCGCCACTTCAACTGGGGCGAGCCGAACCTGCCGCCGGACCAGGTCAACCCGGACACGCACTACCTGGGCAACCGGCCGCGGCCCAAGGGCGTGGTGGAGAAGTGCACCTTCTGCGTCCAGCGCACGCGCAAGGGCCTCTACCCGGCCTGCGTGGAGATCTGCCCCACGGGCTCCCGCAAGTTCGGCAACCTGCTCGACAAGGAGAGCGAGATCCGCTACGTCCTCGAGAACAAGCGCGTCTTCAAGCTCAAGGAAGAACTGAACACCCAACCCAACTTCTTCTACTTCTACGGGGTGTGAGGCCATGCTGCGGAACTTCCGGCGATTCATCACCGACACCGTCCAGATCGTCACCCATGGCAGCCGGTACTACTACGCCTGGGTGGGCTTCCTGCTGCTCCTCATCGCCGTCGGATCCTGGGCCTACATCGGCCAGCTGAACGAGGGGCTCATCGTCACCAGGATGCGCGACCAGGTCTCGTGGGGCTTCTACATCGGCAACTTCACCTTCCTCGTTGGCGTGGCCGCGGCCGCCATCATGCTGGTCATCCCCGCCTACATCTATGACTGGGAGCCCATCAAGGAGATCACCATCCTGGGCGAGATGCTGGCCATCAGCGCCCTGGTGATGTGCCTGGGCTTCGTCATGGTGGACATCGGGCGGCCCGATCGCTTCTGGCACATCATGCCCTTCGTGGGACGCCTGAACTGGCCACAGTCCATGCTGGCCTGGGACGTGCTCGTCCTGAACGCGTACCTCGTACTGAACTACTTCGTGGTGACCTACCTGCTCTACTGCGCCTACACCGAGCGCCACTACGTGAAGAAGCTCGTCACGCCGCTGGTGCTGCTCTCCATCCCCATGGCCGTGAGCATCCACACCGTCACCGCCTACCTCTACAACGGCCTGGGGGCCCGCCCCTTCTGGAACTCCGCCATCCTCGCGCCGCGCTTCCTGGCCTCGGCCTTCTGTTCGGGCCCCGCCATCCTGCTCATCCTGCTGCAGGTCCTGCGCAAGACCACGAAGCTCAGCATCAAGGACGAGGCCATCTTCAAGATCGCCGAGCTCATGGCCTACACCATGGGCTTCAACCTCTTCCTCACGGCCGCCGAGTCCTTCAAGGAGCTCTACTCGGGCACCGAGCACGTGGTCTATTTCCAGTACCTGCTGTTCGGCCTCAAGGGCCACAACACCCTGGTGCCCTATGCCTGGGCCTCCATCCTGTTCGGGTTCGTGGCCTTCATCCTGTTCCTGGTGCCGAAGTTCCGGACGAACTGGAAGCTCCTCAACCTCGGCTGCGTGCTGATCTACGCCAGCGTCTACATCGAGAAGGGCATGGGCCTCATCATCCCCGGCCTGACCCCCGACGCCCTCGGCGAGATCTACGTCTACACGCCCTCCTTCACGGAGATCGCAGTGGCCGCGGGCATCTTCGCCATCGGCTTCCTGGTCTTCACGCTCATGCTCAAGGCCGCCGTGCCCATGATGCTCGGCGAGTTCACCATCTCCAGGGGGCGCAAGGCCACCGAAGCGCCACCCGCGTCCGATCCCATCCAGGCGTAGTTCTAGGTTCAAATTCCCCTTAACCACGAAGACAGGAAGACCACGAAAGAGGCAAAGCAAGTGTTCATGCCCTTCTTCGTGGTCCTTCCGTCTTCGTGGTGAGGTTTTCTCTGAGATTCAGGTTCACCAGCGTTCCTGATCGGTCGCAGGTGCCAGGGCCCAGGGATCGGAGGCCAGGCCGTTGATGCTGGCGCCGCTCTGCATGACGTGCCGGGTGTTGGCCAGGAAGGCGTGGGGGAAGATGGGCGCAGGCGCGCTGGCCGCATCCAGGCGGGCCGCCAAGGCCGCCGGCAGGTCCAGGTCAAGGGAGGCCAGGTTCCCCTCCAACTGGGCCAGGGTCCGCGCGCCGAGGATCGGGCTGGCCACGCCGGGCCGCGCCAGCACCCAGGCCAAGGCCACCTGGGCCACGCCGGTGCCCAGCTCGGCCGCCACAGCCTCGGCGGCCTCGATGATGCTGTAGTTGCGATCCGTCAGACTCTTCGACACGCCGGGCACATGGCGGCCTTCGCCCTGGGGCTGGCGGTTCCTCCCGTACTTGCCCGTCAGGAGGCCGCCCTTCAGCGGGGACCAGGGCGTGACGCCCAGTCCGCAGTCTTGCGCCATGGGTAGCAGATCGTGCTCCACCGTGCGCTCGATGAGCGAGTACTCGATCTGCAGGGCGACGAACGGGGACCAGCCCCGGAACCGCGCCTCGCATTGACCCTGCACCACCTTCCAGGCCGGAGTGTCGGAGACGCCGAGGTAGCGGACCTTCCCCGCCTGCACCAGGTCATCCAGCGCGCGCATGGTTCCGTCGATGGGCGTATGGGGATCGTCGAAGTGCAGCCAGTAGAGATCCACGCAGTCGGTGCGCAGGCGCCGCAGGCTCTGCTCCAACTGCTGCTGGATGGCCTTCCGCCCGGCCCCGCCGCCGTTGGGATCGCCCCGGTGGAGGCTGCCGCAGAACTTGGTGGCCAGCACGGCCCGGTCCCGTCCCCCGCGCTCGGCGAAGTAGTCGCCCAGGATGGCCTCGCTGTGGCCCTTGGTGTAGATGTTGGCCGTGTCGATGAAGTTGCCCCCGGCGCCCAGGTAGGCGTCCAGCATGGCCCGGCTCTCGGCCACCTCGGCGCCCCAGCCCCAGTCGCTGCCGAAGGTCATGGTGCCGAGGCAGAGGGGGCTGACGCGCAGTCCGGAGCGGCCCAGGGTGCGGTAGTCGGTGAGCTTCATGGTGGCCTCCAGGGCCCCCAGCCTACACCCGCGCTCAGATGCCGGGGTCCTCGTCGTGGGCCTCGTCCGGATTCGCGTTCAGGATGGCGCGGAAGCGATCCAGGTTCGCCAGGAACAGCTCCACCAGGCGCGGGTCGAAGTGGACGCCACTGCCCTTCTGGATCAGGTCCACCACCTGCTCCTCAGGCCAGGGTTCCTTGTAGTGCCGCCGGTTGCTCACGGCATCGTAGACATCCACCAGGGCGGTGATGCGGGCCTCCAGGGTGATGGCCTCGCCCCGCAGTCCCTTCGGATAGCCGCTGCCATCCCACTTTTCATGGTGCCCGATGGCGATGCGGGCCCCCATCTGGATGAACGGTACCGTGGACCCCTTGAGGATGGTGGCGCCCATGGTCGTGTGCCGCTTCATGGTCACCCACTCCGCTTCCGTGAGGGTGCTGGGCTTCTGCAGGATCGCGTCCGGCACGCCGATCTTGCCGATGTCGTGCATGGGGGCCGCCGCCCGGATCGTGTCCACGCCCTGCAGATCCCAGCCCAGGAGGCGGGCCATCTCCGCGGCGTAGAGTCCGATCCGCCGGACGTGCATGCCCGTCTCGTTGTCCCGGTGCTCGCTGGCGGCGATGAGCCGGAGGGCGATCTCCTCGCGGGAGTCCCGGATCTCCAGCGTCTGCTCCCGCACCTTCTGGGCCAGCTGCGCCTCCCGGTCCCGGAAGGCGATCTCCAGCATGCGCCGGCGCAGGGCCGAGTTGACCTGCACCAGGATCTCGCGGGGCTGGTAGGGCTTCAGGACATAGCCGAAGGCGCCCCGCTGGAGGCACTCGATGGCCGTCTCGGCCTCCTCCAGGGAGCTGACCATGACCACGGAGGTGTCGGGGATGCGGTGCTTGATGGCCTTCACCAGGTCGAGCCCTGAGGCGCCGGGCATCTGGATGTCGCAGAGGATCAGGTCGATGGTGTCCTCGTCCAGCACGGCCAGTGCGGCAGCCACATCCTCCGCCTCGCGGCAGCGGTAGCCGGCCTTCGCCAGGATGTGCCGAAGCGAAAGGCGCACGATGGCCAAGTCATCCACGATGAGGATGCTCACCTGCTGGGGGACCACCTGGATGTTTTCGGTCATGGCTTCCCCGTGCTTGCCCTCTACGGTGTCCATGGGGGATGGCTGTACTCCGAAATCATCGCACAGGCAGAAAAATCCCGGATAGCCGAGTTCCGCAGCGCCATTGCCGATTTTTCCTGACGCGAGGATGCCCTACCGGGCCCACTCCACGATTCGCCAGGATTGGCGAATAGGACCGGCTGCGCAGCAGACGGCCCGAAGGGCGAGGGCACAGGAGGTGACCGAGTCACCATTCGCCAGGATTGGCGAATAGGACGGAATGGCCCGCAGGGCCATTGCCGCCCGCAGGGCGAGGGCACAGGAGGTGCCCGAGTCAGGATGCCCTACCGGGCCCACTCCAGAGAATCGCGCTTGGCCGCGAAGTGCGCACCCAGCCCCAGAGTGATGGCCCGCTCGCAGAGCTCCAGGGCCGCATGGAAGTCCCCCAGTTCGCTGTGGCCCTGGATGCCCCGCTCGAAGCAGGTCAACCCTTCCAGCATGCGGCGGTATTCGTGGGGGAAAGCCGCTTCCAGCTCCGGCAAGTAGCCGAGCACCTGGGCCACCGACTCCACACAGGCCTCCCACTGCCCGCACTGTCCCTGGGCGTCGGCGCTCAGGTCGTAGGCCACCGCCTTCACGGCATTGGGCAGGCTGCCCTGGCTTTCGAAGGTGCGGCGCAGGTATTTCAAGGCCGATTCGGGTCCACTGAAGGCCGCCTCGCGGTGCCCCGCCAGCAGATCCTCCAGGACATCCTTCACCGACTTGCGGACGGGTTCGTTGCGCTTGGCCATGCTGTTCCCAGGGAAATAATTAGGTCCACAGATTTCACAGATTGCACAGATTTGAAGAGCAGAAGCAGGCAGATCCGAAGCAGTGTCATATTCCCTGCAGTCGAATCTGTGTGAATCTGTGAAATCTGTGGATGAATTCTTTTATTCGTACTCGATCGTCGCGGGCGGTTTGCTCGTGATGTCGAAGACCACGCGGTTGATGCCGCGCACCTCCCGCACGATTCGTTGCGCGATGCGATCGAGCAGCTCGTGGGGCAGTCGCGCCCAGTCGGCGGTCATGAAGTCCTCGCTCGTCACGGCCCGGAGGGCGCACATCCACTCAAAGGTGCGCTCGTCACCCATGATGCCCACGGTCTGCACGGGCAGCAGCACGGCGAAGGCCTGGCTGGTCTTGGCGTACCAGCCGCTCTCGCGCAGTTCCTGGAGGAAGATGGCATCGGCGTTCTGCAGGATGGTGGCCCGATCACGGGTGATGGCGCCGGGGAGGCGCACGGCGAGGCCGGGCCCCGGGAAGGGGTGCCGCTGGTTCATCTCCTCGGGCAGGCCCAGGGCCAGCCCCGTGGCCCGCACCTCATCCTTGAACAGCTCGCGGAGGGGCTCCACCAGCTGCATCCGCATGCGCTCCGGCAGGCCGCCCACGTTGTGGTGGGACTTCACCAGGATGGCGCCGCCGATGCCGCTGCTCTCGATCACGTCGGGGTAGGTGGTGCCCTGGCCCAGGAAGTCGGCCTTCACCTTCCCAGCCTCGCGCTCGAAGACCTCGATGAACTTGCCGCCGATGATCTTCCGCTTCTGCTCGGGATCGGTGACACCCGCCAGGGCGCCCAGGAACTCATCGGAGGCATCCACCCAGATCACCTGCAGCTCGAAGGGCGCGAAGTAGGCCTGCACCTGCTTCATCTCGTCCTTCCGCATGAGGCCGTGGTCCACGAAGACGCAGGTCAGCTGCCGGCCGATGGCCTTGTGCAGCAGCAGGGCCGCCACGCTGGAATCCACGCCGCCGCTGAGGCCCAGCACCACGGTGCCCGAACCCACCTGGGCCCGGATGGCCTTGACCTTCTCGTCGATGAAGTTGCCCGCGTTCCAGTCCAGGGCCATGCCGCAGTGCCGCAGGAAGTTCAGCAGCAGGGGGGTGCCCTGGGCGCTGTGGGTCACTTCGGGGTGGAACTGCAGGCAGTAGATCCCGCGCTTGGGGTCCTCCATGGCCGCCACCGGCACGGAAGGGGTCTTGGCCGTGACCGTGAAGCCCGCCGGAGCCACCTCCACGTGGTCACCGTGACTCATCCACACCTGCTGGGCGTGCGGCAGGCCCTCGAAGAGCATGGAGATCTCGGGCATGGCCTGGATGTCCGCCTTGCCGTACTCCCGGCTGGCGGAGCGATGCAGCTGGCCGCCCAGGTTGCGGGCCAGGAGCTGCTGGCCATAGCAGATGCCCAGGATGGGCACCCCCAGTTCCAGGATGGCCGGGTCCAGATCGGGCGCCCCGGGCTCGAGCACCGAGTTGGGGCCGCCGGACAGGATCACGCCCTTGAGGTCCGCTCCACCGATCTCCTGGGCCGTGGCACCGCTGTTGTAGACCAGGCCGAAGGCGCCCAGCTCCCGCAGCCGCCGCGTGATGAGCCGCGTGTACTGGCTGCCGTAGTCGATGATCGCGATGCGTTCGTGGTGCATGGGGCCTCTGCAGAATCGTCCAGGAGGGCCAGAAGGCGGCTCCCCGGAGCCACCTCCAGTGTGCCCGATTCGCGGTTGCCGGGCCTCCCCGCCAATCGGTCAATACCCGGCCTTCCGGCCCTTGAGGTGATCCAGCAGGGCCTTGAGGGAGGGTTTTTCGTAGGGGCCCTTGGCCTTGGGGAGGGCGGCCTGGACCAGCTGGATCGCCTCGTCCAGCCGTCCCTGCGCGACGGCCGCATGCACCTCCCGGCTCAGGCCGGCCAGGGAGTCCGGCAGCCAGAACTTCAGGGGTTTGACACCCGGCCGGGCCGGCCTGGTCGGCGGCGTGGATGGGTCGGGCTCGCCTGGCTTCTGGAGCGGCACTTCGGGAACCTTCGCCACGGCCGCCCGGTACTCGAGAAACTGCGCCAGCTGGGCCTGGTACGAGGCCAGGGCCTGCCGTTCCCAAGCCTCGTCCGCCATCCGCGCGGCCTGGGCCCCCATCTCCTTCGCTTCCGCTTCCAGCCCGAGGACCATGAGCACGCTGCCGAAGTTCAGCCGCATGGTGATGTCCGCTGGCGCCAGTTGGATGGCCGCCCTCCCGGCCTGGATCGCCTTCTCCGCCTCCTGCGGATGCTTTGAATGGAACTGGCAGAGCGCCATGTGGGTGCCCGGGAAGTCGGGTTCCAGGCGCCGCGCTTCCTCCAGCCATCCGCGGATCATGTCCGGGGTGGCCGGAGGGTCCGAGGCCCGCTGCAAGGCCAGCTCAGCCAAGCGCAGGGGCACCCGGAAATCCGTGGAGTCCGCCGCATGGGCGCTGCGAAGGGCGCGTTCCGCGCTGGACCAGTCTCCCTGCCGCAGCGCGGTCAGGCCCAGGGCGGCCTGCACATGGGGGGAGCGGGGATCCAGGGCCCGGGCCTGGTCCAGGAGGAGCCCCGCCTCCTCCTCCTTCCGCAGCTGGGCCAGCACCTCCGCCCGCACCACCAGGGCCTCGGCCTCGCTCACCGACCGCACCTTGAAATCCTTGTCCGACAAGGTGATCTGCAGGGCCATGTCAAAAAAGGAGAGGGAGGGGCGCGACACATACTGGGCGATCCGCCCCTCGAACTTCGCCAGGTCGCCGAAGCCTTCCTGGGCCGCGGCCAGGGGATCGGCCTGGCGGGAGAGCGCCCGCAGGTAGGCCGCGAGCGTGTCACCCTTCCGGGCCTCCTCGTCCATGAAGAGGAAATGCACCATGGCCCAGCTCTGGGCATAGAACGTGTTCGCCTTGCTTCCCTCCACATACTCCGGAGAGCCATGGTTGACCTGCAGGATGGCCTTGAGCGGCATGCGGCCACGCCGGAGGGTGTCCAGGTGGTGGAAGGGGACGCGCCCCAGGAGGACGCGCTTCGAGCGGATCTCGGTCGCCCCGTAGAACTCCGCGATGCCCTCGTCCAGCCAGGTGGGCAGCGCCGAGAAGTTGTTGTGGATGATGGCGTGGGTGTACTCATGGAAGACCACCGCGAAGGGCTGGTCCTCCTGATGGCCCGCATCCAGGCGGACGATCGCCAGATCCCGCTCCCGGCCGCGCATGTAGAGGCCCGAAGGTCGTTTGGGGTCCTTCCCCGCGAACTGGTCCGGCGTGAACCGTCGCATGGACGCCTCGTTCTCGGCCACGATGACGACCACGGGCTTGTGGAGGTCCACCTTGATCCCGGGCAGGACCTTGCTGAACACGCTCCGGATGCCTTCGAACCCTTCGAGGGTGCGCCGCGCCTCCGCCTCGCCCGCATCGCTGTAGGCCACGAAATGGGGGGAGCGGACCTCGACCCAGGACTCCTTCCGGGCCGCCTGGAGGACCGCCCCGCCCAGGAGGACGGCGAGCGCCAAGCCCAGGCGGAACGGTCGTCTCGTGATCATGCCTGCTCCATGCCGGGGCACCCGGGAAGCGGGGGCCTACTGCCAGAGGCTGAAGTCCGCCACGCGCAGGAAGGCCTGGCGGAGGCGATGGAGGAGGCTGAGGCGGGCGGCGCGCAGCGCCGGGTCCTCGCACTTCACCATGACGGCGTTGAAGAAGGCCTCCAAGGGCTGGGCCAGATCGGCCAGGGCCGCAAGCAGCCCCTTCTGGTCGGCGGTGTCCTCGAGTTTCGCCAGATGTCCTGCCAGCGCTTTTTCTTCGGCCTGGGTCAGCAGGCCACCATCGAAGGCCTCGGCAGGGACCTCGTCTTTCAGGATGTTCCCAATGCGCTTGGCGCTCTGGGCTAGGGAGGCGAAGCGGGCATCCTCGGCGAAGGCCGAGAGGGCTTCGCAGCGGGCCTTCAGGTCCGCCAGATCCGCCCAGCCGATGGCCAGGGCCGAGCGGCGCACGGAGCCGGCATAGCCGGCCAGCTCCAGCTGGTAGGCCACGCGGTCCTTGAAGAAGGCCAGCAGGGCTTCGGTGGTCTCGGCGGCAGGTTGGGTGGCCTTCTGCCCCACAGCCATGAGCGCCGTGTTGATGAGGTCCGTGGGCGCCAGCGCCCAGCCTTGTTCCCAGAGGATGCGCACGATGCCCTGCCCCGCGCGGCGCAGGGCCAGGGGATCCTTGGAGCCGCTGGGGATGAGGCCCACCGCGAAGCACCCGGCCACCGTGTCCAGCTTGTCGCAGAGGGACAGCAGGCAGCCCAGGGGCGTGCCGGGAATGGCGTCCTCGGCGCCGATGGGCCGGTAGTGCTCCTTCACGGCCATCCAGACTTCCTCGTCGGCCCCCTCGTGCTTCAGGTATTCGCCGCCCATGATGCCCTGCAGCTCGGGGAACTCCCCGACCATGAGCGTGCGCAGGTCGCACTTGGCCATGCGGGCCGCTTCGAGGGCGCGGTTGACGTGCGCCTCGTCCTGGGAGAGCCGGGTCGCCAGCATCTTGACCAGGGCCACCACCCGGCCGGTCTTGGCGTGGTAGCTGCCCAGGTCGCGCTGGAAGGTGAGGGCCTGCAGCTTCTCCAGGCGGTCGGCCAGGGGGTGCTTGCGATCCTCGGCGAAGAAGAAGCGGGCGTCGTAGAGCCGCGCCTTCAGCACCCACTCGTTGCCCGCCTTCACGAAGCCCGCGGGATCATCGGTGCGGTTGGCGGCGGTGAGGAAGCATGGCAGCAGGGCGCCCTTTTCATCCTCGATGCAGAAGCTCTTCTGGTGCTCGCGAAGCGACGTGACCAGCACCTCTTTCGGCAGTTCCAGGAAGCTGGCCGGGAAGTCGCCGCGCACGATCTTGGGGAACTCCACGATCTCGGCCAGGGTGGACAGCAGCTCGGCATCGGCCACCACGCGGCCCCCGGCCTCGGCGGCGAGCGAGTCCAGCTGCTCGGAAATGCGGGTGCGGCGGGCGTCCACACTGACGACGACGCCGGCGACCTCCAGGGCCGCTTCATAGGCCTCCGGCGTGGCGATGATCACCGGCTCCGGGTGCTGGCGGTGGAAGAGGCGATGGCCCCAGGTGCTGTTCGTGGCGGTGACACCATCCACCGTGATGGGCACCACCTGCTCACCGAAGAGGCAGAGGATGTTGCGGATGGGCCGCACGAACTCGAAGTCCGACTTGCCCCAGCGCATGGCCTTGGGCACGTGCAGGCTGGCGATGAGGCCGGGGAGGGCTTCAGCCAGCAGCTCCACCGTGGGCCGACCGGCCTTGGTGATGGTCACCACGGCACAGGGTTCCTTCTTGCCCGCCAGCTGCTCGAAGCGCACGGCGGAAAAGGGCACGCCCCACTTCTCGGCGAACTTCTCGCCCTGGATGGTGGGCTTGCCCGCCTCGTCCAGGCACATGCGCTGGGGCGGACCGACCTGGGTTTCGGTCTGGTCGGGCTGGGTCGGGATCAAATTCCCGAATCTCCATGCCAATTTCCTTGGAGAGTAGAACGATTGAATCAGGAGATTTGAAGTTCCGTGCGAATCAACCGTAGCCAATTTGGCCTGGTCAGATAGTGCCCCGAACGATGCTTCGAAATCCTGGGTTAACGGCCTTAGGAACCGCGCCGGGATCTCCTCGCAGTGCAGCTCCAGCAGGAAGGTCTGGGTGGCGCTCACTTCGCACCTCCCTTCGCGGCTTCCGCAGGTGCCGGAGCGCCCTCCTCGTGCTCCAGGTAGGCCTTGGCGCACCCGCTGGCCAGGTCGCGCACCCGTTTGATGATGCCGGGGCGCTCAGTGGTGCTCACGGCACCGCGGGCGTCCAGCACGTTGAAGGTGTGGCTCATCTTGAGGGCCTGCTCGTAGGCGCTGAGGAAGTGGCCGTGGTCCGTGAGCAGGCGCCAGCCCTCCTTCTCGAAAGACTCGAACAGGGTGCGGTGGAGATCGAGATCTGCGTGCTCGAAGCTGTAGGCAGAGAGCTCGAACTCTTCGCGCTGGCGCATTTGGCCGTAGGTCACGGGGAAGACGCCGTCATCGGTCTTCACCTCGCCATGCACCAGGTCGAAGATGTTGTCGTAGCCGCCCAGGAACATGCAGATGCGCTCGATGCCGTAGGTCAGCTCGGCGCTCACGGGCCGGCAGTCGAGGCCGCCCACCTGCTGGAAGTAGGTGAACTGGCTGATCTCCATGCCGTCCAGCACCACCTGCC
>Ga0268298_10004443_pt1 | contig 13693 bp, 11 predicted proteins | sample WWTPWeurt_MetaG_FD_194462 | JGI IMG/M metagenome (GOLD analysis project Ga0268298, IMG submission 194462) | Activated sludge microbial communities from WWTP in Nijmegen, Gelderland, Netherland - WWTP Weurt | ecosystem: Engineered > WWTP > Aerobic digester > Activated sludge | place... | reverse complement strand
AGGTTGGCCAGAAAGGCCCGGATGACGCCTTTGGCGTCCACGCCCCAGTGGGTGTAAAAGTTGTTGTCCTCGATGGCCAGCACCGCGTGCTGGAAGTCCACGGGGATCTGGGTCAGGGGGAGGACGCTTCGCTTCTCCACGAACAGCTCGGTGATCAGCTCGCCCCGGACGTCGTAGAGCTTCGTCACCAGGGATGGCGTGTAGTTTTCCAGGCTTTGAATGGAGGGCAGGTCTACCAGGAAATGCCGGAGCACCAGGGAAATGACCACCAACAGGCCCGCGAAGCCGAAAAGGGCGATGGCCACGGGACGGGAGACGGTGCGGTGGAAGGGGGACATGACGCACCATCCTATGTTTTTCGGGAGCCCCCCTCAAGGCCCCCACCCGACGGAAAACCCCCGCCCGTTTCTTGCGGCCTCCGGGAGAGAATGGTAATATGACCCGTCTCAATTAAGTTCTTTAAATCCCCCGACCCCCGGTCGGGCACCCACAAATTTATTCCCCGGTAGCTCAGCGGGGAATTCGGCCCCTCTGGGGCCGCCCGCAGTCCTTGGCCTCCGGCCAAGGGCAATGGGAATAGCAAAAACAGATTTTTCCCCGGTAGCTCAATGGTGGAGCATTCGACTGTTAATCGAAGGGTTCCTGGTTCGAGTCCAGGCCGGGGAGTTTTTTTTGCGCCCAAAGGGTGCAAAAAAAACTCCCTGAGGGTGGCTAGAACCCTTGGCAAAGCCAAGGTTCGCGGTGGCCGCGTCTTCCGCCCGGAAGACGCTCAAAGAAAAATCCTCCCCACGTAGGGCCGCATAGTGGCCCGTGTCTGACCGAGGCAAGGGAGCCGAGGAAATGGTTGGAGGGCGCTAGCCCGGAAACCGCAGGCCGGGGAGTTATTAATTGTATAAGGCCTTTCAGCTCAAAGCTGAAAGGCCTTTTTGTTTTATTGGTCAGAAAGTTTCGAGGTGGGTGCGCCTTCCACCCGGAAGAGGCTTAAGCGATCAAAAGAAAATCAGTATTCCGAGACCGTTACTTCTGCCCCTTGTACTTGGGGTCGTAGTCCACCATCCATTCAATGCCGTATTTGTCCCGGAACATTCCGAAATAGGATCCCCAGGGGCTCGTTCCCAGGGGCATTTCCACAATCCCGCCGGCGGAAAGGCCGTTAAACAGTTGGGTGGCCTCTTCCTTGCTTTCGGCGCTTATTGAAATTTTGCTCCGGTTTTCATTCTCGTTGACCCGCCCCATTTCCTCCGGGACATCGTTGGCCATGAGGACGTTGTTTTTGCCGATGGGCAAAGCGATGAAAAGAATCTTATTTTTATCTTTTTCGGAAACGGGGAAATCCGGCCCGGCGAGGTCTTTGAGGCGCATCACCTTGGCGAATTCACCGCCAAAAACGGATTTATAAAAGGTGAAAGCCTCTTCGGCGTTTCCATTGAAATTAATATGGGGGTTGATCGACGGCACGATGGACGAAAATTAGCATATTGGGTTGGGATTCTGGGGGCAGTATGCCAATTGGTTATTGATGGGATTTCCGTGTGGACGAGAGGTTTGGCCTGGCCTTCAATTAATAATTCCCTAATCGGTATACTTTTCCCGGAATTTGGAAGCGGTTGTTGGGCGACATTAGAACCACGAACATATCGAACACCATGGGGCCGTACGAACAAACACAAATACATGTAGAAAAATAAACACCCAAGGTACGCCCGTTTCGATATGAGTAAACGGCTTATATGCCTTCGGTTGTTCGCCACGACCGATTGATTCCCACTCCGCATCGTACGGGCTCAAAGGAAGTGCCTTTTCAATTTCGTGAATAACTTTAAACTTCGCGGTGTTCAGATCTCGATACGAGCGAATGAGTCGGTACCAGAGGTATGACAAAGCCATTCCTGCAACGGGAAGAAGCCAATAGTAATCACCGCTTTCCTTGCTTGTGATGTAGCCAACGAAACCAACTAACGCAGTATTAATACTCAGAAAATAGGAATTCGCAGTTTGGCGACGTGCACTGACTCGGTCCGCCATCTCAACATACAACTTATACTGTTCGAGAAGATGGGCTTGTTGCTTTTCGTTTGTGGCATAAGGGCGCTCAGGCGGAAACTGATTGAACAGTTTTGCGGTAAGTTGATCTGTGTTCTCGGCCATGCCTTACCTGGCTCCGCCAATTAGGGATTTGAGGTAGGGCCAGGTCCATTTGTAAATATTGTCTGTGCTTTTTGCTGCCGTTGGTTTCTTGCACGTCTTGCCAGAACGCCCCCACAACAGGAAATATGGCTTTCTTTCTTCTTGGGCAATTTGTAGCTCCGCGCTAACGCCAGATGCGGTGTCGGTATGTTCGCCACAAATTGCGAGGACTTGGTCAACGCTTCGGATGCGTATACGGACTTTCTCCTTCCAGTTTCCTGACATGGCTTCTTTGACCGACCAGTCGGCCAGCTCGAACGGAGAGTCTGGATTCTTGGCTTGACCAACAAGAAGGTTTCTCAGGTCCTCGTCATGGTCGAAGTCAAAACTTATAAATACTCGAGTCTTAGCCATTCGCAATGCCTCCCTCCGGCGAATATCTGCGCATAAATAAATTTACACCTTCGAGCATCAAGGAAATCCGTTTTTTATCAGCCACTTCATCCCACTCACCGTGAGCCGCATGATTGCGGACACCAGCCCAAGACGTAATATCTTTCCCATCTTGTTTAGTAATTAGGTCGGCTTCGCGAAGCATTTGAGAATACACTTCTAAACCCGGTTTTTTGTCGCCGATGGAAAGTTCTTCAGCTTCAATCCAGCTTCTCAAAAATTCTTCTAGGGTAGCACCAATCAAGACGGCTGGAGCAGCCGGGTGGACTTTGGGATTTTCTAAAAGATCGTTCGACATGCCAAGGAAGTCGGATACAACGTCAAGTTGGCCTTGTCTATGAGGTGAAATGGATCCACTAAGCCCTGCTTCAAGGAATGAAAAAAGACCATCGAGGTTTGCACGAAGGCTCGTTGCGACGTAATCAGAGTTATTGTCGGGATCAATTTTCATTACAGCGTAATAAAAAGAGCTTTTAGCACCAAGATAAATTCGAATAAATTCAGCTACTTCGGTGTGAATGCCTCGTACAGACTGATCCGACCGCACCTTGTCCCGAAGACGTTTAACATGCGCAATTAATTCGGCTTGTTCCAATCTTTATTCTCCTAGGTCTAACCCTTCAATTAGGCACCTAAAATTCTACCTATCTATAATACCACAGGTCAGATAATTCTTATGTTCATAGGTTTTAGGGAACTCCCACCGTCGTAAGTTGTTATGATTAATACCCATGATTTCTTCAAAGATTAACGCCCTCCCCACCCCCCTTCGCGCCATCTTTGTCTCGGCCCTTCTTGGGCTTCCAGTCTTTTCAACTGCCGCTGAAAAAACCGCCGGGCATGTTCAGGCGGCGCTAGTGGCGGAGGACCTTCGGGCTCCGGCGGGGGGGACTTCCTGGGTGGGGGTTCGGTTGACCATGGCGCCGGGGTGGCATACTTATTGGAAAAACCCGGGGGATTCGGGGATGGCCACACGGATTCGGTGGACCCTCCCTTCCGTGGTGACAGCGGGGGACATCCTCTGGCCCGCGCCGGAGCGGATCGTTCTTCCGCCCCTGGTCAGCTTCGGCTACGAAAAAGAAACCCTTTTGTTGGTGCCCCTTCAAATCGCCCAGGGGGCCACCGGGCCGGTGAAGTTGTCGGCCCGGGTGGATTGGTTGGAGTGTTCGGACGTGTGCGTTCCCGGACGGGCGGACCTGGAGCTTCGCCTGAACGTCGGCCCCAGGGCCCAGCCCAATCCCGCCGCGGCCGACCTCTTTGCCCGTTACCGCAGCCGCCTTCCCCGAACCCCGGCGGGTTGGACCCTGGAAGCTAACCGGTCGGGCAAGTCCGTAAAAGTCTCCCTTCAACCGCCGCCGGGGGAAAACATTTCGTCCAAGGCCTTCACCCTTTTCCCCGAGGACGAAGACACGGCGGAAGCCGGCGCCGTTCCGGCGGCGGTCCTTCGGGACGGGAAAATCACCGTGGAATTTCCGTCGGAAGCCAAGCGTGTGCAGGCCGTCTTGGTTGCGGCGGGCGGTCCCGAGGCCATCGCCGCCTACGCCCTCGACTTGCCCGTCACCCAAGGCCCCGCGACGGCTCCGCTGGGTTGGATTTTACTGCTCGCCTTCGCGGGCGGGTTGTTGCTCAACTTGATGCCCTGCGTTTTGCCGGTCCTGTCGCTCAAGGCCTTCGGCTTCCTTAAAGACGCGGGGTTGGACGCGGCTTCCCGTCGGCGGCAGGGCCTGCTCTACGTGGCAGGGGTCGTGGTTTCCTTTTGGGCCCTGGCGGGGGTGTTGCTGGCCCTTCGGGCGGGGGGGCAGGGACTGGGGTGGGGGTTCCATCTGCAATCGCCCCGGTTCGTTTTGGTTTTGATCGGCCTCTTCGTCCTGCTGGCCGCCAACCTCTGGGGATTTTTTGAAATCGGTGGGCGCTTGGTCGGAGCCGCCGCGGAGCGGGGCCGTTCCTGGGGCGCCTTCGGAAGCGGCGTCCTGGCCACCGTCGTCGCCACGCCCTGCACGGCGCCCTTTATGGGAACGGCCATCGGCGTGGCCCTGGCCCAACCGGTGCCGGTGGCCCTGGCGGTGTTCACCTCCCTGGCTCTCGGCATGGCGTTTCCCTACTGGCTTCTCACGGTCGTTCCGGCCGCGGGGCGCTGGTTGCCGCGCCCCGGGCCCTGGATGAACCGGGTGAAAATGGTTTTGGGATTTTTCCTTTTGGCCACGGCGGGTTGGCTTTTGTGGGTGCTCTATCAACAGAGCCCGGTGGCGGTGGGACCGGCGGCGGCCCTGGGCGCGGCCCTGGGCGTGGCCGCCTGGGCCTACGGCCAGAAGCAACGGGGACTTCGCTTCCGTTGGACGGCCACCACCCTGGCGGCGGTTCTGGCCATGGGGTCCTGGGCCTGGATGGCGGCGGGGACCGGCGCGGTTTCATCGTCGGAAAGCGGTGTCTGGGAAGTTTACACCCCCGAACGCGTGGCCGAACTGGAAAAAGAGGGGCGGCCCTATTTCATCGACTTCACCGCCGCCTGGTGCCTTACCTGCCAGGTGAACAAAAAAACCACCCTGGAGAAACCCGAGACCCTGGCCCTGTTCCGCGAAAACAACGTGGCGCTCCTTCGGGCCGACTGGACCAACCGGGACGAGACCATCGCCCGGGCCCTGGCCGGGTGGGGCCGAAGCGGCGTGCCACTTTATGTTTTGAAAGGCCGGGGCGCCCCGGCGCTCCTGCCCGCCCTGCTCACGCCCGGGCTCGTGCGCGACGCTTTATCGAAGATGAAAGAGGAGGCTTCATGAACATCCGTTCGTTGTTGTCGGTGTTGTTGCTGTCGGTGGCGACGGCCGCGTTTGCGGCCCCGGAAATCGGAAAACCCGCGCCGGCGTTCGTTTTAAAAGACACCCAGGGGAAGGACGTTTCCCTGGCGGACTACAAGGGAAAAGTCGTGGTTTTGGAGTGGATCAACCACGGGTGCCCCTTCGTGAAAAAGCACTACGGCTCGGGCAACATGCAGAACCTTCAAAAGGAATACACGGTCAAGGGCGTGGTTTGGCTGTCGGTCGCCTCCTCCGCCCCGGGCAAGGAAGGCTATATGAAGGCCGACGGGTGGAACAAGGCCATCGCCGAAAAGAAATCGGCCGCCACGGCCGTGCTGTTGGACCCGGACGGCGTGGCGGGCCGGGCCTACGGCGCCAAGACGACGCCCCACATGTTTGTGATCGACGCCGAAGGCCGCCTGGCCTACAAGGGCGCCATCGACGACCGCCCCTCCGCGGACCCGGCGGACGTTCCCGGCGCGAAGAACTATGTCCGGCAGGCCTTGGACAGCGTGCTCGCCGGAAAACCGGTCGCCACCCCGAGCACCCCGCCCTACGGCTGCGGCGTGAAATACAAATAGCGGGGTGCGCACGAAATTTCCGTCACGATTTAGGATCGCTGAGACAAGCGGCTTTTGTCCCCTCCCCCCTTGCGGGGGAGGGGGAGGGTGGGGGGAGCCGTGAAAGAAGTGCTCTCTCCCCGCCGGGGTGCCCCCCCCATCCCGGCCTTCCCCCTCAAGGGGGGAAGGAGACCCCCGGAGGATTTTGCCGGGCACCTAAGGGCGGTTTGATTTAAATAAAAAAAGTTTGGGCCTCGCGGCCCGGGCTTTTTTTTGGCCGGACCTACCGCCGGGCCAGGGCCCGGCCGGCCAGACAGCCCGTGGTCCAGGCGTTTTGAAAGTTAAACCCGCCCGTCACGCCGTCGATGTCCAGAATTTCGCCCGCGAAATAAAGCCCGGGGCATCGGCGGCTCTCCATGGTTCGAAAATCCACCTCCTCCAGGGCCACGCCGCCCGAGGTCACGAATTCGTCCTTAAAGGCGCTTTTGCCGGTGACGGCGTAGGCCCCGTCCCCGAGCTCCGCCCCCAGGCGGGACATTTCCGGTTTGGAGAGGTCCGCCCAACGCCGTTCGGCGGGAAGGCCCGCGGCGGTTCGCAGGGAATCCCAGAGACGTTGGGGAATATCGAAGGGGGAGGCGGAAAGGCTTTTTCGCGGGTCGGTTTTTCTTTTTTGGTCGAAGGTTTTTTGAAGGACCTCCGGGGATTGGTCCAACCAATTCACCCGAAGGGTCCCGCGATAGCCGCTCTCGTTCATGACCCGGGCGCCCCAGGCCGACAGGCGCAGGACCGCCGGGCCGCTCAGGCCCCAGTGGGTGATCAACACCGGGCCCGCTTGCTCCAGGGATGTCCCCTCCAATTTCACCCGGGCCCGGGGCGAGGCCACGCCCGCCAATCCTTTAAGACGCGGGTCTTTGATGGTGAAGGTGAACAGGGAGGGAACGGGGGGGACGATGGTGTGCCCCAGGGCCCGGGCCAAGGCGTGTCCCTGGGGATTGCTGCCCGTGGCGAGAAGAACCCGGGCGGCCGAGAGGGATTCCCCGGAATTCAAATCCAGTTGAAAGCCCGCCCCGTCGGGTCGTATCGCGCGCACCGCCGCCCCGGTCCGCACCTCGACGTTCGCCCCTTGGGCCGCGGCGGTCAAGGCGTCGACGATGGTTTGGGAGCGGTCGGTGACGGGAAACACCCGGCCGTCCTCTTCGGTTTTCAAAGCCACGCCCCGGGATTCGAACCACCGCCGGGTGTCCCGGGGGCCGAACTTGGTGAAGGGTCCCCGAAGCTCCGTCCCGCCCCGGGGGTAGTTCCGCATCAATTTTTCCGGTTTTTCTTCGGCGTTGGTCACGTTGCACCGGCCGCCGCCGGAGATCAGGACTTTCGTCAACACCCGGGCGCCCCGTTCCAATAGGCGCACCCGGGCGCCGCCCTCGGCCGCGGCGATCGCGGCGAAGAAACCGGCGGCCCCTCCGCCCAAAACGACGACGTCCGGCGGGGAGGTGGGAGAGGGCGGAGCGTTCATGAAGACCCATTATCGCATTCCCGAGCCCGGGAGGACGCCGGGCGCGCGGCGTTCAAAGTGGTATCCTTTTTTCCGGAGGGAGCATGAAAACCAACGACGAATTGCGGATCGCTTTTCACGGCGGCGCGGAGGAAGTGACGGGGTCCCGCCACCTGGTGGAGTTCCGGGGCACCCGGGTGATGATGGACTGCGGGTTGTTCCAGGGCCACCGCCAGGAAGCCCTGACCAAATCCCAAAGCTTCCCCGCCGAACCCTCCTCGGTGCGCGCGGTCTTTCTCTCCCACGCCCACATCGACCACAGCGGCGGTCTGCCCCTGCTGGTCAAAAAAGGGTTCACCGGCCCCATTTATTGCACCCCGCCCACGGCGGACCTGCTGGCCATCATGCTGATGGACTCCGCCTTCCTTCAGGAGGAGGACGCGATGTTCTTCAATAAAATCCACGCGGCCGAGGGACTCCGCATCGACCCCCTCTACACCCGGGAGGACGTTCAAAAAACCCTGTCCCTTTTGGTTCCCACCGATTACGACAAGTCCGTTTCCGTGGTCGAAGGGCTTGAGGGGCGCTTTCAAAACGCGGGGCACGTGCTGGGGTCCGCCATGATCCACCTGACGGCCCGGACCGCCGCCGGCCTCCGACGCGTCGTCTTCACCGGGGACCTGGGGCGGCAAAGCTCCATCTTGATGAACCCGCCCTCCTCCCCCGGGCCCGTGGACTATTTGCTGATCGAAAGCACCTACGGCGGCCGCCGGCACGAGGACATTGGAAACGCCGGGGACGTCCTGGCCGAGGCCCTCGCGCGGGCCGAGGAGGAAAACGGGCCGGTGCTCATCCCCAGCTTCGCCCTCGAGCGAACCCAGGAAATCGTTTTTCTGTTGCAGCGATTGCTGCGGGCCGGGCGGGTGAAGCCTGTCAATATCTACGTCGACAGCCCCATGGCCTCGGACATCACGGCCATTTTTCAAAAGTACCCGAATCACACGAGCTTCTCCAAAGAGTTTCGAACCGAAATCAAAGGAAACGACGACCCCTTCGGTCTCAAAACCATCCGTTACATCAAATCCGTGGACGAGTCCAAAGCCCTGACCCGCACGCCCGGGCGGAAGATCATCATGGCCGGGTCCGGCATGTGCGAGGGCGGGCGCATCCTGCACCACCTGCGCAATCTGGTGGGGGAGCCGTCGACGACGATCCTTCTGGTGGGTTACCAGGCCCAGGGCACCCTGGGGCGCCGCCTGGCCGACGGCGCCAAAACCGTCAAGATTTTCGGACTGCCCCACGACGTGGGGGCGGTGGTGCGGCCGCTCAAGCACTTTTCCGCCCACGCCGACCAGCCGGACCTGATGCGTTTCATCGGCGCCCTGTCGCCCCGCCCCCGCACGGTGTTCCTGGTTCACGGGGACCCGGAGCAACGGGAAGCCCTGCGGGTCGCCCTGGCCGCGGCCGGCATCGACCGGGTGGCCCTGCCCGCCTTCGGGTCCTCCACCCCGCTGGCCTAGGCGGCGGGTGATCGGTCGGCCCGATTTTTTGTAAAATAACCCTTCTGCCTACCGCGCTCCAACTTTCAATGGACAATCTGGACCAACTGGAACAACAAAGCGTTTATATTTTCCGCGAAGCCTTCCGGCACTTCGAGCGGCTTTGCATGCTTTGGTCCATCGGCAAGGACTCCACCGTCCTTCTCTGGCTGGCCCGGAAAGCCTTCTTCGGCCACGTGCCCTTCCCCCTGGTCCACATCGACACCAGCTACAAACTGCCCGAAATGATCACCTACCGGGACCGCCTGGCCATGGAATACAAGCTCACGATGGTCGTGGGGCAAAACGTCGACGTCATCAAATCCGGTCGGACCTTTCCCGCCACCCAGCACCTGCCCGACGGGCACCCGGACAAGGTGTCCCGCCAAGAATGCTGCGGCCTGCTTAAAAAAGACGCCCTGACCAACACGCTGAACGGCACCTGGCCCCGGCAGAAACTCAATTTGAAAACGGGAAAATACGAGATCGACCCCGACCGCGCGCCCTACCACGGCGTCATCGTGGGGGCCCGGGCCGACGAGGAAGGCAGCCGGTCCAAGGAGCGCTATTTCTCGCCCCGGGACAAGAACAACAACTGGGACATCGGCGAACAGCCGCCGGAATTTTGGAACCAGTTCAAAACCGATTTCGCCCCCGGCACCCACGTGCGCATCCATCCCCTGCTGGATTGGACCGAACTGCACATCTGGGAATACATCAAGCGTGAAAAAATTCCGACGGTGTCCCTCTACTACGACCAGGGCGCGGGCACCCGCTACCGAAGCCTCGGTTGCGGCCCCTGCCAGGCGCCCATTCAAAGCGCCTCCAAGAACGTGGACGAGATCATCGCCGAGCTTAAATCCGGCAAGCTCAAGAACATCGCCGAGCGCTCCGGCCGCCTCCAGGACGGCAAGCACGGCCTGGAAGAGTTGCGCCGGGAAGGCTACATGTGAGCGCCTCCGCCAAAACCAAAGAGTCGCCGACGGCCCCGCGGGAGCAGATGAACATCGTGGTCGTGGGCCACGTGGACCACGGGAAAAGCACCGTGGTCGGGCGTCTTTTCGCCGACACGGGTTCCCTTCCCGAAGGCAAGCTGGACGCTGTGCGGAAGGAATGCGCCCGGACCGGCAAGCCCTTTGAATACGCCTTTTTGCTGGACGCCCTGACCGACGAGCAGGACCAGGGCATCACCATCGACACCGCCCGGTCCTTCTTTAAAACCGCCAAGCGCGACTACATCATCATCGACGCCCCGGGCCACATCGAGTTTTTGAAAAACATGATTTCCGGGGCCGCCCGGGCCGAGGCCGCCGTCCTGGTCATCGACGCCAAGGAAGGCGTGCGGGAAAACAGCCGCCGCCACGGCTATTTGCTCTCCATGCTGGGCATCCGCCAGATCATCGTCTGCGTCAACAAAATGGATTTGGTGGACCGGAGCGAAAGCCACTTCAAGAAAATCGAAGCCGAGTACCGGGAATTCCTCGCCGGGATCGGCGCCGCCGCCCCGCGCCAATTCATCCCGATCAGCGCGGTGAACGGCGAAAACCTGGCCCAGCGGAGCCCCTCCATGCCCTGGTACAAAGGGCCCACGGTGTTGGAGTCCCTGGACGCCTTTGAAAAGGCTCCCTCCAAAAGCGACCGGCCCTTCCGCATGCCGGTCCAGGCCATTTACAAATTTGTCAGCCAGGGCGACGACCGGCGTTTGGTCGCCGGGCGCATCGAGGCGGGCCGGGTGCGGGTGGGGGACAAGGTCGTCTTCACCCCCTCCAACAAGGTGAGCACCGTCAAAAGCATCGAGGCCTTTAACGCCGCCCCCCGGACCGACGTCGACGCCGGGTGGTCCACCGGGTTCACCCTGACCGAGGAGATCTACATCACCCGGGGCGAAATCATGAGCCACGAGGCCCACCCGCCCCAGGTGAGTACGCGCTTTCGGGCCAACCTGATCTGGCTGGGCAAGAAACCCCTGGAGAAGAACAAGGACTACAAACTCAAGATCCACACCCAGGCCGTGCCGGTCCGGCTCCGGGAAATCAAAAAAGTCATCGATGCGTCGACGGTCGGCTCCACCGCCCTGGCCAAGGACCGGGTGGACCGCCACGACGTGGCGGACGTGATTTTGGAAACGCCCCGGCCCATCGCCTTCGACGAGATCGCCCAGGGGGAAGCCACCGGCCGGTTCGTGATCGTGGACGGCTACGACATCGCCGGGGGCGGCATCATCGCCGCCGCCGAGAAGGACGACCAGGACGAGTTCCGCGCCGAAGCGCGACTGCGGGATTTCAACTGGATTCGGGGCGAGGTGACGGCCGAGGCCCGGGCCCGGCGGTTCGGCCACGGGGCGGCGCTGGTGATGTTCGTGGGCGCGGCCGGGGCGGGGAAACACCACTACGCCCGGCGGGTGGAAAAATCCCTTTTTGACCAGGGCCGGTCGGCCTATCTGTTGGACGGCACGAACGTGCTGTTGGGCGTGGACAGCGATTTGATTTTCCGGCAGTCGACGCAACAGGAGTTGGTGCGGCGTTTCGCCGAGGTGGCCCACCTGCTTCTGGACGCGGGGCTCGTCGTCGTCTCCACCACCAACGCCATCGGCCTGGCGGACGTGGCCGAGGTGCAGGCCCTGATTCCCGATTTTCCCGTGCTGGTCGTGGAAGTGGGGGCCGCGTCGGCGCTATCGGCGGCGGACCTTCGTTTAAAGGGCACCGAAACCGAGGACGCGGTGGCCGCGTCCGTGGCCGAGCTGCTCGCCCGCCGCCTGACGCCCCCCGCCTAACGCTTCCCTCTAAAGGGAAACCCGCCGAAGCCGCAGGGCGTTGGCGATGACCGAGACGGAACTGAAGGTCATGGCCACCGCCGCCAGCATGGGGCTCAAGACCCAACCGAAAAACGGATAGAGCGCCCCCGCCGCGATCGGCACCCCCAGCAAATTGTAGACGAAGGCGAAAAACAGATTTTGCCGGATGTTCCCCATGGTCGCCCGGCTGAGCCGCCGCGCCCGGGCGATCCCCCGCAGATCCCCTTTGACGAGGGTGATGGCCGCGCTTTCCATGGCGATGTCGGCGCCGGTTCCCATGGCGATGCCGACCGACGCCAGGGCCAGGGCCGGGGCGTCGTTGACCCCGTCGCCCGCCATGGCCACCCGGCGGCCTTCGGCTTGGAGGCGCTGGACGACGTCGCCCTTCTGGTTCGGCAACACGCCCGCGATGACTTCGTCGATCCCCAGGGCCCGGGCCACCGCCTGGGCCGTTTCCCGGGTGTCGCCCGTGAGCATCACCAGCCGCAGCCCTTCCCGACGCAAACCGGCGAGCGCCGCGGGCGTGGTTTCCTTCACCGCGTCGGCCGCGCCCAACAACCCCGCCGCCCGTCCGTCCACCGCCACCCAGAGAACCGTTTGTCCCTCCCCGTGAAGGCCCTCCGCCCGGGCCGTCAGGGCCCCGGTGTCGATGCCGCGCTCGTTTAAGAATGCCGCGTTCCCCAAGGCCACGTCTTTGCCCTCAATCCGTCCCGCCACGCCCCGCCCGGGAAAGGATTGGAACCCCTCGGCCCGTCCGGGCCGTTGGCTCTTTTCCAGGGCGGCGGCCACGACCGCGCCCGCCAGGGGATGCTCGCTCGATTGCTCCAGGCCGGCCGCCAGGCGGAGAAGACTTTCCTCGTTGAATCCCTCCAGGGGGATCACGGAGAGCACCCGGGGTTTTCCCTCGGTCAGCGTGCCCGTCTTGTCCAGAACCAGCGTGTCCACCTTCTCGAAAATTTCCAGGGCTTCGGCGTTTCGGATCAGGATGCCGCTCAAGGCCCCGCGACCGGTCCCCACGACGATGGACATGGGCGTGGCCAACCCCAGGGCGCAGGGGCAGGCGATGATCAAAACGGCGATGGCGTTCACCAGGCCGTGGGCCAACCGCGGTTCGGGCCCCCAGAGAGACCAGGCGCCGAAGGCCAGCAGGGCGACGCCCACCACGGCGGGAACAAAATAGGAGGAAACGCGGTCGGCCAGTCGTTGAATGGGGGCCCGGGACCGCTGGGCCTCGGCCACCCGCTGGACGATTTGGGCCAACAGAGTGTCCGCCCCGACCCTCTCGGCGCGGATCAAAAGGCCGCCGCGTCCGTTCACGGTGCCGCCGGTCACCCGATCCCCGGGACGCTTCTCCACGGGGAGGGATTCGCCGGTCACCATGGATTCGTCCACGGCGCTCAAGCCGTCCAGCACCACGCCGTCCACGGGAATTTTTTCCCCGGGGCGGACCCGCAGGCGGTCCCCCGTCCGAAGTTCGTCCAAAGGCACGTCCTCGCCGTTCCCTTGGTCGTCCACCCGGCGGGCCGTTTTGGGGGTCAGGGCCAGGAGCGTGCGCAGGGCGCCCCGGGTTTTCCCCCGGGCGCGGCCCTCCAGCACCTGCCCCAGAAGCACCAAGGTGGTGATGACGGCGGCGGCTTCAAAATAGAGGGGCGCCGCCCCGTCGTGGCTCCGCAGGGACGCGGGGATCCACTGGGGGCGGAGCAGGGCGAGGACGCTTTGGCCGTAGGCGGCGCCCAGGCCCAGGCCGATCAAGGTGAACATGTTGAGGTGCCGCTGGAGGACGGACCGGGCGGCCCGCGCCCACAGCGGGGCGCCGGCCCAAAGCACCACGGGGACGCTCAGGAAAAATTGGGCCCAACGGGCGGCGGGGCTTTCGAGAAAACGGTGGAAGGGGACCCGGGGGATCATTTCGGCCATGGAGGCCAGGAACACCGGCA
>Ga0268298_10004442_pt1 | contig 13694 bp, 15 predicted proteins | sample WWTPWeurt_MetaG_FD_194462 | JGI IMG/M metagenome (GOLD analysis project Ga0268298, IMG submission 194462) | Activated sludge microbial communities from WWTP in Nijmegen, Gelderland, Netherland - WWTP Weurt | ecosystem: Engineered > WWTP > Aerobic digester > Activated sludge | place... | reverse complement strand
CAAACAATTCTCAACGCCAGCCGCAGCCTGCGTCACCCAAAAACTTCCGCGGGCGCCGTTACTGAATCGGAGCATTGCCCCGCCAAAGTCATGGATGATTCGCTTCGGCACGATGGCGCCAACTTCCGCTGCTACTTCATCCAGTTCCAAGCCCGTGATGAATCTCGTCAGGTTATGCGCGTGCGTGCCGATGTCGCCCATCACGCGCGAAGGTCCGCCGCGCACGGGGTCGAACTTCCAGTTATCAGGGGAAAACGTTTTTTCTTCATCCGCTTTACCGCCCTGCACGTACTCCACCTGCACGAGTCGTATTGTTCCGAGTTCGCCCGCTTCCACCATCGCCTTTGCCTGGCGCACCATCGGGTAGCCCGTGTAATTGTGGGTGAGGCAAAACACCAAACCAGTCTCCTGCACTTTTTTGTGCAAAGCTTCGGCTTCGGCGAGCGTGTTGGTCATGGGCTTGTCGCAAATCACATCGATGCCGCGCTCAAGAGCCCACATCGAATAATCAAAATGACTATCGTTCGGAGTCATGATGGCAACCGCGTCGATGCCATCTTTTCTGGATGATTCGCCATCGAGCAACGCTTTAACATCGGGATAGATGCGGTCTGATTCGATACCAAGCTCGGCCGAATCTTTCTTAGATTTGGCTTGGTCAGACGAAAAGATGCCTGTCACAATCTGATATCGATCATCGCGCCGCGCCGACTGGCGATGCATGGCACCGATAAACGACCCCGTCCCACCGCCGATGACGGCGAGCCGCAGTCTGCGTCCTAAATAGTCAATCACATGGTTCAAAGACATCTTATTTCTCCTTGGCTAAAAATGCTCGAATCGATTCAACTACTAATTTGTGATCTTCTTCTTGTGGCAAGCCTGAAACGGTGATCGTCCCAACCATGCCTGTTCCTTTTACGATAATAGGGAAGCAGCCGCCATGCGCGGCAAATTCATTTTCGGGGATGAGATAAGACTGTTCGATTGTTTTGCCTTTGTGTTTGAGCAATTGCCCCATATAGAACGAACTGTGACCAAAGCGATTCACCAGCCGCACCTTGCGCTTGACCCATTCGTCATTGTCCGCAGCGGTGCCAGGCATACTGTAATGGAAGATTTGATGCTGTCCGCGGGTGATGTCGATGGTAATGGGGAGCTTGTCGCGCATGGCGTGTTCCACCATCTGGGTTCCGATCTGCCAGGCGGTCGTCTCATAGAAGCGGGTGAACTGAAGCTCCTGTTCTTCTTGCAATAAAGTAGTTAGAGTTTCTTCCATATTACATCCTTTGGCAATACAGTACCCACGAAAACCCAATTCGCTTTAACTGGTATATAGATATATTATTTTTTGGAAAATTTATATATTGATGAAGTCTTGTTTGCTGAGAACGAGAGCAGTTGGAATAACTGCTCTCGTCATGAGTGCTATTTATTACGCGCTCTTATTCTTGTTGTAGACATCGAACAAAACGGCAAGCAACAACACGATGCCTTTTACTACCTTTTGCCAGTCGATTCCTACTCCCATAATTGACATGCCATTGTTCAACACGCCAATAAGAAAAGCTCCGACCAATGCGCCAATAACCTTGCCGACACCGCCGCTGGGGGATGCGCCTCCGATGAAGCAAGCGGCGATAACATCCAATTCCATTCCATCACCCGCGTTGGGGGTGGCGCTGTTTAATCGTGCCGCCACGATCAGGCCCGCGAGGGAGGCGAGAACACCCATATTGATGAACGTATAGAATAACAAGCGCGGCGTATTGACGCCCGATAGCCTGGCAGCTTTTTCATTCCCACCCATTGCATAAATACGGCGACCGATCACCGATGAGCTGGTAATGAAAGCATAAAATGTGATCAGCACAAAAAGGAGAACGAGCACAGTCGGAATACCTTTGTAGGAGGCCATCAAATAACAAAGACCCATGACTGCCGTGGTGATCGCAATATTTTTGACAACAAAAAAGTAGAAAGGAGTTACATCAAATCCATATTTTTGCTGGTTTTTTCTCGTACGCAAATCCAACCATATTAATAAGATCGAAAGCACCACTCCGATCAATATCGTGGTGACATGGAACCCTTCGTATTGAAAAAAGTCTGGAATAAACCCGGAACTTATATTTTGAAATCCTCTTGGGAAAGGTCCGACCGATTCTCCCCGCAACAAAGCGATCGTCAAACCGCGAAAGATCAACATGCCTGCCAAAGTAACAATGAAAGATGGTATTTTTAGATATGCGACAAAATACCCGTGAAAAGCGCCGATTGCTGCGCCAAGCAGCAGGGAGATCGCCACGACCAATACCCAGTTGAAGTCATACCTGACGATCAGCACACCAGCCAGCGCGCCGATCACAGCGACCACTGATCCAACTGACAGATCGATCCAACCGGTGATGATGATCAACAACATGCCCAGTGCCATGGTGATAACATAGCTGTTCTGCAGAACAAGGTTGGTGATATTCACGGGCTTCATCAGCACGCCCTTGGTTTGAACCTGAAAGAACACCATGACCGCAATAAGTGCGATCAACATGCCATATTCACGGACATTGTTTTTGAAAAGCGTTGACAGAGTTTTCATTGTTCCACTACCTCTTGTTGTGTCATGATGTATTTCATTACTTTTTCCTGAGACGCTTCACTGGCAGGCATTTCGCCGACAATTTTCCCTTCACGCATCACATAAATACGGTCACACACCCCTAAGATCTCCGGCAGTTCGGATGAGATCACAACGATTCCTTTTCCTTCACTGGCCAGGCGATTGATGATGGTGTAAATCTCATATTTTGCGCCAACATCGATGCCGCGCGTGGGTTCATCCAGGATCAGGATATCCGGTCCCGCAAACAACCATTTACTCAGCACAACTTTTTGTTGGTTTCCGCCTGAAAGATTAAGCGCCAGTTGTTGAATACTGGAGCACTTAATGTTAAGCTTGTCCCGATATTCACTGGTCACCCTCATTTCCTGGGGTTCATTGATCACTTGACGTGTGGAAATTTCTTCCAGATTCGCCAGGGTAATGTTATTTTTGACTTCCTGGATCAGGACCAGACCATAGACTTTGCGGTCTTCAGTTGCATACGCAATTCCAGCTTCAATGGCTTTATCAATGGTGCTGATATCTACCTCATTTCCATTTTTATAAGCCTTGCCGCTGATGCGGGTGCCATAGGCATGACCAAAGATACTCATTGCCAGTTCAGTTCTCCCGGATCCCATCAACCCTGAAAGCCCGACAACTTCTCCTTTGCGGACGCTGAGATTCACATTATTACTAACCTTGCGATCCTCATGGATGGGATGATATACATTCCAATCACGCACTTCAAAAATAACCTCTCCGATATTTTTTTCGCGTGGCGGGAAACGGTGTGTCATATCGCGACCCACCATGCCGCGAATGATGCGGTCTTCCGTAATATGGTCGTTGCGGCAATCCAAAGTTTCGATGGTGGCTCCGTCGCGGAGGATCGTGATCGAATCAGCCACCTTGTTTACTTCACTTAATTTATGAGATATCAAGATCGAGGAAATACCGTGTTCTTTAAATTGCAGCAATAACTCAAGCAGTTTCTCGCTGTCGTTTTCGTTTAAGGAAGCTGTGGGTTCATCCAAAATTAGAAGCTTGACTTCTTTTGCCAGTGCTTTGGCAATTTCAACCAGCTGCTGTTTGCCCACGCCCATATTTGTGATCAGTGTATTTGGCGATTCGTGCAGCCCCACTCTTTCAAGCAGCTCTGCGGTTTTGGAAATGGATTCATTCCAATCGATGATGCCATTTTTTGCGCGTTCGTTACCAAGAAACAGGTTTTCAGCCACAGAAAGAAATGGGATCAATGCAAGTTCCTGGTGGATGATAACAAGCCCAACCTTTTCAGACTCGGTGATATCTTTAAACCGGCATTCCTTGCCTTGAAAATAAATTTCCCCGTCATACGTGCCGTATGGGTAAACGCCGCTTAATACCTTCATCAGGGTTGATTTCCCCGCTCCATTTTCTCCTACCAAGGCGTGAATCTCTCCCTGCCTAACGCTAAAACTCACATTATCAAGCGCCTTTACGCCGGGGAACAACTTCGTAATGTTACGCATTTCCAAAATGACATCAGACATGGTGTTCTCGTCCTTGACTTACATAATGTGAAATTATATTAATTTGCATACGATTTTAATACAATATGGTGGTTTTTCAAGGAAATTCGATCAATTGACTGGCTTATGTAAAAACAAAAAATACTTTTGAGGGAAAAAAGATGGGTGTGAGGACATTTCTGCCCTCACACCCCGTAAACCACTTATTTCAGATCTTCGGCCTTGATGTAGCCGCTGTCTACCAATTCTTTCTGGTAGTTGTTAACATCAATGCTGATCGGAACCAACAGGTAGGAAGGTACAACTTTGACTTCGTTATTGTAGGTCTTGGTGTCATTGATCTCAACGGTCTGACCCTTCAGAGCCTGGTCGGCCATCTTGGCGGCTTGCTTGGCAAGAACGCGGGTGTCCTTGAACACGGTGTAGCGTTGTTCGCCGGCGATCATTGACTTGACGGAAGCAGTTTCTGCATCCTGACCGGTCACGACTGGGCAGGGGAGATCGGTGGTGCAATAACCAACGCCCTTCAAGGAGGAGAGGATACCGATGCTAAGACCATCATAGGGTGAAAGCACGCCATCGACTTTCTTGTCGGTGTAGAACGCGCTTAGCAGGTTGTCCATACGGGACTGGGCGGTAGCGGCAAGCCAGCGCAGGGTGCCGACTTTGTCCATGCCCATCTGGCCACTCTGGATGACGATCGTGCCGTCGTCGATAAAGGGCTGGATGACAGACATGGCGCCATCATAGAAGTAGAAGGCATTGGTGTCGTCGGGGGATCCGCCGAAAAGTTCGACGTTGAAGGGGCCAACACCGGCAGGGGCTTTTTCGCCGGGTTTCAGGCCAAGGCCTTCGAGGAGCTGAGTGCCCTGGATAACGCCTACGCCAAAGTTATCGAAGGTGGCATAGTAATCAACATTGGCAGTCTTTGTGATCAGGCGGTCGTAGGAAATTACGATGGCGCCGCTGTCATGTGCCTTCTGGAGAACATCCGAGAGGGTTGTGCCATCGATGGCTGCGATCACGAGAACCTTTGCGCCCTTGGTGACCATGTTTTCGATCTGGGCCAACTGATTGGGGATGTCATTGTCAGCGAACTGTAGGTCGGTAGCGTAACCCATGGCTTCGAATTCTTTGACCATGCTTTCGCCGTCAGAGATCCAACGGGTTGAGCTCTTGGTGGGCATTGAAATGCCGACCAGTAATTTTTCAGCGGCAGGGGCTTCGGTTGCAGCGGGAGCGGCAGAGCCGCAAGCGGAAAGCACGAGGCTTGCGAGCATCAACACTGCCAGAAGGGTGTAAAACAATTTCTTAGACATTATTTTCTTCTCCTAAAGATTAGATATTAGTTGTTAATTTGGCGTACTATTTGAGCAAGAACAAAATACTATCAGGGGTTGATAGCGAATCGTCTCGCTTGGGAGCGTGCACCTTGTACGCCAATCTATTGGTGTGCGCTTCCTCCACACGATGAACTTTATTACTTCCCTTTTGCCTCACCTCCTTTTGATACCGTTCGGATTATGATTGGACGGATTTTGAAATAATACTGATTGGTTTGGTACTTTCACGAACAACAAGGGTTGGTTTAATGAACCTTGATTGTGCAATAATGGATTGGTTACTCTGCCGAGCTTGGATCATCTGTACTACATTTTGGACAGCTTCTTCGCCTAACAACTGCAGGTCCTGGGACACCGTTGTTAGCGAGGGATAAAAATAGGCAGATTCGGGGATACCGTCAAAGCCGACTACAGCCAATTGATTTGGAACACAAATGCCTCGACGGGAGGCTTCCCGCAAGACACTGAGGGACATCTGGTCGTTGGCGACAAAAACCCCATCCATGTCTGGGAAGGACTCGATAAGTTCGTTGAACGCCTGTTCACCGCTGGCAGGGGACCAGTTTCCTTCAACACAATGCTGATCTGATATCTCAATTCCTACAGAACTTAATGTTTCCTGCCAGCCGCGTTTGCGTTCATCTGCTTCCCACCAGCCCATCGGGCCTGATATATGCCCAATTCTTTTCCGACCACAATCCAGCAAGTGCTGTGTCGCCATGATGCCGCCCTGGTAATTGTCTGTTGAAACACTGGTGATACCTTTGCGTGGCTGCATAGCAACGAACAGAACCGGCACAGGAATGTTTTCCAGACGCTCATCAACCCAGGTATGGTTATCGCTTATTTCAGGTACTGCCCATAGTACACCATCCACTTGACGTGCGAGCAGTGAATCGATAACTTCATCGATCCGGCTTGGGTCAAAGTTATCAAGTTCCTTCATTAAAAGCATGTAACCGAGTTCGTCTGCCTTATCGGCGATGCCATTCAGAGTGCGAGACGGTCCGATATATTTGAGATCGTATGTGACAATTCCAAGTGTATAACTACGCTGTTGGCTTAAACTGCGTGCCAAGGTGCTGGGGTGGTACCCAAGCTGATCCACGACCGCTTCCACGCGTTGGCGAGTTTCCCCCGAGACATAAGAAAACTTGTTTATTACGCGTGAAACGGTTTGAGTGGATACTCCAGCCGCTTGCGCTACGTCTTTGATGGTGACGCGTTTTCTTCTGTCAGATAAAATCAAGGTTTTTTTCCTGATTATTTGGTTATGTTATCGCTAACATGTTATCGATAACATAATATCAAAAATGCAAAGCAGAGTCAAGGGGGAATTTTTTTCGAGGGGTTGGAATAAGCCAATGTACAAAGTAGACATGGCTTCAAAGGAGTTATATCAGAGAGGATTAATCTTCTGCGGAAAATCTTCCATGGGAAATCTTACGCAGTCAGAGTCGTGATGATAGTTACTCCACCATGACGAAATTATGAAATGCAGATCGGGTATGAATTATTGACTGAATAGCGGGGCTCGAGTTTCTCATGGCTATAAAGCGGGATAATTTTCTGACAGTATAAAACTGATGGATTCTTTACCCGCTTTATTGTGGTGCATCTTGTGAATTTATCTTTACCAAATCTTCATAATCCCTTTGCAAAGTGTAGATAAATAATTATTACACTACAGTCAATATAAAGTACAAGGAGACTGTCATGAAAATATTTGGTAAACGACTCTTTCGACCTCGCAGCATATGGATTAGACGGGTAGTGCAGTGGTTCTTCTTTTTGCTGATCGCCCTCATATCGGTCAACCATACCCTTGTGGAAAGTGGCGGGGGGATACCCTTCCTCTCAACCGCATCGCTTCATTCCCTCTGCCCTTTTGGCGGTGTTGTGACCATCTATCAATACGCCACTGTGGGAACTTTCGTGCAGAAGATCCACGAATCTGCATTCATCCTGATGATCATTGGTTTCGTGCTGGCATTCCTTTTTGGTCCTGTCTTTTGTGGCTGGGTTTGTCCGCTTGGCACAGTGCAGGAATGGGTGTCCAAGCTCGGAAAAAAATTCTTCAAACGTAAATTCAATCATTTCGTCCCAACCAAGCTCGATAACATCCTTCGTTATCTGCGATATGTTGTATTGGCTTGGGTGGTCTATGTCACCGCCACCAGCGGCACATTGATCTTCGCTGAATACGATCCTTATTTCGCGCTCTTCAATTTTTGGTCAAGTGAAGTTGCCATTGGCGGGCTGATTATCCTCGGTGTTACCCTTATTCTCTCGGTTTTTGTCGAGCGTCCGTGGTGCAAATACGCCTGCCCCTACGGAGCAGTTCTCGGCATCACCAACCTTTTCCGCGTTTTTCAAATCCGCCGCGTGGAATCCACCTGCAAAGCCGATGGCGCGTGCTCCATTATGTGCCCGATGAACATCCCGGTTGACGCCGTCAAGACGGTCCGCGACCACCAGTGCATTTCATGTCTTGAATGCACATCCGAAGCCATCTGTCCTGTTGCCAAGACCGTTGTATTCAACGCTGGAGGTATCAAATGAATCTAACATCCAAACCACTCGCCGCCATAATCTTTGTCATATTGTTCGGTGGCATCATGTTCACAACTGCCACGGGTTGGTGGAAAACAGAATCGACCAAACAGCCTGCAACTTTCACAGAAGGTGAATTCGCTGGCGTGGCAAACCCCGCCGATATCCGCGGCTCATATACCTTCGGCGATATTGAAAAAGCCTTTGACATCCCTTCCTCAATTCTTGTTCAGGCTTTTGTCATTGAAACCAGCGATCCCGCAGCCTTCGCGGTCAAGAGCTTGGAGGAAATTTACGCAGCGAGTGAGTTCGAAATTGGAACCGCATCCGTTAGACTCTTTGTGGCTTTTTATAAAGGGTTGCCGATGGATCTGACTACAGATATGTACCTCCCTGAGAATGCAACCATTCTCCTCAAAGAGCGGACACTCACCCCTGAGCAATTAACCTACCTCGATGCGCATACTGTCCCCAATCCCGCTGCCGCGTCCTCCGCTCCTGAGGTTGCTACCGTCCAGGTGACAGAGTCAGCGCCCGAAGTAGTCGCAACTCCCAGCCCAGCCATGAGCGAGGTATCCATCGAACGACTCGTCAAGGGCAAGACGACCTTCCGCGAAGTCTTGGATTGGGGTGTCAGTCAAGAAATCATCGAGCAGATCATCGGTGCACCCATGCCAAATCCGCTGACGAAGGTCAAAGATTTTTGCACAGAAAAAGGCCTTGATTTTGAAGTTATCAAACCTGCCTTGCAAACCGAAGTTGATAAGGTTAAGCCTTAATCAAAAATCAAAGTAAAATCACCTTATGCCAAAAATACTTGTAATCGACGATGAGCCATCCATAATAAATCTTGTCCAGGCGTATCTCAAGCCCGAAGGATATCAGGTATACACTGCGGCAGACGGGAATGCGGGACTTAAAGCGGCTCGTGCTTTCAAACCGGATCTGATCATCTTGGATCTCATGCTGCCCGGAATTGATGGAATAGAGCTGCTCTCACGTTTGCGCCGCGAATCAGATGTATACGTCATCATGCTGACTGCGCGCACTGAGGAAACAGACAAGATCATCGGGCTGTCAGTTGGAGCGGATGATTATGTGACCAAGCCCTTCAGCCCGCGCGAGTTGGTTGCGCGGGTTAAGGCGGCCCTGCGTCGTCTGAAAACCGGGTCAACCCTGGACGTTGAAAGAAGCGTGCTTGCTTTCATACATACTCATATTGATACGGGTGCGCACACGGTCAGCGTGGATGGCAATCCCATAGAATTAACTTCCATAGAATTTAGTTTGCTGCAGGCCTTGGCTGAAAATCGAGGCAGAGTACTCTCGCGTGAACAGCTGCTTGAAAAAATTTGGGGCGGTGAATATTTTGGTGAAATGCGTGTAGTGGATGTGCACCTCGGGCACCTTCGTCAAAAATTGGGAAGCGAATCCCTAATAACAACTGTGCGCGGGATTGGGTATCGCTTTGATGATGAGCCGCTGTAAGGGAAGATATCATGAAATATATACGTGAAAGACTTGGCGCAAAATTATTTTTAGCTAATCTGGCTGTTATTTTGGCCGGTGTTGCTGTTCTTGCAATTACCATTCAGATCACAATTCCCACTGTATTCACTCGCCACATGAGCGGGATGGATCAATCCATGATGAATGGCGGCATGGGGGGGGGGCAGGGGCAGGGATATGGCAGGACCTTGTTTGAAAATTTTAGCGCCAGCATGTTTGAAGCATTACTCTATGCTGTTTCCGCTTCTGTCCTCGTTGCACTCCTTGTCAGTTGGTTTTTGAGCCGCCGTATTGTCGCGCCGATTCGCACGCTCACTGAGGCGACACAACATATTGCAGAGGGACATTATGATGAACGTGTTCAATCGAATGGGTCGGATGAGATCGCACAGCTTGCTGCGCGTTTCAATCAAATGACGACGCAGCTTGAGCAGGTTGAATCCATGCGTCTTCAACTGATCGGCGATGTTACTCATGAACTGCGGACACCCCTTACATCAATAAAGGGATACATGGAAGGGATTGTTGACGGAGTTATTCCATCCACCCCAGAAACTTTTGACCAGATCCATCACGAAGCCGACCGCCTTTCGCGACTAGTGGATGACCTTCAGGAGTTGAGCCGGGTGGAGGCAAAAGCATACTCATTGGATTTTCATGCTGTCGCGGTATCCAACTTAATCCAGACGACAGTTAAACGTCTCTCGCCCCAAGCGAAAAACAAAGATATAAAGTTTCAAATAAATCTGCCTGTTGATCTCCCTTTAATTCAGGTTGATGAAGACCGTATCATACAGGTATTAGTCAATCTTGCGGCAAATGCAATTCAATATACTCCTGATGGCGGTGATGTGATAATTACAGCCTTACGCCAGGAGGATGAAATTATTATTACAGTCAGGGATAGCGGTATTGGAATTCCTGCAGACCATATCAAGAATTTATTTACGCGCTTCTATCGCGTAGACAAATCCCGTTCCCGTAATGCTGGGGGCGGTTCAGGCATTGGATTAACCATTGCCAGGCACTTGGTCGAAGCGCATGGTGGCCGCATTTGGGTTGAATCAAAGGGCGATGGGCAGGGTAGTACATTTGGTTTTAGCCTGAAAATTGTCAGATAGCTTTGTAACTTTTCCCCGGATATTGCATCCAATCTTTTGATAAAAATATTATTCGGGAGAAAATTAATGAATCTGCTTTCATCTTTATTCGGTCCGCCTTCACCATCCTTGAGCGTCTTGGAGCTCAGTGAAAAACTCAAAAGTAATAAACAAACTGTGGTGATTGATGTTCGCCAACCAGAGGAATATCGCGAAGGGCATATTGCTGGGTCAATGCTCATTCCACTTGGTGAGTTGAACAAACGAATCAATGAATTACCCAAGGATAGGGAGATATTTTGTATTTGCGCATCCGGCAGCCGCAGTCACTCTGCGACAAAATACCTGATCAGTTCTGGCTACACTGCTTTTGATGTTAAAGGTGGAATGTATATGTGGCAGAATTCCAAACTGCCTATAAAAAAGGGTACAGCCGTTTGACTCACTGATTAGAATAAAAAAAATGCCCCGCAGATTTTTTCTCAGGGGCATTTCATATATATATTGGAAGAGACCAGTGCATCTAGCTTGTTTTTTCTTCCCCGGGTTGTTGCGTATTTTCTTCTCGCAACAATTCAAAAACTTGTAAACAGCCTCGACAGCAAAAATTATAAACCTTGCCGTCAAACTCTTTTGTGACCACATATTTTGCATTTCCCATTGCGCCGCAATGATCACATTTGATCGTATCTACCATAACATCACCTGTCCGTATGAAAATGAGGGGATAATGTTCGCAACTGCCAATCCGCGTAAAACCGTTTGGACAGCAAACAGCATCAGCAGTAACGCCGCAACTGATTGTAACCCTCCACGCAGCTTGGGGCTGAGCAAATTCGCTGCGAGGCCAAACCCGACCAGAGTTGGTATTGTTCCCAACCCAAATGCAAGCATTGTTAATGCGCCGCCCCAGAGTGTTCCGACACGCGCAGCCAGAACAAGCATCGCGAAAACCAAACCGCATGGAAGGAATCCCCATAGCATGCCAAGTGTCAGTGTCGCGGCAAAGCTCTTTTTTCCGAAAAGCCCGCGCATGCGCGTCATGGGAGTGTTCCCTTTAGTCAGCGAAACTAATGTCGCTTCAATGGGCGGCAGGATGCCCATTAAACTAAATGAAACCAACAGCATGATGATCCCCACCAGAACCGAGAATATTCCTTGCCAGCCCATCATACCGCTGGCCTGGTCGAGAAGCGAGCCTGCCAGCCCGATCATGGCACCGAAGAAGGTGTAGGTTGTGATGCGTCCAAGGTGTAGTGGAAGAAAACTGAAAATTCTTGCCCACATGCCTGGTTGACTTTCGCCTGGCGGAGTTTGCGCTGCCTGACGCGCAGAATAAATGGCGACGATACCGCCGCACATGCCGAGGCAGTGACCAAAACTGCTGATGAGACCCGTGACGAACGCAAGCGCCAAGTTACTGAGCAGCATGCTGGTCACAGGCCCAAGTCAAAGAAAACCGATTGTATTTCGTTGCCGCGAGTAATGATCACTTCAATGCGCCACCATCCGCGCATGGTGTAGTAGGCTGTCGTGTGGTACTTGCCGTCAGTAACAAACTCCATGGTCGGCTGATTGGGTGGCATCCTCATTGCAGGCATGGTCAGGTCGAGGTTAATGGACGCATCGTCAATTGCCTGACCGCTGAGATCGGTCAGGGTTACATCAAACTCACCCTCTCCAACGCTGGGCGGGTATGGATTCAATTCCATGGAAACGATTAAATCCCCGGATATTTGTGCCGCTTTGTTTTTGGGTAATTCGCCTGTGATGCGTGTCACGTCCGTTCCTGGAAGAATCTGCTTTCCTTCTGACGAGACAGCTACGAGCTCCATTTGTTGCGATCCGCCGCCTCCCATCATATGAGAGCGTCTCATTCGCATTGCAAATATCCCAAATACTGCAAGTGCCACCAATACTACGACAGCGATCAACCCAATTTTCTTCGTCATTGTGCATGCCTCTTTTTAAAACTTGCTTGGCTATTATCAAAACAGATACTACTGATTATTGAAAAAAGATCAGATGCCTTATTGTTCGGCTGATCATTTTTTAATGGCGGCTGAAACCCGTTTGAGTCGCTCAGCTGCCTCGCGGGCTACCTCTTCCAGCGATGGATCAGGAATGAAAGCGGCTAATGACATCGGGTCAATGATATTTACCACAGTTGTATTGTTTTCTTCATATACGATGACGTTGCATGGTAACAACAACCCCATGTCCGGACGGGCAGTGAGGGCTTTATTTGCCAGTGGTGGATTGCAAGCTCCTAAAATCGTATATTTGCGAAAATCCACGTCGAGTTTCTTTTTCATTGTTTCTTTTACATCAATGCTAGTCAGGATACCGAAGCCTTCCGCCTTGAGGGCTTCGGTCACTTTTTCAAGCGCTTCTTCGTACGGTAAGTTGAGTATAGATTGAAATCCTAATTCTGACATCATGTTTTCCTTAAATTAAGTTATTCTAACGATGTTTGGCAAATAACCTTGTTTTTTTGTTGTTATTCTAATTGAGGGGTTCAGGTAGAATTTCAAAGTCGGTGGTGATCTGCGCAGAAGGCCGAATGGTGGCGGCCACAGAACAATATTTTTCTTCTGAAAGTTGAATTGCTTGTTCCACAGCTTTTTCGGTCAGATTTTTTCCCTTGATCTTGAAATGCAGGTGGATCTTTCGGAATGTCCACGGCGGATCTTGATCCTGCTCTCCACTTGAACTTATTTCCAGATAGGTGAGCGGCGTGCGTTTTTTGGCCAAAATTTCGACAACATCAACTGCTGTGCAGGATGCCACGGCGATCAGTAGTAGATCAGATGGTTTAATACCAATTCCTTCATCAGGCGTGGAAAGAACCACTGAATGATTGGTTGAATCAATTCCAATAAATTGCTTTCCTTCGATCCATTTTACAATTGCTGTTCCCATGAGACTCCTATATGTATTCTGTTTAGGAAATTAATGCTTTTGTTTGACTTTTATGTTCATTCTGAGATGTATTAACGACGCACGGTCGTTATATTAAATATTAGCCTGATCAGGTATAACCTCCCTGGGTTCCGCAGCTGCTTGAATTACT
>Ga0268298_10004441_pt1 | contig 13696 bp, 11 predicted proteins | sample WWTPWeurt_MetaG_FD_194462 | JGI IMG/M metagenome (GOLD analysis project Ga0268298, IMG submission 194462) | Activated sludge microbial communities from WWTP in Nijmegen, Gelderland, Netherland - WWTP Weurt | ecosystem: Engineered > WWTP > Aerobic digester > Activated sludge | place... | reverse complement strand
TTCTTGTAGATGGCATCCATCATGGAGAGGATTTCCTCCACCTCGCCACTCGACTTTTGCAGGGCGCCACGGGATTCGGAGAAGAAGTGGCCCATGGAATCGGTGAGGGTCTTGGAGAAACTGGCGCTGTCCATGGATTCCCGGGTTTCCCGGGTGAGCTGCTTGAGGGCGTCGATGCCGAGGTGGCTGAACAGCCGGTTGGTCAGGGTCGAGAAAACGCTGCGCACGGCGTAGTAGCGCTGCAGGCCGGCTTCAAATTCGTCTTTCTCGGCCCGCACCTTGCCCATCATGTACTCGACCACGCCCTTGTTCTTGCCGCGCAATTCGTTCAATTCGGTCAGTTGTTCGCGCAGGCCGGCCAGACGGGATTCCAGCAGGCCCCGCACGCGCCGGTGCACCTCGCCGAATTCGGTCTCGGTGTTGTCCCGCACGATGTCCTGCTTGGCGGGGATGAGTTCCTCGGAAAGGGCGGATTCGAGCAACGGCAGGCGACTGCGGGTGAGCAGCTCCGCCTCGCCGTTGATCTTGGCCACCAGGCCCTTCTGGGCGGAAACCGGGAAGACCTGCCGTGGCGGAAGGTTCAGGATCGAGGCGCAGGAATCGACCTGCTTGCGGATTTCGGCCTCGATTTCCTCACCGGTCTTCAACTCGTCCCACAGGCCGTCGATCTTGTTCAGCACCACCATGCGGCCACGCCGCGCCGCGCCGCCTTCGCCGATGTGCTCCTTCCAGATGGTGAGGTCGGACTGGGTCACCCCGGTGTCGGCCGCCAGGATGAACAGGACGGCGTGGGCGTTGGGGAGCAGCGAGAGGGTCAGTTCCGGTTCCGCCCCGATGGCGTTGAGACCGGGGGTATCCAGGATGACCAGACCTTCCTTCAGCAGGGGGTGGGGGAAGTTGATCACCGCGTGGCGCCAGCGGGGAATTTCGACCTGACCGTCCTCGCCCACCCGATAGGCGTCGGCATCATTGTCGCCGACCTGGAAGCCCAGCCGCCCGGCCTCCTGGGGCAGAACCCGGACGGTCTCGCTGACGTGCTTCAGGGCTTCCTGCATGGCTTCCGGAGACTCGACATCGAGGGTGACCCAATGCCACTCGTCGGGAAATTTCTTGTATTCGCCGACGCTCGCCGTGGCGCCCCGGGTCTGGATGGGCAGCAGTTCGATGCGGGGGGGACGCGCCGCGTCGTAGAGAAGTTCGGTGGGGCACATGGTGGTGCGCCCGGCCGAAGAGGGCAGCATGCGGTTGCCGTAGTCGGCGAAGAAAATGGCGTTGATCAGCTCCGACTTGCCGCGGGAAAACTCGGCGACGAAGGCGACGTTGAGCCGGTCCTCCCGCAAGCGGTCGAGCAGCTGGGTGAGGCGCAGGTCGGTCTGGGCGTCGGAAAGCTCGTTCTCTGCGAGCCACTCCTGAAATTCGCCGATGCAGGCGGAGAGCGCGGATCGCCACTCGCTGTAGGCGGCGAACTGATGACCGAGGGACATGGGGGTCTCCATCATTTCGATGTCAAGACGGTCAATCTAGCACAAAACCCCGCTTCTTCAACATGTTGAAGGCATCCGCAGCGGCTGGAAACGCCGCTCCGTGGCGTCTGTGCGCCACCCGAAGGGCACGACGCTCCCACCCATGCCGCGCGGGGGCATTCGTGCGCCACCGGGCGCTACCGCTGACAGCCGGGACAGAAGAAGGTGGTCCGCCCGCCTTGGCGCAGGCGCCCCACGGTTCCCCCGCAGCGGCGACAGGGTTCTCCGGCCCTGCCGTAGACGGCGCAGGCGATCTGGAACCATCCGGTGCCGCCGTCGTGATGGACGTAGTCGCGGATACTGCTCCCGCCGGCGGCGATGGCCTCGTTCAGGGTCTGACGCACGGCATCGGCCAGACGCCGACAGGCGTCCTTCCCCAGCCCCCCGGCGGCCCGGTCCGGCCGGATGCCGGCCCGGAACAGACTCTCCGCCGCATAGATGTTGCCGACACCGACGATCTGGTGGGCCTCCATGAGAAAGCTCTTGATCGGCCCGCGCCGTCCCCGGGTCGCGGCGTGGAGCCAGGCCCCGTCGAATGCCTCGCCCAGCGGCTCGATTCCCAGAGAGGCCAGCAGAGGGTCGCTGCCGGGATCATCCCCCTCGTGCCAGGCCAGCAGGCCGAAACGGCGTGGATCGTGGTAACGCAGCAAGGCGCCGTCCAGTTCCAGATCCACATGGTCGTGCCGCCCCGCGGGCACCTCCGGGCCAAGCAGGCGCAGGCTGCCGGTCATGCCCAGATGGACGATCAGCCAGCCGCGCCCGCCGGTGCGGCGGCAGTCGAACAGCAGGTACTTCCCGCGCCGTTCGAGGGCGGCGATCTCGGCGTCGGCGAGCTTGTCCGGCAGGGCGGCGGGAATGGCAGAACGCAGTTGCCAGAAGCGAATCGTCGCCCGCCGGATGCGCTGCCCGACCAGACGGGGATGCAGCCCCTGGCGACAAACCTCGACTTCCGGCAATTCCGGCATCTTGTTCCCCCTCTCATTCCCCAATACCATCGCGGCTGGGGTCATTGTATGCCGCGCCGCGGTGCCCGCACCCCGACCGTTCTGCCGAAAGACCACCCCCATGCCCCGTTCCCTTGCCGCCGCCCTTCTTCTGGCTTGTTCCGTCAATTGCTGCCTGGCCGCTGAAGCCGCGAAACCTGCGCCCAAGCGCGCGCCACCGGCCGCCCCCGCGGTGGAGATGCGCGAGAGCGATGCGGATTTCTACGGGCGAACGGTCTTTCAGGTCCTGATCGCCGAATTTGCCCTGCAACGCGGCCAATTGGACATCGGCGTCGGTGCCTACGCCGACCTGGCCAGGCGGACCCGGGACCCCCAGGTGGTCGCCCGGGCGACAGAAGTGGCCCTGGTCGCCCGCCAGGGCGAAGTCGCCCTCGAACTGGCGCGGCTGTGGACCCAGATCGAACCCGATTCCCAGCGCGCCCGCCAGTCGGCGTCGACGGCCCTCGTCATGCTCAACCGCATCGAGGATCTGGCGCCGGAAATCGCCGCCCTCCTGGAGAAGGACAAAGCCAGTCTGCCCGACCACCTCCTGCGCCTCAACCGCCTCCTGGGCAGGCACGCCGACAAGCAGGCCGTCCAGCGCCTGATCGACGCCGTGGCCAAACCCTACGAGGGCATTGCCGAGGCCCATCTGGCCATGGCCACCGCCGCTGCCAACGCGGGGGATCATCCCCGGGCGCTGAGCGAATCGGCCCGTTCCCTGGAACTGCGCCCCGACTGGGAAGCCGCGGCCCTTCTGCGCGCCCAGTTGCTGGCGCGCCAGTCCCAGGGCGAGGCGACCGCCCTCCTGCGCGACTTCGTGGGCAGCAACGCGGGGGCCAAGGACGCCCGGCTGGCCTTGGCCCGCCTGCTCATCGCGGAGAAACGCTACGACGAATCCCGCGGCCACTTCGACCGCCTGTTGAAGGATTTCCCCGACAATCCGGAAATCATCTACCCGGTGGCCATGCTCGCCCTGCAGGCGAACGACCCGGTTACGGGCAAGGCGCAACTGGAAAAGCTGCTGAGCGGCGATTTCAAGGACAAGGCCACGGTACGCTTTTTCCTGGGGCAGATCGAAGAGGAAGCCCGTAACCTGGACGCCGCCCTCGCCCACTACCGCCAGGTGGATTCGGGCGAGCAGCACGTTCCGGCCCGCGCCCGGGCAGCCCAGATCCTCGCGGGCAAGGGGAAACTGGAAGAGGCACGCCAACTGGTGCGCGAGACCACCGGCCGCACGCCGGAGGAAAAGACTCAGCTCCTGCTGGCCGAGGCCCATCTGCTGCGGGAGGCCAAGCGGACCGACGACGCCTTCGCCCTGCTCAACGCCGCCCTGCACAAGGCACCCGACGACACCGACCTGCTTTACGACTCGGCCCTGTTGGCGGAACGCCTGGGCAAATTCGACATCCTCGAAGCCCGCTTGCAGCGCCTGCTGGAAATCAAGCCCGACCACGCCCACGGCCTCAACGCCCTGGGCTACTCCTGGGCCGACCGAAACGTGCGCCTGGGCGAAGCCTACGAACTGATCTCCAAGGCGACGAGCCTGGCCCCCAATGATCCTTTCATCATGGACAGCCTGGGGTGGGTGCTCTACCGCCAGGGCAAGTCCGCCGACGCCCTCAAGACGCTGGAACGCGCCTACGGCTTGAAGGCCGACCCCGAGATCGCCGCCCACCTCGGCGAGGTACTGTGGTCCCTGGGCCGCAGGGACGAAGCCCGGAGCCTTCTGCTCGAGGCCGTGCGCAAGAACCCGGAAAGCGAAGTGCTGGCCGAGGCCGTGCGCAAGTTCGGCAAGCCTTGAGAGCCGTTTTCGCTGCCCTTCTCCTCGCGGGCTGCGCCTCCCTCCCTCCTTCCAGCGCAGACCGCGACGGCGTGGGCGACTTTGCCCTCGAGGCGCGCTTTGCCCTGCGCAGCGAGCGCCCCGGCGAGCCCCCAGCCCACGCCAGCGGCCGTTTGAGCTGGACCCACGCAGCAGGCCGGGACGCCATCCTCCTCTCCTCTCCCTTCGGCCAGGGCCTGGCCGAGATCACCGTGGACGCCGACGGCGCCCGTCTCAGGAGCGGCGACGGCAGCCTCCGCCAGGCAAGGGACCCGGCCGCACTGGTGCGGGAGGCAACGGGCTATGCGCTTCCCCTCGGGGAACTGCCAGCCTGGCTCCTGGGCCGCACGCGCGTTCCCGGCGCCCTTTCCCGCGATGCCCAGGGCCGTCCTGCCAGCCTGCGGGAAGACGGCTGGACGGTACGCTACACCTACGACGACCCGCGCCCCGGTGCGCTTCCCGCGGCCCTCACCATCACGCGGGAAAGCGAGCTGGAACTGCGCCTGCGCATCGAAGACTGGAAAACTCCGTGACCCCGCCGCCCTTCGCCTGGCACACCCCCTGGCCGGCCCCCGCCAAGCTCAACCTCTTCCTGCACGTGGTCGGTCGCCGCCCCGATGGCTACCACCTGCTGCAAACCGTCTTCCGCTTCGTCGATCGCTGCGACTGGCTGCATTTCGCCCCCCGGGACGACGGCCTCATCGTCCTGGCCAATCCGCTGCCGGGCGTGCCACCGGAAGCCGACCTGACCGTGCGCGCCGCGCTGGCCCTGAGGCGCGAAGCCGGGGACACCCCCGGGGTCACGCTGCGCCTGGACAAGCGACTTCCCCTGGGCGGCGGCCTGGGGGGCGGCAGCTCGGACGCGGCCACGGTTCTCGTCGCCCTCAACCACCTCTGGGGACTGGGACTGCCGCGGCAGCGGCTCCAGACCCTCGGCCTCGCCCTAGGCGCGGACGTTCCCGTCTTCGTCGCCGGCAGGAACGCCTTCGCCGAGGGCGTCGGCGAAGCCCTCACGCCGGTGGACCTCCCCGCGGCCTGGTATCTGGTGGTCGAGCCGGGCGCCACGGTTCCCACCGCAGCCATCTTTTCCGACCCCAGCCTGCGCCGGGACACACCGGCCATACCCGCCGACGGATGGCGGCCGGGATTCGGCCACAACGACCTGGAACCGGTGGCCTGCACCCGCTTCCCGGCGGTGGCCGAAGCGCTGAGCACCCTCAGACAGGTGGCCCCCGCCGCCCTGATGACGGGCTCCGGCGCCTGCCTGTTCGCCGCGTTCTCCAGCGCGGAAGCCGCTTCACAGGCCCGGGCCGCTCTGCCCGCCGGATTCCGCGCCTGGGTCGCCGCCGGGCTGGACAGCCATCCGCTCGCCGACGTAAACTGACCCTCGCCCCCCCACCGAAACCTTCTCATGAACGTCTCCAGCACCCTGAGCGGCAACGCCGCCACCCTTTCCCTCGCGGGCCGTTTCGATTTTGCCGCCCACCGCGATTTCCGCGGCGCCTACAAGCCCTTGCTCGAAAACCCGGCGGTCAGCGACATCCTGATCGATTTCCACCAGGTCGCCTACATGGACAGCTCGGCCCTGGGCATGCTCCTCCTGCTGCGCCAGGGTGCGGACGAAGCGGGCAAGACCGTCCGCCTGCGGCCGGGCGAAAGCCCGGTGCGCAAGGTCCTGGAAATCGCCAATTTCGAAAGGCTTTTCGGCTTCGCCTGAAATTCCGCGCCCAGGGCCGGTGTGGCTTTTGGAAGCGGCTTCCTGTATCATGCGCGCCTCGTTCTCGCGGTCTCCTGCGGGGACGATCCGCTGGGGAGTCGCCAAGTTGGTCAAGGCACCGGATTTTGATTCCGGCATCCGAAGGTTCGAATCCTTCTTCCCCAGCCATTCAGAATTCCTCGGGCAGGCCCAAAGCCTGCCCGAGTGCGCTTTTGGCGAGACCTTGCGGGATGGGTCTCCGCCGCTGGGAACTGAATCGAGATGGCCTACAACAGTCTGATGGTCTTCACCGGCAACGCCAACCCGAAGTTGGCCGCCGACGTGGCCGAGCACCTGAACGTCGACCTCGGCCGCGCCAATGTCGGCCGCTTCTCCGATGGCGAAGTCAGCGTCGAACTGCAGGAACACGTGCGGGGCCGCGACATCTTCGTCCTGCAATCCACCTGCGCCCCCTGCAACGATAACCTGATGGAATTGCTGGTCATCGTCGACACCCTCAAGCGCGCCTCCGCCGGCCGCATCACCGCCGCCATCCCCTACTTCGGCTACGCCCGCCAGGACCGCCGCCCCCGCTCTTCCCGGGTGCCCATCGCGGCCAAGCTGGTGGCCAATATGCTGGCCGCGGCGGGCGTCGACCGGGTGCTGACCATGGACCTCCACGCCGAGCAGATCCAGGGCTTCTTCGACATCCCGGTCGATAACATCTACGCCCTGCCCATCCTGCTCGACGACATCAAGAAACAGAATTTCGAAAACCCCCTGGTCGTTTCCCCCGACCACGGCGGCGTGGTTCGCGCCCGCTCCCTGGCCAAGCGCCTCGAATGCGACATGGCCATCATCGACAAGCGCCGCCCCAAGGCCAACGTCTCCGAGGTGATGAACATCATCGGCGAAGTCGATGGCCGTACCTGCATCATCATGGACGACATGGTCGACACCGCCGGCACCCTGTGCAAGGCCGCCACGGCCCTCAAGGCCAACGGTGCCAAGCGCGTGGTGGCCTACTGCACCCACCCGGTCCTGTCCGGGCCGGCGATCGAACGGGTTAACGCCTCCGACCTGGATTCCCTGGTCGTCACCGACACCATTCCCCTGCACGACGAAGCCTCGGCGTCGCCGCGCATCCGCCAGCTTTCGGTGGCGGAAATCATGGCGGAAACCATCCGCCGCATCAGCAACGACGATTCCGTTTCGTCGCTGTTCATCGATTAAGTTTTTTTCAACCTCCCGCTCTGGTCGCGGCGCGGGAATCAACTCTGGAGTCATCATGCAATTTGAACTCAACGCGCAACTGCGCACGCTGCAGGGATCGGGTGCGAGCCGCCGCCTGCGCCGCGCTGGCAAGGTGCCGGGCATCGTCTACGGCGGAGAAGCTGCCCCCGTCGCCATCGAACTCGACCACAACGCCCTCCTCCTGGGCCTGAAGAAGGAAGCCTTCCACTCTTCCATCCTCAACCTCCTCATCGACGGCAAGAAGGAACAGGTTCTGCTGCGCGACACGCAAGTGCACGCCTACCGCCCCCTGGTCCTGCACGTGGATTTCCAGCGCGTGGACGCCACCCACGAGCTGCACATCAAGGTGCCGCTGCACTTCGTCAATGAAGATGTTGCCCCCGGCGTCAAGCTCTCCGGCGGTCTGGTGAATCACGTCATGACCGAAGTGGATATTCACTGTCTGGCCAAGGATCTGCCCGAATTCGTCGAAGTGGACGTCGGTGGCCTCAAGGTCGGCGAGAACCTCCACGTCTCCCAGCTCAAGCTGCCCAAGGGCGTCAAGGCCGTGCAGCACGGTTCCGAGGACCCCATCGTCGTCGGCATCGTCGGCAAGGGCGGCACCGAGGAAGGCGCCGAAGGCGAAGCTCCGGCGGCTGCCTAAGCGACTCCTGCTCCCCGGACGGCCGCCGCAGGCATCCCGCCCCGGCGGCCGTCTTGCGTTCCGACCCCCGCCATGCCCTCCGCCCCCCGCCTCCTCGTCGGCCTCGGCAACCCTGGCGCCGAGTACGAAGCCACCCGGCACAACGTCGGGTTCTGGTTCGTGGACCAGCTCGCAGCCGCTCTGCGGGTCAGCCTTGCCCCCCAGGCCAAATTCTTTGGCCGGGCCGGACGGGCCGGCGAGTTGTGGCTGCTCCAGCCCACCCCCTTCATGAACCACTCGGGCCAGGCGGTGGCGGCGCTGGCCAATTTCTACAAGATCGCCCCGGACGAAATCCTCGTCGTCCATGACGACCTCGACCTGCCTCCCGGCGGCATCCGCCTCAAGCAGGGGGGCAGCAACGGCGGCCACAACGGCCTGAAGGACATCCAGGCGCGCCTGGGCACGCCGGATTTCTGGCGCCTGCGCCTGGGCATAGGCCACCCGCGCAGCCTGGGTCTCGCTCAAGGGGTGGTGGATTTCGTCCTCCATCCCCCACGGCGCGAGGAAATGCCCGCCATCGAAGCGGCCCTGGAACGCTGCCTGCGGGCCTGGCCCGCCCTCGCCGGCGGCGAGTACGAAACGGCCCAGCGCAGCCTGCACGCCAAACCCGCAACCGGCGGCCCCGCCGCCCCCTGACCCCGAAGGAAACCCCATGTCCCTCAAGTGCGGCATCGTCGGCCTGCCCAACGTCGGCAAGTCCACCCTGTTCAACGCCCTCACCAAGGCAGGCATCGAAGCGGCCAACTACCCTTTCTGCACCATCGAGCCCAACGTCGGCATCGTCGAGGTGCCGGATGCGCGTCTCGCGCAGCTCACCACCATCGTCAAGCCGCAGCGGGTCGTTCCCGCGGTGGTCGAATTCGTCGATATCGCCGGCCTGGTGGCGGGGGCCTCCAAGGGCGAGGGCCTGGGCAACCAGTTCCTGGCCAACATCCGGGAAACCGACGCCGTCGTCCATGTGGTGCGCTGCTTCGCCGACGACAACGTGGTGCACGTTTCCGGCGGCGTCGATCCCATCCGGGACATCGAGGTCATCGACACCGAACTCGCCCTGGCCGACCTGGCCACGGTGGACAAGGCCCTCAACCGCTATCGCAAGCCCGCCAACGCCGGTGACAAGGAAGCCAAGCTCCTGGTCGCCGTCCTGGACAAGTGCTACGCCCAGCTCGACCAGGGCCGGCCGGTGCGGGCCCTCGACCTTTCCCGGGAAGAGTGGGCCAATCTCAAGCCCTTCTGCCTCATCACCGCAAAACCGGTGCTCTACGTCGCCAACGTCGCCGAAGGCGGCTTTGCTGACAACCCCCTGCTCGCTGCGGTGCAGGCCCACGCCGCGACGGAAGGGGCCGAAGTGGTGCCCGTATGCGCAGCCATCGAAGCCGAAATTGCCGATCTGGACGATGACGAAAAACAGATTTTTCTCGCCGACCTGGGCCTCGAAGAACCCGGCCTCAACCGCCTCATCCGGGCCGGCTACAAGCTCCTCGGGCTGGCAACCTACTTCACCGCCGGGGTGAAGGAAGTGCGCGCCTGGACCATCCACCGGGGTGACACCGCGCCCCAGGCGGCGGGCGTCATCCACACCGATTTCGAGCGCGGCTTCATCCGCGCCCAGACCATCGCCTACGACGATTTCGTCGCCTGCAAGGGCGAAAGCGGCGCCAAGGAAGCGGGCAAGATGCGGGCCGAAGGCAAGGACTACGTCGTGCAGGACGGCGACGTCATGAATTTCCTTTTCAATGTATGATGCCCTGACCTGAGCCCGGCGGCGCACCGGGCCATTCCACAGCACACACGGAGCGAAGCTTGGGCGAGGACATGAACCCCGAAGAGCCCCGGGAGGCGGCCCCCACGGACGATACCCCGATGGTCGATTTCGACCCCCTCGACGACCGCGAGGCCCTGGACCTCGACCGTGCCGTCCTGACCCGCATCTTCTCCCAGACCCTGGACGCCGTGCTCATCACCGACGGCGCCAACCGCATCGTCGCCGGCAACCCGGCCTTCACCCGCATGAGCGGCTACAATCTGGACGAAATCCGCGGGCGCGACCCCAAGATTTTCGCCTCGGGTCTCACCTCCGGCGACGTGTTCCGCTCCATGTGGCTCGAGCTGCAGCAGTGCGACTACTGGCAGGGCGAAATCTGGGACCGGCGCAAGGACGGCACCCTCTACCCCAAGTGGATGACCGTTTCGGTCCTGCGCGACGAAGCCGGCCAGCCCCGCTTCCACGTCGCCCTGTTCACCGACATCAGCGCGAAGCGCGAAGCCTCCGAACGCATCGCCCACCTGGCCACCCACGACACCCTGACCGAACTGCCCAACCGCTTTGCCCTGGAAAGCCAGTTGCACCTGGCCATCAATTCCTGCCAGCGGCAGGGCCAGCAACTGGCCGTCCTGCTCATCGACCTGGACCGCTTCAAATCGATCAACGATTCCCTCGGCCATCACGTGGGCGACGCTGTGCTGGTGGAAATCGCCCGGCGCCTGAAGGAGTGCGTGCGCTCCAGCGACATCGTCGCCCGTCTGGGGGGTGACGAGTTCGTCGTCGTCCTGCCCGACATCGACAGCGCCATGACCGCCGGCTCCATCGCCGGCAAGATCGAACGCAACCTCGCCGACCGCATGAGCGTTTCCGGCCACGACCTGTTCACCAGTCCCAGTATCGGCATCAGCCTCATGCCCGGCGACGGCACCGATCCGGAAACCCTGATCCGCAATGCCGACGTGGCCATGTACCACGCCAAGACGGCGGGCCGAAACAACCACCAGTTCTTCGCCGCCCGCATGAACGAGGCTTCCGCCGAACGCCTCACCCTGGAAAACGCGCTGCGCGAAGCCCTGTCCACTTCCAACTTGATCAGCGCCCAGTTTTCCCTGCACTTCCAGCCCCAATACCACCTGGCCACGGGCAGTATCATCAGCGTCGAAGCCCTGGCCCGCTGGACCCACCCCACCCTGGGCTCGATCCCGCCGGTGCGCTTCATCCCCCTGGCCGAAGAAACCGGTCTCATCCAGGCCCTGGGCGATTGGGTGTTCTGGGAAAGCTGCCGCCAATTGCGTGCCTTCAAGGATCAGGGGCTCGACCTGCGCGTCGCCGTCAATCTTTCTGCCCAGCAACTGCGCCACGAGGGCTTGCCCGCCGTGGTGCGCGGCGCTCTGGCCTGCTTCAACCTCGATCCTTCCGACCTGGAACTGGAAATCACCGAGAGCACGGCCATGCAGAACCCGGAGCTGACCGTGCGCATCCTGGACCAACTCTCGGACATGGGCATCATTCTGGCCATCGACGATTTCGGCACCGGCTATTCCTCCCTCTCCTACCTCAAGCACCTGCCCATCCAGCGCCTCAAGCTCGACCGTTCCTTCGTCAAGGACATCGAAACCGATGTCAACGACGCCGCCATCTGCTCCGCCACCGTGGCCCTGGGCCACAACCTCGGTCTGGAACTGGTGGCCGAAGGCGTTGAGACCGAGACCCAGAAAGACTTCCTCGCCCGCCTGGGCTGCGACGTGCTGCAAGGCTACCTGTACAGCCGGCCACTGCCGGCGGACCAGATGGCCGACTTCCTGCACGGGCTGGCCGGCACGCACTGAGCGCCACGCGCCAGGGACGAACCGGCCGCCCAGAAGTCTGCGCATGGCGTCTTCCGTTGGCGGGTGAAGTTTGCACATTTCGGTAGGTTTGGCAGGTGACCCGATGGCGGGAGCGACTATCCGCGTGGTGGGAACGTGTTGGTTGGCAGCGGCGCGGGATTGCGTGATCGGAGCGATTTGGGGTCATTTATTTTGGGTATTCGTGGTCTGTCCCCAATGCCGTTATATACCTACCACTACAAAAATGGTAGATATAGGCTAAAAGGACAACTGATGCTTCCATCAGCAGTAAGTGGTAGCTGTTGGTGGGAAATGTTTTGGAAACGTTTGAACGGTTATCAGCGAATTTCAAATAACAAAGAATCTGATGAATGTTGTAATAACTGCCCACGATAAATTGCGGATTAAGCAGCCGTTGGCGAACGCTGATGGAAGGGTGAAGTAATTACGCCTGCAATTACGAATTGCAATTAGTTCCGTTTCAGTAGCAGAATGCATTTGAACATACTCTGAGTATACATAGCACTGCAGAAACATACAACGATATAGGGGGTGAAGATGTTTTGTTCGCAATGCGGCACTAGCATTCAGCAAGACTCAAAGTTTTGCTTCAAGTGTGGAAAGCAGATCAATTCAACAGAAGAAGCGGCCAATATTAAATCAGAAACCGAAGCAGCAGACAATCTTGAAGCTCTTCCAAGCGATCAATTCCAGAATGCGACAAACCAAAGACAGGTATTCACTAAGGCAAACATTGCTAAGATAACTCGTAGATTGCTAGTAGTAGTATTGGTATTATTTCTTTGTGTGAACGCACTTGTTGTAATCGTGCCTTCGTTTGATGGAATAGTTTTTGATGCGGGTAAGTCTGGTCCAAGTATGGCATTTGTGTGGGCTGCTAGTTTCTGGTATTTCTGGCGACTTCGCGGATTGAAAGGATGGCACGGAGCAATATCTGGTGTATTTGTAATGTTTCTAGTTCTTTGGCTGGGAGGGGGAATCTCTGCATATGTCCGATATCACCGATCAAGTTCTGATTACGTTCTTGAGAACACCAAGCCGTGGCCCGCGATTAAGAAACATTTTCCACAGGAATACGGCAGATTGCGCGTTGAATTATCCAGCCAGACCAAGGGTAACAAATTGTCAGAGCAAGAGGTGGCTTCAATTACAATGAAGCATTTATTGCCGCTATTTCCGATAGCGGCTAAAACGACGTCAGACGCCGCAATTATGCAGTTCAATAGGTCAAAGATCTTTCAGCTAAAGGAACTTAGTGCAAAAAGTGCTGAGCTTTGTCTAGCATCTGCGACTGGCGACATAACAAGTACTTCGGCAATTAAGATAATGCAGGCATCTTCTGAGCAAACAAAGGTGAAAGGTCGTGAATCGTTCATGCAATTATTTGAGGATGTAGGTACCTACAATGGAAGTATTGTAGGCCCCGAAGCTGAGGCAAGATTGAGTTCTATTTATTCTAAATTGGAACAAACAATACAGAAAAAATACTCGTCGTCAATTTATTATATTAATAGCCCAATTGAGGGTGTGACTGTCCAAACACGTTGCGCGCTTGCAATTGCATTATTTGAGGAGGCGGGGAACCTTCCTGGAACCGACGGTGCCTTTGTATTGAGAAGTCTTTTTAGTCAGTAATTGTGAATAGTAAAGATTGCTGATCAAACGCGATTCGCGGAGCATTCTGTAGCTTTGTGGTTAGCCAAAAGGTAATGTTCAATGATAGATATTCTTGGATTTGCATATACAGTAGCAAAGGACATTAATGAATATTTAAAGTGGACGGAGGAGGAAAAATTGGTGGATTTTAGTTGGCCTGAGAAGTCTGGTTTGAAGGCTAGCTATGAGGCGAATGGCTATAGCATCGCATTTGTAAGGCCAGATCGCATTGCATCACTTCAGTTAGATGGAACTGAAATCGTATATGAAATTGATAAAAGGAAGCGCATAAAGCGACGGGTAGTGTTGCGAGATGGACTAGTTCTTGTAGGCACAAGAATAAAATAGATAGGGATTACTATTACTAACTTTTCAGAAAGCATTGTCACAAACATGATAAAATATGCTAATGAAATGCAAAAGAACTACCGACGGTCGTAAGCACGGCCGAGCCGCCCTGCCGGT
>Ga0268298_10004440_pt1 | contig 13700 bp, 7 predicted proteins | sample WWTPWeurt_MetaG_FD_194462 | JGI IMG/M metagenome (GOLD analysis project Ga0268298, IMG submission 194462) | Activated sludge microbial communities from WWTP in Nijmegen, Gelderland, Netherland - WWTP Weurt | ecosystem: Engineered > WWTP > Aerobic digester > Activated sludge | place: Netherlands... | reverse complement strand
CGGCGGCTGTGCCTCGGTCTGCGACGCCTGGCGCGAAGCGCTCGATGGCCTCGTCGTCGGCGTCACCGGAGAAGGCCGCGCCACCCGTCATCGCAGCGGCGGCCACGGCGACGGCACCTGCGTCGACGTCCTCTACCGAGACCCGGAGAGCCGGCTCCGCTTCGGCTTCATCCCCGACGGCATGCGCGACGGGCTCGAGGCCATCACGAAGTTCCTCAACGGCATGAAGGGCACCCACCTCGAGTTCCGCGGCGTCTCCGAGGGAGTCCTCCTCTACGAGCTGGCCGTCGAGGGCTGCGGCGGCACCGAGGCGGTGACGAAGCTGCTCGCGCGCTCGGTCACCGCTCGCTGGCCCGCCCTCACCCTTCGAGACGTCTCTCCCCGTTCACCGTTCTCCACGGAGGCTGCATGAGCACCGACCATCGTCTGAAGCGCCGCGCCGTCATCAAAGGTCTCGTCGGTCTGGGAGTCGCCACCGCCGGCACCACCGACGCAGCGCCGCTCCGCTTCTTGAAGCCGCTCGCCATCGACAACCCGCTCGCCGCGTATCCGAACCGCTCCTGGGAGCGCGTCTACCGGAACATCTTCAACGCCGACTCGAGCTACGTCTTCCTCTGCGCGCCCAACGACACCCACAACTGTCTGCTCCGCGCGTACGTGAAGAACGGCGTGGTGGCGCGCATCGGGCCCACCTACGGCTACGGAAAGGCCGAAGACCTCGCGGGCAATCGCTCGTCGGCCCGCTGGGACCCACGCATCTGTCAGAAGGGCCTCGCGCTGGTGCGCCGCATCTACGGTGACCGCCGGGTGAAGTCGCCGATGGTGCGCACCGGGTTCAAGCAGTGGGCCGACGCCGGCTTCCCGCGCGACCCGAAGACGGGCGCCGTCGATCAGAAATACATGCAGCGCGGCCGCGACACCTGGCAGCGCGTCGGCTGGGACGAGGCCTTCGCGCTCTCCGCCAAGGCGATGGACAACATCGCGCGCACCTACTCGGGGAAGAAGGGCGCCGAGTTCCTCGAGGCCCAGGGCTACGACCACTCGATGGTGGAGGCCTGTGAAGGCTCCGGCATGCAGACCCTCAAGCTGCGCGGCGGCATGGCGTTCCTCGGAGCCACCCGCATCTTCGGCCTCTATCGCTTCGCCAACATGATGGCCCTCGCCGACGCGGCGATTCGCAACGTGAAGCCCGACGACGCCATCGGCGCGCGCGGCTGGGACAGCTACAGCTGGCACACCGACCTCCCGCCTGGACACCCGATGGTGACCGGCGCGCAGACGAACGACTTCGACCTCTTCTCGGTCGAGCACTCCAAGCTGTGTCTCGTCTGGGGCATGAATTGGATCACCACCAAGATGCCCGACTCGCACTGGCTCACCGAGGCGCGGCTCAAGGGCACCAAGACGGTCGCCATCACCGTCGAGTACTCGGCCACCGCGAGCAAGTGTGACGAAGTCATCGTCATTCGGCCCGGCACCGACCCCGCGTTCGCGCTCGGCCTCGCGCAGGTCATCATCTCGAAGAAGAAGTACGACGAGGCGTGGGTGTCTGCGAACACCGACCTGCCGTTCCTCGTTCGCATGGACACCCTCCAGCCGCTGCGGCCGGAAGAAGTGGTGAAGGGCTACACCGCGCCGAAGCTCGAGAACCTCGACCTCATCGCCAAGGGCCAGAAGCCGCCGCCAGTGACCCAGCAGAAGAAGCAGGTCGCAGCCGAGGCGATGGCCGCCGACTTCAAGGGCCAGGTGGTGTGGAACGCCGCCAAGAAGGCGCTCACGCCCATCACCCGCGACGAGATGGGCAAGACGTTCGTGAAGACCGGCGTGAAGCCCGACCTCCGCTATCGCGGCTCGGTGACGCTGGTGAGCGGTGAGACGGTCGAGGTGCGCACCCAGTTCGACTTGCTCGCCGAGTACCTCGACGCGAACCTGACGCCGGAGCAGACCGAGAAGGTCACCGGAGCGCCCGCCGCCGCCGTCATCGCCCTCGCCGAAGACATCGCGAAGAACCCGGAGAAGACCATCATCCCCGTGGGCATGGGGCCCAATCAGTTCTTCAACGCCGACCTGAAGGACCGCGCCATCTTCCTCGTCGCGGCGCTGACGCGAAACCTCGGCTTCCCCGGTGGCAACGTCGGCAGCTACGCGGGCAACTACCGCACCGCCATCTTCGGCGGCATGCCGAGCTACGTCGTCGAAGACCCGTTCAACCCGACGACCGACGCGAACGCGAAGCCGAAGGTGAAGAAGTACCTCCACTACGAGTCGCTCCACTACTTCAACTACGGCGACCGGCCGCTGCGACAGGGCAACACGCTCTTCACCGGCAAAGGCCATCTGCCCGCGCCCACGAAGGCGATGTGGCTCAACAACTCGAACAGCGTCATCGGCAACGTGAAGTGGCACTACGACGTCGTCAACAACACCCTGCCGCGCATCGAGTTCATCGCCTTCTCAGACTGGTGGTGGACCGGCAGCTGCGAATACGCCGACGTCGTCTTCGCTTGTGACAGCTGGGCCGAGTTCAAGCACCCCGACATGACGGCCTCGTGCACGAACCCCTTCGTGCAGATGTACCCGAAGGGGCAGATCAAGCGCGTCTTCGACACCAAGAGCGACATGGAGATCATCGCCGGCGTCTCCAAGGCCCTCGGCACGCTCTACAAGGACGAGCGCTTCGCGAAGATGTGGAAGTTCGTCGACGACGACAACGTCGAGGCGTACCTCCAGCGCATCATCGACGACACGCCGGGCCTCAAGGGCTACCGGGTCGAGGTGCTGCTCCAGAAGGCGATGCAGGGCGTGCCGATGCTCGTGAACAACCGCACCTACCCGCGCATCTCGTCGTACGAGCAGGCGAAGGGCGAGCAGCCCTGGCACACCAAGACGGGCCGGGTGGAGTTCTACCGCCCCGAGCAGGACTTCCTCGACGCAGGCGAGAACCTGGTCGTCTACCGCGAGCCGGTGGATTCGACGGTGTACGAGCCGAACGTCATCGTCGCCCGCCCGCACCCGGCGATTCGCCCGCGCACGCCCGAGTCGTATGGACTGTCGAGAGACGATCAATCCGTCGAGGTGCGCCAGGTGCGCAACGTGCTCAAGAGCACCGACGAGCTGCTCGCCTCGAAGCACCCGCTCACCAGCAAGGACTATCGCTACATCTATCACACGCCGAAGTACCGCCATGGCGCGCACACCACGCCGGTCGACACCGACTTCACCGGCGTGCTCTTCGGGCCGTTCGGCGACGTGTACCGGAGAGACAAGCGGCTCCCCTCGGTGACCGAGGCCTACGTCGACATCAACCCGCTCGACGCGAAGGAGCTCGGCCTCGAAGACGGTGATTATGTGTACATCGATGCCGACCCGAGCGACCGGCCGTATCGCAATTGGAAACCCGGCACCGAGGCGTACAAGGTGGCGCGGCTGCTCCTGCGCGTTCGTTACTACCCCGGCACGCCCAGACGCATCACCCGCACCTGGCACAACATGTACGGCGCCTCGTTCGGCTCGGTGAAGGGCGCCGAAACGCGGCCCGACGGCCTCGCGAAGAACCCGCTCACCAACTACCAGGCGATGTACCGGTCTGGCAGTCACCAGTCGGCCACCCGCGCCTGGCTCCGGCCGACGCTGATGACCGAGACGCTCGTCCACAAGGACATCTTCGGCCAGGTGCTGATGAAGGGCTTCGCGCCCGACATCCACTGCCCCGTCGGAGCGCCGCGCGAGGCCTTCGTGAAGTTCACCAAGGCGGAGGAAGGCGGACTCAGTGGACGCGGTCTCTGGCGCCCGGCGGCCCTCGGCCTGCGGCCCACCTACGAACGCGAAGGCATGAAGCAATACCTCGTCGGCGGTTTCACCAAGATTGGCTGAGGCCCAACACCATGAGCAACGTCAAGAATTGGCAGCTGAAGCGAGACATGCAGTACGCGTACGACGAGGCCCGGCCGAAGAAGCAGTGGGCCATCGTCTTCGACTTGAACAAGTGCATCGCCTGTCAAACCTGTACCTTGGCATGCAAGACGACCTGGACCAGCGGCAAGGGCCAGGAATACATGTTCTGGAACAACGTCGAGACGAAGCCCTTCGGCAGCTATCCCCTCGGGTGGGACGTCAACGTCCTCGAGAAGCTGGGCAAGCAGGAGTGGGCGAAGAACGGCACCTACCAGGGCAAGACCATCTTCGAGGCGGCGCCTCCGGAAGAGCGGGCGGTGCACTTCGCGCCCACCGACGACGACTGGATGTACCCGAACCACGGTGAGGACGACTGCGTCGGCGCGCAGAACACCGGCGGTCACGTCGGCTCGCTCCCGCACGACAAGTGGTTCTTCTACCTGCCCCGCACCTGCGCGCACTGCACCTACCCGGCGTGCCTCGCGGCCTGCCCACGCAAGGCCATCTACAAGCGCGAGGAAGACGGCATCGTCCTCATCGACCAGTCACGCTGCAAGGGCTACGGCGAGTGCGTGCGGGCCTGCCCGTACAAGAAGTCGATGTACAACCCGTACACCCGCGTCTCCGAGAAGTGCGTCGGCTGCTACCCGGCCGTCGAGCAGGGCATTCAGCCGCAGTGTGTCGTGAACTGCATCGGCAAGATTCGCGTGATGGGGTTCATCAACCCGCCGTGGAAGGCCCGCAAGGACAACCCGGTCGACTATTTGGTACACACCAAACAAATCGCGCTGCCGTATTACCCGCAGCTCGGGCTCGAACCGAACATCTATTACATTCCGCCGATTCACGCCGACCGCGCGTATCTGCGGCAGATGTTCGGGCCGATGGTCGATCAAGCCGTCGATCGCTACCGCACCCTCGCGAAGGACCCGACCACCGCCGGGCTCCTCACTCTCATCGGGTCGACCGATCGCATCCTCCACCGCTTCACCGTGAACAACGGAGTCGCCGCCGGCTTCGACGAGCGTGACGCCGAGCTGGTGAAGGTGCCCGTCGTCGAACCCGTCATCGAGCGCCCAGCGTGGGACGAGAAGCTCGAGACCATTCGCACCAACACGCCCTGAGGACCTGACCATGCGCCTCTTCTTCTCCTCGCTCCTCCTCCTCGCCACCGCCGCCGCCGCTCAGGACCTCGACGTGCGCGGCGTGAAGGCCGACCTCTCGAAGGACGACCCCGCCGCTGCGTATTGGAACGGCGTGCCCGAAGTGAACCTCTCGCTCATCGGTCAGCCGATGGTGGTGCCGCGCCCGTCGACGACGACCACCGCGAACCTCTCCGTGCAGGCCGTTCATGACGGCAAACGCATCGCGCTCCGGCTGCGCTGGAAGGACAAGGACAAGAGCGAGGCGGGTCCGCTCGGCACCTTCTCCGACGCCGCCGCGGTGCAGTTCCCCGCGGGGAGTCCCGAGTTCGCTCCCCCGGTGATGATGGGCGCCAAGGGCCTGCCGGTGCACATCTTCCACTGGCGCGCGCAGTACCAACGCGATCGCGAGAAGGGGAAGCCGACGATGAAAGACCTCTACCCGAACGGGTCCGTCGACATCTACCCGATGGAGTTCCCCACCGAGGAAGCCAACAAGGGCCTCACCGAGAAGGACCAGGAGAAGTTCTCGCCCGCGCGCGCCGAGGGCAACCCGCAGGCGTACTCGAAGAGCGGCGTCGACGAGATCATCGCCGAGGGCTTCAGCACCTCGCAGGTCCAGGAGGGGCACACGAGCTCGGGCACCGGCACGTGGAAGGACGGGACCTGGACGCTCGTCATCTCGCGGCCGCTCGCCATCGAGGGCGGCTCACAGCTCAAGCTCGGGGGAAAGAGCTACGCGGCCTTCGCGGTCTGGCAGGGCGGAGACGGTGAAGTCGGCAGCCGCAAGTGTCTCACCATGGCCTGGAGCACCCTGCAGCTGAAGGAGGGGCCATGAACATCGACGTCCTCGAAGAGCGCGCGCTCGACTTCGCGCTCGCGGCCACCGTCTCCGGTTACCCCTCGTCCACCTTCCACGCGAAGCTCGCCGCGGTCCTCGACGTGAAGCCGGCCAGCTGGGCCGAGCCGCTCCTCACTCGTTCCGCGACGCGCGAAGGGCTCGCCGAGCTGCAGTCGCACTTCCTCTCGCACTTCGAGATGGGCAGCGCGCGCCTGCCGCTGCACGAGACCGAGTACGGCCGCACCGGTGGGTTGTCGAAGGGCAACGACCTCGCCGACCTCGCTGGCTTCTATCGCGCGTACTCGCTCGAGCTCTCGCAGGACGAAGGGAGCCACGAGCTGTACGACCACCTCGCCGTCGAGCTCGAGTTCTATTCCTCGCTCCTCGCGCGCCAGGCGTTGCTCACCGAGGCCGGGCGGGACGAAGGCGTCGCCGTGGTGGAAGACACGCGCCGTTCGTTCTTGAAGGACCACCTCGGTCGGCTCGCTCTCGCGCTCCAAGCCCACGCGAACCTGGCCGCCGACTCGGTGTGGGCCGTCGCCTTGGCAGAGACGGTGCGGCTCGTGCTCGCCGAATGTGAAGCGCTCGGAGTGACGCCGGCTCCGCTCGATGCGATGGCGAGCGCCGAGCCCGACGACGTGCAGTGCGCGGTGAACTTCAACCCGGCTGGCGGCAAGGCCGCTCACTGACGATGGGCGCGGTGGGCACTCTGCGGGTGAGCGTGCTCGAGCAGTGTCAGCTGGGCTGTCTGTATTGCCGGCCAGGCACGGTGCGGCCGTTCACTGCGGGCGTCGATCGGCTCAGCCTCGACGACTACGCGCGAATCGCCAACGCGCTCGCAGGCCGCGTCCGCAAGGTGCGCTTCACCGGCGGCGAGCCGTTGCTCCACCCGGAGATCGACGGCCTGGTCGCCACGTTTCATCGCGCGCTCCCCGAGGCGAAGCTGGCGGTCACCACGAACGGGCTGCTGCTGGTATCGAAGCTCCCGGCCCTCGTGGCTGCCGGCCTCACCGGAGCCACCGTTCACCTCGACAGCCTCCGGCCCGAACGCGCGCAGGCCCTGATGGGAGCGACCGATCTCTCCACCGTCCTCGGCGCCGTCGACGCCGCGCGCCAGGTGCTGCCCACGGTGAAGGTGAACTGCGTCGTGCAGAAGGACCGCAACGACGACGAGCCGTGGGACTTTCTCGAGTTCTTCGCCGAGCGGCAGGTCGAGGTTCGCTTCATCGAGTTGATGAACACGGGCAGCGCGGTGCTCTACACCCGGCGGGCGTTCGTGAGCGGTCAGGCCATCGTCGCCCGCATCGCCGAGCGCGGACCGGTGACGCCGCTGCCTCGACGACACCCGGCGGATCCAGCGGCCCTCTTCCGCACCCACACCGGCATCACCTTCGGCGTCATCGCGTCCGACACGAGCCCGTTCTGCAGTGAGTGCGACCGGCTGCGGCTGTCTCCCAGCGGCCAGCTGCGCGGGTGTCTCTACGAAGTGGGTGGTGTCGACGTGCGGAGTCCCCTCCGGGCGGGCTGCTCCGACGCGCAGCTCACCGCGCTGGTGACGCGGGCCATCGATGGCAAGCGGAGTCATCACCCGACCCAACTCCCCCTCGGTCGACCCTTCAGCATGTCGGAGGTCGGCGGCTGAGCTCGAGTTAGGGACCTCGTTGCCCGACTACTTGAGAGTCGCCTTCGGAGCCTCGAACGTCGCCTTGAGCCCGACCTCCGGCACGTCCGTTCGCAGGTAGCTCTCGATGGCCGCGGTCAGCTTCCCCGACTTGGCCATGTTGGAAGGCGGTGAGGGCGGAACGATCGGCCCACCCATTCCGCCACGCATGCCTCGCCAGCAGCGGTTCTGATCGAAGGGCTTCCACATGATGAAGCGCGCCTGAAACCGATTGTCCTTCGCGACGGTCGGTCGCGGCTTCTCCGGAATGCCGCCAGCGATGGGCGCCGCCACTCGGAAGACCAGGTCGTCCTTCGCGGTCTCGGTGCCGTAGCGCAGGTGCAGGCGCGTCAGCGTCGCGTCCTTCGCGAACTTCGCCACGTCCTCGTCGGAGCTGATGCCAGGCAACACGTCGGCGCCGAGGAGGCGAGTCAGTGGATCATCGACCGGCTCCGGTGGCGGGCAGGGGTCGCAGGTCACTCCGTAGATGCCGCGGCTCAGCATCGTCTGCGGTGGCGGCAACGCGCCCTTCCACGCGAACTCGGTGATGGCCGCCTCGGGGCTCTTCTCGAACGTCTTCCCCACCAGCGCCGCGTAGAACGGACCGAACTCGTTCTCGACCGCCGGCGTCACCTCGATGTTCGTCGGCACCAGCACGTTGGGCCGGTTCGCGAGCTCGTAGCGCTGCTTCGCGACGACGTGCACCACGAGGTCCTGGGTGCCCGAGCTGTTCGCGAGCCCCAAGCGAATCGGCAGCTCGAACTTCTCGGCGTCGTAGTGGAAGCGCAGCGGCGAGAGCACCGCCTGCCCGTCGACGAACTTCACCTTCTTCGCGTTCACCTTGGCGACGAAGAACTTCCAGTTGTTCTGGATGTACGGAGCGAGCAGCGGCGCGGCGTTCGCCGGAATCTTGTACTTGTACTCCTTGAGCCAGATCTCGAGCCCGAGCGCTTCCTTCGCCGAGAGGATGACGACCTCGTACTCCTCGACCTCGAACTTCGCCTCGACCTTCACCCCGAGGTCGCGTCGCACCGAGCCGGGCTTGTTCTCGGTGACCGCCATCGACGGGGGCATCGACGGGGGCGGACCGCAGTCTCCAGGCTCGTAGTACTCGACGAGGCGAGGGCCAGCGAGCGCGTCGATGCGCTGGAAGACCGACTTCGGGAGCGTCTTCACCATCTCCTTCTTGAGGACGACCGGCACCGGAATCACCAGCGCGAAGTCCTCCGTCGGCCCGCGGTAGTTGTTCTGCATCGAGAGCACCGTGCGGGTGCCGTCACGCATCAGCACCACCATCGTGGCGTCGTTGAAGAGGTTCGCGCCGGCGCTCGAGACGTAGAAGCCGCAGAACGCCCGTGCCGGGAAGGCGCCGAGCACGGCGACGAGCGCAGCCGCCTGGAGAAAACGAATCATGGTGGGAGGCCTTTCGAGTGACGGGGTCGAACGCTGGCCGCTTCTAGGAGGTTCCTCGCCGCCTCGCGCCGCGAATCTCCCCGTCGGGCCAGCTTGCGCAACCGCCTCTGACGCGTGACGATCAAATGTGTTGGCGGAGCTTTCAGACAAGAGTCAGCAAAATGAACTGGTTATCAGCCCGATTGCCCGCCACTCTGGTGTTGGTGGGGTAAAGATGACCCAGGTCTGGGGAGGCGAAAATGTTCAACGGCCGGCACCTCACAATCCTCGTTGCGCTCGACGATGCCGACGACCCCGTGCTCGCGGGGCTCCCGCCTGGCGCTGACGTTCGCCAGGTGCCGCTCGCGGAGGCCCCGGCTGCGCTCGCGCTCCACTCCGTCGATGTCATCGTCTCGCGGTGGAACGACGGCTGGAATCGATGGCTCGAGCTCAACAGCCCGACCCCTCGCTTCGTGCACCTCGGCTCGCCGCCGCCCTCGCTGCTCCGCGCCGCCGGCTTTGGCGTCGCCGTCCATGCGTGCTCGAGCGCGCCCCAGCTCTCCGCCTTGCTCGAGGAGCTGTCCGGCCCACGCCGCAACGCCACTCGTCATCAGCCGCGCGCGCCCTTCGAGGTCCGGCTCGCTGGCGCCCGCTTCGGGACTCTCGTCGACTTCTCGAACACCGGGCTGTCGGTGTGTGTCCCCTTCGGGCACTCGTTGAGCAAGGTGCGCGATCAGCTGCTCTCCGGCGTCGAGGTCGTCGACGGCCAGCACCGGCTCCTCGGCCCGGCCTCGCTGCGAGTCGCGCGGCTCCATGCCTCGGCCGACGGCTACGTCCTCGGGCTCGTCTTCGAGCCAGACCTCGGGCCGCCGCCCTTCGCGCCTCGACTCGTCACCGACCCGACGCGCATCGTCGCGCTCCTCGAGGCTGGCGTGCGGGGCGAGGGGCTGACGCTGCGCGCCCACGAGCACCCGGCGCAGTCCGTCACGCTCCGCGCCGGCGCCGTCGACGCCACCGGCACCGTCTTCGAATCCCCCGAGTCCTTCCCTGGGCTCCCCGCGCTCTCGCTCGTCGACGCCGAGCTCGAGGTCACCGCCGTTCAGTGCTCCTTCACCGGGCTCCTGCTCGAGACGAACCCGGTGAAGCTCCGGGTGCCTGCGCGCATCGTGGGCGTCGAGCGGCGCATCAGCGAGCGGCGGCCGGTGGCGACGCCCAGCCGGCTGCGCTTCGAGCACCCCTTCCTCGGCCAGCAGGTCGAGGCGCCCATCTCCGACGTGTCGGTCGACGGCATCGGCCTCGAGCTGGGAGCCGAAGCGCCGCCGCTCCCGCCCGGGCTCGCGCTCGAGCACGCCACCTTGGAGATTGGCTCCAGCGCCTTCGCCGTGCGCGCCCGCGCTCGCCGCGTGCCCCGCCTCGAAGACGACCGGTGGCGCACCGGGTTTCGGCTGGAGTTCGTCCACCCCTCGGAGGCGACCGAGTTCGCCCGCGCGTGGATTGGCCTCGAGTTCCCCAAGTCGCACATCTCTGGCGACGTCGACCCCGGCCAGCTCGTCGACTTCCTCCTCGCCACCGGCATCGCGCCGGCGTCGGTGAATCGCCCCGCGGCCAAGGAGGTCCTCGAGAAGCTCCACCGGGCGCCCCCGCGCCTGCACTGGTCGCTCTACTGCCGCGAAGGCACCTCGCTCGTCGCGGCGGTCAACGGCGTGCGGCGCTACCCACGCACCTTCACCTTCCAGCACTTCGCCCTCGGCCGCCACGACCGCCACCTCGCCAACCTCATGGTGCGCGTCACCGTCGAGATGACGCTCCACGACCAGTCCGTGGAGTTCGTTCACGCCAACTACGCGCGCTCGAACGCCTGGTCGGCGCGGTTCTTCGGCTCGGGCGTCGCGGGCCTCGACGACCCAGACCGCTCGTCCATCACCCAGCGAGACCTCCTCTTCTTCAAGGGCGTGCCCACCCTCGAGCCGGCTTCCCTCGAAGTCCGCGCGCCAGCCGACGAGCGCGAGCGCGCGATGGCCGAGGGGCTCATCGCCGCGAATGAACCGGTGCTGTTGATGCAAGCCCACGCCTGGCAGGCCGGCGACTGGTTCTTCGAGGGCCTCTCCGAGGAATGGCGAGCCTCCGGAGTGCAGCGGGAGCGCGCCATCTTCGCCGCGTGGGACGGACCCGAGCTGCTCGCGTTCTCCATCGCCGAGCTCTCGTCGCTTGCGATGAACCTGCACGAAGACCTCTCTGCCGCTCGCCTCTGGGTCGCCCCAGGCCTCACCGCACCTCGTCGGGAAGCTGCCTTCGCGACGTTGCTCAGGGCACTCGGCGAGCACTACGGCCGCGCGGGAAGGGTGGTCTGGCCCCTCATCCTCGCGCCTTCGCCTCGAGACGCCTGGCTGTCGACCGCCGCCGTCGAGCGGGTGGGCTTCGCCGAGGTGGTGATTCGTCGCGACGCCGGCCTCGCCATCTCGCAGGTGTGGGCCGCCATCGCCCAGGCGGACCAGCCGAAGGACAAGAGCGCTCGCCCGCCTTCGTGACGGTCAACCGACGGGCAAGAAGGTGCGCGCGAACGCGTCTGGCTGGACGACGCCCTGAGCCCGAAAGACCCGGCGCGCCTCGTCAGCGGCCGGCCCACCCAGCACGATGCGCGCGGCGCGGGCCCACGACATCATTCCCTCCTGCTCGAACGCGGTGGCCGCTTCTTCCAGCAGGCGCCGCGCGTCGTCGCTGCGTCCGGTTCGATGGGCGATGGCCCCCTCGAGGGCGAGGGCCGTCGTTCGCGAGACGCTGGTGGCGTACCCACCGAGCTCACGAACCAGCTTCTTCGCCAGGGCGAGCGACTGGGGAGTCCCCGCCGCCACCGCCGCCCGCGCCCGCATCGAGGTGCCCTCGAACTTGAGCATGAAGAGTCGGAAGAGCTGCGACCGGGCGAGCGCGCCCCACTCGGTCTCGACGAGCTCGAAGGCCGTCGCTCCGCCGCCGCGGTACAGCTCGGCGTTCACCCGCGCGAGCAGCCCGTAGTAGTGCTGGGCGAGGTAGCCACGCGGTGACCACTTCGCGAGCGCCCACTTCGCCTCCTCGAGCGCGCGCGCTGGGTCGTCCTGCATGAGGAAGATGGCGCTGAAGTTCGACAGCCGCAGGTTCACCATCGCGTAGAGGTCGTCGCGCCGTGAGCCCTCGTCGAAGTGCGCCGGCACCAGCTGCGCAAACTCGTCGAGCGCGCCTCGATAGAAGAGCCCGCTGAGGTGGAAGAACCGCGCCGTGCTGAGCTCCCACCACCCGCCCTGCGGGTTCGTCTCGAAGTAGGTGAGGGCAGCGGCGATCTCGTCGGCCGAGGCCGTGAAGCGGTGCGACTGGAACTCGATGATGCCTCGAGAGAGCCGGGTCACCGCGCGCGCGTGCGCGTCGTCCAACGCCTCGACGAGCGCGATCGCTCGATCGAGCAAGGCGAGCCCGTCTTTCCTCCCAGCCGGAGTCCCGGCGCGAATCGACGCCTCGACCGTCAGCGCTCTCGCGACCCGTCGCGGCTCACCGGCCTCGAGGGTGAGGAGCAGGTTGCGGGTCTGCATCTCTGCGCCGCGAATGAAGTCGACGGTGGTGAGGCTGTTCGAGGCCGACCAGGTCGCGTCGATTCGGGTGAGGACGTCGGGCGCGAGCTGCGCCGTCGAGCGCTCCTTGAAGGACATGCCGCGGAAGGCGAGCCGCGCCCGGCCGAGGAGGAGGTGGAACACCGCGTTGGCGGCGCCGGTGGTGAGCCGCTCACCCACGCTCCCGAGCACCGACTGGAGCGCCTCGAGCCCACGGTCGATGTAGCCCGAGCGCAGGAGTTGCTCGGCGGCGCGCTGACGAAAACCGAGCGCGAGGGTGGGCTCGGCGTTGCGCGCCGCTTCGAGGAAGGCGTCGGCCGCCTCTGCTCCACGGCCCGCGTTGGTGAGCGCCTCGGCTCGGAGCGCGTGCAGCCGCTGGGTGTCGGCCGAACCGAGCGCCCCGGTGCCGATGGCCTCGGCGTACAACTGCGCCGCGCGGGCGAAGGCGAGCCGCTGGGTGGCCTTCTCGGCGGCGCGCTCGGCGTACACCGCGGCCCGGCGTGGCTCCTTCGCCTCGCTCCAGTGCCAGGCCAGTGCCTCGAGGTCGGAGGGCGTCGCCTCGAGCGCCAGCGCGAGCTGCCGGTGGAGCCGCACCGCTTCCTCGTTGCTCAGCCGCGAGCGCATCGCGACGCGAACTCGGTCGTGAAAGGGCGCCACCGTGTCTTGTTTGCGCACCCCCGTCGAGCGGACGAGGTGCAGCACCGCCAGCGCGGCGATCTGCCGCCCCAGCTCGGGCCGGGTGAGCCCCGCCGCGCGCCCGACGACCTCCTGCTCGAGCGCGCTCTTCGAGAGCGCCACCAGCGCGAGCACGCGTTGGGCGAGCTCCGGCAGCTGGGTGCTCCGCCGCCACAGCGCCTCGTCGAGCGTCGGCCGCTCGAGCCCGAGGCCATGCGTTCTCACCAGCGCGTCGATGTAGAGCGGGTCACCCGCGGCCTCCTTGGCGATGGCCTGCGCCGCGCTCGGGTTCGACGACAGTCTCTCCAGCAGCGTGCGGGCGAGCGCCTCCGCTTCCGACGAGGAGAGCCGGTCGAGGGTGATGTGCACCGGAGCGCCGCCAGCGAGCGTCGTCACCTGCTCTCGCCAGGCGGGCGCCCGCTCGTCCTCGCTGCGCATCGAGAACACGCAGAGCAGCGTCGGCGGCGCAGGCGGCGCGAGGAGGTCGCGGAGGAGGGCGAAGGTGTCGGCGCTCGCCC
>Ga0268298_10004439_pt1 | contig 13700 bp, 14 predicted proteins | sample WWTPWeurt_MetaG_FD_194462 | JGI IMG/M metagenome (GOLD analysis project Ga0268298, IMG submission 194462) | Activated sludge microbial communities from WWTP in Nijmegen, Gelderland, Netherland - WWTP Weurt | ecosystem: Engineered > WWTP > Aerobic digester > Activated sludge | place... | reverse complement strand
GAAACAAGCAGAAATGCTGAAGGTGCCTGATCAGTTCAATGAACGTTTTGCGAACCTGGGATGGATCGCATATGAATCCATGAATATGGAAGTAATGCAGGAAGCAATAAATATTTATGACACCAGAGGGAAGGATGCAGCGGAACAATTCCTAGGCGACTCATATGATGCTGATTGCTTGGAATGGGGCATACGCTGGTTTAGTGGTAGCCCAGAGTTTCGTCGTCGAATCCGTCTCGCTGAACTTGCAAGGGAGGATTACCTGGCAGGTCGTTATCATGCTTGCATTCCTCTACTTCTTAGTATGCTAGATGGGCTTGTAAATGATGTTTCAAAGCATGTTGGTTTTTTTGCTGAATCAACAGACGTAACAGCTTGGGATTGTATTGCAGCGCATGAATCTGGGTTGCAAGCATTGGCTTCGCTCATGACGAAGGGAAGAAACAAGACAAATGAGGAAATTATTACCATTCCCTACAGGCATGGAATATTGCACGGAAGGGAGCTTGCCTTTGATAACAAGCTAGTGGCAGCAAAAGTCTGGGCGGCTCTTTTTGCGGCTAGAGATTGGGCGGTCGCTTTAGCTGATGGCAAAAAAACACCCAAGCCAAAAGAAGAAAAGTCATGGTCAGAAATATTCGCTCAGTTAGCCGAAAATAATCGTCAGAAAAAGCTACTGGAAGAATGGAAGCCACGTAACAATGAGGAAATACCGTATTTGCCTCATACAGGTCAAGCGAGTCACCTGCCATTAGGCACACCTGAGCGAGCTGTGGCTGAGTTTATAGAAAACTGGATAGCCAAAAGGTACGGTTTAATAGCGAGATCGCTTTTGTATTTCACCGACGATTCATTAGGAAAGAAATCGGGAAGAGCCAGGGAGGATTTCGGAAGGCACGTGCCCATATCGTACAAAGTGCTTTCCATCGACGATCAGGCGGCTGCTGTATCGCGTGTTGAAGTAGAGTTAACGTTTGAAGGAGAAAATAAGCCAATTTCAAAGCAGGCTTCTGTTCGAGCTATTTATCAAGATACCGAAAACAACGCGTTGGTCAGAACTGAGTCTGACGGTGTTTGGAATATCGTTCAGAACTCCTTTGCGGACATATTGTATGCAATTCGCTTATAACAAGGCGCTCCACCCGACCAAAAACCGCTGCGCGGTTTTTGGTCGGGTGAGCTTGGTCGTTGGGCATACCCGGACAGGCCACTGTAATGCCAACAATTTCGATGTTCTACGGGATACTCATTCGAATGTTTTTCTATGACACGGACAAGCACAACGTACCGCACATTCATGCCGAGTATCAAAGCCAAGTAGCCGTCTACTCGATTCTCGATGGAGCCGTTTTGGCTGGAGAACTTCCACTGAAGAAACACAAATTGGTCGTCGCATGGATTGAAATACATCAAGACGATTTACTGGCTGATTGGCAACTGGCTGTCAATGGCAAAAAACCATTCCCAATTCGAGGGCTTGACCAATGAATATCGCTGAAATCATCCCGCAAGATAACTACTTGCTATATGTCAAATCCGAGGATGGGAAAACAGGCTTATTTGACGTAAAGCCATACTTGGACTCTGAAGTATTCTTGCCCTTAAAGGACAAGACTGAATTCGAGCGAGTTCACAACGGCAAGTATTTTATAGAGTGGGACTGCGGAGCAGACTTATCTGCAGATAGTATTCAGGCACGATGGCAGACTATAACAATTACTGCCCAACAAGACGCTGCAGCGGACCGCTCCTGACGTCGCGGACGCTGAGGCCCGTAGGTGCGATTAGCGTAGCCTGATCGCACGCATGAAAGCGCCATTCTCCCAATTGCGCTTTCGCTAATCGGAGCTACGCGGGCTGGGCGCGTTGGTTCGGTTTCGATCGGGGCCGACCAAAAAACCGGCTTCATGATGAAAATCGGGCTTCTCGGTTGGATGGGTGAGCGCCCAATAGGACAGGCGCCCCCTGACCTCTTCGATCACCGCGGACAAGGCCAGCCTCCAGTCGGAGTCGACAGCGGTCTCCGCTATCCCGTCCAGATCCACCAGGGCCTTGAGTTCGAGTCGATGCTCCGTCGCTTCGAGCTGGATCGCCGGGGCCTGGGCGATCTCGACCTCGGTCATTCCGCGGCGATATTCGGCGAAGCGGTAGATCGCCCAGTCTCCCGAAGGGGCGAAGTTGAGTTCCAGATAGCCCGGCTGGGTTGGAATCCGCAGAAAGGCTTCAAAACAACTGTGTCGCCAAAGCTCATGGGCTCGACCGCCAGCGCGCCAGGGCGGCAGGAGGAGACGGTCGATCTCGCCTTCGATCGAGTACCTGAGTTCGAGTTGCTGATCACCCAGCCTGGAGGCCTGCGCCTCGAAGCTCCGAATGGCCGCGCAAACCGAGGTTGGATGCGGGTGTAGGAGATGGGCGGGCATGGGTCATGCCCCCAGTTCAGGGCTGGGGTAGGGGGCGTTGGTAGAAGGTGAAGGCGAGCCCCCGCACGCTGATCTCGTCTTGATCGCTCAGTTTCGCCTGGCTGGAAAGACTTTTGCCGTTGAGGATGACTTGGCCGCGACTGAAGGGGACAAGGTAAAAGCCGTCCCCCTGGCGCTGGATCTCGGCGGCGATCCTGGGGGTGAACCAACCCGGGAGGCAGATATTGTTCTCTCTGGCCTTGCCGATGCGAAAGATCACCCGATCCAGCCGATGGCGTTTGGGATGGCCGCCGCTCTCCTTGAGTTCGATATAGGTGTCCTTTTTTGCCCGCTTCAATTCGGCCAGGGCGGCTACGGCGGCCAGGTCGATCTCGGTGGTGACGCCCGGATGGGCCTCCGCCCTGACCTCCTGTCCATGCTCGGCGGCGGCCTCCCCCGGCGGGCGCTTTACCGCCATAAAGGTGAGCAGGTGCTCGCCGATGCGGATCTCGTCCCAGTAGTCCAGATCCTTTTCGGCGACCAGTTTGCCGTTGACATAGAGGCCGTTGGTGCTGCCCCGGTCGCGTAGCCGGTAGCCATTGCCTTCACGCAGGATCTCGGCGTGATGGCTGGATACCGAGGGGTCGTCGATGACGACATCATTGTCCGCGGCGCGGCCAATCCGCGTCTGCTCGGCGGTCAGTTCGATCTGTTGTTGCAGTACGCCCTGGAAATAGATGCGAAGCACAGCCATGACAGCCCTCCTTTGGAACCATCCACCTGGCGACAACGGGGTCCGCGGCGGCACCAGCCCCCCAGAGACCGCCCTAAGCGCCTGGAAGATCATGAATTTCCCGCATTTTCCCAGGAACCTGGGGGGGACACAACCTGAGAGAGAAGGGATGATGGCCGATCGGTGACGAGACCCTCCCTGGCTGCCGGAGCCCAGGATCGGGTGTTTCTCGGCCTCAGCGTCTTTCCAGCAGCCGACCGCTCTCCTTTAACGGCCTCTCCGCGCACCAGGCATAGAGGGCGTCATAGATCAGCAGACCGTGGCTCAGCATCTCCAGGTCGTCCTCGAAGTTCAGCGACAGGCCCTTGGAGATGGCCAGCAACCCGGCCGCTTCCTTGGCGAGTTCCAGCCGATCGCAATCGGCGGCCCGCACGATGAGCGCCAAGCTGGCGAGGGCCGGATCATCGAGCTGGTATTTATGGATGAAGGCATCGAAGGAACATTCATCCCCATGGTGCCCCAGCTCGACCCCGGGCAGGTCGTAAGGGATGGCGCCGGTTTCCGCCGCCATCCGCATCACTTCGTCCCCTGGGGCATAGAGAAACTCAGGTGTCGGGTCGATGAAGCGGGCGATCAGCCAGGGACAGGCGATGCGGTCGATCTTGGGGCGTTCGCGGGTGATCCATTTCATTTATTGCCAACGCCATTCCGGGGGCCGAAGCTCGCGGCCGAATTGAGATTGGATGGATAAGGCTCCTCAGATGATCAAGCTGTAGGCCAAACCGACGAGGGCGCAGGCGGCGATGACCCGCATGATGTCCTGCTTGTATTTCCACAGGGCGATGAAGCTCAACAAGGCCATGACCACCGGGAACCACTGGAAGGTCCCGGAGAAGGGCGCCGCCTCGGTGGCCTGGGGCCAGAAGGTATGCCAGGCGAAGAACACCGCCAGGTTGAGGATTACTCCCACCACCGCGGCGGTGATGCCGGTCAAGGGGGCGGTGAATTTGAGTTCCCCACGGGTGGCCTCGACCAGCGGCCCGCCGGCCAGGATGAAGAGAAAGGAAGGCAGAAAGGTGAAGAAGGTGGCCACCGTCGCCCCCGCCAGCCCGGCGGCGATACTGTTGGTATACACGCCCTTGGCCACCCCGCCCATGTAGCCGACCCAGGTCACCACCATGATGAGTGGCCCCGGCGTGGTCTCTCCCAGGGCCAGGCCGTCGATCATCTGGGGGCCGGTCAACCAGCCGAAGTGCTCGACCGCGCCCTGATAGACATAGGGGAGCACGGCGTAGGCGCCGCCGATGGTGAGGAAGGCCGCCTTGGTGAAGAAGTCGCCCATGTCCCAGAGGCTGGCGTTGCCGCTGATCGCCAGCATGGCCAGGACCCAGATCGCCACGAAGGCGGTGAGCTTCAGGCCCAGCTTGGTCCAGGAAAAGGCGGCGTGGGCCGGGGGCGGGGTGTCATCGTCGATGAGCGCCGGGCCGTAGGCCTTGTGGCTGGCGCCGTGACCGCCGCCGCCGCGGAACTTGTGTGGGACGAACTTACCGCCGATGGCCCCGAGGAGACCGGCGGCGAGCACGATCCAGGGAAAGTCGAGCTTGAAAAAGAAGATGCCGATGAAGGCGAGGGCGGCGATGCCGTACAGCCATTCGTTTTTTAGCGCCCGGGAACCGATGCGCCAGGCGGCGAAGAGCACCACCGCCACCACCGCCGGTTTGATGCCGTAAAAGATCCCCTGCACCAGGGGGACATCGCCGAAGGCCAGATAGATGGCGGCCAGCGCCGAGAGCAGGGCAAAGGCGGGCAGAAAGAACAGCACCCCGGCGAGGATGGCGCCCAGGATGCCGTGCATCAGCCAAGCTATGTAGATGGCCAATTGGATCGCCTCCGGTCCCGGCAGCAACATGCAGTAGTTCAGGGCATGCAGAAAGCGGTGCTCGGAGATCCAGCGGCGCCTTTCCACCAGCTCCTGATGCATCATGGCGATCTGGCCGGCGGGGCCGCCGAAGCTGATAAAGCCCAGCTTGAGCCAGTAGGGGAAGGCCTCTCCCAGCGAGGGAGGGGCGGGCCGCTCCAGCGGCGGGATGGGATCAGTCACGGTATGGCTCCTTGTAATGTTGTAACAACCAGTCGAATAAGTTTGACGCCTCGGCGAGCAGGCGGTCGTCATCCGTCTCGACCAAGCGCAGGCCGCTCAAAAGCGCCTCCACCCCCGGCGCCTCGGCCAGGGTCGGACCACCCAGATCCAGGTTGTGCACCAGCTCGCCCAGCCGCGCCAGGGCCGGATCGGTCTCCAGACCGAAGCTCGCCAAGAGGGTCTCGAAGGTCACCTTGGAGCCGACATGGCTGAAGGCGGCGCCGTCGAAGTCGAAGCCCAGCCACTCAGGGCGGCAGTCGGCGGGCGAAACCAGCCACATGATCTTCGCCTCGGGGTCGATATGACGTCGGATCAGCCAGGCGCTGGCGAGCCGATCCACCCAGGGGCGGCGGCGGGTCGCCCAGATCCGCCCGCGATATTCACGGGGATCCAGGCGCGGGATGGGTATCTCCTGGGGGCTGGGCTCATCCGGCGAAAGCTGACGGTTGAGCGCTTCGCGCAGCTCGTCCAGCCGGGCCGAGGTTTGGCTTTGGGGTTCGCCGGGGAAAAAATCCACCCGGACCACCTGCTCGAAACGGCGCCGCAGGGCGTGCAGGCGCCGCCCCGCCGTCGCCCCGTCCAGGGTCTTCAGCTCGCCGAGCAGGGCCTGGGCCTCATCCTCGATCCCGGCATAGTCCAGGCGGCGATCGAACCTGGACCGCAACGCGGCCTCCTGCGTCTCGTCGATCCCCGACAAAAGATAGATCTCAGCCTCGCCCTGGGCCGCTCTCGCCTCCTGTCCGACCGCCTCCAGGGTCGCCGTGTGTTCGGGGGAGGCGGGCAGCAGATAGACGCCGTCGCGTAAGGTCGCCGTACCCAAGGCCTTGAGGGCGCGCCACACCCGCATGCGGCCGGTGGCGGCCTTGGTGGGCAGACTGATAAAGAGAGCCAGAAAGCTCAGAACCGCATCCTCAGCAAAAGGTATGTAATTTATGCTACATATTCGTAGATAGTATTACAAGAATGGCTGGAGGATCTATACATTTCCATGTGACGGCTTGGCATCCGCTGCTGAGAGGCCAGCATCGACATCCGCCGTTTCCGACCAGGCCAAATTCGCCTATCGATGGGTGAGCACCCGTCCTACGCCTGCATGTGGTGAATCATAAAGACCATTGATATCGCTCGGCCATTCCGGGCATGGGTCGAAAATGGCCGGTTTTTGTTCTTATTTAGAGAACAATATGGACAATACGAATGTAATCGTTCTTATTTAAGGAACAAAGAATCGGATCGCCGCGCCCCTGCCCGGAAGTGATGTAGGCTGTGGGCGCCTCCTCGGACTTGATCCGGTGATGGCCGTCGCTCGTTACGGGAAGGCTCAGCGCGGGCTGGCCCGCGCCCACGGCCCGCGTCTACAGGTGTGTTGTAGCGATGTTGTCGAGGCGCTTCGTGCCTCGACACCGGCCTATGTCGATATCATGGTAGCGGTCCCGATGGGGCCGAATTGCACCTGGCCGCGGGTTCCGCAAGCGGACGCGGGCGTCTTTGTCCCTCAGCGCCCCCCTTCCTCCTGCCGCAGGCGGGATTCCGTCTGTTGCATCTGCAGACGGGCCTGGGCGTTCAAACCCTGTTGGAGTTGATCCAGCTTGGGTTTGATTTCCTGGGGCGACTCCGCCCCGACGGATCGGCTCACCTGGCCGAGGTTCTTCTGATAGAGGTAGACCCCGATGATCAGGGCGAGCAACAAGGCGATAAGGCTGAAGGAGCGCATGTGTGGTCCTCGATCTGTAGCGACATGGTAGGCCAAAGTATGGCATCGAAGCCGGTCTACCGGATTGGCGAGCGCTGAGTCAATGATCCTCGACAGGCTTGGATCGAGCCTTGCCAAACGGCTTTCGGGTCTCGGGGCCAAGGCCCGTTTCTGCCGTTATTGTTCTCATTAAGAGAACAATATGTTTCATATATCTTTGTTTGTTACTAAAGGGAGAACAAAAATCCGGCCTTTGAGGTCGATGCCCGGGCCTGGCTTCGGGTTCAGCCGCGCCACTCGGGTATGGCCGCCAGGGCATCGAGGATGTTATGCACCTTGTCGGTGTGGGCGTCTTCCTGCCAGCCGCCGCGGCGATCGCTGAAGACCAGGTCCCGCGGCGCCCCATCCTCATCCACGGCATAGAGGGCGAGACTGAGCGCCTGATGGGCCAGGAGTCGGTAGTGGTCGGAGCCGGTGGCGGCGGCCCGGAGGGCCAGCACCGCGCCCCAGGTGCTGAGGATGCCGCCCCAGGGTTGGTGATCGTGATCCTGTTCGCCACAGACGAGCACCCCGGCCTGGCGGCTGGTGAAATGGCGCTCGACGAAGCCGATCAGGGTTTCGGCATCCGCCAGCCATTCGGCCTCAAGCCTGTCCCTTTCCTCCAGTAGATAGCGGGCGAGATTGAGCGGCGCCCAGGCGGTGCGGTTGTCGGCTTCGTCGTGATCCTCGAAAAACTGTTCCCAGAGCCGGCCGTCGCCCGCGGCGCTGGGGATTTGATAGACCTTGATCCAAGTCCAAAGACTCGCCCGGGGCTCGGCGAACTCGCTCCATCCGGCCTCCAGCAAGCGGTCGAAGAGGCGCAGGATGTAGACCATGTTGCCCGAGATCTCGCCCCGTCCCGCGGCGGTGCGGAAATCGGCGCGGAAGGGCCAGGGTGAGCGGAGGTCCTCGCCCCGGCCCATGTTGGCGACCAACACCCTGGCGATGTGGAGCGCCGCTTCGAGGTAGCGCCTGATGGCTGTTGCCTCATGGAGTCGGACCAGGGCATAACCGACCATCCCCCCTTTGTCCGGCTGGATCTCGAAGGGCCGGTCGCCTTGAGCGCCGCAATCCGCCGGCAGGGGGAAGTGTCCACGACGTCCGGTGGAACGGGGAAACCTGGGATAGGCGCCCTGGTCTGGGGTCAGGGCCTGGTCGAGGAGGAAATCCCCCATCGCTTGGGCCAGGGCGAGTATCCGGGGTTGGGTTCGCCCGCGAAACTGGAAATATTTCAGATAGGAGAGGATCCCCATACTGTTCTGGGTGGCGGGGATGAAGTCGTCGCGCTCCGGCGAGGCGCTATAGTCTCCCTCCATGAAGGTGGTGCAGACAAAGCGCGGGTAGCCTTGCTCGAACGGGCAGGCCAGATACCAGGCCATTTCCCGCTCGATGGCGTCGGGGAAGTCGGTCCAGGGTTGGAGGAGCCCCTGTTCATCGTAGCGGGCGATATGACTGCCGAGATGGGTGGTCATGGGAAAGGGGGAAGATCATCGCCGCCAAAGTTGGCGGGGGGTGGGCAAAGAAAAGGGAGGTCGCGGCCTCCCTCGTTTTCGCTGCCTGAAGCCTGACAGCTCAGGTCGCGAAGGATGATCCACAACCACAGGTGGTGACGGCGTTGGGGTTGCGGATGACGAACTGCGCGCCTTGGAGGCCCTCGGTGTAGTCCACCTCGGCCCCGGTGAGATACTGTAGACTCATGGGATCGATGAGGAGGGTGACGCCGTCGGTCACCACCGAGGTATCTCCATCGCTCAGCGTCTCGTCGAAGGTAAACCCATATTGAAAACCGGAACAGCCCCCGCCCTGGATATAGATCCTCAGCATCAGGTCGGGATTCCCCTCTTCCTTGATCAATTCCGCCACCTTGGCTGCCGCCGCGGAGGTGAATCTCAACGGCGTTTCGTCGATACTTTCTGCCATAGTCATTGCCACACCCCCAAACCTAAGTCTTATGCTGGGATTATCATAAGTCCTAGAGGAATAGTCAATTATTAGCCAGAGCCGGGTATTCGTCCGGTGGGCGTTCACCAACAGGCGCGGCTATCCGGGCCGTCTGTCTTTGGCGCCTCCCGTCGGATTTCCCCGCGAGGAGTGAACTCCGCATGACACAGTCCCCCAAGCCACCGGAAACGACTACGAACACCTCATCCCATGAGGCCTTCGTCTCCCGGGTGGTGGAAACCGCTATCCGCCTCGGCCTGCTGGTGCTGTTGGCGAGCTGGTGCTTTCAGATCATGCAGCCCTTTCTTATTCCCATCGTCTGGGGTGGCATCATCGCCGTCGCCTCTTACCCGGGATATCTGTGGTTAGGCCGTAGGCTGGGCGGGCGCCAGGTACTGGCCGCGATCCTCTTCACCCTCCTGGGTCTGGTGGTTCTTATCGTTCCCATGGTGTTACTCAGCGCCACCCTGGTGGAGGGCGCACGGGGGTTGGCCGCCGACTTTCAGGCCGGGACCCTCCGCATCCCGCCGCCGCCGGAAGGGGTCGGCTCCTGGCCGCTCATCGGTCCCTGGGTCGAAGGTATCTGGCGGCAGGCGTCGCAGAATCTGGTAGCCGCGATTCAGTCCCTGGGGCCACAGCTCAAGGGTGTGGGGACCTGGTTGCTGTCAGCGGCGGCGGGGGTCGGTGTGGGCATCCTGGAATTCATCTTCGCCCTCGGCATCGCCGGTGCCCTGCTCGCCCATGCCGGGCCGACGGGGCGGGCGGCGGAGGCCATTGCCCGCCGCCTGGCCGGAGAGCGCGGCACCGACCTGGCCCAGTTGGCGGAGGCCACGGTACGCAGTGTCACCCGTGGCATCCTGGGGGTCGCCTTCATTCAGGCGGTACTGGCCGGACTCGGTTTTCTGGCGGTAGGGGTGCCGGGCGCCGGCCTCCTGGCCCTGGTCGCCCTGCTGTTCAGCATCATTCAGCTCGGTATCTTTCCGGTGATGCTGCCGGTGCTGATCTATGTCTTCTCTCACGCCGACACAGGCGTCGCCATCGCCTTTCTGGTCTGGAGCCTGTTCGTCGGCACCATCGACAACGTCCTGAAGCCCATCCTGCTCGGACGTGGGGTGGCGGTGCCCATGTTGGTCATCTTCGTCGGCGCTATCGGTGGCTTTCTGAGTGCGGGCATCATCGGCTTGTTCGTCGGGTCGGTGGTGCTGGTGCTCGGCTACAAGCTTTTTCTCGCCTGGTTGTACGAAGAAGAGAAAATATCCCCCGAATAACATCCTGGGACGGCAGGATGGCGCCTCTTGGGATCAAACTGAACCTACGCCGCTCGGACAGCGCGCCCAGCCCGCCTGGCTCCGATTAGCGATAGCCTAATCGGAGGAATGGCGCTTTCATGCGTGCGCGATTACGCTACGCTAATCGCACCCATGGCCCTTGGCCTCGGCGTAGAAGACGGCGTGTGCCGGGGCGAACCATCAAGGGGGACCTTCGTAAAGACCATGCCCAGAACGAATTTTATGTATTGGCTCCTGATTTGGGTGGCTTGGGCGCACAACGCCAGCGGAGATCAAGTCGAGTTCAACTATCATGGGGAATGGAAGGTCGGCGAAGTCCTCAAAACCGACCAGTACGGCTTGCTGATTCAGCACGATACCGGTTTCGGCATGGCTCAAGCCTACTACCAGGCCAACCAGGTGCGTCCCCTGGGTGCCGGGTCGGGTCAGGGCCAGACCCAGCCGGCCAGTTCACAAGCCCAGCCGGATGAGCCATATCCACGGCCCACCCCCAGGCTTGGGAACACTGGTCTCATGAGCCAGCAGGAGGTTCTGGGATTCTTGCGTTCTCAACTGGGCGACAATCCATGGGGCCCCAATCGGGCGCGGGTGATGGCCGAGCTGGTCCGGCAGATCAAGGCCCGAGGACTGGATTACCATCATTCGGCCACCCCTTCCGCCTACTACACCGAACTCTCGAAGTATGGGGCCACCAGCGAGGTCACCCGGCCCCTCGGTGATAATTATGGTCCTCCCCCCAGCCGCGATCAGTTGCTGGGAACCTGGCAGACCGAGGTTAACGCGCCTCATGTTTATTACACCAAGGGAAATGAGTTGTGGCGGCGCAATGATCAGGTGCAGAAACTCGGGTCGCTCAGCATCAACCCCGAGGGGAGTTACTCCTGGAAGTCGGTGACCGGTCAGGTGATCCAGGGAAGTTGGAGACCGGCCACCGAGACGGAGATGCAGACCGCCGGGGGGGAGGGACTCGTACTGCAACGCGGCAAGTCAGGGTTCGACTGGATTGTGACCAAATATCGCGAAGCCACCCCGCCGAATATGTCCCCCGACTGGATTAGCATCGCCGAGATTACCACCCGGCAGCAGCGGGAGTTCGGCAACAGGTAAGCGGCCGATGGCCGGAAAGCTGGACCTGAGTTGCCACCTCTCGACAGGACAGGCCAAGAGTCTTTGGTGGTGAGTCTCGCGGGAGCCGGGGAGACATCTTCGAGGATGGCCCGGGGTGTTCTGGGTGTAGCACCTTCATCATTCCTTGTCTTGGTGAAGGTGGCACTTGCCGGCGCTCATGCTGTCGGGGAGGCTAGCCCGCACCCACAGACTTTCGGGCAAGGGCGAAAATATCTCGATTGATGCGGTTCACCGCGGTTGCCGCCTCCTACGGCCCTATCCCCGCCACCGCGGGGCGCACCGCCCCGCCCTTGAATACCTCTCTGTTGTTATCACGCGGCCTAACGTCTGAATTCACCGGTCTGGCGCGGCTTGCCGCGACAGGTCCGGTGGAATGATGGGTTGGGCGTCGCGGGCTTAATTGGTGTCAACAAAATAGATATGGCTACCGGATTCAGATATGAGCATAAATTGTGGTTGATCGTGTCCGTACTCAACCCCGACGATGTGATATCCGGGAATGCTCTTGATGTACTTGAAAACCTGCAATTCACCTTCGCCCTTCTTCGTTGAGAAGTTTTTTAGCGAAAGGCGCGCGTTTCCACCGAACTCCAAAACGAGGCGGCCGTCGAAGCGCTTGACTCGTACGTCTTTGATCTCTTCTTTCCCCTTTATCCAGTCGAAAGTCATAAGAGGTTCAAATAGGCCCGGGATGTTGGCGATCTTCTCCGCTTGGCTTAAAGAGACTCGCTTGACGTAACTTTGATCAAAAATATACCCGCTCCGGAAGTCATACGATTGCGCAATGGCAGAACCACAAATGGACGCAAGCGCAATAGTGAGTGCGAAGACGAAAGGTTTATACATTAGCTGCCCTCGATGAAATGCGGCTGATTGGTGACGCCCAACGGATCAGAGCTGAGTGGAATCGGTCTAGTCACCGGAGAGTGCGTGAGCACTTGGAGGTGATTAGACCGATTACCGCTCGAGCGAGTGATAGGCAGAGCGCGCTGCGCGATGCCTGAAACTGGCTCGAGCGAAGCTCAGCGCTGATCCGATAGGACAGACCGCGCGCAGCGCGGTCTGTCCTATCGCCAGAATTCAGCCGACCGGCGCGGCTCCATCGCGCCGGGTCGGCTGGAATGACCAGTTAGGCCGATACGTTATGCGATAATACAAGCCGGACGGGATATGTCATCCCGTCCGAAACGTTTGGTGCCGTTCCGGGTGCCGTAGCTTCGCACAAAACGTTAGCGACGGGGTTGTAAACCCCGTCGCGCCCGTTTCCATACCCCGGCCCGCTTCGTTGCCAATTAGAGATGGCAAACCAACATATTCGGTTACGCGGCTTTACAGCCGACCCTCATCGACCAAAGACTTAAAGTGCAGGAATTTTCCCTGTTTGTCGAACTCGCACTGGAAAGGCTTTTCGCCTTGGTTGCCAAGATCGCCGACACCCTTAATGGTATAGCCGCCATTCTGCATCCGTGTTAGCTTACCGGTTTTGATATACATGGGTTTGGTTCCGAATTGCCCCGCCGCTTCACCCCGGCAATAGGCAGGCATATTGCCAGGTGAGATGGGTTTGCCGCTACCGCTATTGGATTCGACGGTCGGCGGCGCGTCTGTCCCGCCCGTGCTGGGGGCGTTTCCTCCTGAGAGTGTGCAAACACCGTTAGCGCCATGCTTGCCAGTGTATGTCAGAAGTGGCGAGCCATCCGGGTTGATGGCGATGGAAAGGGTGATCCCGGCCCCTGCTACCTCATAATAGCTTGCTTGGCTCTTTTTAATTTTCCCTTCTTTGCCATTAAAAAACACTGGCCCACCTTGGTCCGCATGAACCTCAATGTTGCCAGGACAAGTGGCGTTAAAAAAGGGAATGCCGGCGTGGGCAGTCCCCACCATGCACAACGCTAATGCACCAAAGCTTAGTTTTTTCAATTGAACTCTCCTGATTTGAGTTGGAATTACCGCTCTATTTTCTTGTGAAGCCTATCGGATCAGTGCTGAGTGGAATCGGTCTGGTCACCGGAGAGTGCGTGAGCACTTGGAGGTGATTAGACCGATTACCGCTCGAGCGAGTGATAGGCAGAGCGCGCTGCGCGATGCCTGAAACTGGCTCGAGCGAAACTCAGCTCTGATCCGATAGGACAGACCGCGCTACGCGCGGTCTGTCCTATCGTTTGAGCTCAGGCCGCGGCCCGTCAGGGACGTCGCGCCTGCAGCGAATTGTTAGCCGCGATTGCTCAGAATGACTATATCATTTTGCATGCCAAGGGACTTCCCCTTAACAGCCGCGACCAGCCTATTTGGAACATAGAGGAGCCCGAGTTTGTGGACCTGGTATAGGGCCCCTTTC
>Ga0268298_10004438_pt1 | contig 13702 bp, 5 predicted proteins | sample WWTPWeurt_MetaG_FD_194462 | JGI IMG/M metagenome (GOLD analysis project Ga0268298, IMG submission 194462) | Activated sludge microbial communities from WWTP in Nijmegen, Gelderland, Netherland - WWTP Weurt | ecosystem: Engineered > WWTP > Aerobic digester > Activated sludge | place: Netherlands... | reverse complement strand
TGCAACAAAACCCAGCTATCTGCCTGCCGGATCTGGCTTACACGCTGCAGGTTGGCCGGCGCGCTTTTGAACATCGCCGGATGGCGCTTATACGCAATCAGGCGGAGGCAATCGCAGCATTACAAGGAGAAACCCCGCGAGCTGTGTTTGCTGGAAACCCTGTCAGCCAAAACCCAAAAGTAGTCTTCATGTTTCCAGGCCAGGGCGCTCAGTACATCAACATGGCTCGTGGAATTTATCAGACCGAACCTGTGTTTCGCCAATTGGTGGATGAATGCGCTGAATTTCTTATTCCTTTCCTGGGGCTGGATTTCCGGGCTGTGCTTTTCCCAGACAGCCAGAGCGAGCAGCAAGCGCTGGAAAAGCTCAATCAGACAATCCTGACGCAGCCACTGTTATTTGTGATTGAATACGCCCTGGCACGTCTGTGGATGGATTGGGGAATTCAACCCGCTGCCCTCATCGGACATAGTGTAGGCGAATTCGTGGCAGCCACCCTGGCTGGCGTGTTTTCATTACAAGATGGTTTGCGTTTAATTGCCCGGCGGGCCCAGTTGATGCAGTCCGTCCCGCCAGGCGCAATGACGGCGGTTTCATTACCGGAGAAGGAACTCAACCTGTTATTAGGAGAGAATCTGTCTTTGGCTGCGGTCAACGCCCCTTCTTCGTGTGTGGTTTCAGGCCCGTTCAGTCAAATTGAAGCTTTGGAAGACATCTTACTGCAGCGCGATGTAACTTTCCGCCGGCTGCACACATCTCATGCGTTCCACTCAGCGATGATTGATGAAATCATTGAGCAATTTGACAAAGTGGTTCAGACAGTTACTTTCAAACCTCCGCAAATACCGTTGGTTTCCAATCTGTCGGGTCTATGGTTGGATGGAACTCAGGCTCTCGACCCAGGCTATTGGACCAGGCATATGCGGAATACCGTGCGTTTTAGCGATGGATTGGCTGCCTTGCTTAAAAATAACGATTATATCTTTCTGGAAGTAGGCCCAGGTAGAACGCTTAGTTCATTGGTGCGTCAGGTTCAGCCTGGAACAAGCCGAGTCGTCTTGACCAGCACACGCCACCCCCAAGAAGATCGTCAAGATCACGAATTTCTGCTGGAGTCATTGGGGCGTTTATGGTTGGCAGGTATGCCCGTGAAGTGGGAGAATTTTTACCGTTCAGAAAAGCGGCAACGGGTTGTTTCGCCAACATATCCATTTCAACGCCAACGCTATTGGGTAGAGGCTCCCAACCAAAACCATCCTTTAACAGTCAGCGGGACTGCCTCTGCTGTTGAGGAAAATCGATCGTTGACACTGCACAGCAGCCCACGCTCGGGCAGTAAATTTGTAGCAGCGCGAACTGAGACGGAAAAAATCTTAACGGGTATCTGGCAAAATATGCTGGGGATCGACCAAATTGGTGTATATGACAATTTCTTTGAATTGGGTGGGCATTCTCTTCTGGCTACCCGGCTGATTTCGCAAGCGCGCGAGACTTTCCAAATTGATATTCCGCTGGTTACTGCTTTTGAATCGCCCACAATTGAAGGCCAGGCCCGGTCAATCGAACAAGCCAAAATTGACCAGTTGGATATGGACCTTCTGGAACAAATGTTGGCCGAAATCGAAGGCGATCAAAACAATTCTATCCAATCCTGAGCCAAATTTTAAAAAGGTCACATGGGCAATCTGAAAGAACGAATTGAAAATCTTTCGCCTGAGCAGCGCGAAATTTTGTTAAAACGCATCCAGCAAAAACAAGAAAAAAACGAACCAGCCGGTCGGACTCGGATCACTGCTGCGAATCTGGGTTCGCACAACCTGCCACTATCTTTCGGGCAACAGCGCTTATGGTTTCTTGATAAATATGAAAAAGGATCAGCAACCTATAATATCCCTATCACCCTGAAACTTGAAGGCAGCCTGGATATCCAGGCGCTTGAAAAAACTCTGACCCTGCTGATTGATCGACATGCGATTTTGCGCAGTGCGTTTAGCGCCCAAGAGGGCAAACCGGTTCTCAATATCCAGGACCCAGCGCAATTCCATCTGGTTGTTGTCGATTTAACTGGCGCGGCCGAAACCGAGCGTGAACAGTTACTGTTGAGTGAATTGGCCAATGAGTCTGCCCGGCCGTTTCAACTGGAAGCAGGTGGTCTGGTACGCGTTGCGCTTTACAAACTGACGCCAACAGAGTATGTGCTTCACTTTGTCATTCATCATATCATCATGGACGGTTGGTCTTTTGAGATATTTAACCGTGAAATGACCCAGGTTTATTCTGCGCTGATAAATGGTACAGATCCCAATTTGCCTGAACTTCCTTTTCACTATCAGGATTTTTCTGCCTGGCAGCATGAATTTATGAAAGGCAAACTGATCAGTAACCAGATAAATTATTGGAAAAACCAGCTTCAAGGAGCTCCAGCATTCCTTGATCTGCCAACAGATTATCCCAGGCCGGCCCTGCGGACATATCATGGCGCGGTGGAACAATTTTTAATTCCTCGCAATTTGATCGACCCAGTCCGCGAATTAAGTCGCAAAGAAGGCGCCACGTTATACATGGCCATGCTGGCTGCATTTCAGGTTCTGCTGCGGCGTTACACCGGCCAAACCGATATTGTGGCTGGGTCACCCATCGCTGGAAGGCAGGATTCAAATCTAGAGAATCTGATCGGGCTGTTTATTAATACCCTTGTATTTCGTACAGACCTTTCTGGTAATCCCACGTTTCGGGAATTATTGGTGCGCGTCCGTGAAACAGCAGTCGGTGCGTACGCCAATCAGGATGTGCCTTTTGAAAAACTGGTGGAAGAATTAAAACCCAGGCGTGAATTAAGTCACAGCCCAATTTTCCAGGTTTTGTTTGTCTATCAAAATTATCCCTGGCAAGACCTGACATTTCCCGAAATCAAGATGACTTACCTCGAACTGGAAAGCAAAACAGCCAAATTTGACCTTTCGTTATATTTGCGTGAAATTGAGAGTGGGATTGAAGTTTTCGTAGAATTTAATACAGACCTTTTTCGCCCAGAAACCATCCGCCGGATGGCAGGCCATTACCAGATACTTCTGCACTCAGTCGGGAGTGAACCAGACTGCCGGGTTACGGCGATGCCTCTGCTAACTCAGGGCGAGCAAAATTTAATTTTAAGTGAGTGGAATGAAACTGGCGCTCAACTGGATCTTGAGACCGGTGTTCATGAGCTTTTTGCGAAGCAAGCAGAACGTACGCCTGATGCGCCAGCGATCTCAGATCATTTGCGAAAATTTTCCTACGCCGAACTTAATTATCGTTCCAATCAACTGGCTCATTATCTCCTCGAGTTGGGGGTGCAGCCTGAAACCTTGGTGGGTATATCCACAGACCGTTCGATTGACATGGTCGTAGCACTATTGGCAATCCAAAAAGCGGGCGCTGCTTATGTTCCTTTGGATCCTGCGCTGCCAATCGAAAGGCGCAGTTATATGCTTTCCGATGCCAATATTCATATATTGCTAACCCAGAAACGTCTGGTTGAAAACCTGCCAGCCGATTTCATGGCCCGTTCGCCTCAAGTAGTGTGTCTTGATACAGATAGTAATCGTTTCGATCTGTACCCCACCCATAACCCGGCCGCGATCGGAAGCAATGACCGTCTGATCTACACCATGTATACGTCCGGGTCCACCGGCCGCCCCAAAGGTGTTCAGGTTACTCACCGAGCCGTGAGAAATTTTCTCGATTCCATGCGGCGGCAACCGGGTATGCAATCCGCGGATAAGCTGTTGGCGTTGACCACCCTGTCCTTTGACATTGCTGGTCTTGAGATTTACCTGCCGCTCTGCACAGGCGCACAGGTTCACCTGGTCAGCCGAGAGGTTGCCAGCGATGGTCAACAACTGCAGGAAACCTTGCGTACCTTCCGCCCTACCATCATGCAGGCCACACCGGCTACCTGGCGCTTGCTGTTTGAATCGGGCTGGGATGGTGACCCGCACATGGTGGTGTTGTGCGGCGGTGAAGCGCTGTCGGCTGAACTTGCCCAGCGTCTTTCCAATTCGTGCAAAGAATTGTGGAACCTTTACGGCCCAACCGAAACCACAATCTGGTCGACCGTAGAGAAAATTCTGCCTGGACAAATGCCAATTACAATTGGAAAACCCATTCGCAACACCCAGGTTTATATTGTGGATGAGAATTTACAACCCGTCCCAGAGGGGATTGCAGGTGAACTGCTCATCGGTGGACAAGGCCTGGCGCGCGGGTATCTGAACCGCCCTGAGTTAACTGCCGAAAAATTTATCAACAACCCATTTACCCCACAAGAATCGCAGCGTTTATACCGGACTGGCGACCTGGCTCGTTTTCGAGAGGGAGGACGAATTGAATATATCGGACGTTCTGATTTTCAGGTAAAAATTCGCGGCTTTCGAATTGAGCTTGGTGAAATTGAAACAGTTTTATCCCAACATTCCGCGGTCAAAGCAGCGGCAGTGATCGTGCGCGAGGATGATCCTGGAGACAAAAAACTGGTCGCTTATGTAACTATAAAACCAGACCAGGCTGTAACCCCGCCCGTGCTGCGCGAATATCTCAAAACTCACTTACCCGATTATATGGTTCCTGCCACTTTCGTGGTTATGGACGAATTCCCTCTTACCCATAATGGCAAATTGGATCGCAAAGCGCTCCCCGTGCCAGAGACGAATTTGTTAAACCTGGGTTCGGGTTTCCAAAGTCCGCGCAATGAAATAGAACAGCAGATTGCGGATGTTTGGGCAGAGATATTAAAAATTGACCGGGTCGGTATCGATGATAACTTTTTTGATCTGGGAGGCGAGTCTTTCAAGGTGATCCGGGTGGTCCAAAAAATTGGTCACGGGGTTGGCGTCATGGATATATTTACCAGCCCCACTGTGCGAAATCTGGCGGCAAAAATCGCCAGGAAGAACACTGCACCAACTGGTTTACTGCACCAGCTAACACCTGAGACTGCCCAACCGCCCAAGTTCACACTTGTATGTATTCCATTTGCCGGTGGAAGCGCAGCGATTTTTCAGCCATTGGCCAAAAAACTGCCTTCTGGAATTGCCTTGTTTGCTTTACAACCCCCAGGTCACGATCTCAGCCATCCTGAAGAAGCTCTCGAAATTTTTGACACCGTGGCAGAGAAGTGTGTGGCAGAAATTCGCAAAAATATTCAGGGGCCAATTGTTTTACTCAGCCACTGCCTGGGTGGAGCAATGTTGGTGAATATTGCCTATCGATTAGAAACACAAGGATTACCACTCAGGCATATTTTTATCGGGGGGCATTTCCCTTCACCGCGATTGCCTGGCAAATTTTTTGAAACCTGGCACAAGTTATTTCCGTCAGACCGTTGGACAGCCCGCAAAAATGCCCTGGAAGATTTGCGGGCATTGGGTTTCTTCACGGAACAACTGGATACTCATGAGCAGGATTTCATCGTCCGAAATTTTATCTACGACTCAAGCCAGACAGAGGACTTTTACACGGAGGTATATACCCAACAATCTATCCCGAAACTTAAGGCGCCAATAACTTGTGTAATTGGAGAAATGGATCGAGCAACAGAACTATACGAAGAACGCTATAAAGAATGGCTGACATTCAATCCAGTTGTTGACCTGAAAGTGATTCCCCAGGCAGGTCATTATTTTCTAAAGCATCAGGCAGCTGAATTGGCTCAAATTGTCGTTGAAAAATCTACATTGAACCTTCCGATCGAACAAGTAAACCAGCCGTCTTCAGAAATACCGGCTCGCATTCAAACCCAGAGGAAAGCGATTGTACAGCCCAGCTTAAAAGTATTTGGCTGGGTGGCCTTTGGGCAGTTGATTTCGTTGATCGGGACAAGCCTGACCGCTTTTGCAAGCGGGTTATGGGTGTACCAGCATACGCAATCGATCACAGCTTATTCGACGATTCTGGTCTTCGCAGTTTTGCCTGCGATCTTATTGGCTCCTATAGCTGGAACAATCGCTGACCGATGGGACCGCCGCCTGATCATGATCTTCAGCGATATCCTGGCAGCCTGTGCGACGTTAGGACTGGCAATTTTGCTCTGGTCCAACCACCTGGAGTTCTGGCATATTTATGTGTTTGCCAGCATTGGTGCCGCAGCAAACGCGTTTCAAATGCCCGCCTACCAGGCTGCCATCTCCCAATTAGTGCCAAAACGTTACTACGGTCGGGCCAATGGCATTGTGCAGTTGGGCAGTTCTGCAGGTGGCTTCTTAGCTCCATTTCTTGCCGGGTTCCTCGTCATTTTGATTGGGTTGCCAGGGATTGTGTTGATTGATTTTGCCACGTTCCTGATAGCCGTTACAATCACCTTGAATGTTCGTTTTCCAGCGACCCTGTTTAAGAAACAAGAGGAGCCTTTCCTCAAGGAAGTGGTTAATGGTTGGCGATACATTATCCGGCGTCAAGGTATGGTTGGAATTGTCATCCTGACAGCTCTGGTCAATTTGCTAAACGCTCAAGTGGATGCTCTGGTTGCTCCCCTGGCGCTTTCGATTGGCAATGAAACCACCCTGGGGCTTGTTCTGGCTACCAGCGGCGCCGGATTATTATTGGGCAGCTTGCTAATGACAATCTGGGGAGGATCTCGTCAGCGCATAACGGCAATCCTGGTGACGATCGTTTTAACTGGTGTGTTTTTCATCACCATAGGGGTTAATCCTTCTACAACCTTTTTCGCGATGGGCATGTTTGGTGTAGGGGTCACGATTGCAATAAGCAATGCTCATTGGTTTTCAATCGTCCAAACAAAAGTGGGCCTGGAATTACAAGGGCGTGTGTTGGCCACCACATTGATGTTGTCCTGGTCAACTGCGCCAATTGGCTATTTGTCAGTTGGGCCATTGACCACACTATTCTCTCAATGGTTCCCATTGAGTTCAGATACAACCGCATATACATTTGGTTCACCAGGCAATATTGCAAACCATGGGATCGCCCTGGTATTTATCCTGGCGGGTATCCTGTGTGTGCTTCTAGCCGGCCTGGGTTACCTTTACCGCCCAATTCGCAATCTGGAAAAAGATTTGCCTGATGCAATCCCTGATGGCATTATTTTGGCTGATAAGGACGCTTTGCAAAAGGTCGCTGATAAAAATATAAAGCAAATGATTTAGTCCAACAACTATTTGCTCCACAACATATTTCGAAGTGGAGCTGCGCAAATGGCATCGATAAAAAATTCGGGCCTGTCAAAAGGATGCTTTTTGACAGGCCCGACGATAAGTTAATCGCTCACATCAGATTCGGGGGATCAACACTGGCGTTTTGCGTTTATATTCTTCGTAATCCGCTTGCCCGCCCCATTTCTTATCCGCTTTCTTTTCGAGCAGCGGAACACCGCTGACACGAGTCAGCAGCAGAGTCACAAAGATTGGCGAGATCATGGCAACCCATTGCCAACCCTGCAGTACGGGCAGGGCAATTATGGCTACGCCAATCCACAAGACAATTTCACCGAAGTAATTGGGGTGCCGTGAGCGCGCCCACAGCCCACTCTTAATGAACTTTCCTTTGTTGGCAGTGTCGGCATTGAAACGACTTTTTTGGGTATCGGCGATCATCTCGATGCCAAATCCCAAAACCCAAACCACGAAACCAACCAGGGCGAAAATATCCAGTTCTTTTCGCTGAGAAGTCGTAATCGCCGCCAGAGCAGCGGCGGCGGTGAAGGTCACCCACAACGCCTGGATGGTCCAGACGTTCAGGAAGCGGAAGAATAAAGGCTTGAGTTCATCAAAACGGTCGTCCTTGCCGGCTTTTTGAATCCGTGTAAACAGGAAGCTGCCCAGGCGGGCCGCCCAAACTACCACCAATGCCGCCAGCAGCAGAGCCCGGGCATCTGCCCCAGGGCTAAAAACCACTGCCAGAATGGTCACCAGGATATAGGTGATGCTGCCAGTAATGTCAAAAAACTTTTCCGTCTGGCGTAAAAACGAAGGCACAAATACAACCCACTGGATAACAAACGTAAGTCCCACGACCAGAGCAAAGACTGGCATACCCGCCATCTGACTGCTGCCCTGGCTGCCTGCCAATGCCACCAAACCACCAATCAAAACCACAACGATAAAGACAACCAGTGATTTTTGTTCTTCTTTTTTCATTTTCCAGATCCTTTCCTGTATCCAGCTACCTGCTCAACAAAATGTTAATTTCAGATTTGCCATCGATCAAACTGCCTGGCACCCAAAAACTCTTTTCCGAACTGACGGTTATATGATAACGCTTAATCACCAGTTGAGGGTTGGGCAAATCCGCGCGCTGGCAGCGGCGGGTCAGGGCGTTGGAAAAGGCGCCGCCAGATGAAGGAAAAAACCCACACCATCACCAGACCGGTGAAAATGCCAGGCGCCCACAGACCCACTGTGCCCAACAAAAGGCCGCCCACTGAAGGTGCGATGACACGCGTCAGGCTCTCTGTGGCGGTAGATAGCCCCAAAGTACCACCGATCTCTTCGGGATAGACTGCCTTCGTCAGGGCACTGCCGAGGATCGTATTCAGCACCGCACCCGAAATGGACAGCGGGGTGATGACAAGCAGTAAAATCCATATATTACTTGCCAGCGACCAGGCCAGCATAGAAACAGCCATTACACCGGCTGCCGCAAAAATTAATACCCGGTCATCAAAACGCTTGTTCAGGCGGGCAACGGCAAAACCTTGCATAAAGACTGCCAGCACACCAACATAGGTCAGGACGAAACCGGTGGTTTGTACCGAAAGCCCCAGCCGGTTGGCATACTGCGAAAAGATGGTCTGGAACATGGCAAATGCCAGCCCGTAGAAGAAACGGATATGCAGCAGTGGTCCCACCCGCGGCTTGCTCAGCGCAGACCACAAGGCGCCAAAGGTGAAAGCCGGGCGGGCGCCGCGCTCCATCATTGCGGCTCGCCGCTCAACGGTCAGGCTCTCTGGCAGCAGGAAAAAGACCAACAGCAGATTGATCGCCGCCAGGCCAGTAGCAATAAACGCCGGCAGGTTGTAATGCCCGCCTGCACTGAGTAAACCACCCGCCGCAGGGCCGATGATAAAGCCCAGACCAAAGGCAGCTCCAATCACCCCAAAAGCTTTGGAGCGGTTCTTTTCATCGGAGATATCCGACAGGTAAGCCTGGGCAACCGTGATATTTCCACCAGTCAGGCCATCAATGATACGGCTCAGGAAGAGCATCCATAACGCGCCAGCAAAACCGAGCAGCAAAAAACCGAGCAGGGTGCCAAAAATGCTGACAAGCAAAATCGGCCGGCGCCCATAACGGTCGGACAGCCGGCCCAACAGCGGGCCGCCCACCAACTGGGCCGCAGCATACGAAGCCACCAACAAACCCACCACAATATCATTGGCCCCAAAAGTTTGGGCATAAAATGGCAGCAGGGGGATGATCAGCCCAAAACCGACCAGATCCACAAACACAATCCCAAAAATCGTCAATAAGCGTTTACTATCCATAAAACCGATCCTTCTTCCATGTTAGACAGACCACAAAAATTAATTTGAGTGCGTGGAAGAGTATACGACTATGTACAGTATTTGTCAATATATACTACACAACTTATAAACAAAACCACGAAGAAGTTGCTCCCTTTTTATTCAATTACCCCTCAATCTCCCCGCGCCACAGACGCTGCATCTCGGTGCTGGTTTTCAGCAAATCATCCAGTTTGCCCTGAGATTCGATTTGACCATCTTTCAGTACAAGGATCCAATCAGCACGGCGCAGAACTGGCTGCCGATGTGAAACAACCAGGCAGGTCAACCCGCCATTGTTTGCGGCCCGGCGCTCATCCACCCGCTGCCAGAATTTCCGCTCGGTATCCAAATCCAGCGCAGAAGAGATGTCGTCAAAAATGTACAATTCAGCCGGGCGGACAAACATGCGGGCGGCAGCCACGCGCTGAACTTGCCCACCCGATAGCCGAACGCCGCGCGGCCCAACCAGGGTGTCCAAACCCTGCTCCAGAACGGTCAGATCATCTTCCAGCACACTTGCATACAAAGCGCCGGGCAAATCAACTTGTTTTTCTGACAGGCCAAGCAGAATATTATCGCCCAGCGATTCCGAGAACAGCCGCGGCGTTTGGGCTGTATATGCAGCCCGCGGTGGCCTGAAAAAGGACGCTGGATCGGTAATAATATGCCCATTCCAGAAAATTTGGCCCGAATCGGGATTGAGCAAACCGCTGAAAATTCGAACCAGGCTTGATTTTCCACTGCCCATCCGCCCGGTGATCACCACAAAATCGCCGCCCCGCACCTGGAAAGTAATCCCGGTCAGACCGCGGGTATGCTCTGCTGAGGGGTAGTGATACGTCAAATCCCGCACTTCCAAAGATTCCAGACGCTCAACGGACGGTGTTTGATCTTCGGTTAAATCGTATTTCCACTCGATCGGACGCTGCTTCACCAATACCTCTGCCGGCTCTGGGCGTACCAATTCGAGCAGGCGATCCAGGGAAACAGACTGGGTTTGATAATCACCGAAAAATGTACCGATCTCGGAAGGAACCTGGGTTGTAAACCACAGATAGCTGACAAAGAGAGCGAAATCTCCCACGCTGAACTGGGCTTCAGAAATCGACGCCCCCAGCAGAAGCAGCATGACCCCAATTCCAAAACTGACCACCGAATTGTTCAGCGCAGAAAGCAGCCCCCGATAAAACACCTGGCGCAGGTCAGTCTGGGCGCGCATCTGGTTCAACGCTGCCAGATGCGCAACAACCCCGGTTTCGGCTCCTGCCACCTTCACTGCCTGAACCGCTCCAAAAGCCTCTCCCAGAAAACCAATGGCAGCATCCTGCGCCAGGCGTCCATCCCGATAAGCACGCAGCAGACTGCTCCAGACCAGCCGGCTGATCACAATGACTCCAATCAAAGGCAAAAATACCACCAGCGTGATCATCAGGTTTATTCGAGCCATAATGATGACTGCAATGGCTGCCGCAATCCATTTGCTGATCTGATCGGGCAGCCAGGTTGGGAAATCGGTAATCTCACCCATATCTTCGTAATAGTGAAAACGGTTGAGCGCCTCACCCGATGACACAGGCAGCGGCTGATCACTAAGCCGCCGCAGAATGCTGGCCATCAGGTTCGATCGCAGGACTGCAGTCGAAAGCAGCCGAAATGTCATCCCATAATACTCATGTCCGATCCCCACAAGCAGGCGCGCGATTTCAACACCCAGGTAGAGCACAATCAGCCCCCACAGAAAAACAGCCTGACTGGAAGCTGCGTCCCCATCCAGGCGGTCGAAAATGGCTTTGGCAATCAAACCTGGCACAAGCTGTTCGGCAAAGAGGAACAAAGTAAACAGCGCGTAGAGTGTAAAAGACTGCCACTGGTTGCGGATCAGATGGGCTGTCAGCTTCCAGGTGGGTATCGTGTTTGAGGAGGGTGACCCGGAACTGCTCATACAATAACCTCTTCCAGCCCGTACCGAAGCAGCCGTGCAAATCGTGAACCCGTGTCATTGGCCAGATCGACCCTGCGGCCAAACTCCACAATCCGGCCTTCCTCCAAAATCAGAATATCATCTGCCCGCTGGACAGTCTTCAAACGGTGTGCAATCACAACCCCAGTCCGACCGGCAAATAAACGCTCGATCGCCTTTTCGAGATGGGCTTCTGTCATCTGATCGAGGCGCGAAGAAGCTTCATCCAGAATTACAAGTCCCGGATCCTTTAGAAATACCCTGGCAAAGGCCAGCAGTTGGGCTTCTCCGGCCGACAGTCCTGAGCTGCCTGTCAGCGGAGCATCCAACCCGCCTGGCAGTGACTGCACCCAATCCCAAAGATTCAGCTTTTTTAATTCATGTTCCAGCGTATCATCAGAGATGGAGCTGTTGAAAAATGTCAGGTTGTTGCGCACACTGGCCTGGAACAACTGCACATCCTGCGTCACCAACGCCACCCGCTGGCGCAGTTCTTCCAAACCCAGCTCGCGCAGGTCAATCCCGCCCAGACGGATACTGCCTCGGTCAGGATCATACAGCCGGAAAAGCAGCCGGGTTAGGGTCGATTTACCCGATCCTGTCCGGCCAAGCACACCCAGAATCCGGCCGGGCTGAAGGTCAAAGGTGATATCTTCAAGAACAAATGGACGCTCCGCCTGCTCGGAGCCGTCCACTACCTCATGATCAGCGTATTGGAAGTGAACATTTTGAAATTGAACCGCCAGCGGGCCATCTTTCGCTATCGCCTGTGCGCCGTCGCCCGCCTGCTGGGAATTGACCTGCGGCTGCAGGGCGAAAAGCTCCCCGATCCGCTGGATATTGGCTGAGGCCTGCTGCAAATCTTCCACCTGACCTCGTATACTCTGCAGTGGTGCGGACAGCATGCCCAGATAATAGGTGATCAAATAGACCCTGCCCAGGCTGGCCTCACCGCGCAGGAACAGGATCACGCCAACGGCCAAACCACCTGCGTAGCCCAAAACGTAAATCAAGTTGGTCAGATGGAATGTCAGACTGGAAAATACTACCGCCGAGCGTGTTGTTCGGGTGAAATCAGCCATCAAAGCGTGCAGGCTGCGCATGACGTAATTCTCAGCCCTGGCAGCTCTGATTTCCTCTGCCCCGCTGATCCGTTCCTCAATATATCCATACAGGCGAGTGCTGGCCTGACGCTCAGCCGTCCAGCGCCGGACAGCTATCTGCTGGATTGAGCCCAAAGCGAACAGCGTCAGCAGCGTGTAAGCCAGCATCCCCAATCCCAACCAGATGTTCTCAAAGAACAACAAAACCAGAATCCCTCCCACCAGCAGCCCATTGCCAAGGATGTTGACCACAAACAAGGAGAGAAAATTTGTTAGTTGGGTCACACTGCCATCAGCCCGCTCGATCAAATCGCCAGAGGTGTGCTCTTTATGAAAGGGCATATCCAGGCGCAGTAAGTGCAGGGTCAGGTCGGATCGCAGTTGATTCGTGGATTTCCAGCCCACCTGGGCTGCTTTATATTGGACTGCCAGGCTGAGGGCTTGCTGTAAAAAAGAAAACACCAAAAACAAACCTGCCGCAATGTAAAGACTGCGCTGGGAACCTTTGGCCTGGACTGTATCCAAAAAATAACGCAGCACCTGAGGATTGAGCAGCTGCAGGGCAATGCCTGTCAGCAAAAGGCCAGCCAACCCTACCATCTGCCCCATCTGAGGTTTCAGGTAGCGCCAAAGCAGATCCCGATATAAGCGAAAGGAATTAACTGCAGGAATAAAGACCTTCCTTGCTCCATGATCTGTGCCTAAGAGCCTGAACAAATTGGCTTCTGCTCATGCCTACTATATATTCTACTAAAACAATCAGGTTACCTGGCCATTTTCAACCAAAAACCGTTCCAAAAAGCTGAAATTCACCCTTGACAAACTAGAACAAATATTCTATATTTAGCACACAGAACAATTGTTCTAATTTAGCAAATCTCACCCATTCAAATTTTGGAGGTAATCCTATGAACGCCCCTTTCCCATCCATATTCCCTAGTCTCCGCCGGATTAACCGCGGTCTGGTCTTCGGGGCGCTCATCCTCGTCGCCCTGCTGGCTTTTGAAGTCTTTAACTACAGCACCACTGATTTTGCCCTGGGCGACTTGTTGGGCGAACTGGAATTCGTTGGTGTCCGCTGGTCAACCATCCTGGCAATCGCCTTCTGTGGCATCGACTTTGCCGGGATCGCCCGTCAAA
>Ga0268298_10004437_pt1 | contig 13703 bp, 14 predicted proteins | sample WWTPWeurt_MetaG_FD_194462 | JGI IMG/M metagenome (GOLD analysis project Ga0268298, IMG submission 194462) | Activated sludge microbial communities from WWTP in Nijmegen, Gelderland, Netherland - WWTP Weurt | ecosystem: Engineered > WWTP > Aerobic digester > Activated sludge | place... | reverse complement strand
AACTGGAACTACACAAAATACTTCTCCTGTTGGCGCAACACCATGTGAAGAAAAGGATAAACTTTTAAATACTTATTGTTATCGTGCCGTTATTAACGGTACAGGTTATTCAACAGGCGATATAGTAGAGTTTAAGCAAGTATTTGATGCTAATAATCCTATGTCACCTGAATTTATGATATGGATTAATAAGAATACATTACAGCCAGTCTTTATTTCAGACACTATTAATCCATCTAATAATACAGGAACATTCCCAAATGTTTCAGATTTCATACCATGTGAATATATTCCATGTAAAAAAGAAATAATTGCAACACACGACAGATATTTTTTAGCAAGTAGTATTCCGTCAAATTTAACAGCTTATCAATTGTCGAGTACTTTGAATACAAATGGAGGCAATGCGACAAATATGTATCTTCATTTAATTTATGGAGTTTTAAATGGAAGCGCAGTAGACCCGCCATTAGGATCAGACTTGCAAGATTATTTCGCCACACCACATACAGGTGTTTTATTCACTGACATATCTACAATTCAATCAATAGTAAATGCTATTTTGCCGCAAATAGGTTTATTAGTTGGAGATGCGATTTATGCTGTAAATACTGATAATGAACCAATTTGGTTTCTTTCTCAATCGGCAATAAATGAATTAACGAATAGCACATATTTGCATATTTATTTTGGATCAGATTCAACTTGGAATAGTTACACACAAAAAGCAGATGTTTCTGTTTTAGCTACAAATTCAAACATACTATTAGGAGGTTCAGGATATACTTGCATAAATGTTCAGGAAATAAAAGAAAAAGACACTTGCACAGGCTTAGAGACTTATAGATTTGTTACAGAGGATGGAAACGGCAACTTAGTAGATGCTTCAACACTAAGCGGATGGGATGAGACCAAATTACTTGGCGAGTGTCCTAAGTTATTAGAGAAAGAAATATGCGCTACAATTGACGGTAGCACAGACAGCTACTATTTAGATATGGTCTATATATTAGATCCATTCACAGCAGATATAATTCCAGTTAAGTACTTCGACAAAAAAGGAAATAAAGTAACGGGAGCTATTGAGAGAGTATGCTGTACGTGCAGTACATTATGCGAGATTATTCAAAATAATAATCCTATTCCAAATATTAAATGCGCTGGGTATGCAGCATCATTTGATCCTAATCTTAGTCAGAGTTCATTTATGCAAGGATTTGGAAGGTATTCACAGCCATTTTGGGATGGATCATGTGGAGCGGGAACAGTAACAGGGTTCACTTGGGAATTAGATAGCTTCATTCATAATGGAGTTGAGCAGTTAACTTCTCCAATGATTGTGACTGTACCATTTAGCTCAATGACGCTTACTGCATCAGGCGTTCCAACAAATTATGCGAATGCGTTCAATGTTTTGCTTAATACCAAAGGAATAAATTTAGACCCTGACATGGCTGTCAAGTCTTATGTAAACGGAGATACGTTTGTTATCGCATTCAGACAATATGCCAATCCAATAGCTTGTTCTGCTCCACCTTCTTCCCGATTAGAAATAGTCACTGAAAGTGGAGATGGTTGGGAATATATGCCTACATCAAATCCAACATTGGCACAAATCCAAGCATTTACGGCAGCAGGAAATTTCACTTCATTAGCTACTAATTCAGCATGTCAGGCAATATAATAGCTCGGACACACATTGAATGGCTTAGTCTTGCGCATCAAGGAGACAAGGATGCTATTACTTATGTAAATAGAAGCAACGCAGCAGTAGAGAGGCATAGAGTAAGATTTCCAATTGCTTATTCACAGGACGACATGCAAGAAGAGCATAAATATTGGTATCAAAAATTAGCTGACTTTTTAAATAAGCCAATTTATGCAACAGGAAGCGTATTGCGAGGATATTGGCGAAGCAAAGATGAAGAAGATGCTATAAGCAAAAAGTTTAATGTTCCAGCGAAGTACAGTGATTTCGATGTTGATAGCGATAATATTACAAGAGAAGAATTAGAAAAAGCAAATAAAGAATTAAAGCCAATTGCTAATTTTTCATTGGCAAAGTGGGAGAGAAAAGTTTTATTCATTCCAAATAAAAAACAATGAAACAATTTGTTGAGATATGCTCAAACTTAAAGGAAGCAGTATATAATTTATGCGGTATTAATGTGACTAAGCCAGTTGATATGACAGTTGGTGCATATCTTCTAAATGATACGCATAAACACACCGAGAGAGTTTACGTCAATACAACAGCAACACTTTCAGGAACGCTTCAAACAATAATTACAGGAACAAATGTTTCATTCAATTTTGCTTCAATAGTTGCAATAAATTGGACTTCACCTTCAAGTTATGCTGTTGAATTTGGAAATGGATATACTGATTTAGGTGGCAATCCTACATTTAATTTTGTCAACGAGCCAGACGGAAGATATACTCTAAAAGTATATCGTTTATTCAGATTTACAGACAACGATAAATATTTTTTAATTGCCGAAATTGAAATTGATAAAGTAGGTTCATTGCTAACAGTAGCGAGCACGAATCCAGTTACAATAAATAGAAGTATCACTTACACATCATCAGAGGGTTTACAGAGCTATTGTAATGGGTTGCCAGTGGGTAGTATTTTGCCAATTAGCCCAAAATTAGATCCTGAAAACGAATGGCTTGGGCAAACAGATGCAAATAATAGTTCTTTAAATAATCATACCGAAACGCTTTGTGATGTTGTAACGGCTACATTTGGAGGGACACTAAATGGAACTATTGCAGGAACAGTTTATACATTAAATGCAGGAGCTGTAACATTAGCAAATGATACTCTTATAAACTATTTTGTTGATTGGGGAAATGGAATAACTGATATTGGTTTAATATTTACATACGACTTTGTAAACCAACCATCATCAAAGTATGAACCAAAGCTATATGGTATAACAACAAGCGGACAAATTATATTTATATCCGCAATAGAAATAAATTGGAATGGAACTACTTTAAGTAACATTACAACATTTCCAGTATCTATTAGTAGAACTTATCAGAGAGTTATTGGTAAGGCATTTCAAAATTATATAGGTAGCGTTCCAAACGGATTGCCTTATACAAGTTTAGGGACATATACACCGACAGGAACGTTAACACCAAATTGCCCTGAATTTAGGAATGATTTCTTGGGTGTCGCAGATGCGACAAATGGAACAAATGGAGCACCAATTGTTACATCTTTAGAAAATAGTTCTGCAAATAGAATAACAGGAGCGCAGGCATTGGGTACTACAATAATTACAAATCCTGCATTCATAGGCTCAAGAGAGGTTATTGTTTATAATCAATATAATACAACTGTACAATTTCAATATACTACAACAGTTAATGGAGTTTTGCATACCGTAAATATTCCGAGAGGCGGAACATTTGAAAAAACATTAAAGAGAGACGATTATACTAATGAGGGAACTTATACAAGCGGAAGAATAGTATTTGGATTTGCGGCAGGAACTATTGGAACAGCAACATCTCCTAATGAGTTAAACATTAATTGGACAACTTAATTAAAAGTATGACTGGAAATTTATCATATAGTGAACCATTAGATGTTATTGTAGCCATTGGGCAACCAGTACCTTTGGCGACTGGTAATACAACAAACTTAAATAGCATAATTCAGGACATTAATGGTGTAGTTTGGGCTATTGATAGCAATGGAGATGCGAGACAACTATCTGTTACCCCAAGTAATGTTATACCTATTGCAGACAACGAAGCAGATGCAGCTATTAGAACAGGAATTGCTGGTATAAGTTTGCTTTATTCAAGGGCTGACCATAATCACCCAATTAGAAGGCAGGCTATACCAACACAACCAGTTATTACCGTAAATGGAACAGGGTTAGTGTTGATTAATACCTTTTTAAACGGAACAGTCTCAGACGAAGAGAGTGTGACATTCTACATGACTATTCAAGTATCTCAAACCATTAGCAATGCTTGGAATTATTTTATTATTCCGAATATTGCAGGATTTCAAAGGGCTGAAATTTATAATACTGGAAGCTATCGAATAACTGGTGTTCCAAATACAGGATATGCTCCTGCAAATAGTATGAATATGGAATGGAGTGTCTATTTTAATGGCACATGTTATTTGAATCTACCCAATAGAACTCAAGCTACTCAATATTATTTAAGTTTTGCAGTAAAATATACAAGAAGCTAATATGATTATACTAAAAAATAAAGGAGAAATAAATGATTTGATAATAGGGGACCAATATCTTATACAAGATGTTGTTGACTTAATATCAGAGGCAAGTTCAGGTGAAATAATCGACATTGAACTTTTGCAGAAAGCAGATAAAATTCAAAAAGAATATGAAGAATTAATAAATAAAAAGTTAGAAAAAGATCAAGAAGAAAAGGAAAATAATGGCAAAAGTGAAGAAAAAAAGCTATTAAAGACAAAAAAATGAGTTCATGTTTTAAGTCACCATATTTAGGAATTAGAGGAGGTTGTAGAATCCCTACAAGTGGCGAATATATTAATGATTTAACAGGGATAGAAATAAAAACACTTGTTGGAGTAGCAAAGGATGAAATACTTAGAGGTGAGGATATGCTTTCTATTATAGAACAGGAGGCTGTAAAAAAAGTAAAATCAGACATTGAGGCAAAAATATTTCAAGACAATACTTTTAAAAGCATACTTTCTCACGACAGGCTTGTTGTAAGCCCTCAGAATCTAGTAAGTATCGAGGATAAAAACTTTGGAATAAGGTTTGTAAAAAATACTGTTGATAAGTTCAAAACAGGTGTATTAAATTTCATTACAATTTTTTCCGAAGAAACATTCAAAGCAGTACTTAGAATTTCAAAAGATGGAATTGAAGAAGAACGAGAAATAGTATTAGATGGGAAAAAGCTAAATAAAATAGACTTAAATTTAAAATTAGATGCAGATGAAGTAATAGTATATCTGTACACATGCGGATACAGAGTTGGAATTTATGTTAGCGATAATTGTAGATGCAAGTGCAGATGTAAAGATGAAATGTGCTACGATGTTTATCCTGTTGAATCTGATGGATTATGGTTTTCAAACATATCTGAATTTAGGATTGGATATGATATGACTTGTTGCTGTGATATTGACGTGCTTCATTGCATTTTAGCAAAAGACTATATTAAAGCAATAAAGTTATATTCAGGGATTCTAATTTTGAGAGAAGTTATTTCAGGCTCTAATGCCAATCCACTAATATACAACAAGCAGGATCAAGCAAAGTACATACTTTCAAGATGGGAAGGTACAAACGATCCTTTGACTGGATTTGATAATAAAAGTGAATATGCTATACTTATAAATAATATTGTAGAACGTGCTAAGAGTTACATTTCTGGAATAAATTCGGAGTGTATAATTTGCAATGGAATAAAATTAATACCTTTAATATGAGCTGTAATACATGTGGAAGCAATGCAATAGTAATAACTTCAGAAGAAGTAAAGGAAATACAAAAAAAATATTTGAAAGAAAAATATCCTGATGGCAAATTTGAGCATGACGGGAAAACTTATGCAATTTTAATAGATGGGAACTAAAGAGCTAAAAAACAAGCTAAAAAAGTTAAATACATGCCTTAGTGATGAATCAAAAGAAGGATATTTAACAGCATTGAATACTTTATTATTCGTTTTCAAAGAAAGAATAAAGAACGGTTATGGTGCTGCTGGTGAAGATTTAGGTGTTTATATAAGTTATTGGAAAAAAATAAGAGAAGGTAAAGGAAAACAAACGCAGTATAAGGATTTATTTTTTAATGGGGATTTATTTAGATCAATACAAACTGGAACAAGCGAAGGGAGGCAGGCGATTGGATTTCTATTAGATAAATACAGGATAATAATGAGAGGTCAAGAATCGCAACTTGCGGCCTCCAAAGGACTTATAGGAGAATCAATCGCAATTGGGAAAATATCAAAAGAAGAAATTGATATACTCAAAGACGAAATTAATAAACAAATAAATATTACAATAGATAAATGTTTGAATTAGAAGAAGAAAGACTATTGGAATTACTTAATAATTCACTGCCTTTTAGTGGGTTTATTAAAATGAACAGTGAAGGAATCAATGATAGAAATGATTCATTATTCTACATTGAAGAAAAAGACAAAGAAATAAGCTTTCAAAATGAAGGGTTGCTTTACACGGCATCAAAAGAATACAAGATTATTGTACAAACTGGAACATTTAATATTACCCAGATTGCACATAATTTACTTACTATTTTAAGGCAATACCACACTGTAAAAAAACTTACAACTGACAGCGAAGCAATTTATTTAAGTGAGACAAATACTAAGCTACAAAAAAGCATAAATTTGCTTAGAATAATAATTGAAATAACAACAATAGAACACGAAAATATAGAAAATTGCATTACATGTGTACAAAGTCATTGCTAATTGAATTATTCATATATGGGATATTGCTAGGATCAATATCAAATTTTATTGGCAGAATGATCATTAGATTAATAGATCATGGTGGAATATTTTTCTTTATTAAGATTTATTACGCAAAAAAGTATGATTTAGAAAGATTCAATTTCCATAATAACATTATAAAATTTATCAAACCAGACGGAACTGGTCAGGCATATGATGATAGGCACAAGCTTTATGCTGCAATGTTTAAAGAAATTGCTTTCTATCACAGTAAGTTTAAACTTCTTATTTGTCCTTACTGCATGGGACTAAGAATACTTTTTATAACAGTAGCTGTAGCTGGAATTTATCTTTGGTTTAGTGGTTGCGATATTACATACATTTTGGTTTTATTATTCACGTCATTAGCCGTTTATGAAGCATCGGACATGTTGCGATAAACCATTACGACTTCAATGTTATGGACATTGCGGTAAAATACTTTTGAATATCAGGGCGTATCAAACTGGTATTCACTATATCAGTTTCGTATTGAATAATATACAATGGAATTTGAAATTATCTGCGCAGGCAGGAGAATTTATAAGCTTTAAAAATAACTTACCAGAATATGGTGAGATTATATTCACAATATTACAGCCTGACAAAAAAGTATTAACACATAAGCATTTAGATACATCAACAGCTTCTATTTGCGATTACAAAATGTTTATATTAGAGACAAGGCCAAAATTTATTGTTAGTGATGATTCTATTGATATAAATAGTTTGTTATGTTTGAATGAATGCAAAAAGTATGATGATATAAATTTATTATGCAATTAAATTTAAAGTAAAATGCCATTACCATTCTGCAATTCAGAAGTAATTACATGTCCAAAATATAAAGACGAGTTAGAGTTAAACTGGAAGATACTTTCGGACATAAGAAAAATATTTTGCTGTGCGTCTGAAAAAGTTGTAAATACTGGAAAATACTGCAAGGAGTTTATTGTAGACGCCGGTGTGGATAGACTTACTATTCCTGATGATTGGATTGTACAAGAAAATTGGTGCAATTGGAGAGTATTTGTAAATGGTGTAAGATACTTTAATAAAACACAAACAATTGCAGAGCTTAATTATATATACGATAATACTTCAAGACAAGTAATTTTCTCAAAGCCACTTGGTGATATTATTGAAAATATTCCATGCATTATTTTTATTGAGTACGACATCATGTCTAAGATTTCAGATATATTTGCATGTCCAATAACGCAGTCAAGTAGCTGCTAATTATAAAAATAATTTGTTGTGGTATTAGTGATTTATTATTCACAATAAATTATTTAAAATGTCAAATTATCCTAAAAAATCATCTTCATATTGCGATTGCAAAGGAGTATTATTTTGTGATGTTTGTAAAAATTTAGACTTCTCTGGAAAAGGAGTTGTGCTAAATGCTTGTTTAGAATCAGATGTTAACCATAATTGGGAGATTCTACGAACTACATTCAACGCATTAAAATCATTCTGCAATGTAAAAATGCCTGAAGAAGTAATTATTTATGAGGCAACATCAAAAGGAAGTCTTCCTACAACAATTAATTATGCAAATCCAGATGGGATTGCGAAAATTCTAATTTATAAAAATGCAGGTAAAGTTGGAATTTATTACTGGATAGGCAATAAATGGGAATTATTTCCAATACCTGAAATATGCTTATCGGATTATAAAAAAGTAGTAACAGGATTTTCGTGCATTCACATAAAACTTACAAATGAGGATTGTGCATTTTTTGATCCAAATGGAATAGACTTTTCTCAGCTAAATCAATGCGATATTGAAGTGTTACAGAACGGAGCAGAATTGGGAGAGATAGGCAATGCTGCAATTACAGGATTTGGAAGCACAGTCAAGTACAGCATTGATACAACAATTAATAAAATATATTTCTGGAAAACAGATGACGAAACTGTTCCAGAGCAACTTGGAACAATAGATAATCCTTGTTGGATTAAAATCAGAGTTCCAATTTATAGTACAACTCAAAATCTATTAGGATGCGGCAATACATCAAGCTGTTAATTGCTTTATTATTTTATACAAGCACTTATTCGCAAGGTATAAAGCTTAAACAAATTGAGCCTTGTTACGATCCTGTAACTCACGCAAGGATGGATTCATGTATGACACTTACAGATGCGAACGGCTATCAATATTACGTTGATCTTGCAACGTTACAATCAATATTTGGTGGTGATGTTACTTCTACTAAAATATGCGCTGCATTAAGTACATTGTCTAATACTTCATATGTGCCAAATGATTATTTTTTAGCAAAAAATACAAATGGAACATGTAAACTTGTAAACCCGACAACAGTACCACCAAGTGGTTCAGCTCTATGTACGGCATTAAAAACATTTACTGCGTCAAATTTCAGTAATTCGGCTTATGCTTTTGTAGAAATGCCAGATGGTAGTTGCAAAAAAATATTACTTGATAGTATTTTATCGCATTACAATAATAAATTTAACTGCGATAGTGTTGCTTATTGCCTTTTGAATGATGGAAGATTATGCGATGCTTTAAATGCTTACGGAACAACAAACTATATTCCACAATATATTATTGGAGTTGATAATGGAAATTGTTTTCGAGTTGATGGAAATTTATTTGGAGGTGTAACTAACTTTAATTGCGACAGCGTAGAGCAATGTCTTTCAGGGAATCCTTTTTTCTGCGACTTAGTTGATAGCTGCTTAATGAATAGCAGTAAATTATGTAATTTAATTGATAGTTGTCTTTCAAATTCAGACACATTATGCGATTTAGTTCAAGCCTGTTTTGATTCTATTTCATTTGATAGTCTTGTATGCGTTGGATTAGAAGGAATTGCAGGATCTAATTATGTTGATGGTGATAGTGCAATAATTACAAGAGGCGGACAATGTTTTAAAATTCCGTGGTATTGCTGTGATACAACAGGAGGACAAGCATTGCAGGCAGGAGATTGCATAGAAATAGTTGGAGACACTGTAATTAATGTAAAAGTCGATCCAATGAGCGACAATTTGTTACAATGTACCGCAAATGGATTATATGTCGATCCAAATACTACTTGCTCAAATTATCAAGTACAAGACATAGATGCTAACTATCAATGGGTAGTTTATAATCCTTCTGGTAACGATTGCTATCGTGCGCCAATCAATTTGAATGGAGATAATTGTATTGGTCTTAACATAACGACTGGAGCATTGAACGCATTTATGAAAATAAGCAGCGATGCAGGAAATACGGTTGAGTGTAGAGCAAATGGGTTATATGCTGGTGGATGTAATTATAGCAATTCAGGGCAACTCACTAATGGAGATCTCGTAGTAGTTCAAACAGCGAATGGATGCGTAACGAAAACAATGACAAGTGATGTTTGCTCTTTACCTAATAGTGGATTTGGAAATACAGGATGCGTTGAAGTTTTGACAAGAGTTGGAGGGGTATGTCAATTCAGAAATTATCAGCTAACTGCTTGTCCTCCTCCTGATGTTCCTTTTGCTGCAATGTCAACAAATAAGGCACTTGAAGATAAAATAAAAGCACTTGAATTGCAGAATAAATTATTAGAAAAAAGACTTGCTAAACTTGAAAAACTCATAAAATGAAAAAAATATTAATTGCCTTACTTTTAACAACCTCAATTCTTTTTGGACAAGGAGGTATTAAGCTCGGTCAATTAGCTCCGTGCATTAAAGGAGGCGTTAAAACAGATTCATGCTTTATCGTTACTGATGCAAATGGAGTTCCTTACTATATAACTTATCAGCAATTTTGTTCATTTATTCAGCCTTGCATACCAGAATCAGGAAAAGTAGATAGCATTTATATTGCATCTGATTCAACTGTAAGAGTCGTAACAATGTCAGGATCATACACTGTGAATTGGAATAATGTAGTAAAAAAATATGAAACAGTTACTAATTTATTAAATGCTGCAAACGGAAGCTATTATTATACTAATGAAAAAGGAACAGCAGTATTTTTTGGATACAGACTTTCATGTGTAAATGATAGCACATTGAGTATTACAGATCTCGATGGAACAGTAGTAAATACTTGTGTTATAAAAGGAGGCGTAAATCCAGACGTTCCATTGGCATTAAATAATGTTACAGTAGAAAGTGACAGCACTGTTTTATTGCATTTTACGGATGGAACAACTGCTGCTCTTGATGTTTGCAATGCAGTTAAAAAATGCGAGACAGTAACTAATCTTACATGGGATAATATAAATAAATGGTATACTTATACTGATGAAAAAGGAGTAGCGCATTATTTCGGATATAAATTATCTTGCGTAAATGATAGCACGATTAGCATAACTGATATTAATAATAATACAATAAATACATGTGTCATTAGAGGTGGATCTAATCCAAACGTTCCAACATCAATTAATGATATTACGGTAGAAAATGATAGTACAGTATTGCTACATTTCACTGATGGAGGAACTGCTCAACTCGACATATGTAATGCTGTAAAGAAATGCGAGACAGTAACATATATATCTTGGGATGATACAAATAACTGGTACACATATGTAAATGAGAAAGGACAGACTGATACAATCATTTATAGAATGAATGTTGATAGTATTAGCTCAAATGGTTATGTTTATTTTCAAGGAAATGGAAAAAACTTAGATTCATTTAATTTATGTAATCCAAACTGTCCACCATTGCAACTTACTACAAGTGATGATAATTATACAACTAATGACTGTACGGTTCCGTATTGTGGAAATTTAGCTGTTAATGATAATTTGTGCAGCTCTGGCGTAAGTACATTTAGTTTAGTTACAGGAACAAATCAAAATGGATTCGTAAATATAGATGCAAGTGGTGATTTCTGCTTCACATTTACAACTTGTGATCCAAATTTAGATGGAGAATACATGTATCAAGTACAATGTAAAGACGGCACAACAAGCATTAGTACAGTAACAATAGACTTGCAAGATGCTTGTGGAAGCGCACTTGCAGAACAAGATAATACACAAATCCCAAAAAATGGTACAGTAAGTTTGAATTTAGCTCTGAATGATACACAGTGCGGTGCTAGTTCAGTTACAATGTGGAAGAAAAAAACAAATCCTAATCATGGAACAATTGTGGTGAATATGGATGGAACTTCTATAATTACTGCAATGGCTAATTATGTTGGTTCGGATTCATGTATTTATGAATTATGGTGTAATAATCAATTGTGCGATACAGCTTTTATCAAGTGGAATGTATGGGAAGCAAGCGCAACTGATAATTATTATAACCCACTTGCAGGAGTTCCTTTCCCATTTAACGCTACTGCGGATGATGTTGCATGTACTCCACCACTTGTAACTTCATACGCTTGGTCGGGATCGCTTGTTCCAATTTCTGCTGGAACAGTTTCTGGAACGCCTACTTCAGGAACATTCACCAGTGCAGCAGGATTTTGCGGCACTGCTTCAAGGCCTTACGCTCAATTATGTGATGCAGATACAGTTAATAAAGCAAGAGTTTACTTTAATGTAATTTGTGCGCTTGCAGTAAATGATGAATTTAGCACACAAGGCGATACAGTTAATGCAAATGTTTCAACAAATGATATTGCTTGCACGAATGGAGGAATAACTACTTATCATTTAGTTAGTAATCCAACTGCTCACGGATACGGATTAAATATACCTGTTTATCAATGTTCAGGTGATTGTCCTTCTGGTACTACTATTGTTGCGCATTTAACACATTGGGATACATTAACAGGAGCATTTACACTCGATACAACTACTTATTCTAAGGACATGTGCTTCAGATATTTTATTAGATGCAAAAATACTGTTCCACAAATGGCGACTATGGATACAGGTTGTGTTAAAATATTATCACAATTACCTATTTCACAGGATAGTATTTTAATCACTATGCCAAATAATACCATTCCATCATTTACGGTTAGACTTGGAGCGTGGTGTGATAAATACGACGGAACTAAAAAAGCACTTGATAATGGAGATATATTGAATATATCAATTGAGCCAATTGGCGTTTCTGTTGATTTAATTGTTGGCCAAAATATATGTACGGCTGCTGGATATACTAATGACATTGGTGGAAGATGGGCAAATTGGGTAGTTCCTTCATTGACTACATGCCCAATAAATTTAACAGCGGCAAATTTATTGTCAAGCAATGTTACTTTCAATATTAGAAAAGACTCTCTTTCAAAAAGATCGGATTGGTGGGGAGATGGAACTATAACATCTACAAAAATAGGCACGGACTTATATTGGTATGTAACGAATGCGAATTGTATAAGTGCGGAGAAAAATATGGATACAATTCCAAAGCTGTATGCAGGTTCTGCTTGGCATAGGACGGCAGGTGGGTGGGCTGGAAATACATGTCCATTCAATAGGCAAGTTTGGGGAACATATGAAATAAAAAGTGGTGCGCCAGAAGCTCTATATTCATATTCATATTCCGAGCATGACCAAATGCAGGATGTTCAGCAAACACGAAGAAATTCAGGTGCGTGGCAGAATTATACAAATCAAAATGGTACAATAATACCTGCATTTTTATTCATGTATCACTGCTTTAATCCTGTTCCAGTAGGTACATTGGATTCATTTTATAGTAGAACTACATTTCAAAATATTCCAACAAGAAATGTTAGTTATGCTCCAAATCCAGATACATTGGTCACAGCTTATTACGACTTTGATGATATTACTGGTGCTGCTGGTCATTATATTTATCCAACTATTTATACTCCGTCAGGAAGGCCGCTTACTTCAACTGCATTTAACAGATATTATGGATATGCTACAAATGCTTCTAAAAGACCACCAAGCACAACAGTAATTAGGCAAGATATTTATGTAGGAAATGCGCCAAATGAACGTGCAGATATTGGAGCAAATAGAACGCTCATATCAATTACAAGTGGAATTACACAAAATGTGGGTTCAGTAGCAATAAATTCATCTTTGGCTACATTCAATTTTCCAACCGAAGGTTTATATAATTTGTACGCTGAAGATTTCATAACAGGAAATTTGAAGTATGGATACGGATATGGATTTTTCAATTTATTCTCTTATTAAATTTGAAAATATATTTATTTAATGAAAAGCCCAATACTGAATGGATTAGTTGAACGAGAAAGCTTACAAACTTATGTTGGTATGATTCTCGTAAATGCTAATTTAATATTT
>Ga0268298_10004436_pt1 | contig 13704 bp, 12 predicted proteins | sample WWTPWeurt_MetaG_FD_194462 | JGI IMG/M metagenome (GOLD analysis project Ga0268298, IMG submission 194462) | Activated sludge microbial communities from WWTP in Nijmegen, Gelderland, Netherland - WWTP Weurt | ecosystem: Engineered > WWTP > Aerobic digester > Activated sludge | place... | reverse complement strand
ACCAGCATCGATTTGGGAGGCTTTTCGACAGCAAGGCGCCTGGTGCGCGCGCTCAACGACGCGCTCGGGATCGACGCTGCGGCCGAACACGCGATGCTGGTCGGCTGTCTCCGGGGCTGGAGCCGCGGAGTGGCAAGCCCGGAGTTCCCTCGCGCTGAGGCTCGGGGCTTCATGAAGGTGGCGCGGCAAGCCAGGGGCCATAGCGTCCTCCACTGACGATGCGCCTGCGTCTGGCCGGCGGGCTTGCACTGTCCCTCTCGGGGCGGAAACTGTCGGCAGATCGGAAGGACGCCGCAAGTGAGCATCACGTTCAAGCTCGAGATCGAGGGCCATTCAGAGGCGATCAATGTCAGCAACGGCAACGCTGCTGCGCTGCTGGCACTTGCTGGTCTGCCGTCGGCGCCCTATGGCGAGATTCCGCACGAGCGGCTGGAGACCGCCATCACGAAGTTGCTTCGAGCCCTGAACTCCGAACCTGCGCGCGCGAAAGCGGTGACGTCGGTCACCGAAGGCCCGAGGTGGTCGGAAGGCGCGCGCACCGACGAGTACCTGCAGAGGCGAGCGTGCGAAATGATGGCAGTGCTGGTCCTTGCCCGAACGTACGGATGTGGAGTCACTTGGGGTTGAGGGCAGCCTGACGCCGGTGCCGATCGAAAAGGGGAGGATCGCAAACCTGTCGGTCGGTTTCGTCGAGAACGACCCACAGGCGCCTGTCGAAGCGGTCAAGACCGGTCGTCTGCGAACGCGGATGGCCGCACAAGTTGCCGCTCAGCGGCGGCCGCACAAAGCCGCCCTTCGACTCGCAGGCTTTGTCGCGACTGGACCGCCGCGCTGCGCTCATTCAGCTGTCACCCAAGTGTGACGATCACGCCTTCTTCGGCCCGCTGGATCGCCCATGCACCAAGCCGACGTGGGCGTGATTCGGTGGGGGCTGAGGCCCAAGCGCGCGCGCGCCGCGCGGATCAAGATTCAGTTGCTCCAGGATGCCGCAGGCCTGGCCCGATTGCGCCGATCCGCAGTGGGCTCGCAGTTCCCGAAGCTGCTTCTCGAGCACCCGCAATTCACGCATGCGAACGGTGACGTGCCCGATGTGCTCGTCGAGAACGAGGTTCACTTCGCCACAGTCCGCTGTTGGATGGTCCTGAAACCGCAGCAGCACGCGAACCTCGTCCAGGCCCATGTCCAGCGACCGACAGCGGCGGATGAACGCCAGCCGCTGGACATGCGGCGGGCCATAGGTCCGGTAGTTCGAGTCCGTTCGCGCGGGTGCGGGGATCAGGCCTTCGCGCTCGTAGAAGCGGATCGTCTCGACCGGCGTGTCGGTCGCAGTCGCCAGTTCGCCAATCTTCAAGGGTTCACCTCTTTTTGATGACGGTTGACTCTAAACCCGCTCCAGGGTTTCCAATGGCAGCATGGATACGAAAACTTCAACTGTGAAGGCGGTCTCGGCGCGCGTGCCTGGCTGCGGTGCCGACTGCAGCACCGACAGCCCATCCGCCCCTGCGACAGGGCCCGCGACCAGCCCGGACACGACCCGGTTTCGCATCGCCACGATGGACTGCTCGGCCGAGGAGTCAGAGATTCGACGGGCGCTGGACGCAATCACCGGCGTTCGAAGCCTGGGCTTCAATCTTGGGCAGCGCGTGCTGGCCATTGCCGGTACACCGGCTGCGGTCGAGCAAGCTGTGGTCGCCATGCGGCGAGTCGGCTTCGACCCTCAACCCATCATTGCTGCGGATAAGGACGACGAGTCAGAGCCACGCGCCGGCGATGACCACGACCACGGTGAGGTGCCTCATGGCGCGGGCCCGTGGCGCCTCGTCGCGGCGATCCTGCTCGCGATCGGCGCTGAAGCGCTCTCCTTCTTTGCCCCCGACACGCAGGTAGTCAAGATCACCACCATGGCGCTGGCCATCGCAGCCATCGGCCTGGCGGGTCTGGACACCTACAAGAAGGGCCTGAAAGCGCTGCGAGCGCTCAGGCTCAACATCAACGCCCTGATGACGGTCGCTGTGACGGGCGCGTTCGTGATCGGCCAGTGGCCCGAGGCGGCGATGGTGATGGCGCTGTACGCCATCGCCGAGTTGATCGAAGCCAAGGCCGTGGACCGCGCCCGCAACGCGATCAAGAACCTGTTGGCGCTGGCGCCACAAGACGCCGAAATCCGGCAAGCCGGCGGGGAATGGTCGCGCGTCGCCACGACGGCAGTTCAGGTCGGCACCATGGCACGCATTCGCCCGGGCGAACGCGTGCCACTGGATGGCATCGTGACCACTGGCCAGAGCGCCGTCGACCAGGCGCCGGTCACTGGCGAGAGCATCCCAGTCGACAAGGCGCCGGGCGATGAGTTGTACGCCGGCACCATCAACCAGACCGCGGCGCTTGAGTTCCGCGTCACGGCGTTGGCCTCCGACAGCACGCTGGCCCGCATCATCCAGGCGGTCGAGCAAGCACAGGGCTCGCGCGCGCCCACCCAGCGCTTTGTCGACCAGTTCGCGGCGATCTACACGCCGGCGGTGTTTGCGCTGGCGGTCGCCTTGGTGCTGCTGGCGCCAAGTTTGGCGGGTTGGACCTGGATGCAGGCCATCTACAAGGCGCTGGTGCTGCTGGTGATCGCCTGTCCATGCGCACTGGTGATCTCCACGCCGGTGACGGTTGTCAGCGGCCTGGCGGCAGCCGCACGACGCGGCATCCTGATCAAGGGCGGCGCCTTTCTCGAACAGGCCCGCAAGATCAAGGCGGTCGCGCTGGACAAGACCGGCACGCTGACCGAAGGCAAACCGCGACTGGTGGCCTTCGAAACGGTCTCGACCACCGTGGACGAATCACGTCTAATGCTGATGGCCAAGAGCCTGGCGACGCGGTCGGACCACCCGGTGTCCAAGGCCATCGCCGACGGGCTGGAGGGTGACACAGTCGAGGTGAAGGCCTTTGCGGCGGCGCCAGGGCGTGGCGTCCAGGCCAGCGTCGACGGCACGGCTGTCGTGCTCGGCAACCACCGCTGGATCGAGGAACGTGGTCAATGCTCGCCCGCGATCGAGGCTCGGCTGAAGGTGCATGAGGAAGCCGGCCGCTCGGTGACGCTGCTCGCCTCGGACGAAGGTGTGCTCGCAATCTGCGCCGTCGCGGACACGATCAAGCCATCGTCGACCGCCGCGATAGCAGCGCTGAAGGCGATGGGCGTCACACCGGTGATGCTGACCGGCGACAACGTGGCCACCGCCCGGTTCATTGCCGCCCAGGCCGGCATCACCGAGGTTCACGGCAACCTGCTGCCAGAAGAGAAACTCGGCGTCATCAAGGAGATGCAGTCCCGGCTGGGCGTCACCGCGATGACCGGGGACGGCATCAACGACGCCCCGGCGCTGGCGCAGGCCGACATCGGCTTCGCGATGGGCGGCGCCGGCACGCACACGGCCATGGATGCCGCCGACGTGGTCATCATGAACGACGACCTGCAGCGCCTGCCTGAAACCATCCGCCTCTCGCGTCGTACTCAGGCGGTCCTGTGGCAGAACATCAGCATCGCGCTCGGCATCAAGGCGGTGTTCCTTGTGCTGGCGGTGTCCAACAACGCCAGCATGTGGATGGCAGTCTTTGCTGACATGGGTGCGAGCCTCCTGGTTGTCTTCAATGGCTTGCGGTTGCTGCGCGCCGACACGAAGGAGTGAAGCCTTGCTGTTCGCAGAGTTGCCGACGGCGCCACCCTCGCGCGCCGACCTCGACCGCTGGCAACAGGCGACGCCGCTACTCGACTGGCCGCACCCGCTGTTGCAGGAACTCATCGAGTCGCGGCGCTGGCGAGCGCTGCGGCGGCACGAGCGCATTGGCGCCATCTACGATTTCGTGCGCAACGAGATCGCCTTCGGCTACAACGACGCCGACGACCTGGCGGCTTCACGCGTGCTGGCCGACCGCCTTGGTCAGTGCAATACCAAGGGCACGCTGCTGATGATTTTGCTGTGGGGAGCGGGTGTGCCCTGCCGCTTCCACGGATTCACCATTGACAAGGCGCTGCAGAAGGGTGCAATCACGGGTATCGCCTATGCGCTGGCCCCGCGCAGCATCATCCACAGCTGGGTCGAAGTCTGGTACAGCAGGCGGTGGGTCCGGCTCGAAGGTTTCATCCTCGATCGCACCTATTTGTCAGCGCTGCAGAAGCGCTTCGCGCACCGTGATGGGCCGTTCTGGGGTTACGGTGCCGCAACGCCAGATCTGCAGTTGCCGCCGGTCGAATGGACGGGGGAGGACACCTTCATCCAGAAGGACGGCATCAATCACGACTTCGGGTTGTTCGACGCGCCGGATGACTTTTACGCCAAACACGGCGTCAACCTTTCGGGGCCAAAGCGCTGGCTGTTCCAGCACTGGGTCCGGCATGCGATGAACAGAAATGTCGCACGCATCCGTGAAACCGTCGTCCCGGGTGCGCGGCTTGGACGGGGGGCACGCGACACCCGGATGGCAGGCTGATCCCGATTGCCACGGCCGCAGCAATGCAATGGCCAGCGGCCGAATTGACACGGTTTTCGTCGTCACTTCGGCCGATTGCCGCTGGCATCCCTGGCTTAAGATGTCAAGGTGCTGCGTCCAGTCGGATCTTGCACTCGGTGCGATCAACACCGGGGCGAGCAATGTCATCACCAGGTCATGGTGCTTGGACACACCGATTCAGCAGCCGCGCAACTTTGTATGGTGTTCCCAAGAAGAATGGAGGGCGGTCGGTCATGTGGAAAGAACTCACTGTTTTGGGCGTCGTTTTCTTGGCACCCGCGCTTAGCACCGCCGAGGAGGTGAAAAAGATCCAGGACAACTCGTTCCTGCTGGAGGAAGCCTATAACCAGGAAGCCGGGGTCGTGCAGCACATCCAGTCCTTCATGGCCATGCGCAAGTCCAAGGACTGGTTCTATACCTTCACGCAGGAATGGCCCGTGCCCGACGAGACGCATCAGCTCTCCTACACCGTGCCCTATCTGCGTTTGAACGACATATCCAGCACGGGCGGCCTGGGCGACATCGTTCTGAACTACCGCTACCAAGCGATCCTGAAAGACAGGATAGCCTTCTCACCGCGGCTGTCGGTCATCCTGCCCACCGGTGACTACAAGAAGGGCCGGGGAACAGGTGCGACAGGTTTGCAGACGAATCTGCCCTTGAGTCTGGAACTGTCCGACAGCGTCGTGACGCACTGGAACCTCGGGGCGACGTACACGCCGAACAGCAAGGCCGAGAACGGCGCCAAGGCGAACACGACCGCCTTCAACTATGGGGCAAGCGTCATCCTTCTGGTCTCACCGAAATTCAATCTGATGCTCGAAGCGGCGGGCACCTCTGCCCAACTCGTCGAGCCAGACCGCAGCAAGACCACGGGACGCAGCTTCTTCATCAACCCCGGCGTGCGTTTTGCGCAGGACTTCAGTTCGGCGTTGCAGATCGTCTCGGGCCTGTCGGTGCCGATCGGCGTGGGACCTTCATCCGGCCAGCGAGGGGTCTTTCTGTACCTGTCACTTGAGCACCCGTTCAAGTGAGGGCGCTTGGCTGAATCCCAGTACCAGCAGACCAGGCAGGGTACGGCCGCGATTGCGGACGGATCGACACCATAGAATCTTCCCCCATGCGCCGCCGGCTCATTATCGCCTTGCTGTTTCTCGTCGTGCCGTTTCAGTTCATCTGGGCGGCCGCAGCGCCCTATTGCGCGCACGAGACACAACCCGAGGCGTCAAAGCACTTCGGGCACCATCAGCACAAGCACCAGGGTGGTGATCAGTCCGCGGCCGCTTCCGACACCAGCAACGATGGGTCCGTCGCAGCGCATGCCGATTGTGGAAGCTGCCACCTGGGTGCAAGTGCCTCGTTCCCGGCACCCGTCGGTGCTTTGGCCCAGGTGCCGCGCGACGGCGTTGCCAAGTACGAGCTTCCCTTCTACCGCTCGCACACCCCCCGAGGGCTAGAGCGCCCAGACATCAACCAGCACACTGCTGCCGCGCGATCTGGCAGCGGTGTTGTGCGTGGCGCTCTCTACGTGGCTTGACTCCACTGGGCTGACACCACCCGATCCCGCCGCCGAATCGCTTCTGTCGTGAGACAAGAAGGATGGTTCGATGCGATTTTCCTGCCTTGCGGCGGCCCTGGTGCTGTCCGTCGCTCCAACAATTTCCGGTGCACAGGCCGTCGGCTTCGCGCCGTTGACCTTGGCCGAAGCCCTGCGGCTGGCCGAGGCGGCCAGCCCCACCGTGCGTTCCCGCGAAGCCCAGCTCAGCGCCGCGGAGGGCGCGCGGCGAGAGTCGGCGAGTCCGCTGTTCAGCAATCCAGAGCTGAGCCTCCAGCACAACAGCAACCGGGTCCGGCAGAGCCCGCTTCCCGATGATCGCTACGGCGGCACGAGCGTTGGCATAAGCCAGACGATCGAGATTGGCGGCCAGCCCTCGCAACGTCGGCTGGCCGCCGCCGCAGCCCAGGAGGCCCTGCGCGCGGAGATTGAGGAGGCGCGGCGCCTGGCCCGCGCAGATGCTGCACTTCGCTTCCACGCAGTGCTCGTCGCGCAGCGAAAGCTGCGCGTCGAGGAACGGTCGCTTGAGCTCTTCGACGGCAGCGCTCAGGCCGTCGCCAAGCGGCGCAGCGCGGGCGAGGACACGCGCCTGGACGCCAACGTGGCCCTGGTCGAAGCCGAGCGCGCGCGCAACGCCCTGGCCATCGCCCGAGAACATCTGCTCGATGCGCGCGCCGAACTCGGCGTGGCGCTGCAACTGCCGCCGACTGTGGTACCCGATGTGACCGGTGAGCTGCCGCTGCCGCCTTTCGACGATCGTGCCTACGACCTCGAACAAATGCTCGTATCAGCGCAGGCCTTGCCCAGGCATCGTGCGACCGTGGCTCGCGAGGACGCCGCGCGGGCCCGGCTCGGACTGGAGCGCGCCTCCCGCGCTCCGGATGTCACGGTCGGCCTCACCGTGGGCCGCGATGGCCCTGGCGCTGCGCGCGAACGCGTCACCACGCTGTCGTTTTCGCTGCCGCTGCCGCTGTTCAAGCGCAATGACGCCGCCATCGGGCAGGCGACGACCGAAGTCAGCCAGGCCGAGGTCGAGCGCACCAGCAGCATGCGCGATACGCAGGCCCTGGTGCGCCGGTTGTGGAGCCGACTCGCCAGCCAGGGCGAGCGTCTCCAGCGCCTGCAGCGGTCGATGGCGAGCGCATCGGCCGACAACCAGCAGTTGGCTGCGAAATCGCGCCAGGCCGGCCAGATCGGCCTGCTCGACCAGCTGATCGTCAACCGCCAGGCGCTCGATGCCGAGCGAGACCTCAATGACGCACTGGCTGACTACCACGCCACCCGAATCGAACTCGAACACGCGGCCGGTTGGTCGCAGCAAGGACCTGCACGATGAATGCTCTGCACGACGACATCCGCTGCTCCAGGCGCACCGCAAAAGCGGCCTGCTTGCTGGTCATCTCCTTGGCTGTCGCGCTTGCGCTGGCAGCCTGCGGCAAAGGTGACGCCAAGGACGAGCACGCTACAGAAGGCGCCAAACATGCCGAGCACGGCGGGGAAAAGAAGGGTCACGCAGAGGCCGGAGGGCATGCGGCAAACGAAGACGAGTTGACGCTGACGACCGAAGAGGCCCAACGTGCCGGCGTGAAAGTCGAAGTGGTCAAACCGCAGCCGCTGGGCGAAATGGTCGTCGTCACTGCAACGATCCGCCCCGACCAGGACCGGCTCGCCCGCGTCGCTGCGCGCATCGAAGGCCGCATTACATCCGTCCCCGCCAGACTGGGCGACCGCGTGCGCGCCGGCCAGACCCTGGCCACGCTCGACAGCGTGGTGGTGGGCGAGGCGAATGCCGCGCTCACGCATGCGCAAGCCGAGTTGGTTATCGCCGAAGCGGATTTCAAGCGTGCCCAGGCACTCGACGCCGACGAGATCATCCCGCGCAAGGACTTTCTGCGTGCGAAGGCCGAGCGCGACAAGGCTGCCGCCGCGCAGAGTGCCGCGGCCGACCGCCTGCGCCTGCTCGGTGGAGCGCCCGGTGCCAGCGGCACGGCTGGATCGGCATTTGCGGTGACCGCACCGTTCGGAGGCATCGTGATCGAGAAGAAGGCCACGCTGGGTGAACTGGCGAGTCCGAGCGATGCGATGTTCACCGTTGCCGACCTGAGCAGGGTCTGGATCCAGGCCGACCTTCCGGAAGCGGCATTGGCCAAAGTACGGGTTGGCGCCAGCGCCAAGGTCAACGTCCCTGCCTACCCGAACGAAACTTTCCACGGGCGTGTGGGCCACATCGGCGCCTCGCTCGACAAGGACACGCGCACCGTCGCGGCCCGCATCGAGGTGGCCAACGCCGACGGGCGCCTGAAGCCCGAGATGTTCGCGACCGCGACCATCGAGGCCTCGGGCGCCAAACGCGACGCGATCTCGCTGCCCGATGCGGCCATCGTGCTGCTCGAGGGCAAACCGACCGTCTTCGTCCTGGAGCAGGGCGCCTACGAGGCGCGCCTGGTCGAGCCCGGTGAGCGCATCGGCGGGCGCACGGTGCTGAAGTCGGGGCTGAAGGTGGGCGACCAGGTCGTCACGGCCGGCACCTATGCGCTGAAGGCCCGCAAGCTGAAGTCACAGCTCGGCCACGGACATTGAGAAGGGCCACCCACCATGCTCAATGCAATCGTTGATGCCGCGCTGCGCTACAAGGTGCTGGTGCTGGTGGCATTTGCCGTGCTCATCGGCCTCGGGGTGATGGCCTATCGGCAAGTGCCGGTGGATGCCTTCCCCGACGTCACGCCGACACAGGTCAACATCTACACCGAGTCGCCCGGCGTCGCCGCCGAAGACATCGAACGGCTGCTCACGGTACCCATCGAAGGCGCGATGGCCGGCTTGGCGAACGTCGAGGTCGTGCGCTCGGTCTCGCTGTTCGGGCTGTCTTACGTCGGCGTCTATTTCAAGGACGATGTTGATATCTACTTCGCCCGCCGGCTGGTCGGCGAGAAGTTGCAGGAGGTCAAGGAACGCCTTCCTCAAGGCTACGGCGAGCCGGTGCTGGGCCCCAACAGCTCAGGCCTGGGCCAAGTCTTCTGGTACACGATCGAAGACGCCGACAAGAAGCTCAGCGCGATGGACCTGCGCACGCTGCACGACTGGACTGTGCGACTGATCCTGCGCACGGCCCCGGGTGTGGACGACGTGACGACCTGGGGCGGCCACGAAAAGCAGTTCCAGGTGCAGATCGACCCGCGCAAGCTGGTCAAGTACGGCCTGACGTTCAAGAACGTGATGGAGCGGTTGACGGCCAACAACAAGCAGGTCGGTGGGCAGTACCTCAATATCGGCGTTGAGCAGTACTTGGTGCGCGGCCTCGGGCTGGTGAGCAGCGCTGCCGACATCGGCACCATCGTGGTTGCCGAGCGCAAGGGCGCGCCCATCTACGTGCGCGACGTGGCCGAGGTCAAGGAAGCACCTGCAGTGCGCTTCGGGGCCGTCACGCGCGATGGCAAGGAGACCGTGCTCGGCATGGCGCTGGCGCGGGTCAACGAAAACGCCGCCAATGTGGTGGCCGGCGTCAAGGCCAAGCTCGCCACCGCGCAGGCGGCGCTGCCCAAAGGCGTGCTGCTCAAGCCGATCTACGACCGCACCGAGATCGTCGACAAGGCCTTGGCCACGTCAACGAACGCTTTGATCGAAGGATCGATCCTGGTCGCGCTTGTGCTGTTCCTGTTCCTCGGAGAGATCCGCTCTGCCGTCGTCGTTATCGTCACCTTGCCGATGGCCATGCTGTTCGCCTTCGTGCTGATGAACCGCTTCGGCATGTCGGCCAACCTGATGTCGCTGGCAGGCCTGGCGATCGGCATCGGGATGATGGTCGACGGTGCGGTGGTGATGGTCGAGAACGCGTTCCGGCTGATGTCGCACGCGCGGTCGGCAGGCAAGCCGATCAATCGCACACACCTGGTGCTGGAGGCGGCACGCGAGGTTGCGAACCCGATCGCCTTTGCCATCCTGATCATCATCGTCGTGTTCCTGCCCCTATTCTCGCTCACCGGGCTGGAGGGCAAGCTGTTCAAGCCGATGGCTCTGACCATCACCTTCGCGATGGCCGGGTCGCTGCTGCTGTCGCTGACCCTGGTGCCCGTGCTCGCCGCGCTGATCCTCAAGCCCAAGGAGGAGAAGGACACCTGGCTCGTGCGTGGCGCCAAGCGGCTGTACCTGCCGGTGCTCGACTGGGCGCTCGACCGCAAGAAGATCGTGCTTGGTGCGGCAGTGGCGCTGCTCATCGGTGCTCTGGCGCTGTTCCCGCTGCTCGGCAAGGAGTTCATGCCGACATTGCAGGAGGACTCGATCATGTTCCGCGTCGTGGGCATCCCGTCGACGTCGCTCGACGAGTCGATCCGCGTGGCCAACGCAATGGACGCCAAGCTGCGCGCGAAGTACCCGCACGTGCGTTCCGTGCTGGCCACCATTGGCCGCGCCGAGAAAGGCGAGACGGCCGACGTGAACTACATGGAGGTACTGCTCGACATGAAGCCGCAGGAGGAATGGCCCACCAGGCAGTCCTACGCCGCCCTGGGAAAGGAGATGCAGGAGTACCTGGAGACAGAGGTGCCGACCGCGGTGTTCGGTGCCACACAGCCAATCCAGATGCGCGTGGAGGAACTGATCTCCGGCGTGCGGGCAACGCTGGCGCTGAAGGTCTACGGAGAGGACCTGGACAAGCTCGAAGAACTCTCCGCACAACTGAAGGGCGTGATCGGCGCTATTCCCGGCGTGGCCGACCTGTCCGCCGAGGCCAACAAGGGCAAGCCGCAGATGGTGATCAAGGTCGATCGCGCCGCCGCTGCGCGCTACGGCCTGAACGCCGATGACATTCTGGAAGTGGTGCAGGCCGGCATCGGCGGCAGCACGGTCTCGACCCTGATCGAGGGCACCCGCCGCTTCGACATCGCGGTGCGCCTGGCCGACGAGTTCCGCGGCACGCCATCGGCCATCGCGGCAATTCCGATCAGAACCGCCGAAGGTGCGATCGTGCCGTTCTCGCAGGTGGCCACGATCGAACTCGACGAGGGCTACACCTTCGTCCGCCGGGAAGCCCTGCAGCGCTATGCCGTACTGCAGATGGACGTGCAGGGGCGTGACGTGGACAGCTTCGTGAAGGAGGCCAATGCAGGCATCGCGGCAAAGGTCAGGTTGCCGACCGGCTACTGGGTCGAATGGGGCGGCGCATTCGAGAACCAGCAACGGGCCATGGCGCGCCTCGCGGTCATAGTGCCGTTGACCATTGGCCTTATCTTCATCCTGCTCTATACCGCATTCAACTCGGTGCGCCACGCCACGCTGATCATTGCCAATGTGCCGTTCGCGATCATCGGCGGCATTTTCGGTCTGTTTGTCACCGGCCAGTACCTGTCGGTGCCGTCGGCAATCGGCTTCATCGCGGTGTTCGGAGTAGCGATGCTCAACGGCATCGTGATGGTGACTTTCCTGAACGACCTGCGCCGACGTGGGCTCGCCGTCCGGGAGGCCGTTCGTGAAGGGGCGGCCATGCGTCTGCGGCCCGTGCTGATGACGGCGTCGGTGGCCATCCTGGGTTTGGTTCCGATGCTGATCTCGACGGGGGTGGGCGCCGAAACGCAGCGGCCACTGGCCACCGTGGTGGTTGGCGGCCTGATCACGTCCACGCTGCTGACGCTGCTGTTGCTACCGCTGATCTATGAATGGTCGGAGGCGCGCGCAGAGGCGAAGCGGCTCGCGCACGAAGCGGCCGAAGACGCGGCGCTGCCACCGCTTGTTCCCCCGCACCTGACCGAGGAAACACCATGAAGGAAGTCAAGGCCTATGTCCATCGGAGCCGCATCGCCGACGTGATTGCGGCGTTGAAGGCTTGTCCGGCCTGGAGTGCAGCGCGGTCCGACCGCCGTCACAACCTGGCCGTCTATGTCGTGAAGGGGTCACTGATGCCGCTGGACAGCGACGAGAAGCACTACTCGATGGATCTCGGCGACGAAGTGGTCAATGAATACAAGCTTGAGCTGCTGTGCGAGGACAGCGAAGTTGACGAGATCGTTGCCGCGCTGCATGGCGCGGCCCGGACCGGCCAGCTTGTCGCCGGCTGGATCACGGTCACCAACATTGCCCTCGCGATCCCCGTTCACTGAATCTCCAGTTCCCGACTCTTTCACCCAACCAATCCTCACAAGGAGAACCCATGAACCGCATCCTTCTTGGCCTGCTGGCCGCATCCGTCTTCGTGCTGCCGGCAACAGCTGCCGACGACCACGGTCCGAAGCACGGGGGTGTCGTGGTCGACACCAAGGCCGGCGATCTCGAGTTGGTCGCCAAACCCGAACTTATCGTGATTCGCGTCAGCGATCACGGGAAGGACATGAAGGTCACCAGTGCCACGGGCAAGGTCACTGTCTTCAATGGCAACGACAAGACCGAGGCGCCGCTTGCACTGGCGGGGGACAAGCTCGAAGCCAAGGGCAGTTTCAAGGTCGGTGCCGGTACGAAGGTGCTCGCCGAAGTTGCGCTCAATGGCAAGCCGGCTGTCTCGGCCAGATTCACGCTCAAGTAATCAACCTCCACCGCCGCCGACGCCGAAAAGAATCGGCAGAAAGTACTGTCATGAAACGTCAAACTCTGCATTCGGTTCTGATGGGTCTCGCACTCGTGCCGCTGGCCGGTTGCATGACGAAACCGCTCCAATCCGTCAGGGAGGATGGAACCTACTGCCACCGCATCGGGAAGTCGTACCGCCCGACGCTGACTTGCACGACGCAACCCGTGCCAAGCGCCACGGTTGACCTGGAGGCCAAGAGGTTCGAGCCGGACCCGAATGCGCTGACGGTGTATGTCGTGCGGCACCGATGGGGTGACGCAGTCAACCAGGTACCGGTCACGGTTGACGAAGGTACTACCGTGCTCACCGTGCCTGAGTCGTTCATCCGGCTTCGCTTGCCGCCCGGCAGCCACAGGGTCGCGCTGGCATGGGAGGGCAAGACGGCCACGCATGAGATAGATGGCAAGGCGGGTGAAGTGCGCTTCATTCAACTTGCGGGCTCTGTCTGGTCGTGGGGCAGCAGCTATGTGTGGGCCGCGGGCGAACGGGACGATGCACGGCTGCGGGCGTTGAAGTCGCGATTGATTGCAGATATTGCAAGTCGGTAGCTGACCAAGCCGACGGCTTCGTCCTTCAGGCAGGCGTAGTCAGGGGGAGTGATTCACTCGCGTTGCGCGTCGGGATACGGGTCGGAGACACGCATACGCCCGCTCTTGATGGCTGCGCAGCGCCTGCTTGGGGGTCGTCAGCCCAGTTTGATCGACCGGTTTGCGGCGTTGGGCTGGACGTCTCTTGATGGCCGACCGGCGACTTCTGACCCGGGAGCTTCGCCGCCATGGAGCAGCCCCTGAATTGCCTTCGGCGCGTTGCGATGTGCGCTGCAGTTCAGTGGCCGACCGGGGCTGTTAGCACCTGCGTCGAGTTCCTCCGCGATCGCGCTCAGGCTCGAACCATCGGCAGCTCGTCCCACCGTGTCGTGAACCGCGGCGACCGGCGCTCCTGTCTGGTCGCCCAACTGCGTTCGTCGGTGTTGTGTGCGGTGGTCGAAGCGCTCCCGATGTGCACCGAACTCCGGCCGAATCGCCGGTTCAGTTCATCCATGGTGGCCATCAGCGCCGAGCGGTCTCGCTCCGGTTTTTCCCCTGCCGCGTCGGAGACG